>Ga0075029_100002064_pt1 | contig 11392 bp, 6 predicted proteins | sample LitLauG_LLR_2013_FD_71391 | JGI IMG/M metagenome (GOLD analysis project Ga0075029, IMG submission 71391) | Freshwater sediment microbial communities from North America - Little Laurel Run_MetaG_LLR_2013 | ecosystem: Environmental > Aquatic > Freshwater > Creek > Sediment | place: USA...
CACGTCGCGCGCCAACGCTTCGTGGGTCAAGAACGAGAGTCGGGCCTCCTGGCCGAAGCCCGACTGCTCCATCGATTGGATCGAGACACGATGGCGACCGAACACCCCCGCCACTTGGGCCAGCACGCCGGGTTCGTCGCGCACGTCGATACTGAGGTAGAAGACGCTCGACAGGTCGCCGGCATCCACACTGGTGAGGCGATCGTCGACGGTGAAGGGTACGTCGTGACGTCCGGCCACGCGATTGCGCGCCGCGTGCAACACGTCGCCCAGCACCGCGGTCGCGGTGGGCTCGCCACCCGCGCCCTGACCCAGCCACATCAAGGGTCCGCTCTTGTCACCCTCGATGAAGACGGCGTTCATGGCCCCGTGCACCGCGGCGAGCGGATGGTCGACCGGGATGAGCGCGGGATGCGTGCGACGCGAGAGCCCGGTCTCGCCCACGCGTTCGACCACGCCGATGAGTTTGATGACGTAGCCCGCGCGCCGGGCGAAGTCCACGTCGACCGCGCGAACCGCGCTGATGCCTTCGCGCGAGATCGGTTCGCCCTGCAATGGCGTGCCGATGGCGAGCGAGGAGAGGATCTGCACCTTCGCGGCGGCATCGAAGGCTTCGACGTCGGCGGTCGGATCGGCCTCGGCGTAGCCCAGGTTCTGCGCTTCGGTGAGAGCGTCGGCGTAGTCGCGACCCTCCGAGGTCATCTGCGACAAGATGAAGTTCGTGGTGCCGTTGACGATGCCCAGGACGCGATTGATCTTCTCTCCGGCCAGCGACGTGCGCAGAGCGCGGATGATGGGAATGCCGCCGGCCACCGAGGCCTCGTAGAGCAGATCGGCACCATTCTCGTGGGCGATCTGCGCGAGCGCGGTCCCGTGTTCGGCCATCAACGTCTTGTTGGCGGTGACCACCGAGGCACCGCGTCGCAGCGCCGTCTCGATCCAGGTCCGCGCCGGCTCGACGCCACCGGCGAGTTCAACCAGGATGTCCACGTCCTCGCGGGCCGCCAGGGCCATCGGATCGTCCACCAGCAACGCCGCGTCGATCCCCTCGCGCGCCGTAGAAGTGTCGCGCACCGCCACGCCCACGACCTCGAGGACGGCGGTCGCGCCGTCGACCAGGGCGATCTGTCGGGACTCGTCGTGGAGCATTTGCACGAAGGCGCGACCGACGAATCCCGCACCGATGACCCCGAGTCGCACGTGCGGCGTATCCATGTTCAAAGGCTAACCGTAATCAAGATGCGGCCTAATTGACTTCGAGTCGCGCGAGGTCGTCGAAGGTCTCACGCCGCAGCACTTCGCGGGCCACGCCGTCGGCCACGAAGATCACGGCCGGGCGCGGCACCCGGTTGTAGTTCGAGGCCATCGAATAGCCGTACGCCCCCGTCACCGGCGTGGCGATCACGCTGCCCACCCCGGTCGACGCGGGCAACCAGGCCTGGTCGATCAGTACGTCGCCACTCTCGCAGTGGCGCCCCACCAGACGAACCTCGTGGGGACGCGTGGCCAACGGCTGGGCGACGTCAAACGCCTCATAGCCCGAGCCGTAGAGCACCGGACGCGGATTGTCACTCATCCCGCCGTCGACCGCCATATAGGTCCGTTGCGTGACCGGCTTGACGGCACCCACCGTGTAGAGGGTGACGCCCGCTTGGGCCACGATGGCGCGTCCCGGTTCGGCGGTGATCCTCACCGAGGGGTCCAACCCGGCGGCGGTCGCCGACGCGCGCACCGCCGCTCCCCACTGCGTGATCGAGAGCGTCTCTTCGCCCGCGACGTACGCGACGCCCAGCCCGCCCCCGACGCACAGTTCGTCGAAGTCGTCGTCGCGCGTGAAGTCGACGAGGATCTTGATCTCCTCGTCGAAGCCGGCCACGTCGAAGATCTGTGAGCCGATGTGGGCGTGCACGCCGTGCAGCGTGACGTGGGGCACGGCTCGCAACAACTCGATCGCGCGTCGCGCGTCGCCGGACATGACGGAGAATCCGAACTTGGAATCCTCTTGACCGGTGCGAACGAACTCGTGCGTGTGCGCCTCGACGCCCGGCGTCACCCGGACCAGGCAGTCGAGGGGGCGCTGCGCCGAGACCAGAGTACGCAGTCGCTCGATCTCGTCGAAGTTGTCGATCACCACACGATGCACGCCGACGTCGAGAGCGCGCTCGAGTTCCGAGGGGAGCTTGTTATTGCCGTGAAGGATGATCCGCGAGGGATCCACCCCCGCGCGCAGCACCACGTCGAGTTCGCCGCCGGTCGCCACGTCGACGCACAGACCCTCCTCGACGGCGAGACGCGCCATGGCGCCACAGAGGAACGACTTGGACGCGAAGGCCACGCCGTCATCGAAGACGGACGCCGCCTCGGCGCAGCGCGAGCGCAGCGTCACCTCGTCGTAGACGAAGAGGGGCGTGCCGTAGGTGGCGGCCAGCGCACGCAGCGACACACCACCGATCATGACGTCCTCGTCGCGCAAGAGCGCGGTGTCGGGTAGGAGCGTGGCGAGGATCGGCTCAGAGGACACGCGACCCCCGTCCAGTAGGCTGTCCTACGCGCCCTCGTAGCTCAGGGGATAGAGCATTGGCCTCCGAAGCCATGTGCGCAGGTTCGAATCCTGCCGGGGGCACTAGGCGCGTCGAAGACGTCATTGCTGCGTTCCATTTCCGTGGCATCGATCGGGCCCCACTGTGAGAACAAAGTTACTCAAAGATCTCCTCGTCACAGGACCCGGCGCCGCGACCACGTCGGCGGCGTGGGCCGAGGCGACGACGGTGCCTAGGGGACGATGATCATGCGCACCGTGTCGGTGACCTGCGCACCACCGGTGGCCGAGCCCGCCATCACCACGATCGGGTCCCCCGATTGGGCGATGCCGGACTTCTTCACCTCGGCGACCGCCACCTGACAGAGTTCGTCGATGTCGTGGGCCGGCGAGAGCACGACCCGGTCGATACCCCAGGAACCTCGCAACTGGCGCGACGTGGACTTGCTCGGGGTGATCGCGACGATGGGCATGGGCGGACGGAAACGCGAGATGGCCCGTGCCGTCATGCCCGAACGGGTGCAGGCGACGATGGCGACGGCGTTCTCCTCCATCGCGGCGCGCCACGCGGCGCCAGTGATGGCCGCGGTGATGCGCGTCGACTGGTTGGCGTTGCCGACGTGCGACTGCAGTTCGAGGCCGGCGCCCCACTTGGCGTAATCGAAGGAGGCCTCGGCGCGGCGCACGATGCGGTCCATGGTGATCACGGTGCCCACGGGGTCGTCGCCGATCGCGGTCTCGCCCGAGAGCATGACGGCGCTGGCCCCGTCGAGCACGGCGTTGGCCACGTCGGTCACTTCGGCGCGCGTGGGCACCTGGGCGTGGGTCATCGATTCGAGCATCTGGGTGGCGACCACGACCGGACGTGCGTAGCGGATGCCGTGACGCACGATCAGCTTCTGCAGATGCGGGACCTCTTCGATGGGCATGCGCACACCCAAGTCGCCTCTGGCCACCATGATCGAGTCAGAGACCGCGATGATCTCATCGAGATTCTCGACACCCTCGCCCGTCTCGATCTTGGCCATCAGCAACACGTCGTCGCGGCTCAAGACCGAACGCACCGAGACCATGTCGAACGCGGAGCGCACGAAGGAGACGGCCAAGAAGTCGATGTCCTCGTCCTTGAGCGCCTCGAGACGCGCCCGGTCGTCATCGGTGGGAAGTCGATCGTTGAGGATCGAGGCCGGCAAGCCCATACCGGGCTTGCCCACCACCGCGCCGCCCGAGGTGACCTCGGTCATCGTCGTGGCGCCGGTCTTGGTCACCGCGAGCGAGATGCCGCCGTCGCCGATGTGCACGCGGTCCCCCACCTTGAGATGCGACAGGATCGCCTCGCGTTCGACGGCGATGCGCTCGGCGGTCGAGGTCTCGCCGAAGGCTTCGACCAGTTCGATCGCCTGGCCGATCTCCAGGTGAACCGGCGAGGTCCCGAAGGATCCGGCGCGGATCTTGGGGCCGGGGATGTCGACCATGATCGCGATGTCGGGCGCGACGGCGCGCACCCGGCGCAGTCGCTCGATGTTGGAGGGGATGTCGCCGTGGGCCATGGACACACGAAAGACGTCAACCCCGGCTTTCACAAGGTTTTGGAGGACTTCGTCACTCTCAGAAGCTGGTCCGATGGTTGCTACGATTCGTGTGCGGCGCACGATAATCCCCTTAAAGTCTTTTCACCACTCTAGTTGAGGGCAACGTTGTCTCTCCCGGCCTCAGGTGAACGTTGCGTTTCGTGACCGCGTCATTCGCCTCTTTACCACGCGGTAGCGGACGTTACCGACGGGTATCGCCGCGCACCGGCACGACGACGTCATGGCCGTCGACGTTCACCACGCGCAGCGTCGCACCGTAGCTCTGCGCGAGCTCCGCGGAACGCACGACGTCGTAGGCCGAACCATCCCTCAGCACCGCACCGTGGTGCAGCAAGACCAGTCGATCGGTGAAGAGTCCGGCCAACGTGAGGTCGTGCAAGGTGGCGATCACCGTGAGGCCGCACTCGGCCACTTCCTTCTTGAGCAACTCCAAGATGTCCATCTGGTGGCGCACGTCCAGACCGGTCGTGGGTTCATCCAGCACCACCACTTTGGTCGCTTGGACGAGTGCCCGGGCCAACACCATGCGTTGGCGTTCACCCCCCGAGAGCGTCGAACCATCACGGTCGCCAAACGCCCGCAACTCGAGGCGCTCGAGCACGTCGAGGACCGCGGCGCGGTCGCGCGCGCCCGGAGCTCGCATGACCCCGTGAAAGGCGACGCGGCCCAGCGACACGTACTCCTGGACCGTCATACCCGCGGGAATCTCGGGGTGCTGGGGCACGTAGGCCACCAGGCGCGCCCGTTGGCGCTCACCGAGTTCATCCAGGCGCTGTCCGTCGATGCTCACCGTCCCGGTCGCCAGCGACCGCAAACCCGCCACCGCCGCCACCAGAGTGGTCTTGCCCGCACCGTTGGGTCCGATGATCGTGCACCAGGTGCCCGCCGCCACGTCCAGGCTGACGTCGCTCACCAGTGTCGCCGCGCCGGCCCGCAACGTCACGTGCTCGAGGTTCACCATCGTCACGAGTGACCCATCCGACGCACGCTCAAGATCACGACGAAGACCGGCGCCCCGATGACCGCGGTCACCACGCCGAGCGGCAACTCCGACGGCGCCATCACCGTGCGCGCCACCGTGTCGGCCAAGACGAGGAACGCCGCGCCGAACAACACCGACAGGGGCAAGATCCGTCGATACGAGGTGCCCACCAACAGGCGCACGATGTGCGGCACGATGATGCCGACGAAGCCGATCAGCCCGACGACCGAGACGACCGCCGCGGTGCCCAGCGAGGACGCCACGACGACGACCAGTCGCACCGAGCGCACCGACAGCCCGAGCGAACGGGCCTCGTCATCTCCCACGCTCATCACGTCGAGCGCGCGACCGGCCAGGACGCACACGAGCGCGCAGACCACCACGTAGGGGATCACCACGAGCACCGAGTGCCAACTCGCGTTGGCCAGCGAACCCAGCAGCCAGATGTAGACGTTCGCGATGGACTGGACCGAGGACCGTTGCTGCAGGAAGGTCTGGGCGCTCGTGAACAACGCCGACACCGCGACGCCCGCCAGCACCAGGGTGGCGGCGGTCGAACGCATCGACCGCCCGCCGATCACCCACGTGAGGGTGACGGCCAGCATCGCCCCGACGAAGGCGAGCAGCGGCGTCCAGGTCGGCACCGTCGCCGCATTGGCGACGTCCACGATGGCCAGAGTCGCGCCCAGACCCGCGCCGGCGGCGACGCCGAGCAGGTACGGATCAGCCAGGGGATTGCGAAAGACCCCTTGATAGGTGCCACCGGCCACCGCCAACATCGACCCCGCCAACAATCCCAGCACCATGCGCGGCGCGCGCAACTGCCACACGATGGACGACTGCGTCGAGGTCAGTGTCGAATGTCCGATACCGAGGTGGCTGAACGCGTCGCCGAGGATCCGCGTCGCCGCGATCGACACCGGTCCGATGACGAGCCCCAGCATCACCGCGACCACCAGGGCCACCATGATCAACACGGCCACGACCACCACTCGTCGACCGCTCGGTGGGCTCGTCATCGCGACGGTTTACTTCCAGAGGCGCGGGTCAGCCAGAGCACTCTTCACCGCGAGCGTGATCTGGCGCATCAACGTCACCAGACGCGGACCCCAGCGCGAGGCCACGTCATCGCTCAGGTTCACCACGTGGCCGTCGACGACCGCGCTCACCGTGGCGAAGCCCGCTCGCGTGGCGACCTTGGCCGGGGTGATCTTGCAACAGAGGGTGTCGGCGAGGAAGATCAGTTGGGGATTGGCGCTCACGACGTACTCGGCACTGAGTTGGGGGTAGCCGGCGTCGGCGCTGGTGGACTTGGCGTCGGCCACGTTCACCACGCCCAGGTCCTTCATCAGCGAACCGACGAACGTGCCCGAGGTGAGCGAGTAGAACGTCGGGTCGAGTTCGTAGTACACGCGGAGCTTCTTGGTGGGGTGCGCGGCGACCGACGCGATGTCGGAGGTGATCGCGCGCGACATCGACGAGGCCAGGGCGTCAGCCGACGCCACGTGTCCGGTCAATGACCCCAACTGGCGAACCTGGGCGAGCGCACCGGCGAGCGACGTGGGCGCGTACTGGGTGACGACCCTGACGCCCAACGCGCCGAGCTTCTCCTTGATGGAGTTGGCGTCGTAGGAGATGATGACCAGGTTGGGCTTGGCACTGGCGCCTGACGCCGACTTGCAGATGCCCAGCACCGCCTCGACGCTCGGATTGAGCGCGTTGACGCGCTTGCGCGGTAGCCCGTGCGTCGGGTAGTTCGAATCGCTGTCGACCGCTTGGACTTGGGGGCCGGCGCCGATGGCGAAGAGTGTCTCGGTCGCCGTGGGTGACAAGGACACGATGCACGATGGTCGCGCACTCGCCGTCGCGGACGAAGCGCCCAGGAGGGGAAGAGCGGTGGCACCCAATGCGAGGGCCAGGGTCAACCGTAGGGGTGTGAACATGGATATCTCCTTTCCGTCGAAGTGGTGTGGACGACGGATGGATATCCGAGCGACCGCCCTTTACCTCGAGAGCTGTCTTGACAATCTCCTCGCAGCAGGCGACCTGGCTTCGTGGACGAACTCATCCACTTACAGTTGCGGGACAGCGTTGGAATCTCACCAACTTCGCTGCTCCGAGGCATTTAGAACCCTAATGCACTGACGCACCCGCGCGCAGGGTCGATGTAGCGCACCCGCCAACTATCTCGTGGCGAGGATCACATCTGGTCGGGAGCGTCGATGCCCAACAGCGCCAAGCCCAAGGCCAAGGTCCGTGAGGTCAGATCGCACAGTGCCAAGCGCTCGGATCGCGTGGGCTCGGGTGCCGACAGGACGGGGCACGCCTCGTAGAACGAGGTGAGGCGCTGCGCGAGGTCGAAGAGATACCCGCTGAGCCGATGGGGCTGCAACGTCGCGAGCGCCGCTTCGAGTGCCTCGGGGAACGCCACCAGACCCAAGGCGAGCGAGCGAGCGGCGTCCTCGCGCAGGGCGAAGTGGACCGCGCCGGGTTCCCACGGTGTGTCGAGGCGACGGAAGATGGAGCGCAAGCGCGCGTGCGCGTATTGCAGGTAGGGGCCGGTGTCGCCCTCGAAGGCGATCATGCGGTCGAGGTCGAAGACGTAGTCGCGTTGACGGTCCGTCGAGAGGTCGGCGTACTTCACCGCCGCACGGGCGATCTGGCGCGCCAGGCGGTGGCGCTCCTCTTCGGACAGATCGTTCGAACGCTGCATCAGCGCGGCGTCGGCGCGCTGGGTCGCCTCCTCGAGCAATCCGATCAACTTCACCGTCTCGCCCGAGCGGGTCTTGAACATCTTGCGGTCGGGCCCCAGCACGTTGCCGAAGGCCACGTGCTCGCAGCGCACCGTGTCGGGCAGCCAGCCGGCGGCTCGCGCGACGGCGAAGACCATGTCGAAGTGTTGGCCCTGGGGTGCCCCCACGACGTAGAGGATCTCGTCGGCGTGCAGGCGCGACACCCGGTCACGCACCGCCGCCAGGTCCGTGGCGGCGTAGCCGAAACCTTCGTCGCGCTTTTGCACGATGAGCGGCAGCGGTTCGCCGTCGCGATTCGTGAACCCCTCGGGAAAGACGCACAGCGCTCCCCCGCTCTCGACCAGGAGACCCTGGGCGTCGAGGTCGCGCACCACGTCCTCGAGCATGTCGTTGTAGTACGACTCGCCCACCACGTCGCCCGGCGTCAACGTGACGTCGAGCGCCGCGTAGACCTCGGCGAAGTAGGCCACCGACTCATTCACCAGGATCTGCCAGAGGCGTCGCGTCTCGGCGTCACCACCCTGCAGCGCGACGACACGAGCCCGGCTGCGCTCCTGGAAGGCGTCGTCCGCGTCGAAGGTGGCGCGCGCGTCGCGGTAGAAGCTGTCGAGGTCGCCGATCGACAATGACGCGATCGCCTCGTCCTCGCCGAGGTCGAGCAGGTGCTCGATGAGCATCCCGAAGGGGGTACCCCAGTCACCCACGTGATTGCGCGCGATGACGGTGTCACCGCGGAAACGGTACATGCGCGCCAGAGCGTCGCCGATCACCGTCGAGCGCAGGTGCCCGACGTGCATCTCCTTGGCCACGTTGGGGGCCGAATAGTCGATGACCGCGATGCGCGCGTCGCCGCGCGCCACCCCCAGACGCTCATCGCTCAGCAAGGTCCCCAACTGGTCGTTCAAGAAGTCCGGGGTCAAGGTGAGATTGAGGAATCCGGGTCCGGCCACCTCGACGGTGGCCACGCCGGTCAGGTCCAGGTGACTCACCACCTCCAGGGCCATGTCGCGCGGATTCTTGCCCCGGGATTTGGCCAGGGCCATCACGCCATTGGCCTGATAGTCGCTGCGCTCGGAGGGGCGAAGAACCGGGTCGGCCCCCGGCACGATCGCATCGAAGGCCGCCTGGAGTCGCCCGAGGAGTACGTCGTAGGTGGAGGTCATCATTGCATTCTCCCATCTGGCCCCACCCCACCCGCGACAGGCTCGCCCCCGGGGTCGAAAAGCGGGCAGAATAGTTGCATGACCTCCTCCCTCAACTCCTTCAACGCGCTCGACACCCTGGACGTGAATGGTCGCACCCTCGACTACTACTCGCTGCGCGCGAGCGGTCTGAGCTCCTTCGCGATCGACCGCCTGCCCTACTCCATCAAGGTGCTACTGGAGAACTTGTTGCGCCACGAGGACGGCGTCAAGGTCACGTCGGCTGACATCGAAGCGGTGGCGCGTTGGAGTGAGACGCCCACGCGCCACGGTGAGGCGGCGGGCGATGACGCCACCGAGATCGCCTTCACCCCCGAGCGCGTCTTGATGCAGGACCTCACCGGTGTACCCGCGGTGGTCGACCTGGCGTCGATGCGTGACGCGATCATCGCCCTGGGCGGCGACCCGGCCAAGATCAATCCCTTGGTGCCGGTGGAACTGGTGATCGACCACTCGGTCATCCTCGAGCGCACCGGCACGGCCGAGAGCTACGAGCAGAATGTCGCCATCGAATACGACCGCAACATCGAGCGCTACACCTTCCTCAAGTGGGCTCAGAGCTCCTTCGACCAGTTCCGCGTCGTACCCCCGGGGATGGGCATCTGTCACCAGGTCAACCTCGAACACCTCGCGCGCGTGGTCTTCGAGAACAAGGGCGTCGCGTACCTCGACACCGTCGTGGGCACCGACTCGCACACCACCATGGTCAATGGCCTGGGCGTGCTGGGTTGGGGCGTGGGCGGCATCGAAGCCGAGGCCGGCATGCTGGGCCAGCCCACCTCGATGTTGATCCCCCCGGTGGTCGGCCTGCGTCTCTCGGGCGCCACGAAAGAGGGCGTCACCGCCACCGACGTCGTCTTGACCATCACCGAGTTGCTGCGCAAGCACGGCGTCGTCGGCAAGTTCGTCGAGGCCTACGGTCCGGGCGTCTCGTCGGTCTCACTCGAGACTCGCGCCACCATCGGCAACATGTCCCCCGAGTACGGCGCCACCTGCGCCCTCTTTCCGATCGACCAGGTCACGCTGGACTACCTCGCCTTCACCGGGCGCCCGGCCGAGCAACTCGCCCTCGTCGAGGCGTACGCCAAGGCCCAGGGCATCTGGCACGACGCCGATTCCCTCGAACCCACCTACTCGGAGTACGTCGAACTGGACCTCTCGAGCGTCGAGCCCAGCCTGGCCGGTCCTAAGCGTCCCCAGGACCGCGTCTCGTTGTCGGGCGCGCGCGGGGCCTTTCGCGCGGCACTCGGCCGTGAGCCCAAGGAGGTCCTGGGCCTCGGCTTCGCCGAGCACCTGCGTGACGGCGCGGTCACCGTCGCCGCCATCACCTCGTGCACCAACACCTCGAACCCGTCGGTCCTCGTCGCCGCCGGCCTCGTCGCCCAGGCCGCCGTGGCGCGCGGCCTGAGCGCCAAGCCGTGGGTCAAGACGTCCTTGGCCCCGGGCAGCCGCGTGGTGATGGACTACCTCGAGCGCGCCAATCTGGTCGACGCGCTCGACCAGTTGGGCTTCTACCTGGCCGGCTACGGCTGCACCACCTGCATCGGCAACACCGGGCCACTTCTCGAGGGCGTCTCTGAGGTCATCAACGAGCACGACCTCTCGGTCGTCTCGGTGCTCTCGGGCAACCGCAACTTCGAGGGGCGCATCCACCCCGACGTCAAACAGAACTTTCTGGCCTCGCCGCCGCTGGTCGTCGCCTACGCGCTGGCGGGAACCATCGACATCGACCTGTCGGCCGAGCCCCTGGGCGTCGACCGCGACGGTGCACCGGTGTTCTTGGCCGACCTGTGGCCCAGTGACGCCGACGTCGCGGCCGCGGTGCGCGCCTCGCTCACCCCTGAGATGTTCGAGGAGCGCTACGCCAGCGCCTTCAGCGGTGACGAGAGGTGGCAGGGCGTGCCCACCACCAATGCCGTCACCTACGCCTGGGACGATCGCTCCACCTACGTCAAGCTGCCGCCCTACTTCGAGGGACTGACCATGGAACCGGGCACGGTGCACGACATCGAGAACGCGCGGGTGCTGGCCAAGCTCGGCGACTCGGTGACCACGGATCACATCTCACCGGCGGGCAACATCCGACCCAGCGTCCCGGCCGGTCGCTACCTCGTCGACGGCGGCGTCGCGGCGGCCGACTTCAACAGCTACGGCACGCGTCGCGGCAACCACGAGGTCATGGTGCGCGGCACCTTCGCCAATATCCGCCTGCGCAATCAACTGGCCCCGGGCACCGAAGGCGGCGTGACCCTCAAACTGCCCGAAGGCACCGAGATGTCGATCTTCGACGCCGCCATGGCCTACGCGAGTGAGGGCACGCCCCT
>Ga0075029_100002067_pt1 | contig 11384 bp, 15 predicted proteins | sample LitLauG_LLR_2013_FD_71391 | JGI IMG/M metagenome (GOLD analysis project Ga0075029, IMG submission 71391) | Freshwater sediment microbial communities from North America - Little Laurel Run_MetaG_LLR_2013 | ecosystem: Environmental > Aquatic > Freshwater > Creek > Sediment | place: USA...
TCGAGGCTCTCGCGGATTTTGGTCTTGAGTTCGTCGAGCGAGGTGGCGTCGCTGACGTCCTTGGCGAATTCGTCGTTGAGCTCAGGGAGTTTCTTGGTCTTGATGCCGAGGACGTCGACGGAATAGTGGAAAAGCTTGCCGGCGAGCTTGGCGTCGGGATAGTCGGCGGGATAGTTGACGTCGAAGTCTTTGTGGTCGCCGACATTGGCGCCGCGGAGATTTTCGTTGAAGGGCTCCATGGTTTCTTCGGCGCCGACGTGGCAAAGGACGCTTTCGGCCTGGAGTGGTTCACCGCCGCCGTCAGGCGTGCCATGGAGTTTCACCTGGACGAAATCGTCGTTCTGGACGACGCGGTCTTCAACGGGAGCGAAGGTGGCGGCGCGCTGCTGTGTTTCGGTGAGGGCCTTGTTGATGTCCTCGTCGGTGATGGTCATTTCCGGCATTTCGATTTCGAGAGTTTTGTAGTTGGCGAGGGCGAATTCCGGCAGGACGTCGAAGACAGCGCGGAACTTCACGGGCTGGCCTTCGTTGAATTCGAGCTTGTCCACCTGGGGTTGCGAGATGGGAGTGAGCTTCTGCTCCGTGACTGCTTTCTCGACGGTTTCAGGGACGAGATTCTGCAGGACTTCGCTTTTGATTTCTTCGGCGAAGCGGCGCTTGATCAGGGATATGGGCGCCTTGCCCGGCCGGAAGCCTGGCACACGGGCGATCTTGGCAAATTCCTTGGCCACTTTCTCCGAGGATTTGGAAACTTCTTCGGCGGGAATCTCGAGTTCCAGCTCTCTACGGCAACTTGCGTCCGCCATGAGTCTTCTCCCTTAGCTTAGGTGCAACAAAAATTTGGTATCGGCAGGCCGGAAGGCGGTGAGCCGCCAAAACACACACATCCAGGGCCGTTGCGTTTGTCGCGCGCATCTCCGGTTGCGCCGGAGTCCAAAGAGCGGACCTGCGGAATTTCATGGATTACAGTGCGGAACCCAGCGGAATCCCCGCCAACGACAACAATATACAAGTATAGGGGAGCGGGGGGCAGGGGTCAACGAAAGGGAGAGACAGTTCAATAAGGACGCGATGTGGCGGGTCGCTGCGCTGCGACTCTGGCGCCGGACGACTCTTGATAATGTGGACGGCGCGTGGCATCGTCAGGGGCCGGAATTGTCATTCTGGGATTGGAGGCATTCACCTGTGCTCACATCTTTACGAAAGGTTTTAGTACTGCTCGTGCTTTGCTCAGCCCGCACGGCGGTTGCCCAACAGCCGCCGGTGAATTCTCCGCTGCTGGATCACCTGGCTGGGAAGTGGGTGCTGCAGGGAACGATTGCGGGGCAGGAGACGACGCACGACGTAAACGCCGAATGGGTGCTTGGACATCACTACGTGCGCATCCACGAGGTTTCGCGCAAGAAGAACGACAAGGGTGAGCCACAGTATGAGGCCACGATCTTTGTTGGGTGGAACGAGGCGGCGAAGACATACGCTTGTGTCTGGCTGGATGTCTACGGTGGCTTGACGACGGAATCAATTGGCGTTGCGAGTGCGAAAGAAAATGAACTGCCGTTTGTCTTCAAGGATGAAAAGGGGACTGTGTCATTTACCAACGATTTCGTGTATGACGCCAAGGCGGATACCTGGGAATGGCGCATGGACAATGTGGCGAATGGGGTTGCGAAACCGTTTGGACGGATGAAGCTCACTCACAACTGATGGCATCAGGCGATGGGGCGGGCGGAGTTTCTGTCCCAACGGCGAATGGCTTTTTTTCGCGAGTCCAGTTGATTGTGTTTTTCCGTACCGCTTGCGTCGCGCCGCTTGTGGAGCTGAAGAGATGATGCGTCGTGAAAATGCAGCGGATCCCGGAGTGTTTGCAGTTGGCGGTAGTAGAAGATGGCCGTGGGCCGGCGGCGATTGAATTTCAGGTTGCGGAGAAAGTCGAGTTCTTCTTCGGTGGCGCCGCTGCTGAGATCCGGCAAGCGTAGAAATTCCCGGAAACCGGGTTGTACTGGAGACTGCGCTTCTTCGTCGCGCTCGATAAATTGAAAACTGACAGTCTGCACGGGAGACGGCGGGTGGTGCAGGCTGACACGGATCGCGAACGTCGCGAGATCGATGTCCCAAGACTCAATGAGCGGGGCCAGAAAGGCGGCGCAGTGGGCCGCCGAGATACTGAAGACATCGGTGTCGAGAAACTCGAGAATCACGGTGCGCGCTTCTTCGTAGGACTGCTTCCTGAGCCTGGCGGCCCTACGGAGCAAGCGTTCGTGCTCCAGTTCAGCGCGGGCGGTCCGTTTGGCCACATCGAGGAGTTTCTGGGTGACGAGTCTCTCTAATTCACCGAATGCCTGCTGCTCGAAAATCTGAAGGACCTGCTTCTGCCTTCCAGGATTACATTTGCGGACAATCAGGTCGCGGACCTCGCGATAGAGCGGGGCCGGCGGAGTGGCCCAGGTTTTTTTCCATTCTTCGTGGCGCTGTGCTTCGGCAATCGCCGACAAGTGGCCCTTCGGCAATTTCAGGAAAACGTTCATTTTTTCGTAGATATCCGTGCGATTGGCGGCGGGGGGAGCTTTCTTGCGGGTCAATAGTTGGGAAATATAGGATTCGGTGACCTGGGCGGCGGCGGCGAGATCGCGTTGCTCCAGGCCCAACTCTTTCAATCGCTGCTGAATCACCAGGGAAACGTCCACGCGACCCTCTTTCGCATTAACCGAATTGGTAAACTGCATTCTACAAGAGAGTTAATAACTTGACAATTTTAGTAAAGTAACGCAGACTGAAATGGATCAAGGCTGCTTTCAGGTTTACCGGAGCAGTCGAATGCCCTGACGACTCCCTTGATCGCAACAAGGAGAGTCCATGTTTGCTCGCAAGGTGTCGGTACGTCTGAAGGCAGAAGCCGCCGGCCAATTCCTCCAAAAGATGGAAAACGAGATCATTCCCCTTTTGCGCAAGCAGCACGGATTCCTGGATGAGCTTACGCTGATCTCGCAAAGCGGCAAGGAAGTTTACGCGTACAGTTTTTGGGAGAGCAGTGAAGACGCCGAACGATATGAGAACACCGCATTTCGAGAGGTAACCAGCCTCCTGACCGGCTTGCTTGAAGGGACCGTGAGAATCAACACCTACATGGTCGCCAACTCCACATTCCACAAACTTGCCGCTGCGGTTGCTTCCTGAACTTGACGGCTGGCTGATTTTGCAGGCAAGGATTGCCGCCGAGTCTGGCCTTGCTGCCTTTGGTGATTCTCGGTAAAGGAAATCAAATGTTTCTGTTACTCTGGATACCGATCGGGATTATAGTTGGCTGGGTCGCCGGGAAGAGCCTGGAAGGCACGGGTTTCGGGGGAGCGCTGGACCGGTTAATGGGTGCCGGAGGAGCGATCGTGGGCGGATTGGTGATGCGCTCGGCGGGTTATTCGGGGACGAGCGGAACGATTTTGGCGACCTTTGTGGCGGTTTGCTGCGCCGCGCTTCTGACTATTCTGGTTGCCCTGGTAAATGGCAGGACCATTTATTCGAGGGTGCTGTAAGCCAGGATCAAGGCTGAGTCCCACCATTGAACGAACTCCATTCCAGTTCCGGCGCCTATGAACCCTCCATCCTTCTGGTGCGAGAAGGTGCCGAGTTGCCCCCAGATCTTCCCACGGAAGGCGAGGACTTTCTGCCTGGCTGGCGGGCGGTCAAAAACTTCGACAATTACTCGATGCAGCGGAAGATCCGAGAAACCAACTGGAAATTCCTGCAGTTGCGTGGCGGCACGGGAACCCGGCTGATGGGAAGGGGCCGGCAAGAAATCTTGCGGCGGGGCGTGGCGCAGATACTGGCAAAGCTCGCAGGGCGGAAATTCAATTCGCTGGAAATTTCCGTGCTGGTTTCCAAATCTTTCCTGGGAGTGAAGTTTTTCAATATCTCTGTAAATCTTCGGCATTTTCAACGTAATACGGCCGTCTGATGGCGGACAGCCGATCAAATCAAGACAAAGGAACGATATGGCAAAGCTCTATGTTGGGAATCTAAGTTTCGGTGCGACGGATGAAAGCTTGCTGCAGTTGTTCACCGGGAGAGGCTACAAACCGGTGTCAGCGCGAGTCATAACCGACCGGGAGACGGGCAGATCGCGGGGTTTCGGCTTTGTGGAGCTGGGCTCTGGAGATGACACAAGTAAAGCCATCGGCGAGTTCAACGGTATGGAAGTGGAAGGCCGCGCGCTGACAGTGAACGAAGCGCGGCCGCAGGAATCCCGCGGGGGTGGCGATCGTGACGGCGGAAGAGGCGGCTATTCCGGCGGACGCTCTGACCGCGGGGGACGCGGCCGGTACTAAGACGTTGCGGGCCGTGTTTGGGAGCCGTGGAGTCACTTAAGTAAAAACTTGTTTCTGAACCGGAGGAATCTTGGCAATTATAGAAACGGGCCAATACATCAAGCATTTTCAGTACGGGTGTGGAGTCATCGTCAAGCGCGACTCCGAACGCACGACCATTGATTTTGACACCCACGGAACGAAGCTGTTTGTAACCAGCCTGATGGTAATTGAACCCGCGGAAGGCGTGCCACCGAAGCGCCGCCGCGCGAAGCGGGCCAAAGCGCTGAAGCCGGAGCCAACGGTGGCTTCCCGCGTCTTCGTGCCCGGTGCGCGATGAAGGACTCGATCATCGTGCAGTATGTTGGCTTCCAGGCGAAGTTGCACGCGCGGGAGTATACGTTTCAGGTCCGTTCAGCAAGCGAGGCGCGCGAATTCACACTGAATATCGCGAACGACGCTTTCCTGTCGCATCGTGTGAAGTATCAGGACGCTCCCGCGATTTGCTCGCAGCGGCTTCAGGAAGAGCTGGCGGCACACGAGAATCACCCTGTGGAAACGAAGTACACCATTACTCTGGCTGAATTGGAAACCTATCGGGCAGCGCGCGCGGAGAAAACCAATCGCTATTCGCCCGCGCATCGTGCGGCAAGCTAGCCATAAAGAGGGCACGATTTATCGTGCCCCTACAAGGAATTGCGGCGACAATGTTTGCTCATGAATTTACGGGAGAGCATAAATATTTTGCGGGAATCATGAACTACCCCTCGATTGCCGAAGTCGTCAGAGCCGACCGCGAGCAGGTTTGCGGCTGGTGGAAATTACTGAAGAGCCCTGAAACGCCAATGGAAGAGCGTGTGATGAACCTGATCTTCAAGAAGCTTACGGCGCTGGGCGGGTATTCGCCGGAACTCGCGGAAAAAATTGCTGTCGGTGCGGATAAACTTCCCGCCATACCAGAGTAGTAATTCAAGAATAAAGAAGTGACCTGCCAAGCCGAACGTGTTCGTAGTGAACTCCCTTCGCCATAAATCTCAAATCTAGACAAATCGTGTTACCGAGCAAGTTTAGCAAGCGGGAGAGTGATTAACGGAACTCCGTGCCGTATTTGCTGTGCGGAGCGGCCGTCGCTGGTTGCCGGATCGGGACTTGCCCAGAATCAGAGATCAGACCTTCCGGAGGGAGCCAAGCGCGAGCAGATGCAGGAGGCGATAAACGGCCAGGTTTCCGGGAGCAGGGTATACACCGGATTGTTCGGCCGTTAGAATCTTTCCTGCAAAATCTCCAAAACGGATGCACGGAGGAACAAAATGGCGACCCCAACACAAGCGATTCCCGTGGATGAAAATGTGAGCCAGTTCGTCGCGAAGACGCGACCGATGCTGATCAATGGCAAATGGGTGAGTGCCGCGTCGGGCAAGACATTCCCGACATATAATCCCGCGACCGGTGAAGTGCTGGCGCGCGTCGCCGAAGGCGAGAAGGAAGATATCGATCGCGCGGTCGCGGCGGCGCGCGCCGCGTTCGACAAGGGACCGTGGAGGAAATTCACGTCCTCGGAGCGCGGGCGCATCGTCTGGAAGCTGGCGGATCTTCTGGAGAAGCACGCGGAGAAATTCGCGCAACTTGAGTGCCTTAACCAGGGCAAGCCGGTGACCATCGCACGGATGGTCGACCTGCCCGTTTCCATCGATCAACTCCAGTACTACGCCGGCTGGGCCACGAAGATCGAAGGAAATACGATTCCGATTTCCGCGCAGGGCGGGAGATTTCTTGCTTACACATTGCGCGAGCCCATCGGCGTGGTGGGCCAAATCATTCCCTGGAACTTCCCGATGGTCATGGCGACCCTGAAACTTGCCCCGGCGCTGGCGTCGGGCTGCACCGTGGTTCTGAAACCCGCCGAGCAAACTCCGCTGACCGCGCTAATGCTGGGCGAGTTGATCGTGGAGGCGGGATTTCCCGATGGCGTCGTTAACATCGTTACCGGCTACGGGGAAACCGCGGGCGCGGCGCTGGCCGCTCATCCAAGAGTGGATAAAATCGCATTCACCGGCTCGACGGAAGTTGGCAAACTGATTGTCCATGCGGCGGCCGGAAATCTGAAGAAAGTCTCGCTGGAGTTGGGTGGAAAGTCCCCAAACATTGTGTTCAATGATGCGGAAATTGAAAGCGCGATTCCTGGCGCGGCCAGCGCCATTTTTTTCAACCAAGGACAAGTGTGTTGCGCGGGATCGCGGCTGTATGTTGAAGATAAGCAGTTCGACAAAGTGGTCGATGGAGTTTCACAACTGGCGACGAAGATTCGCGTGGGTCCCGGGATGGAGGCTACTACTCAAATGGGTCCACTTGTCTCTGAGGAGCAGCTCAAGCGCGTGTGCGGCTACCTGGAATCGGGCTTCTCGGAGGGCGCGAAGGCTGTTGTTGGCGGTAGCCGCGAGGGAGACAAGGGCTATTTCGTCAAGCCAACGGTGCTGGTAAACACCAACGAAAAAATGAAAGTGGTACGCGAGGAAATCTTCGGGCCGGTCGTGACGGTGATGCCGTTCAGCGACGTCGACGACCTTGTCGCCAAGGCGAACGATAGCGAATACGGGCTCGCGGCCGCCATCTGGACGCGCGACATCAAGAAAGCACATAGGATCGCATCGGAGCTCCGTGCAGGAACGGTGTGGATCAACTGCTATGGCGTTCTTGATTCGGCAATGCCGTTCGGCGGATACAAGCAGTCTGGCTGGGGCCGCGAAATGGGCCACCAGATGCTTGATCTCTACACGGAAGTCAAATCGGTGTGCACGCCGATTTGATACGTATCCGCACGGCGATTCGCACAATTGTGGACGACGATCCGAGGCTATGGGGTAGCGCGCCTCGCGGGTAGTTGGCCTTTGGCTGCACTAGATTCTCAACGTCGCGTCCATTTCGGGCCGTGTTCCGGCCCGGGGTCCAAAAGTTCAAAAGAGTAAGACGGTCATTGGAGCGGCAGTCCCGCCGCCAGGACTCCTTTGCCTGTGGCCCAGGGATGGGATTCAGTTTTAAGAAGGCCGGATTTGACGGCAGGATCGTCTTGCGTCAACTTCGTAGTCTGCTCCACCCCTGCGCGGAAAATAGCTACCCCGCTTAGCTCACTCCGATCGCTGTCCGGGAGCCGTCCGGCAATAGCCAGATTCCCTTGTTGCATCGACTGTGCGACGAAGGCGGCATGCTGCTTCATTGCCTGCGCAAGCTGCGGCCCCTCTGAACCGCCATCCGGACCCCGCTTTATCAGGACAAGCGTGTACCGCTCTAGTCCTTGCGTTTCGCCCGGAGTATGAATCTCTCCCGCCTCAATAAGCCACGGCCTATGCACCTCAGCGGAAAGCCGGCCAGCTTTGATCGTTGGATCGCTATTTGCCCACTCTTGTGCCTGCGCCGCGGAGTCCGCTTGCAATACAAAGATACCGCGCAGCGTCGTATCGTCGAGAAAGGGCCCGGCAATCACAAGTTTGTGTTCGGCTGCCATCTTTCGGATATTGGCCATGTGGTCTTCCTGGAGTTTCTCACTCGCTTCTTTGCTCAGCTGGGGAGCATTCCGGGGACGATTCAGCAGCACGAAAAAATAGTTCGCCGATTTGGTGTTCGACGCGGCCTGCGCTTGCGCGAAAGCTGAGGCAAACAGTGTTAATAAACCAAATAGAATTGCGCGGCTGAGAGTGTTTTTCCGCATAATATCTACCCCCGTTGCATCGGTCGATTTTAGCTGACATTGCCTCCTTACATTCAAGCAAGTGCCATTCCCGGGCCGGAAACGCGCTTACTGGACAACTTGGCATCTGGGGGTGGCTTTTCAGGCGATGCGGCTGGGAGAGGCGGGAACACCGGACTATTTTTTGCTGCGGATGCTGGCCTGGTAGTGGCGGGCGATGGAGAGAAATTGATTGCGAGTTTCGGTGGAAGGGAGCCACTGGTTTTCGGTGACGTCCCAGCGGAGGGCTTGTTTTTTGCCGGGGAGCCACTTTACGCGCTCGCCGCGCTGCAGGTCTGTGGTGACCCAACCGTCTCCTTCATGGGTGCAACCTGCGCTTTCAAAGGGTCCTTTAAAGAGGCTCAAAGCCATTTCCAGTTCTCCAGATGAACAATTCGCAGCTCCCACCATTTTAGCTGGAGCAGTAGCAGTTTGTGGCCCGCAAGATTTCGATTCGATAAACAGGCGTTTGGTTCCAGAAAAGTTCGAGCTTTTATCCGTGGGGCATGGGAGTGATAACCGGATGAACCGAAAATGGGAACCGCTTCCAGGTCTTGCGTGTCTACTCCGTTGTCGCCGAAAAACCGGCCAGATGGTTTCTACTCACTTGGGAACGATTCCGAGCGTGCCGAGCCAGGTTTCCACCAGCGGAGGCCATTCGGTGATGGGAAACTTGGTGCGCCGGAGGCCGAAGGCATGGCCGCCCTGGGCGTACAAATGCATCTCGACGGGAACGCCGGCCTTTTTTAGAGCAATGTAGTAAACCAGCGAATTATTTATGCTGTCGACGTGGTCATCTTCCGCCTGCACCAAAAACGTCGGTGGTGTCTCGCGGGTTACGTGAATGTCGGGATTTAACGCAAACTTTTTGTCGTTGATCCAGAGATGCCCCGGATAGAGGGCCACGGCAAAATCCGGGCGGCAGCTTTCCTTGTCGGCCGCATCTACGTGAGGATACAAGCGCTGCGTGGAATGCGTGCTGATTGCGGCCACCAGATGGCCGCCCGCGGAGAACCCGAGCACACCGATCTTGTGCGGATCGATGTGCCACTCCGCGGCGTGAAATCGCACGAGTCCCACCGCCCGCTGCGCATCTTCCAAAGCAATCGGGGCTTTTGGAGCGAGTTGGCAACTACATTTTTCGTCCCAATGCATCCCTGAATTTGGCACACGATATTTCAGCAACACGCAGGTGATGCCCCTGGACGTCAGCCAGTCACAGACCTCTGTGCCTTCCAGATCGATGGCCAGAATCTGATAGCCGCCGCCAGGGAACACGACCACGGCTGCGCCGGTATTTTTCCCCGTTGGCGAATAGACGGTCATGGTAGGCCGCGAGGCATTTTCCACATAAACCCAAGGTCGACCGGCAATCAGCGACTTGTTTTCTGACTTAGCGCCTTCGGGCGCTGCGACTGGCTGCGCATCTGGCGGCGTGCCTGGCCAAATCGGCAATTGCGTGTGCCCCGGCGATGGCTGCCAATCGGTTGCCTGGGCGAGCAGGCGATGAGAGCCGAACAATGCAATCAGAGCGAAGAGCATGAGCTTCATGGCATTTCCCATAACTCACTATAGTTCCTCATGACGGAAAGGACGAACTGGGGGTGTAAAGAGTAAACGAGAGCTTAGGCCCGGTTGAACGCGTCGGGGGTGGACCGAGGAAAGGTTAGCGGCGCGGGGGTTTGTAGCTGAAGAGTTTGTGGCAGTCGTTGCGGAGGAAGCCGGCGGTGACGGGTATGACGTGATTGCCGCGCTCAAAGACGAGTTCGCAGGGGATGAGGCAGGCGCGCCATTTGTATTCCTCGGTGCCGCGCTTGCGGCCGAAGGCGGCGATGTCTTCCTGGGAGACGCCGTAGACGACGGCGCCGATGCGGGACCATACGCAGGCTCCTGCACACATGGCGCAAGGCTCGTGGGTGGAATAGAGGATGAAGTCGGGAAGATAGCGGCCGTAGCCACTGCAGACATATTTGAGGGTCTCGAGTTCAACGTGCTTGATGCTGGAGCCGGAGGTTTTGACTCGGTTGCCGGCGCTGGCGATGACGACTTCGCGGCGGCCGACGAGGCGGGTGATAACGGCGCCGATGGGGTAGTCGCCGCGGTCGCCAGCGCGCTTGGCTTCATCGATAGCAAGTTGCATGAATTTTTGATGGGGTTTAAACGTTTTGGGGATCATGCCCCGGGATTATAGCTGTCTGGGAGCGGCGTTTCTGAATTTCGAGATGAGAAAGTCCACGAGCCTGTGCGCAACAATTCGATGCGCAAAAAAACGAGGACCCGGTCGGAGCCGGATCCTCGAATTATAAGGATTCAAGTGCGAGGCTAATTAGAACCGGAACTGGAGACCGGCTGCCAGGCGGAAGTTGTTCTGGGTGCCAGCAGAGGGCCTGCCAGAGGAATTGATCGTGGAGTTGAAGCGGGTCATGAACCATTCGCCTTCGAACAAGCGGATGGCGACATGCGTTGCGACTTTGTAATCGAGTCCGCCGCCGAGGCCGAGCGCGAAGGAGTTGCCGCTCGCCGACAAGTAGCACGGCAGGGTCGTGGACTGGGTTGAAACCACGGAGAGGGCTCCAACACAACCCGCCCCGCTTCCGCCGGAAGCGCTGATGTGCGAACCGCCGACCAGACCTTCTCCGAACACCGATAGCTTTTCACCCGGACGATAGGTAAAGCGCGGGCCAAACAGATAGGTGAAGACGGTTGCGGATGCGCCAGTGCCACTGGGCAGGCCGGTGACGTCGTAGCCGCCGAAATCAGCGACAAGTCCGATCGTCTTGGTGGCGTTGTACACCAACTCACCCTTACCGCCTTGCAGGTTGGCACTTTCACTTGCCGAAAGAGAGGGGCTGACAGTCTGATCCTTGAAGGTGGTATTTGCGCGAATGTAGGAGTACGCAGCGCCAACTTCAATCTTTGAATAGTCTTGCGCCAGGACCGGAAGCGCGGCTACGAGAAGCAGGCCCAGAACGAGAATTCTTTTGAACATAACAATTTCCTCCTTGGAAAATTGAAAATCTAAGATCCCTGAATGCACTCATACGCGGGCCCATGAGATTGAGCCGAGGGAGAATGGGAGCGATGCCGAACCCCTAGAGAAAGAACAGTGACCTCAAGTGCTGCATCTGGGATGCCAATGAACAGAAAAAGGCTGCTACTTGACTGTCACAATCTTAAGCAGTTACAGGGCATTTACCGACGGGGTTGAACCAACCGCAGACAACAAGTGTGGCATTTTGCTCAGGTTGAGCAGAATCACTCAAGCGAGGAGCGCCGGGCCGCAAGATTCAGAGAAAAATACGTAATTAAACACAAAATGTGACCGCCAAACTGGAATGATGTTCGGCGGTCACATGTGGACG
>Ga0075029_100002068_pt1 | contig 11380 bp, 7 predicted proteins | sample LitLauG_LLR_2013_FD_71391 | JGI IMG/M metagenome (GOLD analysis project Ga0075029, IMG submission 71391) | Freshwater sediment microbial communities from North America - Little Laurel Run_MetaG_LLR_2013 | ecosystem: Environmental > Aquatic > Freshwater > Creek > Sediment | place: USA...
GAGACGACGGAATACTTTGGCGTGCGCGCGAACGCCGACTTTTTCCCGATCAGAGCCTCGATCACAGCCTTCGTGTTAGTAATGGTCAGCCCGATCCCCAGCGCCATCAGAAATGGCAGAAACAACAAGGCCCGCGGCCAGCTTCGTGGGAACAACTCCCGCTGCGACACGAGATAAAAACTGGAAATCGAGAACGTCGATGCCATGAACAGGGGCAGGTCAATGTAGAGCATCTGAAACCAGCCCTGATAAAAACGAATGATCATGGCTGGCAGCAGCAGCACCGAAAGCATAATCATCAGCGGATAGCTTATGTTCGCGGTCAAGTGATACCACGCCTCGATCTTGGTGTGCAGCGGGGCGTCGCTGCGCATCACCTGCGGCAGTATCTTCTTTCCCGTCTGAATCAGGCCTTTGGCCCACCGCGCCTGCTGGGTCTTGAACGCTGTCATTTCCACTGGCAGTTCGGCGGGACACTCCACATCCTGCAGGTAGAGAAACCTCCATCCCTTGAGCTGGGCGCGATAGGAAAGATCGGTATCTTCGGTCAGGGTATCGTGCTGCCAGCCGCCGGCTTCCTCGATCGTCTTTCGACGCCACATTCCGGCTGTGCCGTTGAAGTTGAAAAAGAGGCCGGTGCGTGCCCGTCCCGAGTGTTCGAGCACGAAGTGGCCGTCGAGCAGGATCGCCTCCACCTCGGTGAGAAAGGAATAATTGCGGTTGATGTGGGTCCAGCGCGTCTGCACCATGCCGATTTTCGGGTCCGAGAAGTGATGAATCGTGCGCATCAGAAAGTCTTCGGGCGGCGTGAAGTCGGCGTCGAAGATCGCGATGAACTCTCCCTTTGCGGTCTTCATGCCCTCGGCCAGCGCGCCCGCCTTGAATCCGTGGCGATTCGTGCGATGGTGGTAGCTGACAGGATTGCCCAGCGCCGCGTAACGCTCGACCAGGTCGCGCGCCACGTCGACGGTTTCGTCGGTGGAATCGTCGAGCACCTGAATGTCAAGTTTCTCCCGCGGGTAATTCAGTTTGCAGATCGACTCCAGCAGGCGCTCCACCACGTATTGCTCGTTGAAAATCGGTAACTGCACGGTAACTCGTGGCAGGTCCTCAAAACGCGCCGCCGGTTCGGTGGTGCGGTTTTTCTGGTGCTTGTAATACAGATAAACCAGCACATAGCGATGTGCCCCGTACCCTGCGAGCAGAATCAGCACGATGAAATACGGGATGAGCAGCGCCACGTCGAATGCATTCGCGTGGTAGAGACCGCGAAAAGTGGTGTCGAGAAAGTGCTGGCGGATGTAGGGCCCGATGCCCTTGGGGGCAGCCCAGAGCAGCAATGCCATGGAAAGAATGAAATCAGAGGTCAAAGCGCTGTCCGGTCAAGACCTGTATTTTACCGGATTCGCGTGCTTCTCACTGTGAAGTCGCTCACCTCGCCGGGGATCGGAGCAGGCCGATCCCGAGGGTCACGACGGATACAGCCAAAACCGCAGCTCCGACGTAGATGAGCGACACTAAGCCATTGGGATGGGTCGCCTGTGCGGAAGGCATCGAGAGAAAAAATCCCAACGGGATGAGGATGGCCGCGGCAGGTACACCGATCCGCACTATCCACAGCAATGACGCGGGAAGCGTCGCCGAGTCCGCCAAGACCTGGCATATCAGCGAGAGAATTACGATCACCCCCGCGTGGGCATGACCGGCGCGGAAAAAGTTCTGCCGCAGGGCGTTATCCATGTAATGGCTGCCGCGGTCCTGCAATGATTTAAGCAAGAATAATCCGCCATATTGGATCGTTGGAACGGTGATGAGAATAATTCCCGCCATCATTCGTGCTTCCCGAGTCATGGATTCTCTCCTAAAAGCTACACGTGGGCTCATTCATTTGGATTGGCACTCAACGGTTATCCGCCACTTCCCCGCCGTCCGGCACGATGAACGCATCCACCCGCAGGCCGTCCGGCAGGTGCGAACCGGGGTCGAGTTCGACGAGGGTTTCCAGGATCTTGGTGTCCACTTTCTCCGTCGGTTCGTCGGTCCGCACATTCTTCGGCCCCAGTTGCTGCCCCACACGTACAATGTGGCCCCAGAATTTCTGTTTCCCAAATGCATCGGCGGTCACGTACGCTCGCTGCCCCACGCGCACCTTGCTCACGTCGGTTTCATCGACGTCGACACGCACGCGGAGCGTCTTGCGGTCACCGATGGTCAGAACCGGATCGGGCACAGTCGAGGAATTCGACACGCTCTCGCCGCTGCGATGATGCTTGCGCAGCACACTACCATCAATTGGCGAACGGATGAAGGTCTTCTCGTACCGCGCCTCGGCCTCGGCGAGTTGCCCGTGCGCCAGTTTCAGATCAGCCACCGCCAGCGACCGGTCTTCCTCGCGCGCATGATCATCGACGAGCGCATGCTGCTGCACGGCCGCGTCATACTTGGCCTTGGCCACGTCGGCCTCGCGAGCGTAGCGATCCAGTTCCTCGCGCGAAACGACGCCCGCGGAAAACAACTCCTGCCGCCGGTGCAATTCGGACTGCGAGTTCTCCATGACTGCCTTGGCCTCATTCACCGACGACCAGGCCTCGTCGCGCTCCTGGCGCCGGGCGCCATTGATGACCTTGCGCAGCACCGCTTCCTTGGCCACCACGTTGGCCCGCGCTGACTCAACCTGAGCGCGATAATCCGCATTCTCGAGTTCGGCCAGGACCTGCCCGCGGCGGATCGCGTCGCCTTCCTCAAGGTTCACTGACTTGAGCCGTCCGCTCAGTTCCGAGCCGATCTTGATGTCCTCGGAATAGGGCTCGACGCGCCCGGGTCCGGCAATCATGAGAGGCCCACGGCTCGCCGACGCGGTGGCCGCTGCCACCGCAGACTCATGCGCGCGCCTCGAGGCCACGACCAGCGACGCGGTCAGCAGGAAAATGCCAAGCCCCACCCCTAAAGCAATGCGGCTCTTTAACAGAGTCCGGACCGAATATTCTTTATTCATAAAATCCCCCAACTTCCAAAGCTATTATTGCGTTAAACCAACCCCACAGCCTGCGATAGATCGCGAGCCAGCAAACCCGGGGGCACTATCTCCGCCTCATCTGGAGCGGCAATCGCTCCGTCTTCGATTTTCACGATGCGGTCGGCGAAACTCAGAACCCGCGAATCATGGGTCACGATAACGACCGCGCGACCGCGCTCGTGCGCCAGTGTGCTCATCATCTCCATCACGTTGCGGCCGGTGTGGGAGTCCAGCGCCGCTGTCGGCTCATCCGCCAGGATGATTCCCGGATCGCCTGCCAGCGCCCGTGAAATCGCCACCCGCTGTTTCTGGCCTCCACTCAAGTCGGCAGGGAAACTGCCGTACTTTTCCCCAAGACCCACCCGCTCCAGCAATTCGTGCGCTCGCTTTTTCGCATTCGCCGTTGAAATTCCCTTCAGATCCAGCATCAGCTCTACGTTTTCGCCTGCCGTCAGCGTGGGGAACAGATTGAATCCCTGAAACACGAAGCCAATGTGCTCCAGTCGCAGCGCGGGCAACTGCTTCTCGCTCAGGCCGACCACTTCCCTTCCCGCCACGCGCACACTGCCCGACGACGCCGTTAGAATGCAGCCCATGATCGAGAGCAGCGTAGTCTTGCCGCTGCCGGAGGGGCCCATCAGCATGAGCAGTTCGCCGGGATGCACGTCCAGGTCAACCCCGCGCAGGGCGAGCGTCCCAGTGGCGCCTTCGTCATATTTCTTGGTCAGCTGTCGAACTGCGATTGCGGACTGCATCTTCACGTCTCCCTTTTCCTGTTATTCCCAATTCCTCAGAAGTTGTCATTCCGAGGAGCGGAGCGACGAGGAACCTCGGTTCTTGCCTGCGGCAAGGAAACCCAGATTCCTCGCTCTCCTCGGAATGACAAACAAATCCACTTCACCCTCGGAACACCATCGCGGGATCGATCCTCGTCACCTTATTGATCGAAACCAGCGCCGCCCCCACACACATCGTCAGCGTCAGGAAAAACATCCCAACCGCCATCGACACCGGCATCAGGATCGCCGCGCCGCCCTTCTGGCTGGCATGCACCACGAATGCGCTGACGATCATCCCCAGCACATATCCAATCACCGCGCTGATGGCCGCCTGCTTCATGATCACTTTGTAGACGTAGCTGTTCGGAGCTCCCATCGCCTTCAGCGTGCCAAACTCGCGAATGTGATCCACGGTCGTCGCGTAAATCGTCTGCGCCACCACCACGAATCCCACCACCAAGCCCAGCGCGGCCGCGATCAGCACCGCTACGCCCGCGCCTGTCGTGAACATCCAGTAGAAGGTCGTCATGCGGCTGAACTGTGCCGTCGTGAATACCTCAACATCGGTCACGTGGTCGAGCAGTTCTCGCCTCACTTGTTGCAAATCCGCGCCTGGTGCCACTTTCACCAGGATGAACATCGTCTGGTCTTCCCGGAGGCCGGTGTAGTTCTGCGCATTCTTGAACGTGGTGAAGACGTACGGGGAAGTAGTAAACGACCGAATCCCCCGCGTGAATCCCACCACCCTCGCCCGATGCCCTCCGACTTCAAACACCTCGCCCACGCGCGTCACGCCCAGCTTCTGCTTGTAGAGTTCGTCGAGAATCACCGCATCGGGAGACTTCAAATCCTCCACGCGGCCCTCTACAAGGTTCCACGGCCGCTCCAGCCGATCGTCCACGTTGAAGCCGACAATCTGCACCGAGTCCTGGCCGCCATCGTGCCGCTTCCACTGCGTCCAGCGCGCAATGATCTTCTGCGCGTCCGCCACACCCTCGACCGCCCGCACCTGATTCAGCTTGCGCTCGCTGAAGGCGACTCCCTGCTCGACGTACGGCACGTTCTTCGACGTGATCCACAAATCCGCGCCGGAGTGATCGATCAGGTTGGAAGTCGCCGTCGTGAAGCCGATAAACAATCCCAGCTGCACCACGATCAGCACGACCGAGAACACTATCCCCGTAAGAGTGACCGCCAGCCGCACCTTGTCATGAAACAAATTGCGTTGCGCCAGAGGAGGCATGATTATTTGTCCTCCGTAGGAAGGTCGGGCGTCTCATACGGATTCGGTGCGCCATCTTTCGCGCGTTCTGCGCGAGAGGGTGGGGATTTTTCCGTTGTAAGGAGTGGGGATTTCACTAATCCCCGCAGCGTCACATCCAGCATCATCTCCGCCCGATCCTGGAGCGGACGCCACTCCACCCACGGGTCTCTGGACTTGGCAATGTTCAGAGAAATCACTCCATGAACCGACGCCCAGAGCGTCTGCGATACCAGCTCAGCATCTTGAACTTCCTCACGGAAGCAGCTGGCCTTGATCGCCCCCTCCACCGCCCACTTCAGCAGCGCGTAAGCATCCATCTCGGGATTGCCCATGATTTCCCGATCCTCATCATCCGGCTCGTGCGGAGGATGCGGCGTCATGAACATGAACTCGTAGTGGTGGGGAAAGCGCACGCCGAAGTCGACGTAATTCCGCCCAATCTGTCGCAGCCGCTCGATCGGATCGGACGGCATCTCCGCGCTCTTCGCTAGTATCACTTCCTGCAGGCGCGCAAAATCCTGGCGGCACAACTCGTGAAACAACTCGTTCTTGTCGGCAAAGTGAACGTAAATGGCGGTCGGCGAGTACTCGATCCTCTCCGCCACCCGCCGCATGGAGACGCCGTCGTAGCCCTCGGTAACAAACAATTCGCGCGCCGCGTCGAGGATCTTGTCCCGCGTCTCCGACTTCTCACGCTCGCGTCGTTCTTTGACTCCCATAACAGTGGTCCCTTAGTTAACTATGTTTAGTTAACATCGTTATGTTACTGCTCTTCGTTTATAGTTGTCAATCAAAATCTGAACCGGACCTGTTGATATCCTCCCAAGTAGTTGAATAATAAAATAGATAAGCTTACTGGCAGGCGGATTGTCCCAGCCAATAAGCGATCTTTAGATTTCGCCGGCATCACCACAGGCATGGTGCCCCATCCTTCGCTACTACTTTTGCGAAAGATGGGTGGAACACGGTTTCAGGGGACAAGTTGAGGATTCGGAAGACGGCGGTGCGGTTCCCTTCTACCAACTGGATTGCGGCCGTGCGCCACCGCGACCTCAGGGAGTCGCGGGCATCGAGACCGTCCGGGTCTGATCACTGAATCTTGCGCAGGCGGTGATCCACGTCATCCAGCACATACACGGCTCCACTGGAATCGACCGCCAGGGCCACGGGATCGTCAAAGCCGGTGTAGAGCGGCCACAGTCCGTCCCCGTTGAAGTTAAAGCCAAAGCTGGCAAAGGTCGTAATAGTGCCGCCCCTGATCTCGCGGATGCGGCCGAAATTGAGGTCCGAAACGTAGATCGTTCCTGACTTGTCTACGGCAATCCCCCACGGGCACAGTTCCGCCGCGGCGGCGGATCCGCCGTCGCCGGTGTAGTTGCAAGTCCCGTTTCCGGCGACGGTGCTGATGAGGCCCGACGTGTTCACTTCGCGCACGCGATTGTTTGCGTAGTCGACGAGTAACAGGTTGCCACTGGCGTCCACAGCCACGGCGCTTGGACCATTGAGTTGGGCGGTAGTGGCCTTAATGCCGTCGCCGCTGTAGCCGCAAGTGCCGAGTACTCCCGCGACGATGCTCACGACGGCCGCAGGAGTGATCTTCCACACCACACACGCCGCATCGTCAGCAACGTACAGGTTGTTGGCGCTGTCCGTGGCCATTTGGAGTAAGTCGCTGAAATTCACGCTGGCGGCAAACGTGGAGATGGTGCCGGCAGTGTTCAGCTTGCGGATCCGACCGTTAAAAGTATCTGCGATGAAAACATTGCCGGTGGAATCCACGGCGACGCCTTGGGGAGCGTACAGCATGGCGCCGGTGCCAAGGCCGCCGTCGCCGGAATAACCACTAACGCCAGTACCCGCGATCGTGCTGATCTTTCCCGCGCTTACCTTGCGCACGCGATTGCCGGCGTAGTCCGCGATATAGAAGTTCCCCGACTTATCGATGGCCACAGCCTCTGGAAGTACGAGAGCGGCCGCAGTGGCAGCGCTGCCGTCTCCAATGAAGCCTCCGGCAATCGTCTTCACTATGCCCCCGGTTGCTTTGCGCACTCGACCGTTGAGGGCATCGTCGAAGATCGGGTTTCCGGCAGAATCGAACAGCAAATTGAAACTTCCGTTGAACAAGGTGGAGAGCAGCACGTGGTTGTCTCCATCGTACCCAGGGCCCGCGCCTGCATAAGTGCTGATGATGTGGGTGGACAGGTTGACCTGGCGAAAACGTTGTTGGCCGCCTCTCGAGATGTAGAGAATGCCGTTCCTGACCAGGACGGTGCGCGGAGTGCCGATTCTTGCGTTGGTGGCAAGACCTCCATCGCCGGTAAATCCGTTCTGACCGGTGCCCGCAAATGTGTTAATAATTCCGGCCGGAGTCACAATGCGGACTCGATGGTTGATGGTGTCGGCGATGTACAGGTTTCCAGCCGGATCAAAAGTCACGCCACGCGGCTGATTCAGCTGGGCGGATGTTGCCGGAATGCCGTCGCTATTGTACCCGCACGTACCCGTCCCTGCGACGGTCGTGATCTTCCCGCTAGTATCGACCTTGCTTACGACGCAGCTGATCACATTCGAGAAATACAGATTCCCCAAAGAATCGTAGGTGGGTGCAAACGGCGCGATTGAAGCCTTGGTGGCTGGGCCGCCATTGCCGCTGTAGCCAAACAGTCCGTTGCCGGCGATCGTGACAATCTTGCCGGCGGTAGTGATCTTGCGGATGCGGCCGTTAAACTGGTCCGCCACGATCAAGTTCCCGCCGGCGTCCAGCGTCAGACCGCTGGGGATACAGAGCGTTGCCTGTGTGGACGCCATGTTGTCGCCGTTATACCCGCAGATCCCGTTGCCGGCGTAGGTTGTGATCGTTCCCGTCGGAGTGATCTTGCGGATACGGTTCCCGTAGACGTCGCTGACATAGAGATTCCCGGCGCTATCGAGAACGGAAGCGGCCGGGCCCTCGAGGGCGGCACTGGTGGCCGGACCGTTGTCGCCGACGTATCCGCCTGCCACGGTGGAGACGGTCTGCGGGCCCAGGACTGCACCTCCAATCGGACCTTTCCCCACGGGAATCGTCTGTTTCACCTTGCGGGACGCGGTGTTGATGACGGAAACAGTGTTAGAGCTCTCGTTCGTGACGCCGACGAAAGCGCTGTCCTGGGTAAACGCCAACCCGTTTGGACCGGTCCCGACCACGACGGTCCCCGCAACCGTCTGGGTACTGGTGTCAATCACGGTTACCAGATCGCCGCCGCCCGCGTTGTAGTTGGCCACGTACAGCCAGTGTCCGTCGGGGCTGACCGCCTCATGAAATGGTCCCGCCGAGACGTTAATCGTCTTGGTAACAACGTTATTCCCGGTCTGAATGACGGTCACCGTGTTTGCGTTGTAGTTGGTGACATAGGCCGTGGTCCCGTCGGGCGAAATGACTACTCCAATCGGGATATGGGTGCCCACCGGAATCGTGGCCACCACGGCGTTGGTCAAAGTCGAAATCACCAGCACCTTGCCCGGCCCCGAGCTGACCACGTAGAGAAAAGCTCCGGTGGGTGTCACCGCCAGTCCGATTGGGTTCTGGACGGCAATCGACTTAAACGTCTTCGCGGCGGTGTTGATCACCGCCACCGCATTCGAGTTCCCGCAGCTGACATAAGCGGTCTTCCCATTCGGACTAAGAGCGATCTCCGAAGTGCCAGATAGACCGGTGAGTGTTATGGTGCCGACGACCGCGTTGGTAGCGGTACTTATGACCGACACGGTGTTCGATCCAGAGTTGGTCACGTAGGCGAACGTTCCTGCCTGGTTCACCGCCACGCCATAGGGGAAGGTGCCCACGGCGATGGTCTTCACGACTGTCCCGGAACTGGTGTCAATCACCGTCACGGTGTTAGCTGCGTTGTTCGCCACGTAGGCGTACGGTACCTTTGCTTGAGCGGTTTTGAGAACGATCAAAACCGCCAGGAGAAGCTGCAGAAGAGTCCTGAGGTGGCGCATGCTCCCTCCTTCGGCAATCGATAGATTGTGTAATGCCCCTGGAAGGCGGGCCAAGTAGCGGTGTCCAGCCCGTTGGGCGCGAATTATGTGCCCGTAGGGGCCGGTTGTCAATGCTTTAGCACAACCATGCTTTAGCGCAACCACTGCCCGGTGCCTTTCGCTTTTCGTGTCGTTGGCGGAAGGGGGAGGCCGCCAATTTGCTCCCGGCTCCGCCCTCAGCTACAAATAGAGCCATCCATGGAATCCTCACCCGCGGCGTCTGCCCGCCGTTCCAGACTGTTTGAGATCTGGGCGAGAATCCGCACGTCAACTTTCTGGATCGTCACCATCGCCCTGGTTCTCCGCATCGGCTGGATCGTCATCGGCCACACTTATAAGTTCAAGAGCACGGACGACAACTTCGGCTTTGGTTGGGAAATGGGCCGGATCGCTGCTTCGCTGGCCTTCGGTCACGGCTTTAGCAACCCTTTCGGCCCTCCCACGGGGCCAACCGCCTGGGAGCCTCCGCTGTACCCGTATCTGACCTCCGGTGTGTTTCTTGCCTTTGGCATTTATTCCAAGGCATCCGCGTTCGTGCTGCTGGCGCTCAACAGCGTCTTCTCGGCGCTGACGTGTATTCCGATTTTTCGCATCGCGCGCCGAATATTTTCCGACAAGGTCGCCGTTGGTTCGGCTTGGGCCTGGGCTCTGCTGCCCAACGTCATGTTCTGGTGCACGCGCTCGGTGTGGGAAACGAGCTTGTCGGCGTTGCTGCTGGCCGTGATTTTCTGGCTCGCCCTCACCCTGGAAGACCGCGAAGGCCTGCTTCCATGGATCGAGTTCGGGCTGCTGTGGGGCATTGTCGCGCTGAATAGCACCTCGCTGCTGTCGTTTCTGCCGGCCGCGGGATTGTGGGCCTGGTACCGGCGCAGCAAGCGCGGCAGGCAATCGCTGGCCGGGGTCGTGCTCGCATCATTCGTGTTCTTCGCGTGCATCACGCCCTGGCTGGTCCGGAATTACCGGACGTTCGGCCAGTTCATTTTTATTCGCGACAACTTCGGTTCGGAACTTCGTCTGGGCAACGGTCCCGGTGCCGACGGCACCTGGATGGAGTATCTGCACCCCACGCAGGATGCCTACGCCTTGCGGCAATACCAAGCCATGGGCGAGCCGGCCTACATCGTCATGCGCAAACAGCAGGCCGTCGACTACATCAACGCAGACTACGTACGGTTCGTCTGGCTCTGCGTGAAGCGCTTCATCTATTACTGGGCTGGAGCCCCCAAGGCGACGCAGCCGCCATGGCTCAACGACGCGAAGAACTCGTTGTTCCTGGCATCCTCTGTGTTGACGTTCTGGGGATTGGGGCGCGCTCTGCGGCAGCACAGGCCGGGGGCTTGGCTCCTGTTCTGGTTGATTCTTCTTTTTCCCGCAACTTACTACGTCGTCTTTCCGATACCGCGCTACCGACACCCCATTGAGCCAGAAATGGCCATCCTCTGCGTGTTCGTGCTGACCGAGGCCGGAAAGAAAACTGCGTCTTCTTCCATAACACCCGTCAGCCAGTGACGTTTTATCTCTCACCATTCCCGGGCAAACACGTCTAACGTGGTGAAACGGAGGGAGTCATGAACTGCCATCGCCGGTCCGCTACCTGGTCTGGAGTCGTCCTGGGAACCGCTTGCGCCTTGTTCGCCTTTGCACTGAGCACCCATGCATCGGAACGCCGCGGCGCCCTGACGGAAGAATTCCATCAGACCTACGCGCTGACGCCCGACGGCCGGGTTGAACTCGACAACATCAACGGAGATGTGCACATCTCGAGTTGGGACCGGAACGAAGTCAAGGTGGACGCCGTGAAGTACGCCGATACCAAGGAACGGCTGGACGAGGCCAAGATCGAAATTGACTCCGGAAAAGACTACCTCTCGATTCGCACCAAGTACCCCGACCACGACCACACCTTCAACTGGGGCTCGCACAACAAGCCAGCCGGCGTCGAATACACGCTGACGGTGCCGCGTACCGCGCGCCTGGATGAAATCAAGCTGATCAACGGAGAACTCGACGTGGAGGGCGTTAGCGGCGAGGTGCGCGCCTCCTGCATCAATGGACGTCTGAACGCGCACAATCTTGCCGGCCCCGCCAAACTCTCGAACATCAACGGTCGACTGGACGCCCACTTCGACCAGCTTTCCGGATCGGGCGTAGAGCTGAATTCAGTCAACGGCGCGCTGGCACTGACAATTCCCTCCGACGCTCAGGCCAGAATTGAAGCCAGCACCGTTTCCGGCGGGATCGACAACGACTTCGGACTGCATGTGAATCATCACCGTTTCGTGGGCCGTGACCTGCGCG
>Ga0075029_100002069_pt1 | contig 11378 bp, 8 predicted proteins | sample LitLauG_LLR_2013_FD_71391 | JGI IMG/M metagenome (GOLD analysis project Ga0075029, IMG submission 71391) | Freshwater sediment microbial communities from North America - Little Laurel Run_MetaG_LLR_2013 | ecosystem: Environmental > Aquatic > Freshwater > Creek > Sediment | place: USA...
CTGCCGGGAAGCAGCCCGATCGTGTGAACCGGCCCGCCGTAGTCTCCGGGCACCAGCAGCAGCGCCGCTGCGGCGATGTCACCGTTGGCGCTGGAGAACCCGCACTGGCCCTGCGTGTCGTCCTCGAGGTTGTGCCCGGCGTCGCTGACGACGTTCGGCTTAACGACACACGTCGGGTTCGTGTTAGCGACGCCCGAGTCGATCATCGTGTCCTTGATCCTGACGGTGCCCGAGTAGAGGTAGACGTTGCCGCCCGCGCTGGACAGCGGGCTCGTGGCGGTGTTCGTCGCGATCGTGGTGCTCGCGATGACCGCTTCTTCCGGTCCGCGCTTCATGATCCCGCCGGCGTAGCCCGGGCCGGGCTGCCCCGGCAGGCCCGTGCCGACGCCTTCGCCTCCCGGGCCGCCGTGCGCTGAGTCGCCCGTGATCGTGTCGTTCACGAGCGTGAGCGTCCCGCCGGCGATCATGATCGCGCCGCCTTCGGCCTGGCCGCCCTTGCCGGCGTGTTCGGGCCGCGCGCCTCCGGTGCCTCCGACGGCGATGTCACCGTTCAGGGTCGAGCCGGTGATCGTGACCGCGCCCGCGGCGCTGTAGATCGCTCCGCCCGCGGCCTGGCCGCCTTCGGGGCTGCCTTCGGCGGCGCTCGTGCCGGCGATCGCGCCGTCGTTGCTGAGCGAGGAGGCGCGGATCGCGAGCTGGCCGGTGTTGTAGATCGCGCCGCCGCGCGCCACTTCGCTGGCGTGCGCGACCGGCTTGGACCCGGACAGGTCCGATTCGGTGACGTTGAGGGTCCCGCGGTTCACCACGAGCCCGCCTTCGACTGCGCCCTTCCACGGGGGCGGTTCGGAGCCGAGGCCGAGGTGGGCGGTCAGCCTCAGCGAGCTGAACGTCACGCCGGCGCCTTCGGCGACTTCGATCAGCGGGCCTTCGCCACCGGTGCGCTCGATCACGCTCGAAGCGCCGCCGGTCGAGCCGGCGAGGGTCATTTCCCGTGTGAGTTTGAGCGTGCCCAGGGTGAGCGGGTATGCGCCGGGCCTGAGCTGGATAACCGTCGGCGGGGATTTGTCTTCGTTCGCGGCTTCCACCGCCTCCCGCAGCGTCGGGCAGCTGAAGGTCGGGGCGATGCCGGCGCATGCGCCGGCGGCATCCGCGGCGCCTGGCGCGACGTTGTAGGTCGCGGCGAGCGCCTGCGGGGCTCCGATGGCGAGCGCCGCCAGCAGCACCAAAGGACACAGCGGAGCTAGCTTTCGCACCTGTCGATGATCGCATAGGACCGTCCAGCGCGAGCCGGTTCGGGCGCCGGCCGGCGGGCTGATTCACAGCTCCTTCCCGGGACGAGGGCTGGACGCCGCTAGCCTGTCGAGCCGTGCTTGTAACAAGAGATGACATACGCAACGTCGCGATCGTGGCCCACGTCGACCACGGCAAGACGACCCTTGTCGACGCCATGCTCTGGCAGTCCGGCGCCTTTCGCGAAGGCCAGGACGTCGCCACGAGGGTCATGGACTCGATGGATCTCGAGCGCGAGAAGGGCATCACGATCCTCGCCAAGAACACGTCGCTCATCTACCGGGGCGTGAAGCTGAACATCATCGACACCCCCGGCCACGCCGACTTCGGCGGAGAGGTCGAGCGCGGGCTGACGATGGTCGACGGCGTGCTGCTGCTCGTCGACGCGTCCGAGGGGCCGCTGCCGCAGACCCGCTTCGTTCTGCGCAAGGCGCTCGAGGCCGGCCTGCCCGTGATCCTCGTGATCAACAAGGTCGACCGGCCCGACGCCCGCGTCACGGAGGTCGTCGACGAGGTTTACGAGCTGTTCCTGGACCTCGACGCCGACGAGCACCAGATCGAGTTCCCGATCGTCTACTGCAACGCCAAGGCCGGCATCGCCTCGCTCGAGTACGACCCCGACAGCGAAATCCAGGAGCGCAACCTGGCGCCGCTGCTCGACCTCCTGCTCGAGCGCATCCCGGCGCCGACGCACGACCCCGAGATGCCGCTGCAGGCACTCGTCACGAACCTCGACGCCTCCCCCTATGTCGGCCGCCTGGCGATCTGCCGGGTGCGCAACGGCGTGATCAAGAAGGGACAGCAGATCGCGTGGTGCCGCGCGGACGGCTCGATCCAGCGCGCGCAGGTCGCCGAGCTCTACGTCACCGACGCGCTGCAGAGGGTCGACGCCGCCGAAGCGGGGCCCGGCGAAATCATCGCCGTCGCCGGTATCGCCGAGGTCACGATCGGCGAGACGCTCGCCGACCCGCAGGACCCGCGGCCGCTTCCGGTGATCACCGTCGACGAGCCGGCGATGTCGATCACGCTCGGCGTGAACACCTCCCCGCTGGCCGGCAAAGACGGCGACAAGCTGACGGCCCGCCAGATCGAGGCGCGCCTGGACCAGGAGCTCGTCGGGAACGTGTCGCTGCGAGTCCGCGAGACCGAGAAACCCGACACCTACGAGGTGCAGGGCCGCGGCGAGCTCCAGCTCGCGATCCTCGTCGAGATGATGCGCCGCGAGGGGTTCGAGCTGACCGTCGGGCAGCCGCACGTCGTCGAGCGCGAGATCGACGGCAAGCGCAACGAGCCCGTGGAGCGCCTGTCGGTGGATGTGCCCGAGGAGCACGTCGGCACCGTCACGCAGCTGCTCGCCGCGCGCAAGGGGCGCATGGAACACATGACCAACCACGGCACGGGCTGGGTGCGGATGGAGTACCTGGTGCCCGCACGGGGATTGATCGGCTTCCGCACCGAGTTCCTCACGGAGACCCGCGGGACCGGGATCATGCACCACGTCTTCGACCGCTGGGAGCCGTGGGCCGGCGAGCTTCTGACGCGCACCAACGGTGCGCTCATCGCCGACCGCAACGGCGCCACCGTCAGCTATTCGCTGATGACGCTGCAGGAGCGCGGAACGCTGTTCGTCGGCCCTGGCGAGGAGGTCTACGAGGGCATGGTGATCGGCGAGAACTCCCGCTCGGAGGACCTCGACGTGAACCCCGTCAAGGAGAAGCACCTGACCAACATGCGCTCCTCGACCTCCGATGTGCTCGTGCGTCTGGACGCGCACCGCAAGCTGACGCTCGACGAGGCGCTGGAGTGGGTGCGCGAGGACGAGGCGGTCGAGGCGACCCCGGTGTCGGTGCGCATGCGCAAGGTCAACCTCTCCAAGGTCGAGCGCCTGAAGGCGATGCGCAACGCCCGCAAATGATCGTGCGCAACGTGAGAGCAGCCTCACGTTGGGGCGGCGCACCGCACGGCTCCCGATAGGTAGGGTACCGGCCATGAACCGACCCATACGAAGCTCGTCTACCACTCTTATGGCACTCGCGGCCGCCGTCCTGGCGTGCCTCGCGCTGACCCTCGCCCCGGCCGTTGCGTCCGCGGAAGAAGAACCCGCCCCCGCCGCGACTCCGACGACGACCGTGCATTACACGAAGGAGACCGAACAGGACTACCAGCGCCAGCTCGCCGCCGGTGAAATCCAGTCCGCGACCTTCAACAAGAAAATCCGCTCGCTCCACCTGACCCTGAAGAACGGCAACCACGTGCTGTTCATCTATCCGGCGCACGACCAGCCCAAGCTCGCCGCCGAACTGGAAGCGAAGCACATCACCGTCACGGTCCTCAAAAAAACCGAAGCGACCAAAGAAGCCGCCAAAAAACCGGCCCACAAACTGCGCTACATCGCGGGTGGGATCCTCGTCGTGATCGTGATCGTCGTCGCGACGGTCCTCGTGATCGACCGCAAACGCAAACAGCAGGCCGAATAGGGACAGCGCGCCGCCCCCGGGCGGCGCGAACGCCCGCGCGATGGACGCCTGCGAGATATCCGTGCGGCTCACGCCGCGGGCCGGCTCGAATGAGGTGACCGGCGAGCGCGGGGAAACCGTGCTCGTGCGCGTCACCGCGCCGCCCGTCGACGGCGCCGCTAACCGGGCGCTGTGCCGCCTGATCGCGCGCCGCGCGCGGGTCGGCATCCGCAGCGTCACGATCGTCCGCGGCGAGAGCGCGCGCGAGAAGCGCGTCCGCGTCGAGGGGGTGGACGCGCGCACCCTGCGCACGGCCCTCGGACTCGACGCCCAAACCTAAGAACGAGACTCAGTCTCATGATATGTTTGCGCGGTGAGCGCGGGCGAAGGCGGCGAACGAGGTGACCCGGCGATCGAGCTGGCCGGCGCGAGCGTGCGCGTCGGCGGCCGGACGATCTGGAGCGACGTCTCGATGCGCATGGAGCGGGGCGAGTTCGTCGCACTGCTCGGCGCGAACGGCTCCGGCAAGTCGACGCTGCTGAAGGTCGCGCTTGGAGCGCTGCCGCTGGCCTCCGGCAGCGCCCGCGTGCTCGGCCGCCAGCCGGGGCAGGCGAGCTCGGAGATCGGCTACCTGCCCCAGCGCCACGCGTTCGAGCGCGGCACACGCATCCGCGGCCGGGACATAGTCCGCCTCGGCCTCGACGGCGACCGCTGGGGGCTCCCGCTGCCCTCCTCATGGGGTCGCTCGCGTGGCGAGGCGCAGGCGCGAAGCCGCGTCGCGGAGGCGATCGAGATGGCGGGCGCGGAGGCCTACGCGGACCGGCCGATCGGCGAGTGCTCGGGCGGCGAGCAGCAGCGCCTGCTGATCGCGCAGGCGCTCGTGCGCAGGCCGCAGCTGTTCCTGCTCGACGAGCCGCTGGACAGCCTGGACCTTCCCAACCAGGCGTCGGTCGCGGCGCTGGTCGCTGACATCTGCCGCGGCGCGGGCATCGCGGTGCTGCTGGTCGCCCACGACGTCAACCCGCTGCTGCCATACCTGGACCGCGTCGTCTACCTGGCGTCCGGCCGCGCCGTCGAGGGCCCCGTCTCGCAGGTCATCACGACCGAGACGCTGAGCGCGCTCTACGGCGTCCCGGTCGAGGTCCTGCGCGCATCGGACGGGCGGCTGGTCGTCGTCGGCCAGCCCGAGCCGCCCGCTCACCACCACGATCGCCACGCGCACGAGCAGACGCATGCCCACTGAAGCTCCGCAGCTGAGCTGGAACCCGGTGCACGACCTGCACCAGGTGCTCGAATACCACTTCATGGTCAACGCGATGCTCGCGAGCGGCCTGGTCGCGGTGATGGCGGGGCTGATCGGCTGGATGATGGTCGTGCGGCGCCAGAGCTTCGCGGGCCACACGCTCGCGATGATGGCGTTCCCGGGCGCAAGCGCCGCCGCGCTCGCGGGGGTCCCCGCGGCGTGGGGCTACTTCGCGTTCTGCGGCGGCGGCGCGCTCGCGATCGGGCGCTTCTCGCGCGGCGAGGCGCGCTCGGTGAGCCAGGAGTCGGCCGGCATCGGGGCCGTGCAGGCCGCCGCGCTCGCCGCGGGCTTCCTGTTCGTGAGCCTCTACGGCGGTGTGCTCGGCGACCTCGAGAGCCTGCTGTTCGGAAATGTGCTCGGCATATCCGATGGGCAGCTGCTGACGCTCGCGATCCTCACCGCGCTGGTGCTCGCCGCGCTCGCGGCGATCGCGCGGCCGCTGCTGTTCTCCTCGGTCGACCCTCAGGTGGCCGGCGCCCGCGGCGTCCCCGTCGGCCTGCTCTCCGGTGCCTTCCTGCTGCTGCTCGCCGCCGCGGTCGCCGCGACCAGCCAGGTGACCGGGCCGCTGCTCGTGTTCGCCCTGCTGGTGATGCCCGCCGCCACCGCGCAGGCGATCACCGCACGCCCCGCGCTGAGCCTCGCGCTGACCGTCGCGATCGGCCTCGCGGTCGCGTGGCTCGGCGTCGGCGCCTCCTACTTCTCGCCGTACCCGGCGAGCTTCTTCATCGCCACGTTCGGGTTCGCCGCCTACGTGCTCGTCAGGGTCGCCGCGGGCGCCCGCAGGGCCAGGCGCGCGAGCCCGGAGCCGGAGCCCGCGCCGCCGCGCGGCGTGATCGCCTGATGCTCTCCCAGGAATTCATGCGCAACGCGCTGATCGCCGGGACGGCGGTCGCGCTCGCGTGCGGCGTCTGCGGCTGGTTCGTGGTGCTGCGCGGACAGGTGTTCGCCGGCGACGCGCTCAGCCACGTCGCGATCCCCGGCGCGCTCGCCGCGGCCGCCGCGGGCATCGACGAGCGCGTCGGGCTGTTCGTCGCGACCGTCGCCGTGGCGGTCGGCATCGGGCTGCTCGGGGCAGGGGTGTTCGCCGGCCGCGGTGCACGGGCCGCCGCGGCGCTGCCGGCGGACGACGTCGCGATCGGGATCATCTTCACGTTCATCCTCGCGCTCGGGGTGTTCTTCCTCACGCGCTTCGGGATGAGCTCGGGTGCGAGCACCGGGATCCAGGCCTCACGGACCCTGTTCGGGTCGATCTTCGGGCTGAGCGGCGGCGAAGCGCTGCTGGCGGCCGTGATCGCCGCCGGCGTCCTCGCGGCGATGGCCGTGATCGCGCGGCCGCTTCTGTTCGCGTCGCTAGCGCCGAGCGTCGCGGCGGCGCGCGGCGTGCCGACCCGCGTGCTCGGGATCGGGTTCCTGGCCCTGCTCGGCGTCGTCGCCGCGGAGGCGACGCAGGCCGTCGGGGCGCTGCTGCTGCTCGGCCTGCTCGCGGCCCCTGCGGCCGCCGCCCACAGGCTCGCGCGCAGCCCCTTCACGGGCATCGCGCTCGCGGCCGCGCTCGCGCTCGCGGCGATGTGGGGCGGACTCGCGCTCGCCTACGCGATACCCGCCCTGCCGCCGAGCAGCGCGGTGATCGCGCTGGCCGTCGGCATCTACTACCTGACGAGCGTGCTGGCATGAGCGACGCCAGATGGGTGGACCGCGCGGAGCTGACGCTGGCGCAGGCCGGGCGCAAGCGGGGAGGCGCACGCCGCGCGGTGCTCGAGCTGCTCGGGTCCGAGAGCTGCGCCCTCAGTGCGCAGGAGATGGAGGCCGCCCTCGCGGGCTCGCGTTCCAGGCCTGTCAGCAGGGCCAGCGTCTACCGGATCCTCGACGACCTCGAGCGGCTCGGCCTGGTGCACCGCGTCGAGATCGGGCAGGCGATGGTGCGCTTCGAGCGCAGCCCGAGCCCCGAGGAGCACCACCATCACCTCGTCTGCGATCGGTGCGGCATCGTGATGCCGTTCTCGGACCCGGCCCTCGAGCGTGCGATCACGAGCCTGAGCGAGCGGGTTCCGCTTCGGGTCTCAGAGCATGAGATCGTGATCCGGGGGGCGTGCCGGGACTGTGCCGGAGAGGCCGCGGACGGCCGTGCAGATATGCCGCGACGCACGTCAGCGTGAGCACCGCGCCGACCAGCAGCACCGGCCCGGAGTCCTCCACCAGCGAGCCCAGGACACCGGCCGTGAGCCCTCCGGCGAGCGCGGCGGCCCATGCCGGGTCGCCGGCGACGGGCGCCAGCAGGCGCTCGCGCCTGAGCACCCCGAGCACGGCGAGCGCGAGCGCGAGCGCGGCGGCGAGCGGCATCGCGTGGCTCACGAGCTCGCGGCCGGCCGCGCCGTAGCGGCGCGAGATCACGTCGCGCAGATCCCCGGGCGAGCTCGCGTCAAGCACGCTGCCGGTGAAGTGGCCGCTGCCGCCCGCGAACAGGAGGTCAAGCACCGCGAGCACCGCGAGCCCCGCGAACGGGGCGAGGATCACGATCAGCGCCCTGCGGCGCGTCACGCGGCCCGGGAGCATCATCACCCCTGCGACCGCGAACGCGGCGGACACGAGGATCACCCCCCCGACGGCGGCGCCCACCAGCGCCGAGCCCTCGATCACCGCCAGCACGGCGCCCGCACCGAACATCCAGGCCGCCCCGCGCCGCCCGCGGCTGGAGGGATGGAGCACGCCCGCAACGCCCGCCAGCACCAGCACCGCGAGCACGGCCTTCAGCTCATTGCCGACGCCGTAGAAGCGGGCGCCCAGGATCGGGTCCGGCCCGATCAGCGAACGCATCAGCAGCTGGGAGCCTGCGAAGGCGTCGAGCGTGATCGCCAACACCGCGGCGAGTGCCGGGGCGATCACGGCGCGCGGCCAGCCGATCAACGCGTCCGTGAGGAGGCCGAGCATCGCGCAAAGAAGCAGGATCAGGCCGATTTCGTGTGGGGCCGAGGACTCAAAGCCGGCCGGCACCAGCGCCGCTGCGGGCGCCCACATCAGCGCCAGGGAGCCTGTGCGAAGGACGCGTGAGCGCGCGGCCGGCGCGATCACGCTCGCGAGCATCGCGAGCGCCCACGCCGCGAGCAGCACTGCGAGCGCGGGGAGACGGCGCTCGCTGATCACGTTCAGGCGGGCCATCAGCGCCGGCAGCGCCGCGCCCCGGGATGTCCCGGTGACGCTGCGGCCCGTCATCTGTGAGGGCCTGGCGAGGCCGGCGTGGGCGAGGACCGTCGGCGCGATGTCGACGGAGGAGATCAGCCCCGCCTCGCGTGTGCTCTGTGATGTCAGGACGCCGCCCGATCCCGGTAGCCCAGCGATCGCCGTGAAGAGCAGCCTGCCGCCCGCTGCCGGCGCGGCCCGCTGGATCACGATCAGCAGCTCCCCGGCGGGCCTGGAGCGCGCGAGCGCCCGCAGCGCACGCGCCCCCGCCGCTCCCGCGGGGATGTCGGCGACGGTCAGCGTGTGCGAGGAGGCCATCGCCGTGACGCGGCCCGCGAGCGTGCCGGCATCCCCGGCCGACAGTGCGCCGATCGCTCCCGCGCGGCCTGCCGCTGCCGCCGCCGACGCGCCGGCGGCGCCCCCGCCCGCGGAGACATAGGCGGACGGGCCGCCCGTCGAGGAGGCGAGCAGGCCCGGGATCAGGTCAGCGGGTGCCGAGCGGGCGCGTGCGACGGCCTCGCCCCAGCCTTCGATCACGGCGCCCTGGCCGGCCGGTCGGGGTGCAAGGGCGCCAGGGCGTGGTGAAGCGTATGCGCCGGTGTCGACCCGGGCTCCCTGCGTGATGTCGAGCAGCAGCTGCGCGGGGCTGTAGGTGCCCTGCGAGGCGGACATGATCCCGACCGAGGCACCCGGAAGGCGCGCGAGCTGGCGCTCGGTGACGGGCGCGAACAGGATCACGGCCGCCGGGCGCTGCACGCCGGCCGCTGCCGGCGGTGCGCCGAGCGTGGCCGCGCCGAGGACGGCGCAGGCCAGCGCCCGGCGGGCCGGCCTCAGACGTCCGACCCCTTGGCCAGGACCTCGGGCCGCGCGGGGATCGCCGGCTGGCCGCCGCCGGGCCCACCACGGCCGTTCTCGCTCGGCTCCTCCGGTTTCACGGAGCTTCCCTCGATGTTCACGTGCGGCAGGATCCTGTCCAGCCAGCGCGGGATCCACCACGTGGAGTCCTTCAGCAGGTGCAGGGTGGCTGGAAGCAGCAGGCATCGGATCACGAGCGCGTCCAGGAACACGGCGCTCGCGAGCGCGAGCCCGAACTCCTTGATCACGCGGTCTTCGCCCAGCATGAACGAAAGGAAGACGAACACCATGATCGTGGCAGCCGCGCTCACGACGCGGCCGGTCAGCGCGAGGCCCTCGGAGACAGCGCGCGAGCTGTCCTTGGTGATCGTCCATCGTTCGTGGATGCGCGAGACGAGGAAGACCTCGTAGTCCATCGACAGCCCGAACACGATCGCGAACAGCATCACCGGTATGAACGACTCGATCGGCCCGGGCTGGACTCCGAACACGCTCCCCGCCCAGCCCCACTGGAAGATTGCTACGACGACCCCGAGCGAGGCGCCGATGCTCAGCAGGTTCATCACGGCGGCCTGCAGCGGTATCAGCAGCGAGCGGAACACCAGCATCAGCAGCAGCGCCGAGACCAGCACTACCACGCCCACGAACAGCGGGAGCTTTTCGCCGAGCGTCTTCGCGAAGTCGACCGAACCCGCCGTGACGCCGCCGACGTAGGCCTTCAGGCCCGTCCCGGCCTCGATCGGCGGGATCACGTCCGAGCGCAGGTGCGTGACCAGCTGGCTCGTCGCATAGGCCTGCGGCGAGGAGGTCGGGTAGGCCGTGAGCACCGCGACGGTGCCGTCGGGGTTCACCCGCGGCGGGGCGACCGCTGCGACCCCGGGTGTCGCGGCGACGGCGGCGTGGAGCTTTGCCAGCTCGCCCGCGCCGGTGGCGCTGTGAGCGCCCGACGGGACCTGCGCAACGATCGTGAGCGGGCCGTTGTAGCCTTCGCCGAAGCCCTCCGCGAGCAGCTTGTAGGCGTGGTAGGTCGTCTGGCTCGTGGGGTCGCTGGCGGCGTCGCTGGAGCCGAGCCGCAGCGCTATCGCCGGGGCCGCTATCAGCAGCATCACGATCGTCGAGGTGATGGCCACGATCAGCGCGTGACGCTGCACGAACGCGCTCCAGCGGATCCATGTGTCGCCGGCTGCGCTCGGTGTGCCGTCCGCGTGCGCCACCGCCGCCGGCAGCTTGCCTTCAGCCTCGGCCTGGCGCGCGCGCTTGCGTGCCCGCCGCCCGCCCGCGGCGACTTTGTGCCCGGCGAGCGTCAGCAGCGCCGGCAGCAGGGTCAGCGAGGCGAGCATCACGAGCAGCACGCCGATCGATGCGGAGATCGCGACGCCGTAGAGGAAGCTGACCCCGAGCAGCATCATGCCGAGCAGGGCGACGACGACCGTGCAGCCCGCGAACAGGACCGCGCGGCCAGCCGTGTCGATCGACTGCACGACGGACTCGCGGGAGTTGTGGAACGTGTGGCCGGGCGTGGAGTACGCCTCGCGGAAGCGCGTCAGGATGAACAGCGCGTAGTCGATGCCGACTCCCAGCCCGATCATCGCCGCGAGCTCGGAGGAGAAGTTGGGGGTGTCGACGACGTGTGTGAAGAGCGCGATCACGCCGAGGCCGGTGCCGAGCCCGAACAGCGCGGTGATGATCGGCAGGCCCATCGCGATCAGCGATCCGAACGTGAGCAGCAGCACGATCACCGCGGCGAGCAGGCCGACGGCAGTTGAGAGCCCGAAGCCTGCGCGCTGGGAGGACTCGATCGCCTGGCCGCCGAGCTCGACCTCGAGGTTCGAGTTGCCGGCGGCGCGGGCGACCTTCACGACGCGTTCGGGTGCGCCGTTGGGCAGCAGGTTCGCGCGCTGGTCGAACACGACGGTCGCGAACGCGATCTTTTCGTTCGCGGAGATCGAGTGGCCCGACCCGGCGGCGTAGGGGCTGAGGACCGCCGCGACGTGCGGGAGCTTCTTGACTTCTTCGAACATCGCGGTCATGCGCGCACGCACCGCGGGGTCCTGGACGGTCCCCGAGTTGACCTTGAAGACGATCTGGTCGCGGTCGCCAGACTGGACGGGGAAGCTCTTGTCGAGCAGATCGAACGCGCGCTGCGCGTCGGATTTCGGGAGCGTGAAGTTGTTCGAGTAGTTGGTGCCGGCTGACTGCGCGAGGAAGTTGATTCCGATCAGGAGGATCACCCACCCGATGACCACGTACTTGCGGTGGGTGGTGGACCAGCGGGCGAGCTTCAGCATGCTTGAGGG
>Ga0075029_100002073_pt1 | contig 11374 bp, 5 predicted proteins | sample LitLauG_LLR_2013_FD_71391 | JGI IMG/M metagenome (GOLD analysis project Ga0075029, IMG submission 71391) | Freshwater sediment microbial communities from North America - Little Laurel Run_MetaG_LLR_2013 | ecosystem: Environmental > Aquatic > Freshwater > Creek > Sediment | place: USA...
CTGTACGACCTACCATTTCCGCCAATGGCGACTTCCTCCCAGCTTGTCGGTCAGACCATTTCGCATTACCGCATCTTGGAGAAGCTCGGCGGCGGTGGGATGGGCGTCGTGTATAAAGCTGAGGACGTATCGCTGCATCGTTTTGTCGCCCTGAAATTCCTGCCGGATGACGTCGCCAATGACCCGCAAGCGTTATCGCGCTTCCAGCGCGAAGCGCAAGCGGCTTCCGCCTTGAACCACCCGAACATTTGCACCATACACGAGATCGCGGAGCAAAACAGTAAGCCCTTCATCGTGATGGAGTTCTTGGACGGCATGACCTTGAGGGCACGGATCGCGGGAAAACCACTGGATGTGGAAAGCTTGCTTTCTCTTGGCATCGAGATCGCCGACGCCCTCGATGCCGCCCACGCCGCAGGCATCATCCACCGCGACATCAAACCTGCGAATGTCTTCGTGACCAAGCGCTGGCACGCTAAGATTCTCGATTTCGGACTGGCAAAGATATCACCCATCTTTGGCAACACCGCAGTCGAGATGGCAGGAGCGCAATCGACTCTCTCGATGGAAGAGTACCTGACCAGATCGGGAGCAATGCTCGGAACAATAGCCTACATGTCGCCGGAGCAAGTCCGTGCAAGCAAAACGGATGCACGAACTGATCTGTTTTCGTTCGGTACTCTGCTGTATGAAATGGCGACTGGGGCGTTGCCTTTCAGAGGCGAGAGTTCAGGGTTGATCTTCGACGCCATTCTGAACCGAGCGCCCGTTTCCCCAGTGCGGCTGAACCCGGAGGTGCCAGCGGGGCTGGAACGGATCATCAACAAGTGCTTGGAGAAGGATCGCAACCTTCGATACCAACATGCTTCTGAAATTCGCACTGACCTGCAACGGCTGAAGCGAGAAACGGGGTCAGGACGAGGCTGGGCTGGAACCGACGCCGCTGACAAGACCTACGTCTGGCGGCGTGGCCTGATTGCGGCAGTCGGAGGTCTTGTCCTACTACTCGTTATTCTGGCCGGATTTCGCGCAGGTAGGCTGCGCGAATGGCTGCGCCTTCCCGTTGCTGCCCCTCGCATCGAGTCGCTCGCCGTTCTGCCATTGGAGAATCTGTCGCATGATTCCGAACAAGACTACTTTGCAGACGGCATGACAGAAGAGTTGATTAGCGATCTGGCGAGAATCAGCGAACTAAAGGTTATCTCGCGCACTTCTGTGATGCATTACAAAGGAACGAAAAAGACTCTGCCTCAGATCGCGAACGAGCTAAACGTGGACGGAGTAGTGGAAGGATCGGTTCTGCGCTCGGGTGACCACGTGCGGATCACGGTGCAGTTGCTTGATGCGAGGGCGGATAGGCACCTCTGGGCTGAAAACTACGAGCGTGAGATTACAGATGTCCTTGCAGTCCAGAACAACGTTGCAAGCGATATAGCTAATCAAGTCAGGGTTAAGCTAACGGCCGTGGAACAGGCAAGGCTTTCCGATTCGCGACGGGTCGATCTGGATGCCCGCGACGACTACCTAAAAGGACGTTACTACTGGAACAAGAGGACAAAAGACGATCTCAGGAGAGCGTTTGACTATTTCACTCGGTCTGCCAATCGCGATCAGAGCTATGCCTTAGCGTACTCCGGACTCGCGGACTATTACCTTTTACTCTCATTCTATGGGGTTCCGCCATCCGAATCTTTCCCAAAAGGAAAAGTAGCAGCATTAAGAGCACTGGAGATTGATGACGGCCTCGCCGAAGCTCACGCTTCGCTTGGGAGTGTGAAGGCATTTTACGAGTGGAATTGGACTGGTGGCGAAGAGGAATTCAAGCGAGCTATCGACCTCAGCCCTAACTATGCCACGGCACGTCAATGGTACGCGTATTTGCTGGCGGCGACAGGACGGTTTGATGAGGCTGCTATGGAAATGAAACAGGCGCAAACTCTTGATCCTCTCTCAATGATCATCCAATCGAACTTGGCGGGCAACTACTACTATCGCCGACAGTACAAACAGGCAATAGATGAGTGTAAGAAAGCTTTGGAATTCGATCCAAACTTTTCGACGGCGCTAGTGTTTTTGTCTGCGGCATACGCACAAGAAAAACAATATGGCGACGCGATCGCGCAACTTAAGAAGGTTCCTGAAAACAACACCGAAGCGCAGGCATTACTGGGCTACGTGTACGCAGTTTCTGGCAATCAAGATTATGCAGATCACATCCTTCGTGAATTTCAGGATCGCTCAAAGCGAGAGTATGTGGCGTCGGGTTACTCTGCAATGATATACGTGGGACTTGGCAAGAAGGATCGCGCATTGGCGTTCCTTGAGCGGGGTTACGGGGAACACGATCAGGAGATGAATCTTCTGAAAATAAATCCCGTTTGGGACGGTCTCCGCTCCGACCCCCGCTTTCGAGACCTCATGCGCCGTGTCGGTTTACCACAATGAACTTCCGGTTCTGACAATTTCGCCATCCCTATCCCGAAGCAAGAGTACGCGAAGCTGCAATACCCCCGTTGTTGCATCCCGTTGGTCAAGTCTCCGAAATTGTGCGGGGAATGAGCACGATCCTGCGACTATGTTGGTCGCGTTGCCACGCATTCTCAACCTCATCGAGTGGAACCTGCTCGATATCGATTCGGAGTTCACCACTCGCAGCACGTGACGTGACCTGTTGAAAAGCGTCAACCAGAACGTCGCGAGGCGGAATGCCAGCAGTTCCGAGAATGGTAAGGGCGCAGCTACGCAGAACAGCAGCGGGAAGCGCGACGGTCGGCCCGGCGCTCTCCCCGACCTGAACAAGACGGGTCTCGGACTGTGGATACCGAAAACTGGTGAAGTGCAAGAGCGGCGACTGCAGCACCGCGAGGAAGCGGAGAAGGTCTACGGGGCCTGGCGGCACAGGGAATGAAAGCGCGCGGGGATGGAAGCCAGTGGGCATGCGCGCTGGCTTGAACGCTTGCTAGCAGAGCTGAACTTCGAGTTGTGGATTGGGGACGCCGCCGAGATCCGTACCAAGCGAGTACGCAAGCAGAAGACGGATCGCCAAGATGCCCAACTGATTCTGAAATCAATGCTCAAAGGTGACTTTCCGCGGATCTGGGTGGTTCAGATCAAATAGACCGCCTTAGTCTGTGGCTCTCTATGCCTCTAGGTGCCTGATCGCAATCGTTGATTTTTATTTCTTGACAGGCCCGAGCAGCCGGTCGTAACCTTCCGCAATTCTAGTAATGTTGCTACTGGGGCTTCTTAGTTCAAAAACGAACAGGTGACGCCATGACTGGAAGGCACCCGATGTCCTCTGCGCGGTGGAGTGTATCCGCTCTCTCCCTATGTTTCGCACCCTTCGTCGTCTCTGCGATGAGTAGCGTGGGCCTTATGTTGCTCGCCAACGCCGCGTGGGGCCAGTCCACGACATCTGTGCGCGGCACAGTCACTGATCCGAGCGGGAACGCAATCGTCGGCGCCAACGTGGTTCTCGCGCCGGCTGAATCCACGACGGGACGCACCGCGACCACGGGAGATCAAGGGGAATACCAGTTCCTTCTGATTCCGCCCGGGACATATTCGCTCACGGTCAAGGCCGCCGGCTTCCGCAGTTATGAACAGAAAGGCTTGGCGCTGCTTGTGAATACACCTGCTACCGCCAACGTGCAACTGAAAGTCGGCGCGGCAGGGGAAGTGGTTACCGTCACATCGGAGATTCCGGCCATAAATCTGGTGGACGCTTCGCTCGGAAATTCCTTCGACGAACGACAAGTGCGTCAGATTCCTCTGGAGGGCCGAAACGTCCCCGATCTTCTGAGCTTGCAGGCCGGAGTCACGTATACGGGCAGGAATATCGACGATGATCCTGTTCTGAAGGACCAGGACACCCGCAATGGAGCGGTGAATGGGGCACGGAGCGATCAGAGCAACATCACGCTCGACGGTGTGGACGTTAACGATCAAGCGAATGGCTACGCCTTCAAGTCGGTCTTGCCGATCACGCAGGACTCGGTTCAAGAATTCCGCGTCACTACCACGAATTACGGTGCTGATCAGGGGCAGGGTTCGGGTGCCCAAGTGGCGCTGGTAACGAAAAGCGGCACGAATGCGCTGCACGGTGCACTCTACGAATATCTGCGCAACACGATTACCAGCGCCAATGATTACCTGGTGAAGCAATCACAGTTGAACATCGGTCTCCCGAACAAGCCTTTGCAACTGAATCGCAATATCTTCGGGGTGTCGATCGGCGGGCCGCTTCGCAAAGACAAGCTGTTCTTCTTCACCAACTATGAAGGGACCCGCAAGCGGGAGGAGGAACGCGCGGAACGCGTGATTCCCACGCCATCTTTCTGCCAGGGGATCTTTCAGTATGTAAACGCAGGCGGCGGGACAACTGTGTGGAACAAGGATCAGCTCAGGCTTCTTGATCCCAAAGGCATTGGGATCGATCCGGCCATGCTCGACGTGACCAACCACACCGGGTATCTCGACCAGACCTTCTGCACCGGCAAGACCGTGACCAACGATCCTTTCGCGGGAGATGGTCTCAACTACGCCGGTTTGGTTTTCCGCGCTCCGACCAGCGAGGACAACGATGCTTTCATTGCGCGCCTGGATTACCAACTCACCTCGGACGGCAAGCACACTCTTTTTTGGCGCGGTTCACTGCAAGATTTCCGCAACCAGGGCGCCCCTTTCTTGCCTAGCGATCCTCCGCAACAAACCGTCGTTGACTACAGCAAGGGATTTGCCTTTGGTTACGTTTCGATTCTCAGTCCCAACCTCACCAATTCCTTCCATTGGGGATTCACGCGGCAGAGTTTTGGGCTCATTGGCAACACGGACCAGCAATGGAATGAATTCCTGGGCCTGGATCAAGGCATCAGCTTCAGCCACAGCTTCCAGGTGCCGCTGCACAACCTGGTGGACGATGTTTCGTGGACTAAGGGAACCCACAGCTTCCAGTTCGGCACCGCGATCGGAATAGCTCGCGATCCCCGGACCAGTTACCTTCACTCCAACACTATCGGACTGGGCACCACCAACTGGACCTCTCCCATCGGTTTTGCAGGCACCACCAGCACGCTCGATCCGACCAACACCGCCGGGCATCCAGGCATTGTCGGTCCTGAGCCTCAGACCGCCACGCAATACGACCGTCCCCTGCTGGCCCTGTACGGCATGGTCTCGGACGTGGTCGCCAACTACAACCTGGACAAGGGCGGCAATGCTCAACCGCAGGGCGCTCCGCTCAACCGGCGGTATGGGCTGGACTGGTACGAGTTTTACGGGCAGGACACATGGCGCGTGAAACCGAATCTTACTGTGACGTACGGATTGCGCTGGTCTTTCTTTCCCGCGCCCTGGGAGACCAACGGGTACCAGACCTTCCCAACTTTCGGCTTGGGAACCCAGTTCAATCAGAACGTGAAGAATATGCACCAAGGGATCGGCTACGGCGGAATGGGGCCGATCGAGTTCAACCTGGGTCGCGGGCCGGGCTTCTATCCGCTCGAAAAAACCGATTTGTCGCCGCGCATTTCGATCGCCTATTCGCCGCGTCCGGCGGGCGGCGTGCTCAAGAAGCTTTTTGGCGATAACGACAAAACTGTGGTCCGCCTGGGGCTCAGTCGGGTTTACGACCGCGCGGGCTTCGCGCTTCTGAACAGCTTCGACCAGGTCGGCGCGGCTGGTTTGTCCACAACCATTCAAAACGCCTGCTGCACGTTTGGCGTGACCAGCGCCGAGGATCTGCCGCGGATCACCGGCATCCACAATATCCCGCAGACCAATATCAACGGCGTTCCCTTCTTGCTGCCGCCACCATCGACGAGCCCGCCTTGGCCACAGATACCTGCCACCAACGCCCAAGCTAACTTGTGGGGGGTTGACAACACGATGAAGACTCCTCATGCCTACACCGCCGATTTTTCCATCGGTCGAGAGCTGCCGAAACGATTCTCGCTGCAACTGTCGTATGTTGGCCGTTTTGGGCGCCGGCTCCTCACGCAGCGCGATCTCGCTCAACCGCTGGATATCGTGGACCCGAAGACCGGAATCGATTACTACACAGCGGCTTCCGCCATCTCGAATCTGGCGAGACAATTTGCCCTGGCCAACAACGGCGGACAGCCGACAAACTTCTATCAAGGGTTCCCGACGACCGTCCAGATTGCCGGCGTCACCGCCGCCGGGCTAGGCAAGACGGCCCAGTACTGGATTGACATGATTCAGCCGCTCCGGCCGGGGGCGTCTTACTACACCGACACTTTTGGTACCGGCTTGGTTCCGACGCCGAATCCCACTGACAGCCTGATCCAGGAAGTTTTCAATCTCTATTACAACCCGGGCCTTTCCGTAATCGGCGACGAGATTGTGGGGTTGGCAGACATTGACTCCTACGGCGGGCTCGGGGACAACATCGGCTCCGGCTCCTACTACTTCAACGGACCTCCCGGCTTGCTGGGCAACAATTCCGGCCAGTTCTTGAACAACCAAGCGTTTTCCATGTATGGCTGGAGTTCCATCGGCAGTTCGACTTACCACGCGCTGCAGGCCAACTTGAGAAAACAGTTCAGTCACGGCGTTCAGTTCGACCTGAACTATACCTTCTCCAAGTCGCTCGATATAACCTCTGCAGCATCACGCGTCGGCTTTGCGGTGTACGGCTATCAGAACATCGGCCTGGTCGGCACGCGCCTGGCCAATGCATTTTCTCCGAGGCTGGCCCGCGCACCTTCTGACTTCGATCTTACTCATCAGCTCAACCTCGATTGGGTCGCCGACCTCCCCTTCGGCAAAGGACGGGCCATTGCCACAAATGCCAGCGGAGTGTTGGACGCTTTCATCGGCAACTGGCAACTTTCCGGCATCGCCCGCTGGACCAGCGGATTTCCCTTCAGCGTGGATGGAGGCCAGCGCTGGCCAACGGATTGGTTCCTCACTGCGGTCACGCAGATGACCACCAGACCGAAGACAGGCACGTTCAAAGGCAACGGCACGGTTAATGTTTTCTCCGATCCGGCTGCAGCGCAGCAGGACTTCACCTTGCCACTTCCCGGGCAGGTCGGCTCGCGCAACGTCCTGCGAGGCGACGGCTACGCCGGTTTGGACATGAGCCTTGCCAAGAACTGGAAGATGCCCTACAACGAAGCTCACAGGGTCCAATTCCGCTGGGAAGTGTTCAACGTCCCCAACCTGACACGGTTTAACGCGCAAGGCATAGGGTCGTCGTCTCTGCTCACGTCGCTGACACAGCAGCCGAACAGTTTCGGCGCCTACACGAGTTTGCTGACGCAACCGCGCGTAATGCAGTTCGCGCTGCGGTACGAGTTCTAATGGAAGTAGCGAATACGGTAGCAGCTTGACAGGCAGCAAGGCAGTTGGCAATTGGACAAATCCGTACCTGGATGCCCACTTAGAGATGACCCTTCTACGCGCGCGTGGTTTCAGACTGCGACCCCCGCCGACCCCGCCGTCGTCAATCCTGCTTCGCTTTGCTTCAGGGCTCGCGATGATCTGCTCTTCGCTGTGTCGCGTGCCTTTCATTGCCGTTCCCATCAGAGAATCGAGAATTACGCCCCGGCGGAAGGTTTGGCCTATCTTCGAATCCTCGAATTGAACACTCGCTGTAAAGACCTTGCATTCTTCTTTACCACGGCCAGCGGCCATTACGGTTTCCGACGAGTTAACCGCATACCGTCCGCTAGTGTCCCAACTTCAAACCCAAACGCGGGTTCTTGAAAACCGAGCGCGCCAGCCCGATGTGATAGGTGAACTGAACCTCGGCCATGGGCATACCTTCTGTTTTGGATGCTCAGAGGTGGGCAATCAGACGGGGACCGCACAATCTGATGCGGCTAGTTTATACGCTGCACCTGTGCAGTGGTAAACAGCGAAAAACTTCAAGACCATTCTTGGCGTGCGAGCGCCCTTACTAGGAATTATCGGACCGCCAGCGTAGCGGCCCGATTTCTACTTCAACCGGCGACCAAGGTTGATTAGGGTTGGTCCGCTTCATCTCCAGCGCCACGACAATCTGATCTCGGCCCAAGTCCGCACCAAGTGCTTTTAGTTTCTCGAAGGTAGTTGAGGCCCGTAATATGTAATTGCCCGGCCGGTCAGGTGGGTAAACAGTGAAATTTCCGAGTAATATTTTTTCTTTTCCGGCGGCCCTCTGAGCGGGACGCGACCACTCCAGGGATACAAAAATCGAGAAACTCATCTCCTGTGGATTCGATATTCTGACGAGGGGAATTTCTAGAATCGGGGCAGGCGCTGCGCGGATAGCGGCAGGAAGCTGAATCCGCGCCGCAGGCTGTATCTCAGTGAGAGTGACGTCGCTACTTGACTCCACAGCCTTTCCCGGCGCAGCTGTCTGCATGACATGGAGACAGCACATACAACTGGCAAGAAGCAAGTTCAACCACATTCGAACAGGCCCCCAGTTACATGCTTAGCTTTAACTTCGTGACGTTCGGCGGGGGTGCGATTCCCAATTCCAGCTTCTGAAGGGTAAACTGCTCCCCCTCTGCGGTTCGATGGTCGTAAAGCATGGATACGAGTTGCACCTCGACATTTTCGGACAAGGCTGCAACCTGATTAAGCTTTCGTAATGCTTCCGTTGTGTCCACAACGAAGCCGGCATTCGGGGCGGTGTTGCCATGCATACCGTGCTCGTCCACAAAGAAGGCGAAGCTGCCCGCATAATGAGGATCGCTGAGGGGAGTTTCCGTCGAGGCATCAGGTTTGTTCAGAAATACTCGCACAAACTCGTCAGATCGTTTCGGCATCGTGATTCCTGCGACGGTGAGATACAGCCGATTGCGGCTTTGAATATCCAAAGCCGCCCTTACCTTGTTTGGCTCGATTTTAATAGAAGCGGTGATCGGTCGTCCGACCTCAACGTTAAGCGCGCGCACCAACTCATAGCGGCTAGTATATTCCAGCTTGACCGGAGCTCCTTTCTTGAGGAAGTTCACCAGTGTCTTCGCTTCCGACTTCGATAATTTCCGGCCAGACGGAAGACCCTGGGGATCACTAGCAGCCGCAAACGCACTGGCAAAGGGGAAGATCGTCGCGCTCTTAGTTCCCAGTGACGCTTCCGCGGATCGGGGTGTCGGCACCTGAGCCACGGTGTTTCCCATCTGCGATGGCTCATATTGGTAAGCGAGGATCGGGTAAAGGAGGGTATCCACAATGGGAATGTTGACCGGATTGTTGTTCTCGTCCACAAAATCCACCAGAGAAAATGTGAGCCAGTTATTATCGTTCGTGTTTGGATTTCCGCGCGTGATGTTCCAATTGACCCAGCAGGCATCAATCATGCAATGATGAGTCCAAAAAACTGGGTCCATGGGCGAGCAGTATGCGCCCATATAGCCACCAATAAATCCATGCACGTGGTTGTGCGGTGTTTCTTCCAAAAGACCATAGCCGGCAAAATCGCGCTGTCCAACGGCTTGGTAGCTAGCAAAGTTAAAAAAGTTCGGCTCTTGCAAGATGCTTTCCATAACGGGGATGCCGACAAACGCAGAACTGACGGCGTCGCTCGAGGTGATGGCTCGCGAACAATCAAACAGTGGATTGGCTGAACTCGACACTGATGTGGGCGGGCAAGGCGCCGCGCACGAACCGGAAGTACCATCCCAAAACACGGATGGGACCGTAGGGCTGGACGTCCAATTCCAGTAGGGTAAGGCGAAATCGAGATTTCCGCTGTACTTGCGACAGATTCGCTCGAAGTACAGAAGATAAGCGCGGTGCCAGGGCAGGAAGTACCAATTCCCATGAGGACAATGATTATTGTGGATGAGCGCCTGGTTGACCCAGTTGCGCTGATCGGTGGGATTGGTTGTGTACAGGTTCTTCATGGCAGTAACCGCTGCCTTATAGGCCACGACCATGGGATCACCGGGGCCGAGATTGTCGACGTTCTTGCGCATGGGCCGATTTTCAATAATTTCGATGATCTGCTCGCAACCGCCGGTAAAGGCGAGCAGCGCAACAGTACCCGCCAGCCCCAGATCTTTCATAAATTCGCGCCGTGAAACAAGGTCGTCAAAATTCAGATGCTGCTTTTGGCTCATGGCTCCCTCTCCTTGTTGAAGACGTTCCCATTTTTCCCGCCGGTTGCCGTTAATTCGTTGCCGTATTCGGAGTTGCTCGCGCCGGTGCGTCAGGTTTTGCGGCTCGCCCCCCAAAGCCGATATTTGGAAAACCTAAGTTTATCGACGCGCTCTAGAGACGGTGATATGCGCTGTGCTCTATAACACGTGGAGAATGCATTTCAACATATTTGTCGTTTTTGTTTCAAATTCGTAACGCATCGGGTCGAAGTTTCGCTGCCTTCGGTCGACTCAGAGCGAAATGCAATCGATGAGCGAGAACGACTTCGAGTGTTGCCGAGCACGGGAGTGAAGGCGCCTGGCACAATGTCTCCGAATTCGGGCCGCCGCGAAGGCCTAGTTCCTCCAAGCCGACTTGAACTGAGCCGCTTTGGGGCGGACGCTATCGCGTGTTGCTGAGCCGGCGGTGGAGGTGATCTGAGCTAGTTTGTGTCGCAGAGGAGGAACTCTCTGTGACCCATCTACGTCAGATCATGCTTGAGGAGCTGAGGCGCCGCAACTACGCCGAGTCCACCATCCACACTTATATCCACACAGTCGAGCATTTCAGTCGGCACTTCCATCGCTCACCCGATCAGCTTGGCCCGGAACATATACGCCAGTATCAGGCCGCGTGGTTCACGCCGTGGAAGCTGGCCCCGAACACGGTGACGCAGCGGTTGGCAGCCTTGCGTTTCTTTTATGTCCAGGTGTTGAAGCGAGGCTGGAGCGTTGCCGAGACGCCGTATCCGAAGAAGGTTTTGCACTTACCGCGGGTGCTGAGCCTGGAGGAAGTGGCTCGTCTGATCGACGCGGCCGAGTTCCCGTTTCATCGCATCCTCCTGATGACGCTCTATGCCACAGGCGCACGCCGCGCTGAAGTGGCGCACTTGAAGATCAGCGATATCGATAGCCAGCGGATGGTCATCCATATTCGGGGAGGCAAGGGACGCAAGGACCGCGATGTCATGCTCAGCCCGAAGCTACTCGATGCCTTGCGCGTCTACTGGCGCGGGCTTCGGCGCAAGCCCACCGACTGGCTGTGTCCCGGCAACCGCTGGCATGCGGCACATCATCCGGTCTCCACCAAGGTTCTCTGGAGCGCCTGTCAGCAAGCCGCCGAACGCGCTGGTCATTCTGAAGGCGTCGAACTGGTACGTCTCTGTAAACGCCTAGTACTACTGTGTTATAAACTATATACCTGCAACCAGAAGATCTGCATCGGCGAACATCTTTAATGTTACGTTGCTGGCCATGAGCGCCAACTCAGTTGCGCCAGG
>Ga0075029_100002075_pt1 | contig 11367 bp, 10 predicted proteins | sample LitLauG_LLR_2013_FD_71391 | JGI IMG/M metagenome (GOLD analysis project Ga0075029, IMG submission 71391) | Freshwater sediment microbial communities from North America - Little Laurel Run_MetaG_LLR_2013 | ecosystem: Environmental > Aquatic > Freshwater > Creek > Sediment | place: USA...
GCCGTGCCGGATGCGCCCGATTATCTGGAAGGGGTGATCAACCTGCGCGGCAAAATTGTCTCGGTGGTGGATTTACGGAAGCGATTCGGGCAGTCCTGCACGGGGGTGGACCGGCACAGCCGCATTCTGGTCGTGGAACACCGGGGACGGCTGGCGGGCATGATTGTCGATTCGGCGTCGGAGGTGCTGAAAATCCCGGAGAGCGAAATCGAAGCCGCGCCCGCCATGATGCAGGAAGGCGGGCTCGACTGCGTCACCGGACTTGGCAAGTACAAGGGACGGCTGATCATTCTCCTCGATATCAGCAAGGTGCTGGCCGCGCGAGAACTAAACGACGAGGCTTCAACCGAGAAGGCCGCCGAAAAGGCGGCTACCACCGGAACCAGCAAGACGGGAATGGCCGCCAACGGGAAACTGCCCGCGGCAGCCAGGAGTGTTTCGGCCGGTAAATAGCAGTACAACGAATCCACATGAGCGCAACCGACACACCGGAATTGACGGAAGCGGAACTAAAACTCCTGCAGGCGCTTGTCTATCAGGAATGCGGCATGCATTTCGACGACCGGCGCACTCATTTTCTTCAGGACCGCTTGGTGCGGCGCCTGAAGGAATGTCAGCTCGATTCGTTCTACAGTTATTACCGCTTGCTGACCAGCCAGCAGGGAAAACAGGAATTGTCACGCCTCCTCGAAAATCTAACCGTCAACGAAACCAGCTTCTTTCGTAACAAGGCACAACTTGATCTCTTCCAGAATGGCGCACTCGACGAGATTCTTCGGCGTAAGCAGGATCGTCGCGACTACAGTCTGAGAATCTGGAGCGCGGGCTGTTCCACCGGGCAGGAACCCTACACCATCGCCATGCAGGTAGCGGACCAGCTTGCGTACCACTTCATGCGCAACCCTTTGCCTTTTGAATCGCCGGTTCCAAAGCCCCTCATCCCCGCACCCTGGCGCGTGGAGATCCTGGCGAGCGACATTAACTACACCGTTCTCCGCACCGCCCAGGAGGGTTCGTACAGCGAGCACCAGATGACCGGTGTCGACTACGGATGCCGTTTGCGCTATTTCGACAAAGTAGGCGACCGGTACATCGTGAAAAAGAGTGTCAAGGAACTGGTTCACTTCGACTTTCACAACCTCAAGACCGAGTATCTGCCGCAGCGTAACGACATCATTTTCTGCCGCAACGTCATGATGTACTTCGATGAACCTGAGCAGAAGCGGCTGGTGGAAAAATTCTACCGCTGCTTGAATCCGCAAGGGTACATGTTCGTCGGCCACGCCGAAAGCCTGCTCGGTCTTACAAAGAAGTTTCAGATGGTGCACCGCAACAGCGGCACGGCTTACCAGCGAATTGAGGAAAAAGCGTGAATCTTCCCCCAGAAGACCGCATGGGCGAACTACGCCAGCTCTTTTTTGAAAGCGCGGCAGAACTCGTCCAGACACTGAACGACCAGGCCATGCAACTCGAAAAGTCGCCTGGCAATGCGGAGATTTCCCGCAGTCTTCGCCGCACCGTGCATACTCTTAAAGGCGACGCCGCCGCCTGTGGTTTCCGCGAACTCAGCGAACTGGCTCACGAATTCGAGGACGTGCTCGCTCTCGAAAATACGTCAGCCGCCACTTTGGTGCCGGAGATTGCCCTGCGTGCCGCCGATGTCTTTGCAGCTTTGCTTGAGGCGTATCGCAACGACACAAAACTTCCCAGTATTCAGTCGTTACGCACAGATATTGCCCGCCTGTCCCATCCAGGGCCCGCTGGCACCGCCGCGACCAAGCCGAAGAAGACCAAGAAGTCCGCTGCGAATGTCAACCGGTGGTCGGAATATGAGCAACTGGCCATCACGCGCGCCCTCGCGGAAAACAAGCGTGTTCACCACGTCGTCGTCACCATCGACCCGCAATGCCCCATGCCCATCGCCGGACGGCAGATGATTCAGCTTGCGCTGTCTGGGCTCGGTGAAATCGTTGCCTTCTATCCTCCCGAAGGCAGCCACGAACCCGTCACCGCGATTGACGCCGCCCTTACTTCCGAGAAGTCGGCGGAGCATATCCGCACTGCGTGCAGCATCCCCACGATCACCCTGGATGCGAAAGTCACGGCCGTGAAGGCGAAGGCCCTCCTGAACTCGCTCAAACCGGCGTCTGCCAGTTCGACGCCCGCCATTCCAAAATCATCTGACCCCGAAGCGCAGGCAAGCGCGCCGAGTGTCGTTGAGGAAGCAGCGTCCGGCGGTGATGCCCACGATTCACAAACCGCCAGCGAACTAGCTCCCGCTCCCCTCGTTGCAACCGGCCCCGACAACGTGCTGCGCGTCGATGCCGAACGAATTGATAGTGTGCTCAATCTGGTCGGTGAACTGATTCTCGCAAAATCGATGTTGCAGCAGACCCTGCTCGAATTCGGTGAACGCTTCCCGAAAGACGCTCTGCGCGGCAAATTCGCGGATGCCATGGCCTTCCAATCGCGCGTGCTCAATGACCTCCAGCATTCGGTCATGAAGATCCGCATGGTTCCAGTTGATCAGCTTTTCCGCCGCTTCCCGCGCATCGTGCGTGACGTTGGGTTGCAGTGCGGGAAGGAAGTCGAGCTCGTCGTGCGCGGCGGCCAAACCGATCTGGACAAGAGTATTCTCGACGCCATCGCGGAGCCACTCACGCACCTTGTCCGAAATGCCATCGGACACGGTATCGAAACCGGGGAAGAGCGTGTACGCTCCGGGAAACCCGCCCAAGGTACCTTGCGCCTCGGCGCTTACCATCAGGGCAACCAGGTCGTCATCGAGGTCTCCGATGACGGAGCCGGCATCGATGCTGAGAAAGTCCGCCAGCGGGCTCTGTCTCAAGGATTGCTTAAAGCTGAACAGGCTGCACGCCTCAGCGAAAATGACACGCTTGAACTCATTCTGCAGCCTGGCTTCTCTACCGCGCAGGAAATCACCGAACTCTCTGGGCGCGGCGTGGGACTCGACGTGGTCCAAAGCGTCCTAGGCCGTCTCAAAGGAACCGTAGAGATCGAAACCGCACACGGACGCGGCACAACGTTCCGTCTACGCTTGCCTCTGACGCTCGCCATCATTCGCGCCCTCATGTTCCGGGTGGAAGAACGGCTCTATGCGCTGCCGCTCAACGCCGTCGCTGAGATCGCTCGCGCTAGCGAAAGCGACATTCACCAGGTCGAGCATTACGACGTGCTTCAATTGCGCAATGACGTACTGCCGCTTCTGCGCCTCGGTTCTGCTCCCGCCCCGGGAACTGACAGCGCTCGCCACAAAATCTTCGTCCTCGTCATCAACAGCGGAGAACGCAAGTTTGGAGTCGTCGTCGACGGCCTCGAAGGCGAAGACGAACTCGTCATCAAAGCGCTCGACGACCAATCCATCACCACCGATCTCGTGAGCGGCGCTTCGATTCTCGGCGATGGCCGAGTCGTGCTCATTCTCAACATGATCGCCCTTATGGAACGCTTCACGCGCTCGCAACGGGATGGTACCGGACGTATGGCCGGCCTGCTCTCGACCGTCATTCCCGCCGCGTCAGCCATTCAGAGTCTTGCCCTGCGCGCCCGCACTACTGCCGGAGGTCACGCATGAAGAAATCTCTGCGGGTTCTGGTAGTCGACGATTCGGCCTTGATGCGCAAATTGATCCCGAAGATCCTGGAAGAAGACAGAGACATCGAGGTGGTCGGCACCGCCATGGACGGCCACTTCGCGTTGCGCAAGATTGAAGATCTTCAGCCCGATGTCGTTACCCTCGATCTGGAAATGCCGAGCCTCAACGGCATCGATACGCTGAAAGCGATCATGCGTCACGGGCGGCTACCCGTAATCGTCGTCAGTTCGCATAGTACGGCCGGAGCCTCGATCACCCTAAAGGCCCTGGCGCTCGGCGCCTTCGATTTTGTCGCCAAGCCCAAGGATGTTGCTTCGCACATGCCCGAGATCGCGGCTGAACTGATCAAGAAGATCCGGGCCGCCGCCCAAAGTGCAGGTGTGCAGACGCAATTCCTGCCCGAGGACAGTCTCGGAGCACAATTGTCGCCCAAACTGCGGCCGATCGCACCCACGCATATTGTTGCCATCGGCGTTTCTACCGGCGGTCCAAACGCCCTGCAATATCTTTTTTCGAATCTGCCGGTTGAGTTCTCCGGCAGCATTCTCGTCGTGCAACACATGCCCGACGGTTTTACCGAACTGTTTGCCAAGCGTCTCGATGAAACTTGCCCGATTCGCGTGAAAGAAGCACAGTCCGGGGATTTGCTGGTTGCCGGGCGCGCCCTGATCTGTCCTGGCAATCGCCACATGAAAGTAAAGAAACTGCCGCTGGGCAACGTCGTCATCCTGGGAGAAGACGCCCCGGTGAACGGCCATCGCCCATCGGTCGACGTGCTCTTTCACAGCGTCGCCGCAGAATTCGGCCCGCAGGCCATGGCCGTCATCATGACAGGTATGGGAGAAGACGGTGCAGCTGGCCTTGGCTCGATTCGCGCCGCCGGGGGGTTTACCGTCGCGCAGAGCCAGGAGACTTGCGTCGTTTTTGGCATGCCCAAGGCCGCGATCGAGCGCGGCTATGCCATGAGAGTGGCGAATCTGCAGGATTTACCGAATATTTTGCAAGCTCACTGTGCGCCGGCTGGCCGGGGGGAGCAACCCGTCAAGGACGCTGCCGAGGTCAAGCGGACCACTAGTGCCGGAAGTAACTAGAGTTATCTATCCGAAGGTATTAGAACGTGTTTAAGTGATATTGGGGGAGGAGTACCATGGAAAAGTTTGCGCCCGTAAAACGGAGCGAAGACGGACAGCCGGTGCGTTATCTGATTGTGGATGACTCCGTCTTTGCCCGCAAGAACCTGGCCCGAATGGTCGAAACGTTCGGCGGTCAGGTCATCGGCGAGGCTGGCGACGGGATATCTGCCATCAGTGAATACGAACGGCTCACACCCGACATCGTTCTCATGGACATCACCATGCCGCAGATGGAAGGCATCGAGGCCGCGGAGAAGATCGTCCGCGACCATCCCAACGCCCGCATCGTCATGGTGTCGTCGGTCGGCTATCAGGAGAACATTGTGGCCGCACTGCAACGTGGCGCCCGCCACTTCGTGCAAAAACCTGTAAAGCCCGAAGTGCTTTACGAAGTCATCAAGTACGTAATGCGTGACGACGCCACCACTGCGCGCGGGGCTGGAGCTGGAGCTTAGTCAATGCGGATGGATCTGATTCAGCCTTTCATTAACTCCGCCGACGCCGTGCTGGCGCAGGCGCTGCAGTCGCCGATCTCCATCGAAAACCTCAGCATGGATGAAGAAGCGTACCGCCGCAAAGGAGTTGCCGCGGAAGTCCGCCTGGCCGGCGAAATCGAAGGCCGAGTCATCTTCGACGTCGATATCGGAACTGCTGTCCAACTCGCCAGCCGGCTCGCCGGCGTCGATGTATCGGAAACCGACGAAGAACTTGTAAAAGAAGCGGTTTGCGAACTGGCCAACCAGATCATCGGCAATGCAGTCACCACGCTCAACGACCAGGGATTCCACTTCCACGTTCAACCCCCGGCGCTCCATACCTCTGAGCAAGGCAGCAAGAGTAGCGAAGATACAGAGGCTCTGCTGATGTCCTTCAACACCGACAGCGGGAATGTCTTCATGAATATCGCGCTGCGCTATCACGGACGCCAACTAGAACGCTCCGCAGCCGCTGGGTAGCGGTCAGCAATTAGCACTTAGCACTTAGCATTTAGCTCTTAGAGACCAGCCTTTTTACGCACTAGTCTTCCGGAACCCTTCACTCGCACCTTCACGATGCAATCCTAAGATTGTCGTCCAGACAAGGCGAAGCATTCCATTGCTCCCCGTGCGGGAACACAGCACATGCCTCAGCGATGTTAATTGCTAAGTGCTGAATGCTAAGTGCTGAATGCTGAGTGCTAACTGCTGAACTACGGCCCCGCAATCATAAATACCGGATTCTGCGGTAAGTTGATCGGCCCCGGAGGGATGGTCTGTCGCGTTCCCACCGGCGCCTGCTGGCTTTCGATATACGTGTCGTTGCTCGTGTCAATCATACTGACGTTCCCGCCATCGCAACTTCCCAGATAAGCTCGTGTGCTGTCACCACCGGCGGCCATAGTTATACGGAACCGCGTCGTTGAACAAAACGCATCAAAAGCTGGAAAACCAGGCACGGCGATCGAACTCTTAATCGTGCTGCTCGCCACGTCAATCACAGTCACTTGCGGGCAGATATTCGCCTGCGAATCTTCGTAGTAAGAACCGATATAGGCGCGCGTGCTGTCGGGGAGCGCTGCGGCGCCGGCCACTGTCAAGGTCTGAGCGGTCGTCGCTGAGCAAGGATCGGTGGCGCTCCGGGAACTGGTCGAAACCGTGGGAATCGCAATCGGAGCGCCCGTGATCAGGGCTGGGGCTGACTGAGATACATCCACGATCGCGACTTCCTGACCGCCGGGAATATAAAGTCGATTCTTGTTAATGTCGTAAATCATTGTCTTCGCGAACGGAACGCTGATTGCGGTCTCAGTCAGTGGGTCCGGGCCCGCCGTCGCGGTGGTATCGAGCCACGCTAGCGTGCCGTTCGACTCGAGCACGTAGACCCGCTGGTTGTCCGTACGCGCCGCTAACCAGCTGGGCGCTGAACTTGTATGGATCGGCGAACCAGTCCGCTGCGACAGGTTCACCGTGTTAAGCCCAGCCACTACGACATTAAAGGCAGAGATTGTACTGTCGCCCTGGTTCGCAACGTAAACTTTGCTTTTGTCAGGCGTTACAGCGATCGCAACCGGGTTATTCCCCACGCTGTACGTTGACGCCAGAAGATTGGCGCTCAGGTTGACTACGCCGATTGAAGAACTCCCCGGTAAAGAAACATATGCATTGGTGTCCGCCGGAGCTACGGCAATGAAGTTGGGAGCCGAATCCGCCGGCAGGGCGATGGTTTGCGTGCTGTTGATGGTCGTGCCGCTAAATAAAAGCTTCGTTACGGACTCGCTATGCTGGCCGGGCGCGGAATGGTTCAATACCAGCACTTGGTTCGCCGTTTGTTGCACCGCGTGAACTGGCGCCAACCCGACATTTGCCGTGCTGACTACAGCGTCTCCCGAGACATCGATCACCATGGCGCTTCCGGCCACTACTTCTGGCTGTCCCTGGGGTGGCGCGTTGTCACTGATTGTCACCACGGTATGCGCGGCGGCCGGATTCGGAAAAGTCGGAGGATTCGGAATAATAATCGGCCGGAAGGTATCGCCGCAGCCGCTCAAGATCATCAGTTGCGCGAACACCGCGAAACTCAGCAATGCAAACCGCTTCATGCAGACTCCATAGTTAAAATTAGCCTTACGCGGAATTGGTTATTGTATCGGGAACCGGGTCAAGAAAGGAAATCAACGGCCATCTGCCGCCGTTTAGGTGAGAAGCGCGCACCAGCAGATTGGTTGCCGGAAGAAGGGCAGGTTTCAAGGTTTCAGAGTTTCAAGGTGAAAAACGGAGCTAGGGTCGTTCGATCGGGCTGCAGCAGGTTCCTACGTTGAAACCTTGAAACCTGCGTCTTCTCACCCCCGGCCGCGTCGTGCCTTCGATCCTTTATCCTGAATCTCCGTCACCTTTTCTGATGCAGCCGGCTTCTTCGTCTGCGCCAGACTCTCTTTCAACGCCGCCATCAAATCGACCACAGGCGCCAGTTTCTTTGGCTCTTCAACCGCTTGTACTTCGCCGCCCTCCAGTTTCGTTTCGATCAGTTTCTTCAAATTTTCCTGGAAGGTATCGTGATACTTCTCGGGATCCCACTCCCCGGCCAGCGCTTCTATCAGTTGATGCGCCACTTTAATTTCTGCGTCCTTGATCTCGACATCCGGCGCGCCGAATGATTCGACCTCGCGGACTTCTTCGGCGTAATACATCGTGTGCAGCATCATCCCGCCTTTGTGCGGACGCAAGAACACGGTGTATTCCCGGTTGTGCATGGTGAGCTTCGCAATCGCGACGTACTCGCTCTCTTCCAGGGCTTTCGTGAGAAGTGCATACGGACGGCGTCCCGCTTCCTCGGGCATCATGTAGTACGACGATTCGAAATACACCGGATCGACTTCGTTCGTCTTAACAAACTCGAGAATCTCCATCGTCTTCGCGGTCTTGGGCTCGATCTTCTTGATCTCCTCTGGATCGATGATGACGTATTCCCCCTTGCGATACTCGAAGCCCTTCACGATGTCGCTGCGTTCGAGCACCTGATTGTCAACGGGGCAGATCAGTTGCTGCTTCACCCGTTGGTGATCCGCGCGATGCAACTGGTTGAACGAAATGCCGCTGCTGCGCGCGCCCGAAAACAGGCGTACAGGCATGGAGATCAGCCCAAACGTCAAATATCCAGACCAGACCGAAGCCGCCATAAATTCACCTTACGTGGAGATTTCAGATGCCCAGACCCCTCCGGGCGTACAGAGTGTAGCCTAAACGGAAGGGCGTTGCAGCCGCCAGATTACCGGCGAACCCAAAGGCCAAGCACTACATTACGGGGTGCTCTCCTCGGCGACACCGAATATAGTGTTGTTAGACGGGGATCGGGCACGATCGGCATCAAACAAGTTCCGAACTCGATGGTGAGTCGGCGTCAGAGTAATCGCAAGCCCCTGAGAATGTTGAGCTTTCTACCACAACACGGCTGGGCGTCTTCGCCCGAGCAATGGGCGGTAGTTGCGGTCGTGACCCTCGCTTTCGCGGCGTTTGCCCACATCTTGCGTGGAGTCAGCAGATCTGGAGCAATCGCAGGCGCCCTCGCTTGCTTTCTCCTCTTCGCAGGCGGCGGTCCGTGGGCTTTCGCGAGTCTCGCAGGCTTGTTTGTAATGACTTGGGCCTCCACCCGCCTTGGATATCGCCGCAAGTTAGCCCTTGGTGTCGCCGAGCGTCGCGAGGGTCGCGATGCCGGGCAGGTGCTAGCAAACCTGGCAGTTCCAGCTCTGGCCACACTTCTGTTTGCCTACACGAGCGATCGTGCCTGGCTGATTGCCGCGGTTGCTGCCCTTGCCGAAGCCGCAACCGACACCGTTGCCAGCGAAATCGGCCAATCTATCGGCTCCAATCCTCGAATGATTACCACTTGGCAGAATGTGTCCGCAGGCACCGACGGCGGGATTACGCTAGTTGGGAGCGCAGCAGGTCTAGCGGCGGATTTGACAATCGTCGCGCTCGCGGCCGGAGGCCGGCTGGTTCCAGCAACCCACCTCTGGATTCCCCTCGTCGCAGGCTATGCCGGAATGTTGATCGACAGCCTGCTGGGTGCCACGATTCAGCGGCGCGGCTGGATCAACAACCAGGCCGTGAATTTGTTCTCAACGCTCGCGGTAGCGGCGCTGGCGTACGCCGTTGCAAGCCGCACTTGAGGACTGTTGGTGATGATGGGGTTGTATTAAGTGCGCTGCTTCGCCCGGTCGAGCAGCATAAAGACAAAGACTCCCAGCAAGGCATTCGCTCCACAAGAGAGGAACTCATGGGGCCAGCTCCATGCCATGCGCAAACCGACCATACCGCGCGCGATCACGAAGTATACGATCTCATGCACGATGTAGAAAACGATCGTCAGCAGGAATCGGGAGCCGGCGTTTTCGACGTCAAGTTTGATTCCCAGCGAAGAGGCCAGGAATCCAACCACGGTTTTCGCGATTCCGTAAAGTCCGATCGGCTGATGAGTCAAAGCGTCCTGCAGAATGCCGATCAAACTGCCGGTAAATAGGCCTGCCAGCGGGTTGCGCCGCGCCGTCGCAAAACCGATCGTGACCAGCAAAGGAAGATCAAAGATGGTGAAGAATCGCAACCGCAGCGGCAGCCAGGCCTGCAGAAAGACAGCGGCCAGCGGAATCAGCACAGTCGCCGGAATGCTGAACCGGTAGACCTCAACCTGCTCCCCTGATGTGTAAGTGATGGCCACGTTAGTGCGGAGTGTCCTCAACCGCAGGTTGCGGCTTCGGCTCCGTCGTGGCCTTCACAGCCTTGGGAGGAATCTTCGCAGCACTGGTATCGGAGGCGATCGCCTTCGTGGTCAACGCGATGCCCGCAGGTGCAGCAACCGTTCCCGCGGACGCTGCAGTCTTCGCGGGTTTTGCGGTCACTCCTGTTGCGCTGCCAACGGAGGCCTGCGCGGGTGGCACTTTGGGCTTCCCATCTGCTGTGCCGGTCTTCGGTTGCGAGGCACCGACGCCGCTTGGCACAGCGCCCGGAGTTCCGGGGGCCGCATTCTTGTCAGTGTCATTCGGCTTCTGCGGAACGCCAGGTAACCGTTCTGCCAGAATATCGACCGCGCGCGAAGCACCAGTCTGATCTGGCTGTGCCTGCCGCTCGTCGATCTTCGTAACTACGAGCACTTCTTCCAATCTCCCTAGATCTGCAGCAGGGCGCACCCGAATATTGAGAAAGAGTTCGCTGCCTGGAGACACCTTCGTCACCCGGCCAATCAAAAGTCCCTTAGGAAAAATGCCGTCCCCGCCGCTCGTAAGAACCAGTTCTCCGGAAGGTACATTTTCGTCGCTCATGACTCTTTCGAGCGTGACCTCGCCCGCCGGCGTGCCGCGCACAATTCCCTGCAGGCGCGTCTTATCGAGAATCGCGCCGACGCCACTGGTCTGGTCGTCGATAAGAAGCACCAGAGAAGTCGAGCGGTAGACGCGGAGCACTTTCCCCACGATCCCGTCCGCCGTAATCACGGCCATGTCGGGTTTGATTCCGTTGCGTTCACCTTTGTCGATGTACAACGATCGAGACAACTCGCTGCCGCTCGATCCGATGACTTGCGCCGCCATGGTCTGTGAGATGAATTGTTCCTTGAATGAGAGCAGGGCCTGCAAGCGGCGCGCCTGATCGGCATCCTGGCTCATGCGGACTTGTTCAATCCGCATTTGCTCGATCTGCGCCTTCAGATCTCGATTTTCGGCACGCACGCCGCGCAGGTAGAAGTAGTTGTGCCAGACGTTGCCGGTGGAGGTTTGAGCCCAGACGAGCACTCTTTCGAGCGGGGTTACCGCGCCCACCGCCCAGATGCGGATCAGGTGCGTGGATTCGCCGTCAGTGGTGCGCTTGACCTGCACCGCCAAGCCGAGCACCTGGGCGAACAGAACGCCCACCAGCACGATCAGGTTGCGATAGCGTCCGAGGACGTCCATAACAGCAGGTCTCAGGTCTCAGTTGTCAGGTCTCAGGGAACCCGTCGTCCTGAGATTTATAGGGAACGAGCATCTGTATTTGCTGGCTCGCTAAGTGTCGCTCGAAGCTCACGGCTCTATTCGATCGAAATCTTGCGCAGCAGTTTGAAGTCGCTCAGCATCTTGCCGGTGCCGAGCACGACGCTGCAGAGCGGATCGTC
>Ga0075029_100002077_pt1 | contig 11360 bp, 3 predicted proteins | sample LitLauG_LLR_2013_FD_71391 | JGI IMG/M metagenome (GOLD analysis project Ga0075029, IMG submission 71391) | Freshwater sediment microbial communities from North America - Little Laurel Run_MetaG_LLR_2013 | ecosystem: Environmental > Aquatic > Freshwater > Creek > Sediment | place: USA...
ATTGGACAGTAGATGCACAGTATTTCGGCGATTTGCTTGACACGAAATGCCGATATTTTTAGCCTGAGCTGTTTTTGCGTTTTCTGAAAGAAAACGCCCTAAAAAATGAAAGAAAAATCATGAATTTTTCGCACTACAGCTCACTTCGAGGGTCGATTGTGGCAATTTTGACGATCATCTCCACCTGCTTTTGCGCTGGTGAATTGCTTGCACAGCAACCCACTTCCGCCCAATTAATTTCAGGAAGCACTACGATCAAATTGCAGGTGATCGAGTCGCAGACCATTCAGCTTGGCAACCAAATAACGACCTTTAACCTCGTCGTCCCCCCTGTTTTTCCAACCCCGACACCCGCTGCGGTGCCTGCACCCACTCCCCCTCTTTCACCAGCATATCTCCAATGGCTTCAAGCGGAAGACCAGAAAACCTACAAGATCATTTTCCTTTCAGCGACGATCTATGATCACAACGTCACGGACGTGCGTTTCAGCGACCAAACAGGATCTTGTCGCGTTTTCAGCGACATTAATTTCGCTTATTTATCAGGGGCGTGCGAGTTCGAAACACCCGATACGATCTATGAATATATGGGGGCGTGGGGAGATGAGACCACCTCCACTTTGTATGAAAACCTTTCAGCGTGGCCTGCGGCAATGCAGGCAAATCAAGTCACGTTGAAATGGGTGACAAAAGCCCGGCAGCAACTTCCAAATCTGGCAATCTCTCCTGGCAGTCGATCCGGGTATCTGGTGGCTGAAGCGCCTGTTGCGGGAAGCGACGTGCTGTCGGTTCTGAATGATCTTCACGCGTATTATGACGCAAATCACGTCCAGTTGATCGCTGCGTACCAGCAGCGGATTGCGTCTCAGGCCGCGGCGCAAGCCTGGGCCGCGGCACATCCTCCAGGTCCTCCGCCTCCTGTCGTCATAAATATGTGGCCGATTAAGAACAGCCGCTATTTGAACACTGGCACGACCACCATGGGTACGGTTACCACCGGCACAGGAGGAAACAATCAATGAAAAAGTCGCTTCTCGCACTCATTTGCCTGCTTTTCCTTGCCATGGGAGCAAAATCCCAAACTTCCAGCAGTCCAAATCAGGGACTTTTGATCACCTCCACGACTTCAGGCGCATTCACGCTTTCTTGGTGGGGGAACAGCGGTTGTAATTATTTCATTCAGCAATCGAACGACCTGATAAGCGGTTGGGTTTATCTCACATCCACAGTCTCCGGTTCCAGTGTTCCAATCATGGAAACCGGCTCGAATGCGGTGATCCAGTGGGGTTTTAGCGACTCTGCTACCAAGGGGTTCTTCCGCCTACAGCTAGACACCGACCAAAACGGACTCCCTGACAGTTGGGAGATTTCTTACACAGGAACGACAGGCAATAATCCCTCAACTCTCTCGTCTGCAGGTGACGGCTACACTCTTCTCCAAGAATTTCAACTTGGTCGCAATCCAAACGATTACTACCAAGGAGTTGCACCAACGCTTGAAATCATCCAGGGAAATAATCAGACCTGCGCGTCCGGCACCTACCTGCCGCTTCCACTAATCATCAAAGTTGAAAACGGATCTGGAATCGCCTTCGTAAATGCCCCTGTCACTTTCAACGTTATCAGTGGTGGCGGTGCGATTTCTCTGCTTAGTTCTGGAAGCACGCAAAGCTCCCTTTCTCTTAGAACTGATAGTGCGGGAGAGGCACAGGTTTATTTCAAACTTCCGGCAACCGTAAGCGGCTCCGACCAGATTACATTGAGTGCTGGGATAGCCACGCCCGCGGTTTTCAATGAAGCGGCGACCCCATCGAATGCCCCCCAAGTCACACTGCTTACCTCAGGTAGTGCTCTGGCTCCTTCCACTGTTTCCCTGACTGCGACCATTACTTCTTCTGTCACAAAAGTCGATTTTTACGAGGGGCAGCAATACCTTGGGACCGATACGTCTTCTCCATACACATTGACAGTTCCGAACGTGGGTGCCGGAGTCCACACCTATACGGCGGTCGCAACTAATTCGTCTGGAATTACAGGGCAAGCCACTGCCAATTTTACAGCAACAGTCGCTGAAACTCCGTTTACCCAATACCGCTATACCCGCGGAACAGGTACGGATCCCAGCTACCAAACCTTCGTTATTGCCCTGAATCAGACCGCCGGGATTTTATTGGACGCAACTGGAAATAATGCTGAGAATTTTCCTTCAGGTGTTCCCTGGTTCACCAAAGTTGCTAATTCGACTGCTTATCACGTATCGGTTACCGGAACGACATTCAGCGGGTTTCAAGGTGGTCTCGCAACCTACCCTGCTTCCCAGGCTTTTCAAAATCCAGTGGTCGCTTTTGGGGCAGTAGGCGGAGGAACACCACTTTACACCAATCAGTCATACTCTTTTGGATTTGGTAGTGGCGGTCAGGATGCTAGTATGACGACCCTTCCAGACATTCGCATAAGGGTGTACGCGAAATCTGCCTTTGTTTCTGGCACCACAGGGGTATTGCCTGTGGCGACTGGCACCTTTACCTTGCCACGACAAGGCACTGCGGATTGGACAATATTTGCACAGAATGGGTTTAGACGCACCTATACCGTGACCTCTGGTTCAACAACATATCCGCTTGTAACGACTTTCCAGTATGAAGCAGCCTTGCAAGAGAATGCACAATTCGGATCAAACAGCGCATCGCCATTCATTTTAACGCACACGGCAAGTTCGTCGGATTATTATTACGAAATTGATTATCAGGGCGTGGCAAATGAGAGCACAATCACAGTCACCGGATCAAATAATATAACCATTGGAAGTCAGGAATTCTGGATGGCAATGTCGGGGTCCAGTTCGACACCGAATGCCTACAGTGTGAGCAACTCTAGCGGGGTTTATTCGCTTGGCTATACGTTAGATTTTACAACTCCATCGCCCCAAGTTTCGACATACATCTCTCAGCCTCAATTCCAAGGTCAACCCTTGCCCTCACCTTACGAGGGGTTGTCTGTTGCTGAATTGCTGAACCTCACGGTTCCTGTGACGTATCAGTTTGTGACGATCAGTCCAACCAGTTCAACTCTGCTGGCGCTTGATGGAACCTCATCTACACCAGAACTACGGTCGCACCCGATTCTGGACAAGTTTGTTTCGGATTCGGGGAGCAATGCAATGGTGTTGGCGAATTATGTTTTGAACAACATTCAACTGGCAGATCCGCTCAGCTACGACCGAAATGGGGACTATACGACTGCATCTATCAACTGCGGTGGTGTGGACAGAGGGGCACTTGCCACCTTCATGGAAAAACAAGGCAACCCAATAGAGCAGTGTGCGCTTCTCGTCTATTTCTTACGCAAATGCAATGTTCCATGTGGATACGTTTTCCCGACGAATAATTCCCTGCAAATGCTTGACGAGAGGATGAGCTATATCCTGCGCATGCAACTGCACAATGCGGTGGATCTTTATGGCAATCCCATCATGCCACAAATAATTCCGGTCAATTATCCATGGGTAGCTGCTTACGTTAGTGGAAAATGGATTCATATATTCCCTTGGCTCAAGGATACTGCCATTTCACAGGGATATAATTTGAATACACAAATGCCGACAGGTTATCAGAGTGGGCTCCAGTGGATGCAGAAGTATATCGGCCGCGATTCAAACATTTTATCGCTGAGCACTGTTTGGGATGATCCAAATCATCTGTTTGTGCCTTTTGTTCAAAAGGAATTGGCCCTTAACAATAACGGCGTTGGACTGAGCAATGTGGGTATCGTTGCGTATGATCGACAGAACTTTTATTCATCATGGTCACAATTCCCGCAACCTTGGGGACTCTCCGGAACTTTGGCAGATAGCAATTTTCAGGCGTCGTTGGGACTCACACCAAATGTTTTCAATACCGTAGAAGTAACAGTTCACACCTACGGCAATGGCGGATCCGGGCCAACTACAATCTTTGACACCGGCCCGTTAAGAGCGATGGATCTGCACAACCGGCGGCTTATGGTTCAAGAGGTTAAGAACGCTAGTGGGGGCAACTATACCATGACATTGAGCCTGGCTCCATTTCGTCCTGGCACTTCTGGCACAAGTAATTTTTCAAGCGGGGACATCGTAAACAAACAGGTTCTTTCAGGAACTGCTATCCCACTCTCGGACGTGGTGTTTGATATTGATACGGCACATGTGCGGAATATCAATTTGCCGAGCGGATCGCCCCCATCCCAATACCAGTGGAATTCTTACCTTGGCGTTCTCGATACTCAATCGTTCAATACCCAAAATATTTTCTTTTCAGGTGATTTAGTCACGTTGTGCATCGACTTTGGGCGTGTTACTCAACAAATGCTAGATGTCCATGCACAGACTTATTGGCTCGATCAACAGGCGGTTGCCGCCAATCCTTCAGCAAATATTGATCCCGATGACCTTATTGGCGAGCCCCTTTATTTGATGGGAATGTCATTTTATAACCAATGCGACAATTTTCAGGTTCAAGCACAGAGCCTATACCAAGAGGTGAATCTGTCAAATATCCACTACGGAACGGCAAAAATGAACGCCCAACGCAATGCGGACGGATCTTTACCGAGTGGCAATATCAATCCGAAATACCCCTGTTTCGACGTCACAGGCCGACTCCTTGTTCAAGCTGCATACAATTCGGATCATGCGGACACCTCAATGCCATACACTCAAGATTCGCTGTATGTGCGACTGGCTTCAGAATCCGCAGCGGAGCATACAGTAATCAATACCTTTTTCAATCTGACTGATTCTGCATCCACTGTTCACTTATTGGATGTCGCGGAATTGGCCGGGCATACGCCACCATTTCTCACAAGTCAGAATTATGCGACATCGGGGACTGTTAATTACACGGTCAGCATAAGCGGTACGAATACAACCAAAACGCTATCAGCATGGTCGGGGTCCGAATGGTCCACAATTCAGTCCTATTTTACAAATAATCCTTATGCCTTTGCTTACATAACGCCAGGGCCAGTGACATGCGCAAATGGTTCCTACACTGGAATGGGATATTTGATTGCGGACGGATTTGGAAACACCGCGTCGCTCTTGGCATTTAATCAGCAGCAAATACCCATAAATGGAGGCAACGGTGATGCATTACCTTCCACTTATGCAATTTCTGCCACAACAGCGAATAATTGGGAGATGACCTATAATGGCGGTTCATACAATATAAGCTACACGCCGGTCACCACATCGTCCCCGTATTTCATCACCGGCGCTGTGGCTCCGAATAATTACAGCACTGTTTATTCAGATATTTCTGCCGGAACCTATATTGAAGCAAATTGGGACGTTGCGGAGATTCACAATGCCAATATTGCCCTCGGATACAAAGCTCCAGGATCTGCCCTGCCAACGACCGGAACAGCCATTGCCGCGGAAAATAAACAAGCTGCAAACAGCGGGTGGCTTGGCGCGGTAAAATATTGGGGCTCTGTTGCTTACAAAACTGTCCTTGATCCCGTTGATGTGGTTGATGGAGCATTCCACATTGATGACTTGGACTTGTCCGTGCCAGGACCGTTCCCGATTCAACTTCGGCGCAACTATGACAGCTTGAACCAAAGTAACAATGAATTTGGGTTTGGTTGGAAATCGAATTTCTCACCTTATTTGGCCGTTTCCAACTCAAGTTCTGTCATATACGCTGCGGAAATGGATGGGTCAGTTGTCGCCTATACAGGCACCGGAACCACCCCTTATGCGCATTGGGTGCCACAGGCATCAACAAACCCCTCACTGGTCAATCAGCATGGGAGTCTAAGTGGTGGGCTGACGAATCTGTTCAATAATCGCCTCGATCTCTCTGGGAGCACGTACACGCTGACCGGAGCGGATGGAAGTGTTCGCACATACGTGACTGCATCCTATACGACGGGAACAAGTGGCCTGACTCGCGCCCGTCCCTACTTGACTAAGTGGCAGGATCCCCAAGGGAATTATCTTTCATTTTCATTCGGAAACACCACCGGCCAAAATGATTACGGTTTCCTCAATCGAATAACCTCCTCGAATGGCAATTATATCCAACTCGATTATGATGTGTATGGTCACATTATTAGCGCAAATTCTGGGGACGGCCGACAAACACTTTACGGATACGATGTTTACGGTGATCTGACTGGCGTAACGAGGGTAGATTCTTCGCAAGTGATCTACACTTACGAACACCAAACGCAATCCGTTTCAGGAACAGCACAAACCTATTCGGATCACCTGCTTTTGCAGGAAACAAAACCCAGTGGACGGCTTCTAGTCAACAGCTATGACACTTCTCGGAGAGTGACCCAGCAGAAAGCAACCGTCGGCCCCAATGATTCCTTGGTAACCAATGGAACTTTCGTTTATAGCGGAACCACAAATAGCGACGGAACAATTACTGGCACAACTTCCGTAAGCGATGCTTACAGCCGGACAACTCTGTATTCGTGCTCGAACAGCCTGATTACACAAGTTGCCGACCCGTCTCCGTTGACTACCAAAGTTCAACAATCTTGGTATACGACAACAAACGGGTCCGGGGCTTATCAACGCAGTCTTCAACAACGCGTCGATAAGAGAGGATTAACGCAAACTTTCAAATATGATGGAAGTGGCAACCTGGTTGAAACGGATACGATGGGGGATCTCACTGGAAGCGGAACACAGATTACAGCGATAACAACAGGATCCTACAATTCCAGAAACCTTCCGACCTCAATTGTGGATCAATCCACCGGTAATACCAGAACGTTTTCTTACGGGAATAGTAGTTTTCCTTATTTGGTGACACAGATTCAATTTTCAACGCCATCTGGCGTCGTGAGTCAAACCGTCAACACGTACCAAAACCTGACCAGTGGTACTGGTTATGGGATGCTCATGGAAACGACTCAGGCCCAAGGAACCAGTGACGCTGCGACCACTGATTATACATATACTTTTCAGGGGTATATCGCCACTGAAACCCATAAAACAAACACCTCCGATCCGGCTGTGTCCTATTCTTATGGATACAATGCTGCAGGAGAACTCGTACAAGTGACCGACGCGGCAGGACGTTTGACACAACTAGCTTACGACGCCCTCGGACATGTGATCTCAAAAGAGGTCTATGATCAGTCCGGAAACCTGCTGAGCTTTAATTATAATTTTTATAATCAGAACGGCGAACTTGAATGGACGGAAGGTCCGAGGTTCAACCCGGATGATTACACATACCGGAAATATGACGGAGCAGGTAGGCTTTCCCAGTTTCTTCAATATCGCAGTCAGGCAAAGCCTGATGGCTCAGGTGTCCAGCAGGCGGGTATCGCCACTACATCGAACCAATACGATCTTTTCGGAAATTTAACACTCACGATGGATCCAAACGGAAACACCGTTCAAACGGGCTCTAGTGGGTACGACGCAATTGGGCGACTCCTCACTCGCAAGTTTTACGATAGCTCCAACAATTTACTTGCCACAGAATCGTTCACGTATGACGCGAATAATTCCGGGGACAAAATTGCAACCTACACCGATGCATTGGGTGCAGTAACACAATATTCCTACACCCAAACGGGCCAGCTTTCACAGCAAATCAATCCCGATCTCTCGACCTACCAGTGGCGATATCAACCAGACGGGCGGTTGAGCGAAGAAGACTATCCGAACAATACCAAACGAACGATCTCCTACGACGACTTCAATCGAACAATTACCAGAACGCTTAAAGATAGTTCCAATAATCCTCTCTCCACTGAAAAGCGAACTCTTGACCGGCGGGGCAATGTCGTAGCAACGACCGATGTGTCAGGCTTCACCACGTCAACAACTTTTGACGGTTTTGGTCGTGTGAAAACATTTACTGGACCACCTGCTGGAAATGGTAGTGCTCAACAGCAGATTACCCATGCCTACGATTCAGCCGGGATCCTCGATATTGCCACCAATGCTGTTGGTGAATCGACAATCACCACTTTTGACGGCCTGCACCGTCCAATTCAAATACAATTCAATAGTCCCTCAGGACAAACGGTTCGGCGCAGAGCATTTAATTATTCGCCTGATCATCATTCGGTGACGACCATAGACGACACGACTACAAACGTCACAACCACCTTTACTGATGTTCAGGGTAATCCAGTTTTGGTTAAAAAAGCTGATGGTGGGTTTGTTTTGTCGCAATTTGACTCTAACGAAAATCTCATTGGCACCACCGATGAACAAGGCCGCTCAACCAGCTATTCTTACGATGGGTTGAACCGCCCTACCCAACAACAGCTTTCTGACGGTGCCCAAATCAACTTCACTTATGATTTGGCGAACAAGAAATTAACGCGCTCCATGCCAGGAAATCTTATTTGGACAGAAACCTTCGATACTTCCAACCGGGAAACCAGCGAATCGCTGGCACAGGGGTCGAATACGACTCGCTCTTACTCTTATACCTATTATACAAGCGGGACCAACATCGGTAGGCTGAACACTGTCACTGATCCCAATGGAATCGTCAGCACCTACAGTTACGATTCGTTCAGGCGCCTCCAAAGTGTAGCCGCCGTGGATCCATCCTCGGCACAACTCGGCGTCACCCAAATATTTAATTACGATTTACGCGGGTTGCTTACAGAACTTGACCAGACTTATCAAAGTTCCTCTGTTGGGCCAACAACCTCAGTCGTCAGAAACTACGACGGATACGGCGCCATCTCAAACGAGCAGGTTTACATCAATGGCACTCCCGGCAGTGGAACACTGAAAGACACCTGGCAGGAAACGCATGATGGTGCTGGACGACGGAGTTCTCTCACCGAACTGAACAACCCTTCACTTTCTTTTGCTTATGCATACAGGGCAGATGACGCACTGACCGAAACGGATTTTAATGGTTCGGCATACACATACCGTTATGGGAACGATGGCCTGCTGATCCAACGCAATACGCCTTTCAATGTTCAGACCATTGTGAGCCGCGACGCAGTGGGAAGAATCACCGAGCAAACACAGACGGTGAACGGCTCGCAGATTCTTGACGAAACGAATATAGCGTGGCGTAACGATTCGACACAGAGCAGCTACACTGCAAACCGAACCGGCTCAGGCGTGTGGAACGAGACCCGTTCTTACAGCTACGATGACACATCTGCACCAAATCATGGCCGCGGCCGTCTGTTGAGCGAAGGATACGCTCCAAGTTCGAGTGGCACTGCCACTCTTGCGTGGACATTTGATAATAACACGTCTGGAGGTCCTGGGCTTCTCACAGGTGTCACTCTCTCAGGTGCGTTAACCGGCAGCAACACAGCAACTTATGGAAACTTTGTCCGTTTAAATACCCTGACCAGTACAGGCAGTTTGACAGGTCCGCTCGGAACGCCAGTTTCCAATACATTTGACGCTGTTGGGCAGACTGCCACCAGCGCAATGTCCTCCGGCAGTGATACTATGACCTGGGATGCTTTTGGGCGGCTCGCTGGCATTACGAGGCGCGATAGCAGCAATAATGGATTTAATTGGAATGCTGTTTACGATGGATTTGGGAGAAGATTACAAACGATCCAGCAGGCCGTAATTGCGGGGGGAACCACAGGCACTCCTCTGGTGGTTCAATCCAGTTTTGATCCCGATGTTCAGTTTATGGAAGTAGCCGTAACCGTAAATGGACAGCGCGACTGGTTGGTACACGGTCCCGATCTGAACGGACAATATGGCAAATTAGAGGGGACCGGCGGTATCGAAGCTATATTTAACAGTGGTAGCGCTACAACGACCGGGATCGTGTCGAATGTCTATGGACATACCGAGGCCATCATCACGGCGGGGAGTGTTGTAAACTGGAACCCTGTCCACAGTGACGGCTACGGCCCGCTACCAGGAAGCACGGCCCAGGCTGTAGATGCTACCCACGATGTTTCGGTAGCACTTGCTTGGCGAGGGCATTATGTTGACGGCACCGGCTACTACTATTTTGGATCAAGATATTATGCACCTGACAGTGCGACCTGGCTCAGCCCTGATCCGCTCGGACATTCAGCAAGTTTGTCACTATATGACTACTGCGCAGGCGACGGAATCAATAGGGTGGACCCTGATGGAAGAATTGGAAAAGGGGCGCAAAGTGGATATTCTGGAACGGTATCGAGTGATTCGCCGAATTCGGCAGCATTTAGAACCAGTATGCTCATCTCGTCCGCATACTTTGGAGCGTGGTCAGGCGAATGGCAGGGCGTTCAAAATGTCACAGGATATACGACGTTCCAAAACAACCAAACCTACTACCGTGGAAATATCGGGCAGTCGCTCAATGCCACATATAATCCGATACTAATTGGGTCGACGAAATATGCAGAGGCATTCGGGGGGACCGGTTACAGCTACAATAATTCAGGAAGTTCGTTGAATTTGTCAGATAAATTGTGGTCTTTCGGTGAAGGCACTTTAGCTTGGACGTCAGTAGTTGCTCCTCTGGAAACTGGATTTAAAGGGGCATTTACAATTAATGCCGCAGAGACGACAACGCCAACCGTTGATAGAATCCGTCAGGTTGCACAACAGGGTTTTGATTACGCGGTTAATAATCCTCGAGTCGCTGGTCTGAATCGTATGCAGCTTGGTAAAGACGCCGAAGTGCAAGCAACGCGCTGGTTGCGTCGCTGGGCAGAAAGCAACGACGTCGATTTGGGCTCGGGAGGGTTGCAGTTCCAAGTTCGTGGTGCGAGCTCGGTTCCTGATGTGGTTTATGACCCGGCATCCCAAATTTTCGACTTCAAGCTGACACCGAAGGCCGTTCGTCCGGCCCAAACCCTAAACTTCCAGAACGATTTCCCCGGCTACAACATCGAATATATTTACGGCCATGAACATTGAAAATCTTTTCGTGAGAACTGCCGACCAAGCGGCCGTGGCTAACGTGGTTGAACGCTGCTTATCGCAAGTGGATCAACCCGAATGGGAACTGCCGTCCTCCTACGCCCCCCTCTTAGCGAAAGACCCGAAGCGCAAGGTGGCAATCTCCCCGGTAATAGAGGGATGGATTGCCATAATCGAATCGAAGGAAGTTGTAGATTTCGGCATGGCAAAGTCTTTGGCGGACGAGCTTGGATGCACCGCTTTCATCATGCAGGTTTCGGACTCGACTGGAGCGGTGGGGCATCTGTCCTATTCAAACGGTCAAGTGACCGATTCTCAGTTTGATGAAGAGGCCGCCGACCCTCTCAATGAAGCACGCGATATTGTCAAGCGGCATGGTATTCCCTTCGATTTGAAGATGTTCCGAGAGGTGGTTCCCCTTACAACCCAAGGGTGGCTATTGAAACAGCGCAGATAACCCAATGAATCGCCTAACACATACAGTTCAGAG
>Ga0075029_100002078_pt1 | contig 11358 bp, 11 predicted proteins | sample LitLauG_LLR_2013_FD_71391 | JGI IMG/M metagenome (GOLD analysis project Ga0075029, IMG submission 71391) | Freshwater sediment microbial communities from North America - Little Laurel Run_MetaG_LLR_2013 | ecosystem: Environmental > Aquatic > Freshwater > Creek > Sediment | place: USA...
GGCTGGTGCTCGCCTTGTTGCTCGTGGCCGTCGCCGTGGCCCTGAGCAACTTCGCCGCCGCGGTCGTCATCGGAGTGTCCGGCACCGACCGGCGGCTTCGGCTACGGGTCGGTGTGGTGTTCGGGGTGTTCGAGGCGGGGATGCCCATCGTGGGCCTGCTGATCGGGCACGGCCTGGCCCACCGTCTGGGCTCGAGTGGGCAGATCCTCGGCGGAGTGCTGCTGGTGTTGACCGGGGGCTACACGGCCATCTCGGCCCTGCGGCAGGAAGGCTCACCGCAGCATGCGGACCTCGGCACCGGGCGGCTGGTGTGGACTGCAGCGGCGCTGAGCGTGGACAACCTGGTGATCGGGTTCGCCCTCGGCGCGTACGCGGTCCCGGTGCTGGCCGCCGCTCTGGTCATCGGGGTGGTCAGTGTGGCGCTGTCGATCGCTGGCCTAGAGCTGGGCAGCCGCCTCGGCGTCGCACTCGGCGAACGGGCCGAGCTCGCCGGCGGTGTGGTGCTCATCGTCGTGGGCGTCGGTGTCGGCTTCGGAGTCGTCTAGGTCGCCCAGACACCGCAGAAGGAATCGCAGTGACAGCGCCGCCCAGCCAGCCCCGTGACATCCCCCGCGGCTCCTAGCTATCCGCCGCAAACAACGCCCAACGTCGCTGCACGTTCGCGGTGACTGCTGGTCAGCGAGCCGACCGCGGCCGTGGCACACCCGGTGCTGCGGCAGGCTGGATCAGGGGGCTGGGCGGATCCAGGTGTCGACCGGCGCGGCGGCCACCGGCTCGTTCGTACTGCTCACCGGAGCACCCTGGCCAGCGAGCGAGCGGCCGCGTGACGCCTCGGACCTGACGAGGTGGTGCCGCGCCGGCGGGTCTCCGCCGTCACCTGCCCCCGGTGCCTTCGGTGTCCCCCGACCACCGCGGCGAACCGTCCTGCCCGCGATGCGCCCACCCGCGCGGGGCTTGGGCGCGAGGCATCGGCGGCGTCGACCGAGTGGGCGGCGGTCAGCTCCGGGAGGCGGCGCGGCTGTCGCCCGCTGGGACCTGCCCGGCCACCGCCCACGCCTACCTGAGCAGGTTGCGTGCGACGACGACTCTTTGGATCTGGTTGGTTCCTTCATAGATCTGGGTGATCTTCGCGTCGCGCATCATCCGCTCCACCGGGTAGTCCTTGGTGTAGCCGTAGCCGCCCAGAAGCTGCACAGCGTCGGTGGTGATCTCCATCGCCGAGTCGGACGCGAAGGCTTTCGCCGCGGCAGCGAACCCGGTGGCATCGGCGTCGCCGCGCTCGCTCTTGGCCGCCGCCGCGTACGTCAGCTGACGGGCGGCGACCAGTTTGATCTGCATGTCGGCGAGCATGAACTGCAGGCCCTGGAACTCCGCGATCGCCTTGCCGAACTGCTTGCGCTCCTTGACGTAGGACACGGCGAAGTCCAAGGCGCCCTGCGCGATACCGACTGCCTGCGCGGCGATCGTCGGGCGGGTGTGGTCCAGGGTGCGCAGAGCTGTCGCGAAGCCTGTCCCCGGCTCGCCGATGACGCGGTCGTGCGGCAGCCGCACGTTGTCGAAGTACAGCTCGCGGGTCGGCGAGCCCTTGATGCCCATCTTCTTCTCCGGCGCGCCCAGGGAGAATCCGGGGTCGTCGGCGTGAACCACGAAAGCGGAGATGCCATGGCTGCCGGCATCGGGGTCGGTCACCGCCATCACCGTGTAGTAGCTGGACACCCCGGCGCCGGTGATCCAGCGCTTGCTGCCGTTGAGGACCCAGCCGTCGGAGTCGGCCACAGCGCGGCTGCGCATGGCGGCAGCATCCGAGCCCGCCTCGGGCTCAGACAGCGCGTAGGAGAACATGGCCTCACCTCGGGCCACCAGCGGCAGGTAGCGCTGCTTCAGGTCCTCCGAGCCGGCCAGGAGCATGCCCACGGTGCCGAGCTTGTTCACTGCCGGGATCAGCGCCGACGAGGCGCACACTCGCGCCACTTCCTCGATCACGATGCACGCCGCCACCGCGTCCGCGCCGGCGCCCTCGTAGGCCTGCGGGATGTGCACGGCGTGGAAGTCGGCGGCGACCAGGGCCGCATGCACGTCCCAAGGGAACTGGGACGTCTCGTCGATCTCGGCGGCGCGCGGAGCGATCTTGTCGGCCGCCAGGCGCCGGACCGCGTCGCGGAGCTGCTCGTGCTCGTCCGACGTCGTAAACCCTGACACTGTGACATCACCCCTACCCGTTGGTTCGGGCAGTGTTGCAGACCGGTTGCCGGGCGGACCCGGCGGGCGGCGCCGGTACGCTGGCTCGGTGAGCCACCGCGTCTCGGTCATCGGCACCGGCTACCTGGGGGCGACCCACGCGGCGGCGATGGCCGAGCTCGGCCACGAGGTGATCGGGCTTGACACCGACGCGGCGAAGGTCAAGCGGCTGGCCGACGGCGATCTTCCGTTCTACGAGCCTGGGCTCCCCGAGCTGCTCCAGCGCGGTCTGGCCAGCGGGCGGCTGACGTTCACCACCGACGCGGCCGAGGCGGCGCAGCGGGCCGACGTCCACTTCCTGTGCGTGGGCACTCCCCAGCGGGCCGGCAGCAACGCCGCGGACCTTTCCTACGTCGATGCCGCGATCGACGCCCTCGCCCCGCACCTGACGGGTCCGACGCTGGTGGTCGGCAAGTCCACCGTCCCCGTCGGCACTGCGCAAAGGCTGGCGGCGCGGCTGCGCGCTGAGGCCCCCGCAGCGGCGGCGGTGGACTTGGCGTGGAACCCGGAGTTCCTTCGTGAGGGCTACGCCGTCCAGGACAGTCTCGAGCCCGACCGACTGGTGTTCGGGGTGGTCTCGGCGCAGGCGGAGCAGACCCTGCGGGCGGTCTACCGCACAGTCATCGACCGGCCGACCCCAGTGGTGATCAGCGACCTGCCCACCGCCGAGCTGGTGAAGGTGGCGGCGAACTCGTTCCTGGCAACCAAGATCTCCTTCATCAACGCTATGGCCGAGCTGTGCGAGGCAACCGGGGCAGATGTCACCGTGCTGTCGCAGGCCCTTGGCCACGACAAGCGCATCGGTGGCGGCTTCCTGCGCGCCGGCCTCGGATTCGGCGGTGGCTGCCTGCCCAAGGACATCCGCGCTTTCATGGCCCGAGCCGGTGAGCTCGGCGTCGACCAGGCGCTGACGTTCCTGCGCGAGGTGGACGCCATCAACCAGCGGCGGCGGGCCCGCACGGTCGACCTGGCCCGCGAGGAGGTCGGTGGATCGCTGGACGGCCAGGTCGTCGCGGTTCTGGGGGCGGCCTTCAAACCCGGCTCAGACGACGTCCGCGACTCCCCCGCCCTCGACGTGGCTGCGGCCGTCCACGAGCAGGGCGCGACGGTGCGGGTGTATGACCCGCAGGCGATGGACAATGCGCGGCGCCGGTTCCCGCTGCTCACCTACGCCGCCGGCGTCGACGCTGCCTGCGCCGACGCGGACCTGGTCCTGCACCTGACTGAGTGGCCGCAGTTTCGGGAGCTGGACCCGGTGCGGCTGCGCTCGGTGGTCCGCCAGGCCAAGGTGGTGGACGGGCGCAACGTCCTGGACGTCGCAGCGTGGAGAGCGGCGGGATGGACGTACCGGGCGCTGGGCCGGCCGTGACCCCATCCGCCGGCGCGGCCGCCGACCCGTACGGGGACCCGCAGCTGATGGCTCGACTGCTGACCCAGGCACAGGTGTGGGCGGTGGTGGGGCTCAGCACGAACAGCCGGCGCGCGGCATACGGGGTAGCCGAGGTGCTGCAGCGCAAGGGACGCACCATCGTGCCTGTGCACCCCAAGGCCGAGCCGGTCCACGGCGCCACCGGCTACCCGACGCTCGCCGACGTCCCGGTGCCGATCGACGTGGTGGACTGCTTCGTCAACTCCAGTCGGGTCGGGTCGGTGGTCGACGACGCCATCGCGGTCGGCGCCAAGGCAGTGTGGCTGCAGCTCGACGTGATCGACCAGGCGGCCGCCGCACGCGCCGCCGCTGCCGGGCTCGACGTCGTCATGGACCGCTGCCCCGCGATCGAGGGCCCACGCCTTGGTCTGTGGTAGCCAGTCATATCCAGGACGCGGCACCGCGCAGCCACCCGCGCTGCGAACCGGATCAACCCCGGTCACTTCCGCGGGGACGCTGACCACTTCACCGCCGAACGCTCGCCCACCCGGGGGATGATCACGCCAGGGTCCGACCAGCCGCCACGGTGCGGACAGGCGAAGGGGAGTCTGCGCAGGCGGCTCGGCGCACCATCGGCCGACCTGCCTGTCGGATCAGCCGCCGATGCGCGCCCGAGCTGAGTCCCTGGCTGCGACGACGGCGGCCGGCCGGCCGGCCTTCTGCAGGCCCATGACGGGCATGTTCTGGTAGATCGCCTCATAGCTGCCTGCGCAGACTTTGAAGGTCTCGTGCCAGATCCCGGCGCCGCCGCGGTCGTCGGCCGCGAGTCGGTTCCACGCCCGCCACACCGGTGCGTGCTTCGCGTCCGGGTTGCGCGCGTAGTCCTCGAGAGCCTCGAACGACCGCCAGTACTGCACGATGACGCCGTCCGGGCCACCGAATGTGGAATAGCCGAGCAGGCCCTTCGAGGGATCCTCCTCGAGCTCGGCGAGCATCTCGACCATCGCCGTCAGCAGCCCGACGACTTCGGGCGCAGCCGCCGGATCGTGCACCGCCGCACCGATCAGGAACACGACGAAGTCACCATCGATCTCAGCGGTCCACCGGCCACGTTGCTCGTCCACGATCACCACAATGGCAGTTGACGTGGCCGCTGTCGCCCAAGTTCGGGACCAAGCCCCGGGACGATCCCGGACGAGGGCGATACACGCGTCGCCTGTCGCAGTGGGCCGGGTCGGAGCCATCGCGGGCCGGCGCCGGCGACTGGTGCGTGGGTACCCCACGGCACACCGGGCTTGGGAGATTGGGTGGGTGCTGGTGGCGGGGACCGTAGCGACGGCGCTGAATGGATCACGGGGTGTTCCGGTCGGCTCGTCACCGGCCGCGCCCCGAGCCGCGGGCTGCAGCTCGTCGCGACCAGCCGACCGGCCCGGGTCAGGTCCGGTCGCTGATGCGGCACCATGGATTCGTGCAGGAGGAGCCGCTGGTCGGCGATGGGGTAACGGCCGGGATCGTCCGGCTGGGTGACACGGTCCGTCGGCCGCTGCGACCGTTCTCGTTGACCGTCCAGGCGTACCTGGCCCACCTGCATTCCCGCGGCTTCCACGACGCTCCGCGCCCGCTCGGCATCGACGATCAGGGCCGGGAGGTGCTGTCGTTCGTGCCTGGGCAGGTGCCCAGTGAGCCCTTGCCCGCCACGGCGTGCAGACCCGAGGTGCTGACCACGCTGGCCGGACTCATCCGGCGCCTGCACGAGGCGGCGCAGGACTGGACGCCGCCCCCGGGGGCCACCTGGGGACGGATCCCTGGCCGGCCCGACCCGGCTGCGGTCACCTTGTTCGAGTCCGCCGAGCTGGTGTCTCACCGGGACTACTGCCCGGGCAACGTCGTCTTTCGGCAGGGCGTTCCGGCTGCGCTGATCGACTTCGACCTGGCCAGGCCGACGACTCGTGTCTACGACATCGCCAACGCCCTGTACTGGTGGGCTCCGCTGCTCGACCCGGCCGACCGGCCTGTCGACTTGGTGGACGCCGACGTCCCGGCCAGGGTGGCACTGTTCGCCGATGCTTATGGCATGACTGGCACCCAGCGCGCCGCCCTCATGCCCCTGGCGATCGGCATGATCCACAACTTTCACCTGTCGGCTCGCGCGGCGGCCGACGCAGACCCGGTCTTTCGAAGGTTCTGGGACCAGGGGGTCAGTGAGCGGATGCCGCGCGCCGAGGCTTGGATCGAGGCCAATGCGCGCTCGGTGTGCGCGGCCCTGTAGGGGACCGGGCGTGCGGACCACGGTGGACCCGAGGGCAGCGTGTTGTCGTGGGTGACTCCTCGGGCAGCGCCCTCATCATTCCGTTGCTCGGTGCCGACGAGGCGGTGGGCAGTTGGCGGGCAGCTCTAGACCCTTCGGCCGCTGCCGGGGTTCCTGCCCACGTCACGATCCACTTCCCGTGGCTCCCGGTGAGCCTCGTCGAGGAGTCGGACCTGCAAAGCCTGCAGGACATGGTGTGCGCGGTTCCACGATTTCCGGTGACGTTCAGGAGCAGTCGGTGGTTCGGCCGTGAGGTGCTCTGGCTGGATCCAGATCCGAAGGAGCCGTTCATCGCTCTGGCGGCGGAGAGCGCGGCGCGGTGGCCGGGGCATCCGCAGTACGGGGGACGCTTCGACGCCGTCGTGCCGCACCTGACAGTTGGGTTCGGTGATCCCCAGGTGCTCGACCACGCGGAGGCTGCGATAGAGCGGCTGCTTCCCATCCAGGACCTGGCCTGTCGAGTGTGGTGGATCACCCGCGCCGGCAGCCAGCCGTGGGAGGTTCGCCGCACACTTGACCTCGGCTAGCCCCCCGGCTAGCCCCCCGCCTAGCCCTGGCTAGCCCTGTCGGTGCCTCGGCATGGGCCACCGGTGGACTGCTACGCCGCACGGGGATGCTGACGAGATCCGGTGGTCGAAACGGGGAAGACCGTTGTTCGTCAGGCCTGGGTAACGACCGCGTAGACCTCGACTGAGTCGGTGTTCCATGCGCGACCGTCAACGTGCGGAGCCATTCGCGGCCCCCGGGCCGCCCCGTGGGCTTGGTCCTCGGTCTCGAACGTCACCAGTCCCATCCCCCGGTCACCGTCCGCCAGACGTATCCACTGGGCGGACATGAACCCCGGCTGGCCCTGCGCCCACGGGCGGACGTCGTCACGGAAGTGCCGGTCGACCTCGTCGCCTCGACTGGGATCGACCGTCATCTGGACCACCATCGTGCCGCGCCGGGCTGTGCCGTCTGCTGATTCGCTCATGTGGTTCCTGCTCCCATCGGCACCGCCAGAGCGCCGCGATGCCGCTGCGCTCTGGCAGCATGCTCCTGCACCGGCCAACAAGCCAGGCATGCGATGCGGCGCTGCCCGTCAGCCGCGCGCGCTGGGCCGAGACGACCGGTCGCGCGACGTGCGCCGGCCGCTACGTGTCCGAGCTTGAGCCCGTGAAGGCCTTCAGCGCGCGGCCTTTGGTCTCGGCGGCGACTGCGAGCTCGACCTGGAAGGCCTCCATGCGCCGGCGCAGGTCCTCGTCAGCAGCCCCCAGGATGCGCACCGCCAGCAGCCCGGCATTGCGTGCGCCCCCGATGGCCACGGTCGCCACCGGAACCCCTGCCGGCATCTGGACGATGGACAGCAGCGAGTCCATCCCGTCCAGCTGTCCCAGCGGCACCGGGACACCGATGACCGGCAGCGCCGTAACCGACGCCAGCATCCCGGGCAGATGCGCGGCCCCTCCGGCGCCGGCGATGATCACCCGCAGCCCGCGGCCCGCGGCGCTGTGCCCGTAGTCGAGCATCTGCCGCGGCATCCGGTGCGCTGACACGACGTCGACCTCGTGGGGGACGTCGAACTCGGTGAGCGCCTTGGCGGCGGCCTCCATCACCGCCCAGTCCGAGTCCGACCCCATGACCACACCGACTACCGGTCGCTCGTCTGCGGCGCTCATTCGTCGATCTCACCTCTTAGGTAGGCGGCTGCGTGACGGGCACGGCCTTGCAGGTCGCCCAGGTCGGAGCCGATGACTGTGACGTGACCCACTTTGCGGCCCGGGCGGACCGCCTTGCCGTACACGTGGATCTTCAGCCCCGGGTCGCGGGCCATGCAGTGCAGGTACGCCGGGTACAGGTCGGCCAGGTCAGCTCCTAGGACGTTGACCATGACCGCGTACGCCGCCACCGGGGTCGGCGAGCCCAGCGGCAGGTCCAGTACGGCTCGTAGGTGCTGCTCGAACTGGCTGGTCACCGACCCTTCGATGGTCCAGTGACCGGTGTTGTGCGGGCGCAGCGCAAGCTCGTTGACCACAACCCCGTCGGTGGTGTCGAACAGCTCCACGGCCATCAGGCCGGTGACCTGGAGTTCCTGGGCGATCCGCAGCGCCGCCTCCTGGGCGGCGAGGGCGTGACTGGGTGCGATTCCGGGGGCCGGTGCATAGACCTCGCGGCAGACCCCGTCGACCTGAACGGACTCCACCACCGGGTAGGCGACGGCCTGCCCTGACGGGGACCGGGCCACCACAACGCTCAGCTCCCGACCGAAGTCGACCAGCTCCTCGACCAGCAGCGCGGCGTCGCCGGTGAACCAGTCGGCGACGTCGGTGACGTCGGCGGCCGTGCGCAGGACCCGGACGCCTTTGCCGTCGTAGCCACCGCGGGCGGTCTTGAGCACGGCGGCGCCGCCGGCGCAGCCGGCCATGAACTGTTCCAGCTCGCCGGTGGAGGTCACCTGAAGCCAGCGCGGCACCGGCACACCGATGGACTGAAGGCGCCGGCGCATGACGAGCTTGTCCTGGCCGTGGACCAGCGACGCCGAGCCGGGGCGCACCTGGACCCCCTCGGCCTCCAGGGCCTGCAGGTGCTCGGTGGGGACGTGTTCGTGGTCGAAGGTCAGCACATCGCAGCCCGCCGCGAAGGCGCGCAGGGTGTCCAGGTCGCGGTAGTCCCCGACCGTCACGTCGGGCACCACCTGCGCGGCGGGGTCGTCGGCTGTCTCGGCCAGCAGCCGCAGACGCACCCCGAGTGCCACCGCCGGTGACGCCGTCATCCGGGCCAGCTGCCCGGCACCCACGAACCCGACCACAGGGAACGCCGCTGGTGGGGGCGAGGGGTTCACCCCGCGAGCCTAACGACCTGGGCACCTGCCGCGGGCACCGGTGTTGATCACCGCCGGATGATCGGTCACAGGCCCAGGTCGCGGGCGATCAGCATCCGCTGAATCTCCGAGGTTCCCTCACCGATCTCCAGTGCCTTGGCATCGCGGTAGAACCGTGACACCGCGAACTCGTTCATGAAGCCGTAGCCGCCGTGCACCTGGGTGGCGTGGCGCGCGTTGTCCATGGCGGCCTCGGAGGAGTACAGCTTGGCGATGCAGGCCTGCTGTTTGAACGGCTCGCCGGCCATCATCCGGGCGGCCGCGTCGTAGTAGGCCAGACGGGAGGTGTGCGCACGCACAGCCATGTCGGCGATCTGGAACGCCACCCCCTGGTGGCGGCCGATCGGCTGGCCGAAGGTTTCCCGCTCGGCGGCGTAGCGGCGGCACTGGTCCAGACAGCCAGTGGCCAGGCCGGTCGCCAGCGCTGCGATGGCGATCCGGCCCTCGTCCAGGATCTGCAGGAACTGGGCATACCCGCGGCCACGGGTCCCGACCAGGTTCTGGGCCGGGACGCGGCAGTCCACCAGGGCCAGCTCGTGGGTGTCCGAGCACCGCCAGCCGATCTTGGAGTACGAGGGCCCAACCGTCAGCCCAGGGGTGCCGGAGGGGACCAGGATCGCCGAGATTTCCTTCGCTGGTGCGTCGGCGGCGCTGGTCACGGCGGTGACGATCACGAACGCGGTCAGGTCGGTGCCGGAGTTGGTGATGAACGCCTTGGTCCCGTTGATCACCCAGTGGTCGCCGTCCAGGACCGCGGTGGTCGCGGTGGCGGCTGCGTCGCTGCCGCCCCCTGGCTCGGTCAGACCGAAGGCGCCGAGCGCCTCACCGGTGCACAGCCGGGGAAGCCAGGTGGCCTTGAGCTCGGCGCTGCCGAACCGGTGCAGCGGCATCGCCCCAAGGCTGACCGCGGCCTCCAGGGTGATCGCCACCGAGGAGTCGACTCGGGCCAGCTCCTCGATGGCCAGGCACAAGGCGAAGTAGTCCCCGCCCATGCCTCCGACCTGCTCAGGGAACGGCAGGCCGAACAGTCCCATCTGGCCCATGCGGCGCACGATGTCGTAGGGGAACAGGCTCTGCTCGTACAGGTCTGCGATCTGCGGGGCGACCACGTCCTGGGCGAACTGCTCGACGGAGGCCCGCAGGGCCTTGTGCTCGGGGGACAGCCGAAAGTCCACGTCGGTCTCTTTCTGGTCGGTCACGGGCCGCTAGCTGGCCGGTGGGCTGGCGTCGCGGCGCGGTGGGGCGGAACGCGGGTCTCGCGTTGTGGGTGTTCGTCGTTTCGTCATCTTCACACGCCCGACGTACCCTGGGGCGGTGCCGCGGCCCCCACTCTTGACGCGCTCGCGGACCTGGGTCCAGGAGCGGATCGGGCGGCTGCTGCACGAGGTCGCCAAGTTCGGGGTGGTCGGTGCGATCGCCTACGTCGTGGACGTGGGCTCGTTCAGCCTGCTGCGCCACCACGGCCTGGCGGACAAGCCGATCACCGCGAAGATCGTTTCCACGGTGCTGGCAACCACTGTCGCCTATGTGGGGAACCGGTTCTGGACGTTCCGGCACCGTGACCGTGTGGGCGGCGCCCGCGAGTACCTGATGTTCTTCGTGCTGAATATCGGCGGACTGGGGATCGCCGTCGGCTGCCTGTGGGTGTCCCACTATGTGCTGGGGTTCACCAGCATTCTCGCCGACAACATCTCCGCCAACGGCGTCGGCCTGGTGCTCGGCACGATGTTCCGGTTCTGGGCGTACCGGCGTTGGGTGTTCCCCGAGACCGGCGGCGACGATGCCCTGTCGGCCGAGCTGCGCCAGCCCGTCTGAGCCGTGGCGGCTGTCGGCACCCGCTGCCCGGCGGGTGGCCTGGGCGGGTCGGCTGTCGGGCCGCTGGTCGGTCCGGTTCCCGGTGCGCTCAGACCGGGGTGACGCCGTGCCGGCGCCGGCTGAACGAGCGGTCCTTGCCGCGGGCGGCGGCAAAACGCGCCAGCAGCTGGGGGCGTAGCTCGTCGGGCTGCACCACGGCGTCGACGACGAGCTCACTCGCCAGCCGCACTATGTCGATGTCCTGCTCGTAGGCCGCGCGCATCCCCTCGACGAAGCTGGCGCGCTCGGCCTCGTCGAGGTCAGCGATCTTGTTCGCATAGACGGCGTTGACGGCGGCCTCGGCGCCCATGACCGCGATCTTCGCCGTCGGCAGCGCCAAGGTGGCATCGGGTGAGAACCCCGGCCCCGCCATCGCGTACAGGCCTGCGCCGTACGCCTTGCGGACCACGACACAGATCTTCGGCACGGAGGCCTCGGCGACGGCCGAGATCATCTTCGCGCCGTGCCTGATGATGCCCTGCTTCTCCACCACGGTCCCGACCATGAAACCGGGCACGTCGGCCACGAACAGCAACGGAACGTTGAAGGCGTCGCAGAGCTGGACGAAACGTGCGGCCTTGTCGGCGCTGTCCACGAACAGCACCCCGCCCTTGAACATCGAGTTGTTCGCCACCACGCCCACGACCTGACCGCCGAGCCGCCCGAAGCCCACGGTCACCTCGCGGGCCCACAGGGCGTGAATCTCCAGGTAGGAGCCGCGGTCCAGTA
>Ga0075029_100002081_pt1 | contig 11345 bp, 5 predicted proteins | sample LitLauG_LLR_2013_FD_71391 | JGI IMG/M metagenome (GOLD analysis project Ga0075029, IMG submission 71391) | Freshwater sediment microbial communities from North America - Little Laurel Run_MetaG_LLR_2013 | ecosystem: Environmental > Aquatic > Freshwater > Creek > Sediment | place: USA...
AACCCTGGGACTGATCGAATACTCGGACGCCTCGCCCGAGGTCCGCGCCGTTTATGACGACATCATGGCCACGCGCCAGACCGATTACATCAACAATTTCTGGAAAGCCATCGCGCACGATCCGGCCACACTGCGGCGCACGTGGGAGTCGATCAAGCAAATCATGGCTCCGGGCGCGCTGGATCCCTTGACGAAGGAGATGGTCTATCTCGCCGTCAGTTCCACGAATCAGTGCGGATACTGCATCGCGTCCCACACCGCGGCCGCACGCAAGGCCGGCATGACAAGTGAGATGTTTATGGAACTGATGGCCGTGGTCGGCATGGCGAACGAGACCAACCGAATCGTGAGCGGCTATCAGGTGGAAATCGACGAGCGGTTTAAAACCTGAAGACCTGCAGCAGATTGTTGTAATCGTCCGTCCACAGCCGATCGAGGCGTGGGGCGATGTTCCTTCCTTGCGAGAACGGCGCGCCGCGCGTCATCATCACCCAATCGGCTTGAAAGTAAGAATGTGCATCGTCCTTCGGACTGGTGATCAGCACCGCCTGCATGCCATGCGCGGCTGCGAGCTGCGCGACCACCGGCGCAAGATCCAGGTATTGATTGGACACGTGCACGCCGAGAATCCCGTTGGGCTTCAAGTGGCGCAAGTATAAATCGAACGCCTCGTTCGTGAGCAGATGCACGGGAATGGCGTCGCCCGAAAACGCGTCGGCCAGGAAAATGTCGTAGGGCTCGCCCGATTCGCGCTCCAACGACAGGCGCGCATCGCCCAACGAAACATCGACGGACGCCTTGGAATCGCCGAGGAATGTGAAGTGCGACTTCGCCAGCGCGATCACCTGCGGATTAATCTCGTAGAAGCGAAACGAATCACCGGGCTTGCCGTATGCGGCCAGCGTTCCCGCGCCCAAGCCAATGATGCCGACGCGTTTGGGGCCGCTCGCCGATTGCAGCACGATGCCCGCGCCGGATTCGGGGCCGAAATACGCCGTTGGCCTGTCGCGGCGCGCATCCAGATACTGCACTCCGTGCTTAACGGTGCCGTGCAGCAGCGTGCGCGTCCCGTTCGCCTGCACCACGCGCAGGGAGCCGTAAAAGCTCCGCTCCAGCGCCAGCGCATCCTTGTGATAGCCGCGAATCTCCTCGCCCAGCGCCACCACCGTCGCGATCATCACCGCAGCCCACAGCAAGCGCTGCGCCCATCCTTCGCGCCAGTTCAACCACAGTGCCAGCGCCGCGGCCAGCACCAGGGACAAGGGAAATTCGTAGATGCCCGAGAACACACGCGGCGCGATCAGCCCTGCGAACACTGCGCCCAGCGCACCTCCCAGGGCGATCATCAGGTAAAACGCGGTGAGCCGCGGCGCATCTGGCTTCAACCGGCTCAACTCGCCATGGCAGAACATGCAAGCGATGAACAGACCGATGGTGAACAGAGGAATCGCGACGATGATCGCGTCGCTCACCTGGATGTCGTACAGCGCATAAGCCAGCGACCCCAGCACCACGGCCAGCATACGCAGAAAAAATCCACGCTTGTACCACCGTGGACTGTCGAAGCAGATGATGAACGACAACAGGTAGGCCGAAAGCGGCAGGATCCACAAGAACGGCACCGCTGCGACGTTCTGCGTCATGTGGCTGGTGGTCGAGACCAGAAACATCGAGCCAGTGGCCGAGAGCAGCAGCCACAACATCGGATGCTCCAGTTTCACGGCAAGCGCGGGGGGCGCTTCACTTGTTCGCGGGCGCCCGATCCACGCCGCTGCGCCGCACAACACGGCGAACACCGCGAACGCGCCCGACCAGGCGATGTTCTGCTGGCGCGTGGGAATCCGGGGCTCGATCAAGATGGGATACGCCGCCAGAGCCAGCAGCGATCCTACGTTGGAAAGCGCGAAAAACCGGTACGGCGACCGCGTCCGCGACATCCATTTTTGCAGCAAAGGGCTTGTCGAAGACAGCAGCACGTAGGGCAGGCCAAGCACCACAGTCAGCATCGCCAAAATTCGTAGCGCGGGATCGCCATCGCCCGATGGCTTCCAGCGATCGCCCGGGAGTACCGGCAACACCGTCAGCGCAGCGGCCAAAAGCGAGCCGTGAATCCAGGGCTGCCAGCGTGAGGCGACGCGGCGCGTCAGAAAATGCGCATAGGCGTATCCTGCCAGCAGCGCGGTTTGGAAGAACACCAGGCATGTGGACCACACCGCCGAAGAGCCCCCAAACCACGGCAGGATCAGCTTGGCGAAGATCGGCTGGATCAGGAATAGGAGGAACGCGCTTAGAAAAATGGTCGTTCCAAAGACGGCTGCGGGCATCAGTCAATTCTAGAACGCATCACGCGCGGCATGGAGCCAAGTCGTCACCAGAATGGTGGCGACGACAAGAACCTTTGTATCCAACGCCATCGCGGTATTATACATCCGATGCGTTGGATATTAACTTGGATTATCCAAAAATGAGCGAACTCGCCATTCTGGGAGGCGAACCGCTGCGGCGCGCACCCTTTAGCCACTGGCCGCGGTATCTGCCGTCCGATGCGGCAAGGCTCCAAAGCGTTCTCGAAAGCGGCCACTGGGGTGGATTTCCCGTGCCCAGCCTCTACGCCGCCGAGTTTGCTGAGAAGTTCGCCGCGCTCCACGGCGCGCGCTATGGATTGTGCATCGCCAACGGCACCATTGCACTGATCGCGGCGCTGAAAGCCGCCGGCGTCGGCTTCGGCGACGAAGTGATTGTGCCAGCGTATACATGGGACGGCACGGCTACCGCCGTCTTGTTCGCTGGCGGCGTACCCGTATTCGCCGATATCGATCCGGACACCTACTGCTTGGACATCGCGTCGGCGGAGCGAGCCATCACGCCCCGCACGCGCGCCGTGATTCCGGTTCATCTGGCCATGCGCTTCACCGATATGGACGCGCTAAGCGCGCTGGCCGCGAAGCATAATCTGAAGATCATCGAGGACTGCGCACACGCCCACGGGGGTGAATACAAAGGCCGCGGCGCAGGCTCCATGGGCGACCTCGGCTGCTTCAGTTTTCAGGAAAGCAAGCTGATGACGGCGGGCGAGGGGGGCATCGTTCTGACGTCGGATTTGGCACATTTTGAACACCTGCAATCGCAGGTGAATTGCGGCCGCGCGAGCCTCACTGCGCAGTTTGAGCAAAACGTTCTGGGTTCGAATTACCGGATGACGGAGTGGCAGGCGGCGATGCTGGTCGGCCAATTGGAAATGCTGCCGGAACTTGCGGCGAAGCGGGTGCGCGGGGCGCGCCGGCTGACCGAAGGGCTGCAGGCGATGGACGGCGTGCGTCCGCTCCCTCCTCAGCCGGCCATGACGCGGGAGACGAATTACTGCTACGTATTTCAATACCGCGATGCGCGCGTGGGGCGCGACCTGTTTTGCGCCGCTCTCGAAGCCGAGGGCATCCCCTGCGACGGGCGCTTCTATGAGCCCGTCTATCAGAGTCCTTTGTTTTGCTCATCGCCCGACATCAGCCCCCAACTACGCGGTGTCGCGGATTACCGCGCGGTATCCTGCCCGGTCTCCGAGTGCGCGGCGTATCAGGAAGCGGTCTGGCTGCCGCAGTTTTTATTGATCGGCGGGGATCGCGACGTGGACGACGTTCTCGCCGCCATCGAAAAAGTACTGCGTCACGCGCCGGAACTGGCCGTGGCCGATCCTGCGCTGGCCGGAGCGAAAGCGATGAGCCGCGCCGAACGTCCGCGCAAAGAAAGGGCGAAGAATTATTAGCTCGGCAGCTGGCTAACGATCTGACCGGTGGAGCAGGCCTGAAGCGCCCCAATCGGCCGGAGCGCTGACGTTCGCCGCTGGGGCGATCTGTTTGATGGTGAATTTCGCTCTTGCCGCGTCCAATTCCACCATGGTGTGCGCGAAGAACCAGCCGTCCTCGTATTTTTGCGAAGCACGAAGATGCCCTCCGGCGCTGGGTATGGAAAAATATTCAACGCCTTCGAACTCGGCGTGGATCATCTGGTGAACGTGGCCGGAGATCACGTACTGGACGCCGTATTTTTTGGCGAGGACATGCACAGGATCCTGGGGATTTTTGAGCAGCACGCGGATTAACCATGAAGGACGGTGCGAAATCACGAACTTTATCGGCTGTTTTTCATGCGCTTTCAAGTCCGCTTCGAGCCAGGCGAGTTCCTCCGGCGAAAACTCGTCGGCGCGGCTGTTGTCGAGGATGGTGAAGTGGGCCGGCCCGCGATCGAGGCTGTAATGCCTCGGGTGACCTGAGTATTTTTCGTACAAGCGCTCCGATGCTTCGGACCAAATGTCGTGATTGCCCGGCGTGAGATACATGGTCAGGCCAAGCTTTGGCACTGCGCGCCACTGGCTCTCGGCAGTCGCGTCGTCCAGGCCTTGGATGGTATCGCCCACGGTGACGACGAACGCCGGATGGTCCGCCGAAGTTTCCTTTAACACCTGTTCGTAGACGCCGGGCTGTGTTTCTCCGGTGCGGTCGCCGAGGATGGCGAAGCGCAGATCGGCGGCCAGCAATAAGGCAAGTAGCGCCGTCATTTGAACCGCTTCCGGTAGAGAAAATCGATGCCGAACAGGCCGTTATCCTGCCTCACCGCGATGGCCGACCAGTGCGAGCTGAAATCCCATTCGAACTGCACCACCTGTTCCTGCGTGCGGTTCAGGTTGGTGATGTAGGTGAGCGTAATTTCCTTGGTCACCTGCTGTTCCAGCGTCAGACGTGCCTGCGGAAGGTTATCGACGCCGGTGACCGTCGGGTCGATCTTTACGCGGCTGGCGCCGAAAAAACGTTGGAGGCGGCTGGAAAGCTGCGCGGAGATCGCCTGCCCCAGCAAGCCTCCGCCGGCTTCGAGACCAGTAGAGGAACTCGTCGCGAGCTGGCCCGCGGCTGTTGTGCCGAGCGAATTGGGATCGCGCCCGACGGCAAGCAGCGCGATGATGTCGCGGGTCTGCAAAGGAGGGTCGGAGCTATAGTTGACGTTCAGCTTCTGCACGGTGCCTGAGAAGCTTATGTTCACCGTGATGCCGCGGGCGCGAGTCTCCAGATCCATGTCGAACGTGGGCTCGATCTTGACCGGATTGAGGAAGCGGATATCACCGCGGTCTACCGAATAGCGGTTGCCAAAGATCTTAATTTCCCCCTGATTCACGGAGATCGACCCGAGCAGCACGGGACGGATCGGCGTGCCGCGGAGGCGCAGATCCACCTCGGCCTCCACGTCGCGCGTCAGCGAAGTCTGAAACTCAAAGTTGGGTCCGTTTTCAATGCGCACGTCGAACTGCATGCCACGCAGATATTCGTTCGGCGTGGCGGGCGCGGGCACGGGCTTGGCTGCCAGCGCCATCAGCCCGCCAAAGTCGGAGCGCGGATTGAACGCGGCGCGCATCAGCGTAATGGAGCCCGACAGCGTGCTGGAATCCGACGTGCCGTTCAGCGCGAGCTTGGCGTTGAACGTAGTCGAAACGTCCTCCGGATAGCGTACGCGCACAGTCTGCGCCTCTGCCTGCAGGCGATAAGTGAGAATGTCGCGCAGCTCGACGAAGCCGGAGAGGAAGACTTTGCCGCCGCCTGTGTCCGCAGTCAGCGTTTCGATGGTGGCGCGGTTGCGGTCGAACACCACGCTGCCGTTGGCGTTGTCGATGCCGTTGGGAAGATCGGCCAAATAGAGGGACGCGTTTTTCAGCTCCATGCGTCCGTTCACCTGCGGATCGCGGAGAGAGCCCTTGACGACGGCTTGCACGGTGGCGTTGCCGCGGGCCAGAAGATCGGCGTTGTAGAGCTGCAAAATCGCCAGATTGACGCTGCCTTTTACGGAAAGGTCGGCGGGGGTTGTAGCGTCGAAAGGGATGCCTCCGGTGGCCTCCAGGCTGGTATCGCGCGCGGCGAACTGCGCCGACTTGAGGCGCGCTTCCTTGGACGTCAGCACTACGACCACCGGCTTGGTGTTATGCAGCACGACATCCTGAGGCTGCACTCCCAGCTTCAGCGCCTGCGTTTTGCGGGCATTGATCTGGGCTTGATCGAGGATGACCTCGGCGCGAAAATCCTGCGGTTTTTTGAGCGCAATGGCAAGCGTGGCGCGGCCTTCCAGGAAGCCCTCGAACGGCAGCACTTCGTTCTTCTGCTCATTCGTGCCGCCGATCCTATAAATTCGATGCGCGGTCGCGATATCGATGCGTGGAGCCTGAATCGTGACGGTGCCTGGCTCGTCTCCGGTTAGAGTAAACGCTCCGGTGGCGTCGAAGTTCACGCCTCGGACGGTGGCGGTGGAGTGCACGGCGAGTTCGGCGCCGCGCATTTCGGCGGTGAGCGAAACGTCGCCGACGTTGTCCCCATCGAGAGCGACATTGCGCGCGGAACCGGTGCCAGTGAGCGTCTTCAGATCGAACGTGTTTTCCGTCGTGTGTGCGGTGCCACTGAACTTCGCGGCGAGAATGCCGTCGGCCCGCATCGGCAGTTTCGTGAGGGCGTGAATGCGGACGGCGGGCAGATTTTCGGCGGTGACGTTAAATTTTGTCTCGCCCGATTCGGCGTAGCTGCCTTCAAAGCGGATGCGTCCCGCACCGGCCCGCGCGTCGCCCGCGGTGACGATCACTGAGCGATCCGCATAGTGCACCTGGCCGCTGACTCTATCGACCTGCTCATCGAACGCGGCAAGTTTTTCCGCCTGCACGGCAACATCGACGATGAGGTTTTGTGTGGTTCCGGTGATGTGCGCAGCGGCGGAGGCGACACCGGTGGCGTCGAAGTCCACGCCTTCTTCCTTTAAAATGGCGCCGATCTGCGCGTTGTGGAGGTTGATCTTCGCATCGATGGCCGCGTCCTCGAAAGAACCGTTGCGCGCGGTGAGATGCGCTTCGCCGTCGGCGGTGGTGGTGGCGCGGGCCAGCGTGAAGGCCGAAACGCGCACGTCGTTTTTCGACGCACTGAACGATTCGGCGAGGCTATCGAATGCGTGCGGCGTACCGTTCAAGGTCACGATGAAGCTGGTGAGCGTGGCCTGGCCCGCGATGCGAGGGTCGTCCACCGGCCCCGTGACGGCGCCGATGAACGCGGCGCGTCCGTTGTTAAGTCGGACGGGCAGCGCGGGTCCGTCCGCCATGACGATGGCCGGGGCGAGGTCGTCCAGGTTTGTGGATTGCGCGCGCACGTCCAACTTCTCCCCCAAAGTCCCGCTAAAATCGACGCGCGTAGAGACGGTGTGCAAATACGACTGGCCCAGCGCGAGCGTGCCCGCGACCTGATCGTAATTGATGTCCAGATGCCCTTCGATGGGATTTTCGTCGCCCGGATACACGCCGATGTTGCCCTGGAATTTGGCCGCCGGACGTGCGAGCGAGGCATCGGCAGAAAACCCTCCGGCAAGCGTGGCGCGCCAAGGCGCAGGCTTGTCCGTCAAGACGCGCACCACTTCCCGAACGTCGAGACCCTGCAAATTTCCGTCGGCGTGAAATTCGGACCAGTGCGTGAGGCTCGCCTGCCCATTCACCGTTCCGCCCGGCGCGGTCAGGGTGGCGTTCTGCAGGGTCACTTTGTCCAGACCCAGGGCCAGATCGCCGCGCAGGTCGGCGTTGTCTATCCTCACGCGGTCGTGATGCAAGCCCAGGCCTTTGGCCGACGAGTGGCCATTCAGCGTAAACGCGAATGGATCGTCGAAGGAGATGAACATCTTGCCGTCGAACGTGGCCATGCCGGTAGGCTCGATCGGGATCACATAAGCCTTGACGGCTTCCTTCGCGGAAATGGACGCCTTCACCGTAAAGGTCCCGCGCGGACGCCGCAGGTTGGTGAGCGCGCCCGTCACGTCGGCACGGGATTCGGCAGTCGAAACCCTCAGCCGTTGCACGTCGATCTTAGTATTATCCAGCGTGAACGAAGCGGCGACGTTCACCTCCACGGGACCCGCGCCGCCGGGGATGTAGCGGAAGCGGTTGGTCTGCAGCTCGCCGCGATAAAACGGGTTTGCGCCGGGCTGATAACTCATGCGGACGACCAGATCCTCGCCGCGCAGGTTCAACGGGATCTGGCGGTTATCGTATTCAAACAGGCCGTTATCCACTGAATAATGGCGGACGGCCAGATGGACCAGATCATCGGCCCAGTTGAACTCGGGCCTGGGCACGGCGGGCTGCGGAATGTTGTTCGAGCCATCGGTATAGAACACGATGCGCACCTGCGGCTCGGCGATATCGAGCTCCGCCAGATCGATCTTGCGCTCGAGCATCGAAATGATGCGCAGGCGGGCGCGTACACTGGCGATGCGGATGAACGGCGGCTCCGACGCGGCTTCGCGTCCGTGCAGGACCAGAGGACCAACGGCGATCTCCAGGCGGTTGGCGTTGAATGAGAAATTGCCTGCTTCCAGGCGGCCTCCGGTGGCCTTCTCAATCTCCGCGATGGTGCGCCGATGCACCAACTCGTGAAACCAGCCGCTGCGGACGACGAGAAGCGCGGCGAGCGCGGCAGCCAGCGTTAGCACGATGGTCGCAGCGATGATGCGCAGCAGCACGCGTCCCAATTTCCTCATTTGAACACCTGATTTTTGTAGAGGATTTGCGTTTCGCTGCGCGTATCGCCCAGCCAGCGGTCCAGCGCTTGGGTGACGCGCTGATCGGTGAGCAGTTTTTCAATCTGGTCGCGGCTGGCCTCGAACGCCGGAGGCTGCGCCACGCTCGAACGGCTCCATTGCGCCACCATCTGGTCGTAGTAATCGTGCAGCTCTTCGTCGGAAATCTGCACCTCGGGGCGGAAGCGCAGATCGGAGAAGCGCAGCGCGCGGATCCCGTTCAGCAAGTGCTCTGCCAGTTGCGCCTCGGTGATTTTGTAGCGGGCCAGCGCAGCGCGATACTCGGTCTCAGTAGAATATTGCGCTTTCACCTGATCGAGAAGCTGCTGCGCGTCAGAGGCTCCCGGCAGCGCCATGCGCAACGACGCGGCTTCCTGCAACAGCAAATATTGATCGACTAGGCGATCAGCCGACTTTCGCTTCTGATCGGCGCTCACGTCCACCGGCGTTTGATCGAGAAACGCGGCGATCCGCAGGTCCAGCAGCACATCGGCCTCGGAGATGACGTGCTTAGCCACCGTGACGGCGATGCGGTCCACAATCTCCGCGCGGGCGGATACTACGAATACTGCGAGCACGGTGATGAGCAATAGGCGCTTCATCAATATGTCTGCCCGAGCGAAAAATGGAATTGGAACAGGTTGATCTTCTGCGTCTGGAGCACGCCCTGGTTCAGGATCAACTGTTCATAGGTGCCCTTGAAGCCATAAAAGCGCGGCGCATTCGGGCTGAAACTAAAGTCTACGCGGATGGGCCCTATGGGCGTGCGGTAGCGGATACCAATGCCCGCGGATTGCACGGCGTAATCGAAATCCTGAATATTGCGCTGGCGGAAGCGCAGGCTGATGTCCTGAATGTTGTCGTAGACGTTGCCCATATCGTGGAACAGGACGCCTCCCACATTGTCGCCGATTAGTGGGAACCGCACTTCGGTGGAATGAAACAGCAGCGCGTTGCCGCCAAGCGGGAAGCCGGTTTCGAGATCGCGCGGGCCTGCCTGATTGTCGGGGAAGGCGCGGTTAGACGTTGACCCGCCGGAGAACCAGCGCTCCGCGAGAGGGATTTCCGCCAGTCCGCCCAGTCGCTGGATGTAACCGAACTGGAAGCTGCGCGCGATCACCACGTCCTTGCCGATGGGATGATACGTCGAGTTGCGAAACAGCACCCGCGTAAAATCGGTCTGCGAAGCAAACTGGCGCAGTGCGACGCCGACATCGATGGTGTTATAGATGCCGCGATGCGTGTTCACCGGATCGTCGCGGCGGTCCTGGATAAATGTGGTGGACGCGATACCCACGCGCACCGGCTGCGAAAGCAAAGGCACGAGTTCCGGCGAAATCTTCAGATCCGAAATGGCCACATGGCGCATCGCGATGCGGTATTGCACCGAATACTGGCGCGATAGCCTCTGCGCCAGCTGGATGGAGCCTTCCACACGCTGCTGATGAAAGGTGCGGATGTCGGTGGCGTTATCGAACAGGCCGGAAACGGTAAGCGACAGATTGTCATGCGTGCCCAGACGCGGCAGAACGTAGTTCAGCACCACCCGCTGCTCAATGGTCGAAACCAGCGTGTTCAGGCTAAGGGTTTGACCCAAGCCCAGGAAATTCAAGCGGCTGACCCCAAACGATACGCGCGGGCTGAACCCGGTGCTGCCCGCCGGATCGTCGAACGTGGTGACGCCTCCGCCAATGCGCGCCAGTTGCGCGCCGAAGCCGATGGTGTAGGAATACCTGCTGCCTTCGTCCACTTGCAGCAGGACGTATTTCTCATCTTCGTCGCCGCCGGGGTTCTGGATGGCCGTCTGAACCTTGGAAAAAATGCCCAGATCGTAAAGCCGCTGCTGACTCTCGGCGATGCTCTGCTGCGATAAAGGATCGCCCGGCTTCACGCCGATGCGGCTTTCGGCCAGCTTTTCGCGCGTCGTCTCCAGGCCGCGCAGCAGCACGCTGCGGACGTAGATTCGCTTGCCGGGACGCACCGTGTATTTCAAATTCACGCGATGTTCTTGATCGCCCGCGGTCTGCGTCCAGTCGAACGTCGCATCGGGATAGCCGTTGTTGTAGTAGAAGCCCAAAATGGCGTCGCGGTCGGCGGCGATGTTCGCCTCGCTGAACGGTTCGTCGCTGTTCGATTGCACGATGGAGCGCAGATACCCCAAATCGTTTTCCGGCGCGCCTTCAAACTCCAGTTTGCCGACGAACCACTGCGGGCCTTCTTTCACCTCCAGGACTACACCCAACTCGCCGTTGCGTCCCTGGAATGCGTTATTCACGCTGGATTCGATCTCGACATCGCGGAATCCGTTGGAGCGGTACAAGTCCTTCAGCGTATCCTTATCGCGGTCCAACTGCTTTTCCGAATAGCGGCCGAAGCGGAAGCGGGGAAAACTGGCAGGGGTGATGTACATGCGCTCCCGCAGCGTGGCGATGCTGAAATATTTGTTGCCGGTGATTTCAATGTTGCGCAGCTTGTAGCGCTGGTTGCGCTCGACATCGTAGGAGATTTCGTAAACGTCGGGCGAAGGGCGCTCGTCGCGGAACGTCACAGCAGCGTCAAAATAGCCTTGGGCCTGAAAGTATTCGACCAGGTTGCGCTGTCCCTCAACAAGAAGCGTGCGGTCCACGGTGCGTTCCTGAAACACCGGAACCAGCTGCTTCAGTTTGCCTCGGGAAAGCTTTGCGCCGTTGGTTTTCACGTCCACGGTGGGTCCGTTATCGATGTTCAGCGATGGACGCAGGGTGTTGGTGTCGCTGTTGTAATCC
>Ga0075029_100002082_pt1 | contig 11340 bp, 2 predicted proteins | sample LitLauG_LLR_2013_FD_71391 | JGI IMG/M metagenome (GOLD analysis project Ga0075029, IMG submission 71391) | Freshwater sediment microbial communities from North America - Little Laurel Run_MetaG_LLR_2013 | ecosystem: Environmental > Aquatic > Freshwater > Creek > Sediment | place: USA...
CTGCAAGACCGATCAGCCCGCCGGTGGTACGCCACCTGCGTACTGCACGTGGAATTTCCCGGCTGTCGACCCGAACAATGCGAATCCCTACAACTATGCGGTGGGAAATCTCCTTGGGGTGATTGCCGAGGTGACTGGCCAGTACAATCGAACCGCAACCACCGCGCCGATTCCTCAAAATACGCTCGTTCCCAAGAACTTCCGTTCGTGGGAATCGGATTTTTATGCGCAGGACAGCTGGCACGTCAGGCCGACATTGACGCTGACGGCGGGCTTGCGCTACACGTTGCTGCAGCCCGTCTTCGAAACCAACGGCAACCAAGTTTCGCCAGATCAAAATCTAAACCAGTTCTTGTCCAATCGAGCTTTGGCGATGGAGCAGGGACTCAGCTACGACCAAATCATCAGCTACAGTCCGAGCGGACAAGCCAACGGCAAAACGCCTCTGTGGCCGTGGGACTACAAAGACCTGGGGCCGCGCTTGGCGTTTGCGTACGCGCCGAATTTCAGCGATGGATTGTGGCACTCGTTTTTCGGGAGCGGCGGGAAAACTTCGATTCGTGGAGGTTTTGGAATCGTCTACGATCATTTTGGCACCGCGCTGGTGGATACCTTCGACCTGCACGGCGCGTTCGGACTTAACACCGTGGTCAGCAATCCTGCCTCGATACAGACGATCGACGGCGGCGCTCGCTATTCGGGCCCCGGAATCATTCCGACGGCGAGCCTGGACGGCGTGCTTTTGCAGCCACCGGCGATGGGACCATTTCCCTATACGCCGCCCGTGAGCACGGTAGGGAATCCCCTGCAACAGATCACTTGGGGCTTTGACGGCAAACTAAAGACGCCGTATGCAGAAACAATCGACTTCTCAATCAGCCGGGAACTTCCCGGGGGATTGACCGTTGAAGCCGCGTACGTGGGCAGGTTGGGTCATCGCCTGCTGCAGCAGCGCGACCTGGCGATGCCGCTGGATATCAAAGATCCCAAGACCGGCGTGGACTATTTCGCGGCAGCCACCGCATTTGCCAAACTGGCCAACGCCAATACGCCGGTATCTCAAGTAGCGCCGATGGCTTACTGGGAGGATCTCTTCCCGACAGCGGCGAACGGGAGCCTGTCCGCCACACAAGCGATGTATCAACTCTTCGTGCAAAACTGGGGATCCTCGACATTGGGCGCCAGCAATTTCCTGAATGTGTTTGACTCCACTTGCAAGCCGGCGTGCGCCACGTTGAACGGCGTGTTGACTCCCTATGCGTATTACAACAAGGAGTTTTCCGCACTCTATGGCTGGTCCAGCATCGGAAACAGCAGCTACAACGCCGGGCAGTTCATGGTGCGCAGCCGCAACATGCACGGGCTGCAGTTTGACTTCAATTATGTCTATTCGAAGTCGCTGGACGTGGGATCCGACGCCGAGCGAGTCCCGACCTTTGGCGGGTTGAGCGCCATCATCAATACCTGGAGCCCCAATCAGCAGCGCGGGCCGTCTGATTTCGACACGCGTCATCAGATCAACTCCAACTGGGTGTACGATCTGCCGTTCGGCCGGGGCAAGAGGTTTGGCCGCGACTGGAACCGCTTTACGGACACTTTTCTGGGAGGGTGGCAACTGGCGGGCATCTATCGCTGGACGAGCGGATTTCCATTCAGCGTCGATGTCGGTGGCACGTACAACACCAACTTTGAGATCGAGGGCAAAGCCGTGCAGATTGCTCCGGTCCAGCAGAAGTTGACCTATGTGAACGGGCAGCCGTATGCGTTCAATATTGGTGCGGCTGCGAACAGTTCGGCGGCAACATCGGCGTACTGGGAATCCGTTCTGCGGCTGCCGTATCCCGGCGAGGCCGGCAACCGCAATAATTTCCGCGGACAAGGCTTTTTTGGGATCGACGCGGGAGTCAACAAGACGTTCAGCATCACGGAACGCCAGGCGGTTCGCTTCAGCGCGTATGCGTATAACCTGACAAATTCGGTGCGATTTGACGCGGCGACACTGATAAACAACAGCGCGTTCACCAACCCGACAACGATTGGCTTGTATTCGGGAACGTTAACCAAGCCGAGGGTGATGGAGTTTGCGCTGCGCTACTCCTTCTAAAACTGCTAGTACCGTTGGTATTTCCGCCGGAGAGGGCGACCCCTCCGGCGTTTTCTTTTCGTTCGCCGGCACCCTTACTATTTAAAATTCCTTCTCCAGCTATCAGCGTATCCTGCTTGACATCATCAAATTTCTGTCCTAAAAAGTACCGCAATTCCGGTGCAAGCGAGTGGTGGGGGAAAGGTCCGTACAGTGGAGGACCTTGGGGTTAACGTTTACCTTCTGCGGAGTTCGGGTCAGCCGCCTTCCTTTTCTACTCGCCTGATTTGTTCTGGAGCAAGACAAATTTTGCGCCCATGAAAGGAATTGTCATGCACTCCACTTCTGTCCGGCGTTTGGCATTTCTATTTACGTTGATATTTCTGCTCGGCATCGGGATCGCACAATCACAAACGGGTACGACTTCTCTCCGCGGCACAATCACGGACAAAAGTGGCGGAGCGATTGCGGGCGCAAAGGTCATCATCAAGAATGTTTCGCTGGGCCTGGAGCGCACGGTGACAACCGGGAACACAGGTCAGTATGAGTTTCTCGCGCTATCCCCGGGCACGTACGAACTGGTTGTTGAGAAGCAGAACTTTCAACGGTATCTGCAACCGAACTTGCAGTTGCTCGTGAACTTGCCCGCGACGCAGGACATCATCCTCAAGGTCGGGTCAAGCACAGAGACGGTTGAAGTGCTAGCGCAGGTGGAAACGCTGAACACGACGGATGCGACACTGGGGATCACTTTCGACGAAAACCGTGTCAAACAGTTGCCAATTGAATCCCGGAACGTGGCGGAATTGCTCTCTCTGCAAGCGGGCGTGGCGTACATCGGGAATCGGCAAACCCTGACCGATCAGAACACAGACACCCGGAATGGGGCGGTAAACGGGGCGCACAGCGACCAGAGCAACATCACGCTCGACGGTGTGGACGTCAATTCAGACACCAAGGGATACGCATTTGATTCCGTGCTGCCGGTCACGGCCGACTCGGTGCAGGAATTTCGCGTCACAACCACAAACTACAATGCGGACGAAGGGCGCTCTTCCGGCGCTCAAGTAGCGTTGGTGACCAAAAGCGGCACGAACGACTTTCATGGAGCGGTCTACGAATACAACCGCAACGCGGCCACGAGCGCGAACGACTATTTTCTGAAACTGGCGGAACTGCAAAGCGGATCGCCCAACAAACCCGAGGCTCTGGTCCGGAACAACTTCGGTGGGGCGCTGGGGGGGCCGATCAAGAAAGACCGTTTGTTTTTCTTTATGAATTACGAAGGGGAACGCCAGGCGGACCAGCAAAGTACGGTGCGCGTGGTCCCCAGCGCGGCTTTGCGCGACGGGGTAATCACGTATCAGTGCGATGACATGACGCAGTGCCCTGGCGGCCCTGTCCAGGGATTGACGTCGAGCCATACGATCGCCCCAGGTTATTTCGGCTTGGGCCCCACGCAACTCCAAGCCATGGATCCGCAGGGAATTGGCGTCAGCAAGAACGTAATGATCCCCTACTTCAATTCGTTTCCCCTGCCAAATGATAACTCCGTGGGCGATGGATACAACTTTCAGGGTTATCGCTTCGGCGCGCCGAATTTGATCGATTACAACTGGTATATCGCCCGTGTGGATTACAAGATCACCAGCAACGGAAATCACACCTTGTTCTGGCGCGGAGCGTTGAGGAACGACTCGAATGCGCAGTCTCCTTACCTGCCGACGAAATCGGACTTCTACCCGAGCGGGCCGGAGCAGTCCTATGTGGACTACAGCAAGGGGTTTTCTCTGGGTTACTCGGCAGTTTTGCGGAGCAACCTGGTGAACAACTTCCGCTGGGGCTTCACGCGGCAGAGTTTCGGGGCCATCGGGAACCAGACGCAACCCTATGTGCAGTTCCGCGGGTTGAACGACGGCGCCGGGACTGTCGGGGGGACCGCTGCGTTTGAATATCAACCGACGCTCTCCTATCAAGTACCGGTGCACAACTTTGTTGATGACCTGTCGTGGGTAAAGGGCCGCCACACGCTGAGCTTCGGCGGGAACTTGAATTTTCTGCGTAACCCGCAGTCGACGAACATCAATTCGTTCAATCAAGCGGTAACCAATGCCTCGTACTTCATTCCGTCGGGGTTGTCGGATACGGGGGCGGCTGGATTTTTCGATCCGTATTGCTCGCAAACAGCGGTGCCAGTGACCGGGGGCTGCTTCGACGGGACTACCCCGAGTGCGGCGGAGCCACACTACCCAAAGGTTGCTTCCAGTTTCACGACAAACTACGACTATCCGCTGGTTGCGCTGGTGGGCAGCGTCAACAACGTGACAGGCAATTACAACTTCACGAAAAGCGGGACGACCCTGGGAGAGGGGGTGCCAGTTACACGGCATTTTGCGGCGGATGCCTATGAAATGTACGCGCAGGATTCCTGGAAGATTAAGCCGAATTTGACCTTGACCTATGGGTTGCGCTACTCGCTGTTCTCGCCCCCTTGGGAAACCAATGGGTTACAGGTGACGCCGAATGTGAATCTGAGCAATTGGTTTAATCTTCGGGGAGCAAACATGTTGCAAGGAATCGGTTCCAACGCGGCCCCCCTACTCAGTTTCGATCTGGGCGGGCCGGCAAATGGGAAGCCAGGGCTCTACAACTGGGACTATAAGGACTTTGCACCGCGACTGGCCATCGCGTATTCACCCGGTGCGAAGGACGGACTGTTTGGGGCTTTGTTCGGGGGACCGGGCAAAACCACCATTCGGGCAGGCGCGGGAATCGTGTATGACCGGTTAGGCCCGGCGTTGCTGGCGACGTTTGACCAGAGCGGTTCGTTCGGGCTTTCGACGGCACTTTCTAGCGCCGCAGGCGTTGTGACGCCAACCACGGCGCCACGCATTACTGGTTTGAACGCCATTCCGACGCAGGGCACAGATGGTACCCAGTTGCTTGCGCCCGCGCCAGTTTCGACATTCCCTCAACAATTCCCGGCTTCCGGCACCGGCTCGTTCGCGGTGTATTGGGGCATGGACCAGGGGCTAAAGACCCCTTATTCCTATACGCTTGACCTTTCCGTCGGACGCGACCTCGGCCGAGGATTTACTCTGGAAGTGTCCTATGTGGGGCGGCTGTCGCATCGACTGTTGTCACAGGCAGACGTAGCCACGCCGGAGGACATTGTCGACCCCAGAACCGGTGTGGACTATTTCAGCGCCGTCACCGCCCTAGCCAAGCTATATCGGCAGGGCGCACCGCTGAGTTCGATTACTCCACAGACCGTTGGACCCACGGCCCAATACTGGTCGGACATTATTCAGCCACTGCAACCGGGGGATATGTACTCACTGGCCTTTTGTGGCGGCACGTCGACGACAAACGTCTTGCAGGCGATGTACCAGTATTTTGGGTGCTTCTCCAAGAACGAAACCACAGCGCTGCAGTTACTCGATCAAGGCCTCCTCACCGGTACTCTAACGGACAAAAAGGGCAATCCGATAAACACCTACTACGGACCCGGAGGAGCCTATGCCTTTATGAGTCCCCAATACGCGGCGCTCTACGCCTGGCGATCGACCAGTGCGGCGGCTTACAATGCAATGCAAATCAGTCTGCGCCATCGAATGACGCGCGGACTGCAATTTGACTTCAACTATACCTATTCGAAATCGATGGACATTTCCTCCGATGCAAACCGCATCACCGCCGAAGGCGGATTGGGAGGACAGATCATCAACCCATGGAGTCCGAAGGCACTTCGCGCGGTCTCCGACTTCGACACACCGCACCAATTCAACGCGAACTGGATCTGGGAGTTGCCGTTTGGCAACGGAAGGAAGTTTGCCGGAGATTCCCACGGCGTGGTTGAGGCGTTGATCGGAGGCTGGCAGTTGACCGGGTTGGCGCGGTGGACCAGCGGTTTCCCGGTGGGAGTAGGCAACGGGTCTCAGTGGCCAACCAACTGGCAACTATCCGGATACGCTACCCAGATCGGGCCGGTTAACACCAACGGTGCGGTTAAGAATCCGGATGGGACCGTAAACATTTTCGGTAATGATTTCAGCGCTAACCCGAATGGCCCGGCCGCGGCGGCGCTGGCCAGTTATCAGGCAGATTTCCCTGGTGAGGTAGGCGCGCGAAATACGTTGCGGGGCAACGGTTTTGCCGGCCTGGATATGGGACTCGACAAGCGTTGGAAGATGCCATGGAAAGAATCGCACTCCCTGCAGTTTCGCTGGGAAGTATTCAACGTGCTGAATCTGACGCGATTCGATCCGGCCAGCCTGAGCCTCTCGCTTACCAATGCGGGTAGCTTCGGGAATTACTCCGCGCTGCTGACCAACCCGCGCACGATGCAGTTTGCGCTTCGTTACGAATTCTGATCGGCGCGACAGGGGCAGCACATTTAGGGAACCGACGCCGGAGAGCCCAGACTCTCCGGCGTCTTCAATTGTTTCAACGCCGCCCCCGGCGGTGCTGCTATTCGAAATTCGTTGTTTGGCTATCAGTGTATCCAGCTTGACATCTCTTACATTCTGTCCTAGAAAATAGGGCAATTCCGGTGCAAGCGAGTGGTGGGGAAAGGTCCGTTCGGCAGGACCTTGGGGTTAATGTTTACCTTCTGCGGAGTTCAGGGCAGACGCCTTCCTTTTCTACTCGCCTGATTCAATCTGGAGCAAGACAAATTTGCGTCCATGAAAGGAATTGTCATGCACTCCACTTCCGTCCGGCGTTTAAGTTTTCTATTTGCACTTATATTCCTGCTGTGCACTGGAATCGCGCGTTCGCAAAGCGGTACGGCTTCGCTGCATGGAACGGTGACGGATCCTAAAGGGTCCTCTGTGCCCAATGCCGAAGTTACGCTCACCAATGCGGAGATGGGCGTCAAACAAACCACGCATACGGACAAGAATGGCAGCTATCAATTCCTGGAACTTCATCCTGCTACGTATACGCTGACCGTGTCTGCGCCGGGATTTGCCACGGTAAAACAATCTCGCTTGGAACTTCTGGTTGCCACGCCCACTACCAATGACATTAAGTTGGAAATTTCTTCGGGTATTACGACGGTCGAAGTTATTGCAAACACGCAAACGATCAATACCCAGGACGCTACCATCGGCAATGCCTTCAATCAGTCGCAGATTGCGGCACTGCCGTTTGAGGGCCGCGATCCTGCTGGCATCCTCAGCCTGCAACCGGGGGTGGTGACAGTAGGGACGAGCCCAACCATCAACACGGATTCCGACAGCCGTGGCGGCTCGGTGAACGGAGCGCGCAGCGATCAGACCAACGTCACATTGGATGGCGTGGACGACAACGACCAGACCAAGGGCTACGCGCTGAAGGGCGCACTGCGGGCGACGCTCGACTCGCTGGATGAATTCCGTGTGACCACGACAAACGCTGGGGCGGATCAGGGGCGCTCTTCGGGTGCGCAGGTCGCGCTGGTCACCAAGAGCGGTACGAATCAATTTCACGGTTCGGCCTATGAATACAATCGGCCCAAAGGACTGGTTGCCAACGATTGGTTCAACAAACATGCGGAATTGCAGAACGGGGAGCCCAACACTCCGCCATCGTTATTGCGTAATACCTTCGGCGGGAGCGTCGGAGGACCTATAAAGAAGGATCGTCTGTTTTTCTTCCTGGCGTACGAGGGCCAGCGCACAAGGGAAGCAACTCAGACGATCAAGACCGTACCGAGTGACACGCTTCGTGAAGGCATCATGCTCTATCAGTGTGCCCCGATATTGGATGCGAATGGGAACGTTATCCAAACTTCGCAGCAGGTATGTCCTGGAGGACCTACCTCGGTTACCGGTATCAATCCGACCGCGCTCCCCACGCTCACTCCACAGAATTACAATATCAATGTGCAACCCGGCTACTACGCCCTGGGCTCGCCGCAAATCGCTCAGATGGATCCCAATTGTACGACGAACGGAGTTTGCCCGTGGGGGCCGGGCGTCGATCCTCACGCTTTACAATCGATGAATATGTATCCCCATGCTAACTCCACGCAGCTTGGAGACGGTTTTAACTACCTGGGCTACACCTTTTCCGCCGCCACTCCCAATAAATTGGACACTTACGTTGCCAAGTTTGACGCCAACCTCAATAGTTCGGGCACACAGCGTGTGTTTGTGCGGCTGGGACTCGAAAACGATCACAGTTCAGAAGCCCCGCAGTTTCCGGGCCAGCCCCCCGCCATTGTTCAAACCAACAACTCAAAAGGCATCATCGCGGGTTACACCTGGGCCATCGATTCCAGCAGGGTGAACAACCTGCGCTACGGATTCATCCGCCAGGGCGTCGGCAACGATGGTTCGGGAGCCACGAGCGTCGTTTATCAGCGTGGTCTCGATCCTCTCACTACAGACCAACGTTCAACCAATTATGTCGTCCCGGTGCATAATATTGCCGACGATTTCAGCTGGACCCGCGGGAAGCATACCATCGCATTTGGAGTCAACTGGCGCTTTATCAATGATCAAATCGCATCCAACAACAATTCTTTTAGCGACGCGACCACGAATGCGGGCTGGCTGCCGTCTTCGGCAGTTGCGAACACAGGGGGGAGTTTCGATCCAGGAGCAATAGCCAATGGTTGTACCACCTGCACGTGGAACTTTCCCTCGGTCGCAAGCAGCTTCGGGACTGGCTACGACTTTCCGATCATGGCGCTGGTGGGGCCAATCAGTGAATATGACGCGTATTATCAGCTCAACAAAACGGGAACGTTGCTGCCCGATGGAGTCATTGTCAACCGCCACTTCCGCGTGAACGAAACTGACCTTTACCTGCAAGATGCCTGGCGCATTAAGCCGAATTTGACGCTGACTGCTGGCTTGCGCTACTCGCTGCTGCAGCCGCCTTATGAAGTGAACGGCAACCAGGTGGCACCGAACCTGAACCTGAGCCAATTCTTCTCGCAGCGCATGGCTGCTATGGACCAGGGCCTTAGCTATTCGCCGACGGTCAGCGTTGATCTTGCTGGTCCGGCGAACGGGAAACCCGGCTATTGGAAATGGGACTATAAGGATCTAGCGCCGCGTTTTTCTTTGGCTTGGTCCCCAGGTGCATCTGAAGGGCTTTGGGGTTCCATCTTCGGGGGACCTGGGAAGACTTCGATCCGCCTGGGATCTGGCATCTACTATGATCACTTCGGGCTGGGAACAGTAAACACGTTCGATGCCCACGGTTCCTACGGCTTGACCACCGCAGAAGTTACCAATTTCGGGTCCGTGAGCGTCGATACTGCCCCGCGCTATACGAGTCCAAATCTCAACGATCCCTCCTACAGTTCACTCGTGACTGCGGGACTGGTTCCGCCGCCGCCGAGTGGCTCGCCGTACTTTCCGCAGACGCCTCCGCTATCGAATCAGGCTGGCGGGTTCTCTCCTTATTGGGGTCTGGACACGAATATGAAGACTCCGTACTCTTACGATTTCGATCTTTCCGTCAGTAGAGAAACAAAGGGTGGATTTGTAGTGGAAGTCGCGTATGTCGGCCGCTTGGGGCGGCGGCTCTTGCAGGAGCGTGACCTAGCACAGCCCTTGAATATTGTTGACCCAGCTTCCAAGACAACCTACTACCAGGCCATCACCCAACTCACGAAACTTTCCAATGCCGGGACGGATATCAGTAAGGTTCCCAACATCCCGTACTGGCAGAATCTTTTCCCTGGAGCGAACAACACCAGTCTCGCCTTTTTGCAGAGCAACGTTTGCCAGGGCACTCCGAATGCCCCAAACGCCACCGGTCTGACAACACTGACCGCTACGCAAGCCGTCTATTTTGTGAATGCTTGCAATCTCAATAACGAGACCACCACTCTCCAGTATCTGGACCTTTCCTGCATTCCGGCTTGCGCGACGATCAATGGGGTGCAGACTCAGGGGTTGCAGTACTATATGTCGCAATTCCCGTCCCTTTATGCGTGGCAGAGCATCGGGCGGAGCAATTACAACGCCGGACAGTTCAGCATCCGCCACAAAGTGACGCACGGGCTGCAATGGGATTTCAATTACGTATTTTCAAAATCGATCGATATGGGATCCAACGCCGAGCGCATTTCCACCTATGAGAATGAGTTCGGATTGTCCAGTCAGATCTCCAACGCGTTTGCACCTAGTCAGAATCGAGCAGTGTCCGATTACGATGCCACACACCAGATCAATTCCAACTGGGTGTACGAACTCCCGCTAGGCCGCGGGAAGAAATGGGGCCATGATTGGGGCCGCGCTCTGGACGCTGTACTCGGCGGATGGACCTGGTCAGGTCTCTATCGTTGGACTACCGGCTTCCCATTCTCCATCGGGAATGGGTTCCGATTCCCGACGGACTGGTATCTCACTGGAAACGCCGTTCAGATCGCCCCCGTAAAGACGGGGTTGTATACGGATGCCAATGGAGACCCGAATGCCTTCGCGGCGGCAGCAACACCCGGTGGTGTCGCCTCGCTGCTACCGGGCGCGTCGAATCCTTCCTTCCGGTTTGCTTATGCCGGAGAGTCTGGGGCGCGCAACAACCTCCGCGGCCAAGGGTTTTTTGGCATAGACATGGCGCTCCGCAAGACTTGGAACATCACCGAACGGCAGAGTCTTGCGTTTACTTATGATGTCTACAACATCACCAATTCTGTCCGGTTCGGATTTGACGCCTACCAGTTCGGCTCGGCCATCGACACGGCCGGAAGTTTCGGCAACTATAACCAGACACTTACCACGCCGCGCGTGATGGAGTTTGCGCTGCGGTATTCTTTCTGACGATTCTGTTTGCCAAAAGGACCAGGAGGCTCACGCTTCCCGGTCTTTTTTGTGTAGGTGCGGTTTTGCGAGCGCTGACTGATCAAACGAAAGTCAGCTGTTAGCTCATAGCGGATGGGCGCTTGGTGTGCTAACCTAATAGCGTTGCAGAGTGTGGTTGTTGGTAGATTGCAACGTGTCGGGGCGTAGCGCAGCCTGGCTAGCGCGCCTGGTTCGGGACCAGGAGGCCGTTGGTTCAAATCCAATCGCCCCGACCATTTTTCTCACGCTGAGGTCCCTCGCAAAAAGGCGCTCGGGATTTCGCCTGCGGGCTCGGACACCCGCAAAACCGCTCAAGTTCAAATCCAATCGCCCCGACCAATTTTTCTTTCCAGGCGCGTCGTTCTCCCCTCGTTCATTTTTCTTTGCGACCACCGACGACCTTCTTCGATCAACGGCTAGCCTTTCGGCTGATGGCGGCAGGTTGTACAATCAGGTGTCTTGCATAACTGGATT
>Ga0075029_100002085_pt1 | contig 11338 bp, 8 predicted proteins | sample LitLauG_LLR_2013_FD_71391 | JGI IMG/M metagenome (GOLD analysis project Ga0075029, IMG submission 71391) | Freshwater sediment microbial communities from North America - Little Laurel Run_MetaG_LLR_2013 | ecosystem: Environmental > Aquatic > Freshwater > Creek > Sediment | place: USA...
GCTTTGGTGCCCAGAAGACGATTGAGAATCTCTTCGGCGGCGTTTCGGTGCTGGGCGACGAGGTCATTCGCGTCGGCGACGTCTGCCGCTTTGGCGACAAGACCGGTACCGTGGAGGACATTGGCCTGCGTTCCACGCGCATCCGCACCGAAGAGCGAACTCTAGTGGCGATTCCGAACGGCACCGTCGCCACCATCAATGTGGAGAATCTCAGCCGGCGCGACAAGATCCTGTTTAAAACCACTTTGGGATTTCATCCCGAGACGAAGGCCGATCACCTGCGCTTTGTGCTGGCCGAACTCCGGCGATTGCTCTACAGCCACGCGAAGGTCGAAACCGCGTCGGTGCGTGTGCGCCTCATCGACATCTCCGGTACATCGCACACCGTCGAGGTAGTGGCGTACATCCTGACACAGGATTACAACGAATACGCCGCCATCCGGGAAGACATTCTTCTACGAATGATGGACGTCGTCGATGACGCAGGCAGCACCCTGGCCGTTCCTTCTCAAACCTTGGTCATGGGAAAACAGACGGAAATGGAGAAAGAGAAGGCTGAAAGCGCGGTGAAGAAGATCGCGGAGTTGCGCGACGGAAAGCAGTTACCGTTCCCTGACTTCCACAAGGACGACATCTCGTCGTTCAAGGGCTCGATCCAATACCCTGAGCCGGAATCGGCGGTGCGCAGAGATCAGGACGGTTCGGGCAAGGGCCGCTAGTTCGCGAGCACACAAACCCGCTGTTTCTGCGGGGAGATCTTGTCGACTCAGTGCGCTTCAGAGCGCCGTAGAACAAACGCAACAGCCCAAACCAGCAGTCCTAACCCGTAGATCACGAGAAATGACTCCGCTATCCCTGACAAAAGTGCGTGCTGTCCAGGCACATAACTTGGACCGGCAGGCGGGTTGAGGCGAGAATACGACGCCGAGATCGCCTCTCCCTTTTCAATGGCAGTGACAACACCTGCCAGAATGATCGTCATCAAGATCCACGTAGCTTTTGGAAAGCGAAATTCGCCTTGCATGCTGAACCTCCTTATTCCGGATTGGCGCCAATGTTCGCGAAAAGCGCCGAACAGCAGTCCTGAACCTTCCCGGACGTAGAACAGTAGCCGCGTCGCTAGTGCCTTTGTCGCTACGTCCCCGCAGAGTTCCTCGAAGACGGCGCTCATCTCATCCTCAAAGTTTCGGCGGTGCGTGCCGGGATAAAGTTGCAACAGCCGTTGGTAGATCCTGAGCATGCTATGACTCCCGGACCGCCACCCGCAGACTGGCTAATCGGGTGAGGTGCTTGAGGCGACCCACTTCCAACTGAAGACTCTTACGGCCGAGCGCGGTTAACTTATAAGCCTGGCGCCCGCGCGGAGTATTTTTCTCAGCCGCGCGCTCAATCCAACCGTCGTCCAGTAAGCGCCGCAACGCGCCATAGAGAGTGCCCGTGCTCAGCACAACGCGGCCGTCACTCATTTTCTCGACGTCTTTCAGGATGGAGTATCCGTGCCGTGGCTGGTCAGCCAGGCTGAAAAGAATGAGCAGCACCGGCTCGGTTAGGGGAGCAGCCTCCATTATGGCCTCCAGCGACATGTCGCTTAACGCCATATTGATACGATTCGACAGAAAAGTCAATACGAAGCTTTAAAAAGCTTTTCGGGCCGGCGAATCCAGCCCCGGCTCATCCAACTCAAGAACAAGTGAGTGGGAAAGTAAACGAATACAGGAACAATCATGAGATAAAGCAGGAGATAGACCCATCCTGGCACTACGTGCTGCTCGTGAAAAAATAACCCGCGAGCCCAGTTCACGTCCTTTTCTGGACGCCACAAATAGTTAATGGGGACCACGATCCACGCCATTGCCGTTTGCAATTTCCATCCGCGCGGATCGTAACCCAACCGCCAGATCGCCCACAGCAGCAGCGGCGGCGTAACCACGTGGAACAGGCTCAGCAACCGAATGAGAAGCGAAAGACCGGGATCGAACATATATTCGGTCCCGCCAACAACATGCCGCTCAAACAACACCGCACCTGCGAGATCGATCGTGTACAACGACTGAAACAACAGCAACCCGCAAGCCACCCAGGAGAATATCAGCGAGCTCTCCAGCCACAAGGCAATGCCGATCAGGACATTTCCGATGTCGCAAAAGAAAAGAAAATTCTGCGCACCGTATTGTCGCCAATAAACTGGAGCCCACACGAGAAGCCAGATGGTCCATAGAACTTTGAGCCAGAGCGGCACCATGGCCGCTATTGTATCGATGAAATACCAGCGCCATCACTACCACTCTGCCTTCACTCTCTTACCGGAGGCGGTCAAGAACTCAACAGATCTCCGCTCACGCACTAGAGTCTTTGGGACGGGCGCATCGACAACCTTCTCCGAGTCGACTGTGAACGCGGAGCACGGTGGACTTACGTGCCCGACCGGAAACGGCAAAAGGCGAACCGGATGCCATTCTCCGCAATCAAGGACCACACTTTCGTCCCGAAGGTAAACAAGGTAGCTTTCCGGTCTGCTCCCGTCAGTTCGAGTGACCATCAATAGCGTACGCTGAGTGTTCGCATGCATATACCCGGTCGTCGTGTGCCCGTCAACGGTTATGTATCCGTTCACTCTGAAATACCATCGCATATACCCCTTTGCGGTAGAGTAGGCCATTGCACCCGCAAAAAGCAGGATGACAGCGAACACTGCTGAACAGAGAATCCGAAATACTCTTTTCATGTCGTTGCGCCTAGAGACAGACACCATGATCATGGGGACTCTCTCCGGAATCTTAGTTCTGTTCCGTTGAAAAACCTCACAAAGAAATCAATATAACCAGAATTACCAGCGTAACTTGCTGCTCCTTACGCCTGTACCTACGATGACTTTGGTATGGGTTACCAAGCTCTTCTCTTCTGTCCCGATGAAAAAACTGCTCGCACGGTGACGCAGGTCCTGGGCGAACTTGAGTTCGCCGTCGAGACGTGCGCGGAGCCTTTCGCGGCTGTCAAGAAGCTGATGGGCGCACACTTCGATGCTATCGTGGTCGACTGCGATAACGAGCAGAACGCCACACTGTTGTTCAAGAGCGCGCGCAATTCGACGTCAAACCAGGCGTCGCTTGCCGTCGCCGTAGTGGAAGGTCAGGCCGGGGTAGCCAAGGCATTTCGCATTGGCGCAAACCTCGTCCTGACCAAACCCATCAATGTGGAACAGGCGAAGGGCACGCTGCGCGTGGCTCGCGGCCTGTTGCGCAAAGGCGAACCGGCCAAGCCAGCGGCCGTTCCGCCGGCTGCAGCAGCAGCCGCTCCAGCCGCGTCGCCCGCAAAACCCACCGCGCCTAAGCCGCTGGTGCCTCCGAAGCCGCTGGTACCTCCCAAGCCGCTGGTACCTCCCAAGCCGGCAATTCCGGTGGTTACGGCACCTTCGGTACAACCTGCCCCACCAGCACCTGCGGTAGTCAAGCCGCCCGCGTTCGCGGTTCCATCCCATGCTGTCGAAGCGTCGCGGCCGAATGCGATGGATGAAGACCTGCTTGAAATCAATATTCCTGAGCCTACCGTGAAAACAGCGGCGATTCCGGTTGCTCCGGCCACGTCAAAGCCAGTCGCTCCGGCCGCCCCAGCAGGACAAAAACCAGCGTTTAAGCCATCGCCTGTGGCGTCCACATCCACTAGCGGCGCCGCCAGTGCTCCGGCTCCGGCGCGTGAAGTAAAAGAAACGCCGGCAGCAAAAGTTGCGGCGGCGAGCCACGCGGCGAACGATCTGTTCGAGAAACCCGCACCAGTCGCAGAAACCGCAGCTCCGGTGACGGAGGCTGCTGCCCCCACCTTCACATTTGGCGGGGCAAACGCTCCTGAGGGATCCACCGGCGGAAGCAGGAAGGTCTTGCTGGGTGTCGTTGCAGCGGTGATCGTTGCCGCGGGAATCTACTTCGCATGGTCGCACTTCCAGGGAAAGGGCGGCCAGCCCGTTCCGGCCCCGGAAACCACGACCGTATCGCAACCCAAGCCAACGGCGCCAGAGCCAATCCCCACCGTGGCCAAGCCCGCAGCATCAGTTCCTGCTTTGAGTCCGCAGAGTACGACGCAGGTGACCAATCAACCGGAGACAGCCACCAGCTCGGGAAATGAAGTAGCCCAGCCGTCGCCGGAAGAACACATGCCGGCGAGGTCAGCTCCAGCGAGGACCGAGAACTCCACGAATGCTGTTGAGACGGCAAGGAATTCTTCGCCGCTGCTCGTTAAAGGCGGAGCCGCCCCGGCAATCCCAAAAAGCACCGCGGTAGCAGACACTCCCGCCCCCAGCGTGATTGGAATGGCGGCTGCGGGGACCAGTGCTCCTCCACCGGACCTGGTGAGCGGCATCAATGCCCCGAAACCCGTTCTTCAGGAACTGAATATTTCTCAGGGTGTGTCGCAGGGATTGCTGATTAAGAAAGTGCAGCCTGTCTATCCTCAGAGTGCTCTCGCCATGCACGCCGAGGGCTCGGTTGAGCTGCTCGCGACGATCTCCAAGTCGGGGGCGATATCGGCTGTCAAGGTGTTAAAGGGAGATACGCTGCTGGCTCGTGCTGCTACCGATGCAGTCAAGCAGTGGAAGTACAAACCCTATCAGCTCAACGGTGAACCAGTCGAGATCCAGACTCAGATCACCATCAATTTCAAATTACCTCACTAAATGCAACGCTCGAAAAAAGGGCATGCGGATCACGCATACCCTTTCTTCCTTTCAGGATTCCCTCGGATTAATGTTCCAGCGGCTCTCCTGTGCTTGGATCCAGGAACAGGAAACCGTTGAAGCGAATTCGATTGAAGTTGAACATCTGTGAAATCGAGTTTGCGATCCCATCAAACGAACCTTGCCCGATACGCGTGCCGCCGAGCCAATTGTCTTCGATGAAGCGGATGATCGAAGTCTGGTCGGTCACAGTATTGTCCACGAAATTCTGGCGCGCCCAGGGCGAAACCACCAACAATGGCTGACGTGGTCCATAACCGCACCGCCCCAGAGCATGGGTGTTGGCCGGATTCGAGCCGGGCAGAGCCGTAGCGGCGGTGCCGCAAGCTCCAGGAGCTGTAAGAGCGTCGGCGCTGCCGGTCGATGTATTCACGATCGGGGCCATCTGGTGATCGTACCAACCGTCAGAGTCGTCGTACATGATCACTACCGCGGTGCTACGCCAGGCGGGCAACATCTCGAGGAAGTTGATCGTGTTGACCAGGAACGTCTGCTCATCCAGCGGATCGGAATAGCCGGCGTGGCCATCCTGATAGGCGGATGCCTTCAGGAAGCTCACTGCCGGTAAATTGCCAGCCGCGGCCGCGGCATAGAAATCCAGTACGTCGTACTGGTGGTTGGCCGGACCAGCATTGCCAATTTCCGAAATCGACGCGGGACGCGTGTGCGCCGGGTTCGAAGTCGAGGTCCAGTAGTTGAAGAACGAGTGGTGCGGAATATAGTCCTTCGTGGTTCCCGCAAGACCCGTCGAACTCCGGCTGCAACCGGTCGTTCCATTCGGATTGGTGATATTCAGATTGAATCCGCCCATGAACGATCCCCAAGTCACGCCTGCGGCGCTGAGCAGATCGCCGATATTATGGCTGCCCATCGTGACTTGATTCCGTGTGGCGTTCGAACAAACATCCCCGATCGGATCAGGATCGCCAATTACCGTGAGCGAACCATCGCTGCCGCCGCTGACTTCATCTCCAGTTCCGTTCACAGTCGCTGTCACGCCATTCGTCTGTCCCGAAACCAGGTTGATGACGCCCGGTGTAGATGGGCCGAAGGTTGTGCTGTAGGAATTGTCGCTCATGGCGAAGAATTGAGCGTAATTCCAGAGTGCAGTCACTGTGTTTCCGTCGAAGTAGCCCATTACTTGATTGCCGCCGGAACTGGTATTCAGCGGGAACAGATCCATCAGGCCCGCATCGAATGCTAACTGCTCGGCGGTGTAGTCGTGATTTTGATCGCCGGTCACGACACCGGAACGATCAATGCGAAATGGATTCGAGGCACCGGCTCCATTGGCGGGATTCAGGTTTGGATTGACAGTTGACAGCGTCCCGTCGAGTCCATTCACCGTCGGCGTTCCCGGCGCTGCCTTGAACTTGGGTTCCCCGGAGGGGTTGGTTGCGTTCGGATAGGTGGCGAAATAGTGATCGAAGGAAACATTCTCCTGAAAAATAACTACCAGGTGTTTGATCGGCGTAGCAGTAGCCGGAGCTTTCTGCGCCGGCTTCGACGCCGCAAACGCAGGAATCGCGGTGGGTCCCAGAGCCGTGATCAACGCCAGCAACAGGGCCATCGACTTTCTGGGGGCTTCGGACTTCAGTATCTTCTTCATCGATCCTCCTGACCCCCGGAACCAGCCAAGGAACGGCAGCAAGGCAGAATGACGTGGCTCCGGTCGGGTGGAACCCAACGATAGCCACCGAATGTTGCAAGTCAGTTGCGGGAAGGTGAATTGAACGTAAAAACTTCGAGGTTTGCCCAAACTGTCACGCGGTTTTCCACAGGCATGGGGAGTGATTCGGACAAACGGAAGCTCCAAGGCAAAGCTGAGCCCACGACCTGGCGACAGATGAGTCGGCGCAATTGAACCCGGCGGACTATATATGAGAGACCACTGAAGCAGCTACTGCGGCTGCATGCCCTCATCGATCACGAGCTTGGCGCCCTTTTCGGCGGTAATCACTTTGTGCACCGGCGCATAACCGGTCAACGTTATGTCGATCACGTAATTGCCGGGGTCCACCGCTACGTCGACCGGAGACATCTTTTCGAGCAGGTGTTGATTGATAGCGATCTGTGCGCCCTTGGGCTGCGTGTGAATGCTTAACGTTGCTTGTCCAGCCTGCACACCTTTGCCGCCGAAGAGCTTCGACATCTTGCCCACGGTGTGGATGTTGTCGGCATTGGCCAGAGGCCGCAGCGTGGGAGTGAAGTTGAATGTCTGTCCCAACACAAACTGCATGCTCGTGGTTTCGTCGATGTAGCCCATCATCCGTACCAGGACGACGTGCTGGCCTTTATCTACGCTGACCTGCGCCGGAGTTTTCGTCCCAGTATCGCGTCCGTCAATGTAAACGTTGGCACCAACCGGATCGCTCTTCACGACCAGAGTGGCCATCAACTGAGTCAGATGAACGACTGTGCTGGTGCGATTTCCGGAAGCAATGTTCACCGCGCGGGTGTCGGTGGAATAGCCAGCTTTGCTGACGGTAATCGTGTGCTGACCGGGCGATAGATTGGTCCACGCAAACGGCGTGACCCAGTTCGGGGAGCTCTGCCCGTCAATTTGCACCTGCGCTCCTTGAGGCGTCGAATCCACTGCCAGCTGGCCGGGGATAATCACTGGGGCCGGCACCGCTTTCTTCTTCGGGCTTCGCGGTCTCGAAGTCGCGGCGGGCTGAGCCTCAGGCATTTCCTGCGTCTGCTCGGCGGGCTGTTTCGCGGCCGGGGCAGGCGCGGGGGCAGCCTCTTTCTTCGGTGCGGACAGACCGGGTTCCGGCTGCGTGGTCGTATCGCTCACCGGAGTATGGCGGGCCGCACCAGAATCGTCGTCGCTATTGAGAGTGTGAATATAGATCGTCACGCCAATGGCGATCAGCAAAATCAAAATGCCGGCACCCGACAACGCATACATCATCAGTTTCGGCGGGACGCTCTTGATTTCCTTGAGTGCCTTTTCGGCCACTTCGCGCGGCTGTACCTTAGGCTTCTCCTCGGCTTTCAACTTGCCGCTGAACATCGTCGCCTTTGGAGCTTCCTGCTGCACCGGTTCGATCACCGGCGGTGGCGCCGGTGGCGCAACATACGCTTCTTTCAGGGGGGGCAGTTCGTCAATTTCGGAAAAGCTGCTTCCACCACCTCCGGTGGACCCTCCCTCGGCCATCATCGGATCGACCGCAATCTTCGGTCCGTCCGGGGCTACTTGCGGCTCAAACGTCTCAATTTCGACTGGCTCCTCAACGATGGATGACATGTGAGCTACCGGCGCACTCGAGAAATCCGGTGCTGGCGGCCCGCTTGCCGCGACGAACTGCTCCGACAAATCGATTTCACGAACGCATTTGGCTGGAGCAGACGGACTCTGAGCCGTCGATCCAGCCGCGGCAGCAGCGGCAGCAGCTCTAGGAACCGCAAGCCCAGACTTGGGCGCGGACGACTGCGACGAAACCGGGCTGGCCAACCCCGAAGGTTTCGCCATTCCGGACGGCGCAGCCGCTGGGCGTTTCGCCACCGGCGTCGGCGCAACTGGAGTCGCGGACTTAGAAGCGCCGGGTGCGATGAACTTCGACTGGGCTGCTGCTCTCGCCTTCTCGGGAGCCATCGTGCCCTTGCCCGTTTCTGGCTTTTTGGCAGCCAAGCTCTTCGACTCTTTACACTTTTCCAGATCGTCGAGCAGTAGCCGGCCCGTCTGGTAGCGCTGCGCAGGATCCTTCGCCAGCGCTTTCACAATCAAATCGCTGAGCAAGGGATGCACTTTGCCATTCAACTGAATGGGCGGAACCGGGACCTTTTCCACGATGCTCTGTCGCAACGACGTGATGTCATCGCCTTCAAAGGCTTTCCGCTCGGTGACCATCTCATAGAAAATTGCGGCCAGACTGTACAGGTTCGAGCGGATGTCCATCGGCTGCCCGAGGATTTGCTCTGGAGGCATGTAGTGCAGGCTATCGGGAAGTCCCTCCACCACAAGATGAGCGAAGTTACCGATGCTGGAGACGCCGAAGCTCAGGATTCTGACTGTGCCGTCCCATCCGCACATAATCTTGGACGGCTCGAGGCTATAGTGCACGACCTGCTTTGAGCTTGCGTAATCCAAGCCGTTGCCGAGTTGCCGGCCGATATCGAGCAGGTCCCAGATCGAGAAGCCTTCTTTGCGCGCCAGCATCGTCGCGATACTGTTGCCCTGCACATACTCCATGGCAGCGCAGAACTTGCCTTCGATCTCGCCCGCACCGAGCAGAGGTGTTATGTTTGGGCTGCTGAGAACGCTGATGGTTTCTGCTTCATTAACCAGCGCCTTCTCCAGCTCTGCAGCGCTGTCGCCGAATGCATTCAGTTGGATTGCCTTGAGCGCAACGGTCTGACCGCTCTCCGGATCGTTCGCCTTGTAGACCACCCCGGTGGGCGATTTCGCCAGTTCACTAAGGATTTCGAAGTGGCCGATTTTCGTGGACATTGTTCTTGCTCCATTCCATCGCGAGCCTTTCGCTATGCAAGCGAACCGGCCGCCCGGTGGAGATCCCTTACGGGATGAAGTAACGGTAGGATATCGCCGCTTGGCCAAGCCTTCGAGTTACCAAGGTAAGTAAGCACGGCGGCGGTGCCAACATTGGCTAAACCCCCTTGTCGAAGGTTTTCCCTGCCCGGGGATCCCGTAACTTTCCATCCCACAGGCCCGTTCTTCTGTCAGACGCAGAGCAGGCGTGACATTTGTCATCTGATCCGAATGACGATCTCCACTTGTGAGTCCAGCGGACTCGCGGAAGTATGGAGTTGCGCTGAAATGGACCGTCGTACGACGAAATCGAGCCCGGCTCGGTTGTCGCTGACGATGTTCTTCGACTATGCTGTCTGGGCTGGGACTCCACCACCTCCTGTGCCCAGCTCCCGGTTTCTCCTGGAGTTCGCTCATGACTTTGACCCGGTTCGTCACGAAGAATGCCTTCCGGAACAAGCGGCGCAGCATCCTGACCGTGCTGAGCATCGCGTTCTCTCTCTTATTGCTTACGTTCATGATGACGATCTGGCGTGGTTTCTACCTTGACCAGGGGAGCGCCGAGTCATCCGAGCGGCTCGTCGTGCGGCACCGGGTATCGCTTACGTTTCCACTTCCCGGCTACTACCGCGAGAAAATTCGCGCTATACCCGGCGTGGTCTCGGTGGTCCCTGTTTCGTGGTTTGGAGGTATTTACAAGGACCAGAAGCCGGAGAACTTTTTCGCTCGCTTCGCCACGGATCCCGATGAATTCTTCAAGACATTCCGCGACCTGCAGATGCCGGACGACCAGATCAAGGCCTGGCAGCGCGATCGCCAGGGCGTGATCGTCGATGATTACCTTGCCAACAAATACGGCTGGAAGATTGGCGACCGGATCATACTTCAGGGAGACATCTATCCCATCAACCTCGAACTGAATGTCCGCGGCATTTTCCACTCCAATCCTGACAACAAGTCGATTTACTTCAACGCGAAATACCTGGAAGAAGGGGTTTCGTGGTTTAAGGGCCAGGCTGGCACCTTCAGCATTCTAGCCGACTCTCCTTCCGATGTGAGCAAGGTCGCAAGTGTGATTGACGATATGTTCCGCAATTCTCCCCAGCCGACCAAGGCCGAGAGCGAAAAAGCATTCGGCCTCGAATTCGTGGCCATGATGGGCAACGTGAAGGCTTTCATCCTGAGCATCTGTTTGGCGGTCGTATTCGCGACTTTACTCGTCTCCGCGAACACCATGGCTATGTCGATTCGCGAGCGCACGCGAGAGGTTGCGGTGCTCAAAACCCTCGGCTTCACGAGGGTCAGCGTGCTGGGGCTTTTCGTGGGTGAAGCGGTTGCTCTTTCGATCATCGGTGGCCTGATCGGCGCCGGACTGGGATCCTTCCTCATCTACGGGCTCACGCACTCCAAACAATTTATTAGCTTCTTCCCGATGGAAGTGACGGCGGGCATTTGGGCAACAGCACTGTTCACCTCTGGGATGGTGGGCCTCTTAAGCGCCGCATTGCCCTCCTATCACGCTTCGCAGGTAAACATTGTGGACGGACTTCGCCACATCGGATGATCGTATGACGCTAGGCAGTTTTATCGTGCGCAACACGTTTCGCAACAAGCGGCGCAGCCTGCTGACCATGGTCAGCATCAGCTTCTCGCTGCTGTTGCTGACGATGATGATCTGCATCTGGCGCTCGTTCTATGTGGACCAGGTGGCGCCCGAAGCATCGCGGCGGTTGATTATTCGTGACCGCGTTTCTCTGGCTTTCTTCTTACCAGCCTATTACCGGGAGAAGATCCGGGTCGTGCATGGCGTCAATTCAGTTGTGCCGATCACGTGGTTTGGCGGACGCTACATCGACGATCGCCCCGAGCACTTCTTCGCCCAGTTGGCCACTGATCCTGATGAGTATTTGAAGGTCGCATCGGACAAGATCATCCCGGCCGACCAACTTGCCGCGTGGCAGCACGACCGCGCAGGGGCGATCGTGGATGTCACCCTGGCGAACAAATTTGGATGGAAGATCGGCGACCGGATCACTTTGCAGGCCAATATCTTCCCGGTCAATGCGGAATTGACGATCCGCGGTATCTATCACCGTGACCCGCCCCAGAATGCCCTGTAC
>Ga0075029_100002088_pt1 | contig 11336 bp, 8 predicted proteins | sample LitLauG_LLR_2013_FD_71391 | JGI IMG/M metagenome (GOLD analysis project Ga0075029, IMG submission 71391) | Freshwater sediment microbial communities from North America - Little Laurel Run_MetaG_LLR_2013 | ecosystem: Environmental > Aquatic > Freshwater > Creek > Sediment | place: USA...
CCCCCGCCACCAATACGAAATTCCCGGCTCAGGGTCCTTGAGCCGGGAATTTCCGCTTTTGCCCTAGGAACTCATGTCATTTCGGTGTTCCAGCGGACCGTGGGGATGCGAGAGGAGATTGGTATTCGCTACGTTGCCCGGTCCCTCGTTGTTCTGGTCGAATCTGCGACGGCATCTGACTTGACGCCCTTCGCTGGACTAAGGCCAGAGGTATTTGGGGCCAGCTCGAAGCCTGCGTTTCGGCCCGGGTGACGCTCAGCAGAGGTCTCAGTTCGCGAGGTCGTTCGTCCGCGTCGACTCGTCGAATGCCGACGTCGTCGCCGCGCGCCACAGGTCGAAATAGTTCTCGAAGGTGATCTCGTCGGTCACGTAGCCGGCGCGCTCGAGTTCGCGGTGGTAGGCGGGCAGGTTGTGCCACGGCACGCCCATGTCGACGTGGTGGGCGAGGTGCCAGCCCGTGTTGTACGGCACCAACCAGAAGCGGGCGAGCCAGTGCTGTCGGACGTTGTGCGTCGTGAGTCGCCGGTCGTCGCTCCTCGACATGCCGCCGTGCTCGGCGATGGCGCGTAATCGGTTGAGTACCCGCCACTGGGTCATCCACGGCAGCCACCAGAACACGAGGTACGACCACCACGCACCAGTCCCGACCCAGAAGAGTCCGAACATCACTACCTGTACCGCGAGGATCGGGCCCGCGATGCGCCGGCTGGAGGTCTTGAAGGCCGCGCTCACGAGCGCGGAGAAGTTCTTGTAGCCCGAGATGCCCACGGCGTCACGGACCAGCCTCCGACGCAGGTCCTTCGGTTCGCAGGGGTAGCCGCGGTAGAAGGCGATGTCGGGCTCGTCAGGTCCGAACTCGTCGCGGTGGTGGGCGAAATGGCTGCGCCGGTAGATCGAGATCGGCACGAAGGCGGGGTAGGCGATCAACCACTTGCCGACGACGTCGTTGACCCGCTTGCTCGTGAACAATAGACGGTGCGCCGCCTCGTGCATGAGGATCGCGAAACGCGCGTGCATCGGCCCCATGAGAAGGAAGGCGGCAAGTGCGGCCCAGGGGCCCAAGCGTACGCCCGCGTAAGCGAGCAGTGCGGTCCAGAACCAGACCATGACGACGGCGCGGACGTTGCGCCAGTCCTCTATCTGACGAAACGAAACGCGCAGTTCGGGAATCGCCATGCCGTTCGCGAGCAGACGGTCCGACGGCAGCACGTCGGTCAATTCATCGGGTCGGGGCACGAGGACAATGGTCACGGTGACCTCATTATTGCTCGGTAATCTGGCTCGCGCGAGAACGCCACCAGGCCCTGCGGCACACGTCCCTCGCAACTACTCTGGTCGCGCAGACCCGCGCCGTTCTCGCCAGCGCGCTGACCGCACCGATCGAACCCCGTGGCGCGAACTGACGCAACTTCGGTACTTGGGAATCCTGGACGGTCGGTCAGAACTTGGGCGGCAGGGCACTGCCCGGATAGTTACGCGATATGTGCCTCCTCAACATCTGCTCCGACCATGGTCACGTGATGGCCGTGCGCGACAGCGGATGCAACCAGCTCTTCGCCGAAGCCAACCAGGATGCCGACGACCTGCGAGTGCGGATGTTCTGCATCGACGAGGTGTTTGTCAAAGGATTGTGCTCAACCGAATAGTCGCCAGTGCGAGGTCGCAGTTCTGATTGGTCTCGTCTCCGATAACAGGCTTGTCATCTGGGATTCACTTCCAATCGGATGTTCCCAATCTCGAAAGCGTTGGCGAGATCAGATGATGGGAAGTGAATCGAGGATTGCTTGAAAGAGATTCGCCAAGAAACCGCGCATTGATTTGAAGAAGGATCTCATCGTGACTGCCACTCGAAGCAGACAACTCCCATCGAGATCGCGGCGGATGGTCGGCCAGTCAATGGGTACCGGCCTCATGGTCGAGGTGTCGCACCGGTTCGACTTGGAACGTGCTGTGCTCGACATCGAAGTGCCCGGACAGGCAGGTCTGCAATTGGTCGAGGATCCTTGGGACGCATCCGTCGGTGAAGCAGGCGTCGTCGATCACCACGTGCGCGGAAAGAATCGGGAGGTTGGAGGTGACCGTCCAAGCGTGCAGGTCGTGCACGTCGCGAACGTGATCGACGGCTAACAGATGCGTACGGACATCCGCTAGGTTGACGTTCTCAGGGGCGGCTTCGAGGAGGACATGACCCGAAGCCCGCAGTAGTCCCCACGAGGCCTGCGTCATGAGGCACACGACGATCAACGAGGCTACGGCGTCGGCGCGTTCGAATCCGGTGGCGAGGATGACGACACCGGCGATGACCGTCGCGACGAATGCGAAGAGGTCCGTGAGGATGTGCCGGAAGGAGCCCTCGACATTCAGACTCGAACGGTTCGCCTTGGCTAGGACCCAAACGGCCGCGACGTTGACCACCGCACCCAGTGAGGCGATGGTCACGACGACTCCAGCGTTGACGTTCGTCGGATGGATGAGGTGGCTGACCGACTCGGCCGCGACCACCGCAGCCACGACGAGCAGCGTGATCCCGTTCCCGGCGGCCGAGAGTATCTCGGCGCGCACGTAACCGAATGTCCACTGTCCCTGGGCCGGGCGAGCGGCTAAGCGCGCCGCCCACAGAGAGGCTCCGAGCGCCCCAGCGTCGGTGAGCATGTGGCCAGCGTCGGCCAGTAGTGCCAGCGAGTGGGCGATGATTGACGCGACCACCTCAACCACCATGAAGGCGAGGATCAGGAGCAGTGCGACTCTCAAGAGCCGTTGGTCCGCATTCTGACGAAGTGCGTGATCTTGGTGAGAGTGTCCCTGGTGAACACTTTCCCTAGGACCGAATAATCGCATCAGCGCGACTTCCTTGGCCGATGACTGGCCGATCGGGTCGTCGTCACGCGCGGAGCTGGGACCGGTGTTGAGATTCGTCGACCTCTACGTAGTCATTTGCGGCTACGTGATCGGCGTGGAACAGCGACTGCTCGGCGAGGTTGCGGACGTGATCGTTCACAAGCGAGTAGAAGACTTTGTTACCTTCCCGTCGCACGATAACCAGTCGAGCGGATCGCAACCTCGCGAGGTGCTGGGACACGCCAGCGGGGTTGAGGGCCAGGACCGCGGCCAACTCGTTCACCGAGTGTTCGTTGTTGAGTAACGCCCAGATGATGCGAAGCCTCGTCTTGTCCGCCATCAACTTGAAGGTGTCGACGGCGAAGTCGAACTGTGTGGCGGAGGGATTACTAAGTATCTGCGTAGTTATGCAGATACCTTACCACAGCGCTGTGGTTGTTCGCCGTGAGCCTTCGGCGATACGCACGAAGAGGTAGGCGAAGGTTTCAAAGATGCCGCTGCGTATCGCCCAATCGCGAGGTCGAAAGTTTGCTCTGGCCGTATCAAGTCCTCGGTCGCCGTCGCATCGAGAGACATCACAACAGCGAAACGATGATGCGCCGTCGGTTCCAAGTTCCACAGAGTTTTCTAAGCAACTGTGTAGCGATGCCTGACGAAGAGTGACGGCCGATTCTGAGGTGAGGATTGGATTGCTGAGCGCCACGTGATTGAACGTTGTTCACGTCCAAGTTCCACCAGTTTCAAGTAGTGGCTAACTATAGTTTTCGTTACGGAGTGATCTACACGGCACGGGTCGACTGCGCCAACTTGAATCGAGAAGGTGATCAGTGAGCAACTCAGTCAGTCGTCGCTACAGGTACGGCTCGAGTTTCGTGGATCTGGAATCGGGAGTCAGGTTCGAAGGTCATCACCCGCTGGAACGGCCGGATCTTTGGAAGATCTACCTCAACGAAGCGGAAGGCAAGTACCGCAGCCACGGATTCGAAGGGACCCTTCGACGACAGGAGCTGGAAGAAGGTCACGGCGTTCCGCTGTTCTTCTTGGGATTCAACGCTGAAGGAGAGCCCGTGGCCGGGGTCCGTTTTCACGGCCCCTTGGAGGCGAGTCATCAGGCTGCGCTCCTCGAGGAGATGGCCGCATCACCGGAGATCGGCGACATCAAGGCTTTGATCGAAGGCGAACTTCGGCTGGGAACCCTCGAGGTGAAGGGAGCATGGTCCAAGGGGGCCGCCGTCATCGGGGTACGTCTCGTTGCCTCAATCTCTAGGTCGGTCACCCACGCCATGAACTGGTTGGGTTCGGAGTTCGCCATCGCGGCGGTTTCCGATACCTTGCTCGAGATCGGATCGGCCGCGGGAGGTCGCCAGGTCGGCACCTCGGCCGTTCCGTTCCCTGACGAGCGTTATCGAACCATCGCCGTGTGCTGGCACCGCGGACGGACGTACGAGCTGGCGACGGCGCCGCACCAGCAGGCGATGCGTCGCGAGGCCGAACAACTGTCGCGTGGTCCGGCCCGACTGGGCTTGACGAGCGTGGAGCCCGACTCGATCAACACTCGCGCATGGCGACCGATGGTCATCGACGTGGGTCATCGCTCCCAGCGAGAGGTGTTGCGGGTCCTGCGCGAAGACCCAGCCCTTCAGCTCATCGACCGCCTCGAAGAACAACGGTCCCAGCTGGCACAGATCATCCCCACCCCGGCGACTTCGTTGATGGAGGAGGGCTCCAGGTGGGTGTACTTCCCGTGGCGCCGAGCGGTCGTTCGTCTGCTGGCGGCCAAGTCCTTCTCGACCTTGCGATTGGACCGCAACCGAAACAAGTTGACTCGGGCCGAACAGGCCCGTCAACGAACGCTCCGAGTGGGAGTGATCGGGTTGAGTGCGGGCCATTCCATCGCCCACGTACTGGCGATGGAGGGTCTCGTCGGTGAACTTCGACTGGCGGACTTCGACACCGTCGAACTCTCCAACCTCAATCGAATTCCTGCGAGTGTTCTGGACCTGGGCGTCAACAAGGCACTGGTCGCCGCCAGGCGCATCGCCGAGATCGATCCGTATCTGCGAGTCGTCGTCCAGCAACAAGGCGTGACGCGAGAGAACCTCTCTGAGTTCCTGGACGGACTTGACCTCGTCATCGAAGAGTGTGACTCGCTCGACATGAAGTTCCTCGTTAGGGAAGTCGCCCGCGACGTTCGCATACCAGTGATCATGGAGACCAGCGATCGGGGCGTCCTCGACGTCGAGCGATTCGACCTCGAGCCGGACCGTCCGATATTCCACGGACTCTTGGGTGACATGGACTCGACGAGGCTGGCGGGCTTGAGCCTCGCTCAAAAGGGCCCCTACGTGATGCGAATCATCGGTCCCCGAGAAGCTTCCTCACGCGGTGCCGCCTCGCTGCTCGAAGTTGGCCAGACGATCACGGCGTGGCCCCAGTTGGGGAGCGAGGTGACCCTTGGCGCCGCGACCGCGGCGGCGGCCGTGCGTCGAATCGGGCTGGGTCACGAACTGCCGTCGGGTCGGGTGAGGTTCGACGTCGAGGAGATACTTTCGGCCATCGCGCCGGTGGACATCGACTTCGAAGCCGAGGCCGATCTGTTCACGCCGCCGCCACAGGACCCCCCGATCGAGAGTGACGACCCGATCGAACTCATCGTCGACGCCGCTCGTCGGGCCCCGTCGGGCGGGAACGTCCAGCCCTGGCGCTTCGAGGCCAACGGAGACGAAATCGATTTCTACATGGTTCCTGAAAGAACCTCCAAAATGGATGTCGCCTTCAGGGGCACGTACGTGGGCATCGGCGCGGCGCTCTTCAACGCGCGAGTGAAGGCCGCGTCGCTCAAGGCGCTCGGCCCCATTCGACTCTTTCCCGATGGCCGGCCATCGCATCACGTCGCGTCGATGAAGCTCGGCAAGTCGTCCGATGTCGGTATCGAGCCGCTGAACGCGTTCATCGAATCGCGATCGACGAATCGTCGTATGAGTCAGCCCACCGAAATCGACAATGAGACCATCGGCCAGTTGATGCGCGGTGTCGAGCGCGAAGGAGCGCGACTCCAGGTGATCACCGACCGCGTACGCATCGATGCGGGTGCCCAGCTCCTCGCGGCCGCCGACCGTTTGAGGTACCTGTTGCCCGAGGTGCACCAGGAGATGCTCTCGGAGATCCGCTGGCCGGGACGTGATTCCCTGGAAGAGGGCCTCGACGTCCGGACCCTCGAGATGGACTCTGGCGGGTACGCCGCACTGGAACTGCTGGGCCGCCCCGACGTCATGGGTCATCTCGCCGAGTGGCGCGCCGGCGGGGTTCTGGGGATGCGCACGGCAGCATCGATAATGATGAGTTCCGGACTGGCGATCGTCAGCGTCCCCAGTTCCGATCCGACGTGGTACGTGCGCGGCGGAGCCGCGATGGAGCGGTTCTGGTTGAGTGCCGAGATGTTCGGGTTGGCCGTACAGCCAGCGTCGCCCGTCTTCCTATACGCCGTAGATGAGGCCGATCTTCAAGGGCTCGCCGGTGACCGTTACCTCGATGAGATGTATCGACTGCACGAGAGTTTCAACGAATTCTGGGGACTGAGCGACGGGGAGACGCCCGTCATGGTCTTTCGGGTCTTCCAGGCGCCGCCACCTTCCGTGCACAGCGTCAGACTTCCGCTCGCGCACGTGTTGAGCCGTGATACGAATCCAGTTGGGCCAACGGTGTCGTTTTATTAGCTCTGGTGTGGATAAATTGGGGGTTTACTAGTCGACGGGCCTGTGCAATACTTACCAATTAGTAGGTAAGGAATTGGGAATCAGGGTGATCGTCGTCCTCATTCTCTGATTTCAACTTTTTGTCGGAAAAGATTGGAACCCCCATGGCCAGCACTACCAATTCATATCTCGAACAGGCTGGTACCGAAACCAGACTCGTCGTCGAGACCCTTCTGCAGGTCATTCAGGGCACCCAGATAGTCGCCGTGGTCAAGAGCAACGGTGAGCCGATCCCCGGATTCCAACTGGAGCCTTTGGTCAGCGCCGGTTCGGAGAAGGCCTACGAGACGATCAGTGACCGCGTCAAGACCCAACTCCAAAATGATGCGGTAGTCGGCCACGTCTCGAGCAAGATCCTCGGAATCGAGTGGGGTTCCTTGGTCGAGACCATCCGTGTCCAGGACGGCCAGGTCATCGGGGCGCTGGTCGTCGCCCGCCACGGTCGCACCTGGTCCAGCCGCGAGCGATCATTGGTGCGCGCATTCGCGAGCCTCCTGAGCCACGTCGCCACCCTGGCCACCCGTGAAGGGGTGTTGTTGCACCAGCGACGCTTGGACGAGCTGGTGGCCCAGGTCGCGGAGCGCCTCATGTCGACGTCGTCGACGAATCGTCAGGAGACCCTCGACTGGGTCGCCAAGACGCTGGCCGAGTTCCTCATGGCCGACGTCTGCTTCATCCGCCGCAACGACCTACTCCACGAAGTGACCATCCTCGAAGCGGAATACCCGGTCCGCGACAACATTCCCGACCCTGACCCGCTGGGGGTCGTGAGGTTCGATTCCGACCCGATCTTCATGGCGACGCGCGATATGAAGGGTCCCTACCTGACGGGGATCGCCGACTCGACCGACGTCTACCTCGACCGGGCGAAGCAGGCTTCGGGTTTGGAGCCCGCCGCGGGGGCTGCGGTGCCGCTGCTGATGGGCGACGCGACGTGGGGGATCATCGGATTCCTTCACTTGAACCTTCACCAGTGGGTGCCGGCCGAGATCAACGCCCTTCAGGCCGTGGCCTCGATGCTGGTCCAGCTGCAGGCGCGCATCGACGCCGAGGAGCGCACGATCTACAACGCCAACCACGATGAGCTCACGGGACTTCCCAATCGACGCGCGCTGCTCCAGGAGTTGAAGGGCCGTCTGGAGAACCGCCGGGCTTCTGCGGTGATGGTCATCGACCTCGACCGGTTCAAGATCATGAACGACTTCCTCGGCCACGGCAGCGGAGACCGTCTGCTGGTGACGATCGCCGACCGGATCCGTACCAGCATCCGGACAAACGACTTCGCGGCACGGCTTGGCGGTGACGAGTTCGTGTTCATCGTTGACAAGGCCAAGAGTGAGATGGAAGTGCTCGCGACGGCGTACCGGATACTCGACATCATCGCCGAGCCGGTCGTCATCGCCGGCCAGGAGGTCAGCCACACCGCCAGCATCGGAATCGCCATCGCGAATTCCGAGTCGAGCGGCCTCGACCTGCTGGGCTTCGCCGACGTGGCCATGTATGCCGCGAAGGCTCGTGGGCGCAACCAGGCGGTGGTCTTCGACCGCGAGCTGCGTGAAGAGGTGAACGAGCGTTCCCGCACCGAGTTGATGCTGCGCGACGCCATCGATCAGGGGGGCCTGCGCCTCCACTTCCAGCCCGAGGTCGATCTGCGCACTGGGCGCGTTCTGGCCACGGAGGCACTGGTGCGTTGGCAGCACCCGACCCGGGGAATCCTGGCGGCGTCGGAGTTCATCAAGGTCGCCGAGGAGACGGGTCTGGTCACCGAGATCGGTCGCTGGGTCTTCGCCGAAGCATGTCGCCAACTCGGTGTGTGGCAGAAGGAGTACCTCGACCTGCCGTTCGTCGTGCGAATCAACATGTCACCGGCCGACTTCAAGATGGGGGACCTCGTTGAATTCGTGCAACAGCAGCTGCGCGAGAACAACGTCCCTGGGAATCGACTCTGCATCGAGATCACCGAGTGGGCGGTCATCGACGAGCCCGAGCGGGTGGCGCGGATTCTTCGCGGATTCCAGGCGCTGGGCGTGGAGGTGGCCCTGGACGACTTCGGCACGGGCTTCGCTTCGATGACGCAGTTGAAGGACCTGCCGGTGAACCTGATCAAGCTCGACATGAGCTTCGTGCGAGGTATCACGACTGACGACTACGACCGGGCCATCGTCGAGTCGATCATCCGACTGGGCAAGGCCCTCAACCTCGAGGTCATCGCCGAGGGGATTGAGACCGGATCGATCAACGAGAAGCTGTTGGAGTTGGGTTGTCACCGCGGACAGGGTTACTTGATCTCGAGGCCGATGCCGGCGGCTGACCTGGCGCCCTTGCTGGCACGAGGAGCGATTCCGTTGTCGCTACTTCGCAATGTCGAGCCAGAGATTGCGGAATTGGCTAACTTACAGTTGTGAGTTTGAAGGAAGGCGTCAGCGCCGAGACGATCAGCCGGAAAGGCGATGAGCAGCGTGGACTCGAACATGTTCCATCGGCTGGACCGTCGATGAGCGACGCCGAGAGTGAATTCGCCGACGGACTCTACGAACCCTGGCTGTTCCAGACCATGCTCGCCGAGCTCTCAAAACGTGAGCTCGGAGTCGGCTTCATCTACTCGATCCTCGACCAGTTCGCCAAGCGCCACGAGCTCACCGACGTCGTGGCCTCGCTCAGCCACGAATCCTTCGGAAACCAGATCTTCCGTCTCGGGGGCGAAAGCGTCTCCGCCGAGATGGCCGTTCGTTTCGCCGGCGAGCCCGGCGTCTACTGCGAACCCGACATCGTGCCCGCCGTCGAATGCGATGCGGTGCGCACGGCGTGCCAGTTGGCGTTCTCGTTGCATCACGCTCGATTCAGCGCCACGCACGATCCGCTCACGAACATCAGCAATCGACGCAGCTTCGACGAGGCCCTCGAGATGTCGGCCGCCCGCAGTGCCCGTTACAACTGGACCTTCACCGTGGTGATCGTCGACCTCAACGACTTCAAACTGGTCAACGACCGTTCCGGGCACGAGTTCGGCGACAATGTGCTGCGCCAGTTCGGTTTCGCATTGCGCCAGGCCGTCCGGCAGGGTGACACCGCTGCCCGTATCGGGGGTGACGAATTCGCCGTCATTCTCTCCAACGCGGAGGGACACGAGGCTTCGGGATTCACCGAGCGTCTCCGCGGCTTGCTGGCGAGTTCGAATGTTCGCGTGGAGTTCACGACCGGAACAGCCACCTCGCCGCGCGATTCCACCGACCCCTCGGAACTGCTTCGAATCGCCGACGGCCGTCTCTACGAGAAAAAGGGAATGCGAAACTCATGATGTCCAGGACTGAAGAGGATTTCGAACTGGAACTGCGGTCGTTGCAGGGCGTGCTCAACGTCGGACTGACCTACCTCGACAACGGTGACGTCGACGTCGTCACCCTGGTGGTCAACACCAAGGACCCGTCGATCACCCAGAACGTGGCCTCCCAGATCGCGAGCCTCTACTACCCCGAAGCCAAGGTCATCGTCGATGGCACGAGCCACCTGCTTTCGCTCCAGCGTCAACCCGGGTCTCGGGTGGCCTTCGTCCGGGCGGACTACGACGCCAAGGAAGGCACGTGCGAGGTCCAACTCACGATCGACGGTCGGGTGGGAATCGGTCGGGCCGGCAGCGGACCGTTGATCGGTGGCGCCGAAGCGACCCTCGGCGCCCTGCGCGACCTCGGCTACGACGTCCCGTTCTCGCTGTTGACGGTGACGAACGTCACCAACGGACGGGACTGGCCGGTCGTCGTCACACTTCGCTCCAACGCCAACAACGGTGATCGTTTCGGCATCGCCAAGGCCGACGACGACATGGTCTCCGCCGCCAAGGCGACCCTCGACTCCCTGAACCGCTTCATTGCCACGTCCAACGAACGCTGAGCGGACACCCCTCCATCGGGGGACGTCTGGTGATCCTGGTTCCTGGAGTTGCCGACCTTTGAGTACGGTCCGCAGTGTCGAGGCGGATGTGGCGCCGTCACCGGACGGTGATCGCGACGCACCCCTGACGAAGCCGACGTCGTTCCTGAACGAGGGACCCGTCCGATAGATCAGCAATTCGCCCATGGTCCCGACCCCCGCCGACCCCGTGGAAACGCTGGGAGTAGGACCTTTGGCCCTGATGGACGGGGCGGACGTGATTCTAGTTTTGATACGTAGCCGTGGTCCCCGGGGAGTCGGTTGACGCGGCGGCGGAAGGCACGAATCGATGAGCGAGAACAACCCAGGCAGTCTGGTGGCGACCGGGCAACCGGCGGCGCAATTGGCCGAGAAGGTGAACTTCCAGATTCGCATGCATGGTCGAGGCGGCCAGGGCACCGTCACCGGGGCCGAGTTGCTCTCGGTGGCCGCATTCGAGGACGGTCTCTACGCGCAGGCCTTCCCGAGCTTCGGTTCCGAGCGCATGGGAGCGCCAGTCGAGGCGTACTGTCGCATCGGACGGTCGGTCATCCGCACCCGCGAACCGGTGAGCGAGCCCGACGTCGTCATCATTCAGGATCCAACCCTGCTCGGTCAGGTCAACCTCTTCGGTGGTTTGCGCCACGACGGGTACGTCCTGCTCAACAGCGTCGGCGATTTCGACGAGCAGAACCTCGGTGACCTGCTCGCCCATCTGCGCCGGGACCGGCTGCTGACCGTGCCCGCGACCGAGATCGCACGGGAACACCTCGGTCGGACGACGCCGAATTCGGCCCTGCTGGGCGGCTTCGCCGCGATGACCGGAATTGTTTCGCT
>Ga0075029_100002089_pt1 | contig 11333 bp, 10 predicted proteins | sample LitLauG_LLR_2013_FD_71391 | JGI IMG/M metagenome (GOLD analysis project Ga0075029, IMG submission 71391) | Freshwater sediment microbial communities from North America - Little Laurel Run_MetaG_LLR_2013 | ecosystem: Environmental > Aquatic > Freshwater > Creek > Sediment | place: USA...
GGCCCTGTATCTTTCTTCAGAAGCCTTCGTAAGTGGTTGTGGACAGAGAGTTTGTGGGTTCAGACGAACTCCAGCAGAACTCCGGTTGACGGCGGATAAGGTGTAGTCAATCATCGCCGCGCATTGCCGAAGTGAGCCAGCAACAGCAGTATCCGTGCTAATCTTTTTTCGCTGGAATTGAAGAGTTGGTCCACCAAATCCTCTTCGTATCGGATGTTCCATGCGAGTAAATATGCCACGAACATATCGGAAAATGCGTGTTCGCGGTGAAGCACTTCCATCATCGACTTTTTCTCGATTCGCATCACAGAGCAATCCGACAGGCGGAAACATAATTGGCAGCGCGTAGCGCGTCACCGGGTCGCAGCCTCCGGCATCTCAAGGATCTCGTGAAAGCGGGGATCGGCGAGCAGACGCCGGGTATAGGGCCAGGACTTCGAGAGTTGCAGCACGAAAAAAGGGTCACGAATCTGGAAGGCTTCCCGCACGTACGAAATAGCTTCCTCTTGCATTCCCGCAGCCGCAGCGGCAATCGCAAGCTGGGAGGGTTGCACATAGTAGCGTTGCGCCCGCGAAGTCATTTCCGCGTACACCGCGCTGGCATCTGCCGGTTTTCCCCAATCGGCGAAAGTTGTGGCCAGAGTCGCCATGACCCAAGGGTGGCGGCCCGACATGACGAGAGCGGACTCGCCGACCACCACGGCTTCTTCAAAGCGTTGGCTCAGGTGCAGAGCAATGTGAAGGCTATACCGGGCGAGAAAAGAGTCCGGATCGATTTCCAATGCGCGTTCTAATATCGGTACGGCCTCTTCCGATCTGCCAGCCACAGAGCTGGTCAGGCCGAGTAAAGTGTTGGTGTAGCCGGAAAGCGGATCGGCTTCCACGGCAAGCTTGGCGTGATTGACGCCCTCGGCCAATTTCCCCATACCACATTGCAAGTAAAAGAGAGCATACCAGTCCCGCGCCTGGATGCACCGTGGATTCAACTCCAGGGCGCGAAGAAACTCCCGCTCCGCCGCTGGTTTGTCCCAGACGTCCAACAGATAAGACATCGCCAGGACGTAGTGCGCTTCTGCCAGAGAGGGATCGAGCGCAACCGCTCGTTGAGCGGCTTGCGTCGCTTCCGGCATGCATGCTTCGGGACGGGCGTGGCCGGAGTAACCCACCACGGCGAGTGACTCCGAAAGCCCGGCCCAAGCCAGCGCATACTCCTGATCGAGAGCGACGGCTTGTTTGAAGCACTGCAGTGCAGGCGGAATCGCAGAACCGCGCCGGCATAGGAGGGCACGCCCTTTGAGATAGAGTTCGTACGCCTCCACGTTCTTCGTCCGCGCCTTCACTGATGGCTCCAGTCGGTCTCCTTCCAATGTCAGCTTTAAGCGGTCCACAATCGCGCTGGCGATTTCATCCTGAATAGCGAAAACGTCTTTCATCTCCCGGTCATATCGTTCCGACCATATCTGGTACGCGTCAGCAACCTTTTGTAGTTGGGCGGTGATGCGCAGACGATTACCCGCCCGGCGCACGCTCCCGGTAAGCACGTTGCGCACGTCGAGCCGTTCCCCGATGATGCGGAGATCGATATGCTTGCCCTTGAACGAAAAAGCAGAACTGCGCGCCGCCACGCGAAGGGGTTCAACTTGAGCGAGCGCATTCATGATCTCTTCCGTGATGCCATCGGCGAAGAATTCGCTCTCCGGGTCGGCGCTCATGTTGACAAAGGGCAACACTGCAACGGATTCCTGCGCGGTGCTGCCTGCCGTTCCGACGCGGAGACCTGACTTGATTTCGAGACGAAGGCCATCGATGGCCTCGTGCAGGTCTCGCGCCGACGGATAACGTCCTTGGACCTCTTTGGCCAGGCAGCGTTCCAGGATCTTGTGCAGACCCATCGGAACGTCCGCGCGCAGCTCAGTAATCGGTTTCGGCGCGGCTTGCAAGATCGAGGAAGCGAGATCCGCTGCAGTCTCCCCGGCAAAAGGAGGCTGCCCAGCCGCCATCTCGTATAGGACCGAGCCCAAAGAAAAAATATCGCTGCGATGGTCGACGGGATGCCCTTCAAGCTGCTCCGGAGACATATAAGGAAGCGTGCCCATCACCGTGCCCACCTGGGTTTGGGTTTCCGGTCCCGAGTCAAAGACACCCGCGAGAACTGCCCCCGGGACGGGCTTGTCCGTCCTGTCTGAGCCCGCGCCGAACTTGGCGAGGCCAAAGTCGAGGATCTTAACGCTTCCCCGGTTGTCGACCATGACGTTGGCCGGCTTGAGATCACGGTGCACGATGCCCTTCTCGTGGGCGGCGGCCAGCGCGTCCGCCAACGGAATGGCCAACTCAAAGAACTTGTCCATTGGCATCCCGCCCTGCGGGATCAGCTGGCCCAATGCAACGCCTTCTACCAATTCCATGGTGAGGAAGTGCGTAGAGGCTGCCTGCTCGACCGAATGAATGGTTACGATGTGGGGATGATTCAACGTAGCTACGGCACGGGCCTCGCGCTGGAACCGCTTGAGGCGCCCAGTGTCGGCGGCCATTTCCGGAGGAAGAACCTTGAGCGCCACATCACGACCGAGTCTGGAATCGCGAGCCCGGTACACCTCGCCCATGCCACCCGCGCCGAGCAACGAGATGATTTCGTAGGAGCCGAGTCTCTCTCCTGGCACGAGTGCGGGCGCGGTGTGTAGAGGCGAGCGCAAGAAGCTCGAGCGCATTTCGTCGGTCGAAGAGAGGAGGGATTCCACTTCCCGGCGCAGGCTATTGTCGCTGGCACAGGCGCGATCCAGAAAGCCGGGCCACTCCGCCCGGCCAAGTTGCATGGCGCTGTGGAGTACGTCGCGAATCAACTGCCAACGCTCGGGGGTCATGAGCGAGCGACTCCGCTCATCTCGTGATGCAACCAGACTCTAGCTGTGGACCAGTGCCGTTTTACCGTTGCAGCGGATAGGCCCATCACCTCCGCGGTTTCTTCAATGGAGAGACCTGCAAAGAAACGCAACTCGACGATCCGGCACTGCTGCGGATCGAGGCGGGCCAAGCCTTTCAGGGCATCATCCAACGCCACTAGCTCTACACGGCTTTTGACCAAGCCAACCGTGTCATCCAAGGTCAGTCTGTGGCCTCCATCGCGCTTGGCCGCCTGCCGGTTGCGCGCGTACTCAACGAGGATCTGCCGCATCAGCTGCGCGCAGATCGCAAAAAAGTGAGCCCGATTCTCGAATTTTCCTCCGCCCTGTTTCATCAGGCGAAGGTAAGCCTCGTGTACCAGAGCCGTGCTCTGCAACGTGTGACCAGGTCTTTCCTTCTGCAGGTACCGGTGGGCTAGCCGACGCAGTTCCCTATAGACGGCCGGGACAAGAGCGCGTAGAGCTTCCTCATCGCCGGCTTGCCACTTAGCCAGAAGATCGCTGACGGGTTGAAGTGAAGGTTCGAGCACGACACCCTTCCCGAATGGGGCGTGGACCCGCATGGTTCGCAGCACACGATAGCTCGTAAACCGCAGAAAATCAACGAATCACTTGGGAATTGCCTGGGAGATGGGCCCCGACATTGCTGACTTCGATGACTCCGGAACTGAATTTTCTTACTTTGCGTGAGCTAGTTTGCGCCCGGATTTCACTTTAAGGAGATGTATGCGGTTGCACTGCGGCGACACAAGTGAAAAACAAAATAAGGAGGATGTGATGAAAAGAACGATTACTGCGTTGTTGGCCGTGTCCGTCTTGGCAAGCCTGGTAGTTCTGGCTCCGGGGACGAAGCACGGCCTCACGGTCGTACCTGTGGTTCAAGCCCAGAGCGGCTGCTCGGTGGCGACGCTGAACGGTACCTATGGCTTCACCTTCGGCCCAGCAAGTGTGCAGAAGGGCAAGACCGGCTTAAAGGTCGTGCCATGGGTTGGGGCTGGACTGGCTACGTTTGACGGGGGGGGCAACCTGACCGCAACCTGGGCCAACTCGTTCAACGGACTGATCACAACGGGTAACGTGTGGACGGGCACCTATACGGTGAATTCCGACTGCACGGGTGTAATGACGGCGGTGCCAGCGGGGAGTGGTGCGACCATGTCATTCGCTGCAGTCAGCGGCGGTACGGAAGTTTTGGGAGTGGGTATCGACACCGGCGAGGGGTGGACCATCGACTTCAAAAAGCAATAGCGGACAATTCTCGGACACGTAGAGAAGATCGCGGTTATGAATGTGACCGATGAGAATCAGCGACAGCCCCCACCCTTGAAAAGAACGCCAAGGGTGGGGACAACCTCTTTCGTTTGAAACTGACCCAGTACCAGGATTTTGCGACCTCGGCTTCTCAACCGGCGCAAAATCCTCATAGCACTCATTGACCGGATCGCCCCGGCCCGATTTATCAATGAGTGTAATGGCCTGATTTCGTCAGTTATCATCATGCCTGCGCGCCCCAGTCCGAGTTCGTGGAGTTAACGCTGCGTGTCGATAGATTGGAACGTAGTTGCGTCGGCCCTGCACGACAGCCGCGATGGACATAGTCTAAAAGCCCTTGCCATCCTTTCAGGCCTGATGTCGGAAGCCGAATCTGATATTGACCGAGCTGTAATCCTCTTGGGCGAATCTAGCTGCTACGCTCAGCTCGGGAATATAGGGAAATCACGCGAGCTTTTGGAGTCAGCCAGGACGTACTCACAGGGTAGTCGGGTTGTCCTGTCGCAAGTGTCCCTTGCCGAGGCGAGCATCGATGCACAATGCAAGGACTACAAGCTAGCCTGCGAAAAGTTCGCGTCCTTGAAATCGGAATATCACGATCTTCTCGTTCAAACTGAACACGACGATTTTTCGGTGGAGTTGGATTCACGATACGCTTGCGCACTCGTTGACGCAGGTGAGTTCAGTGCAGCAGTATCGCTGTTCAGAAACCTGTTCGAGCGAGACGGATTGGAAGATAGACAGCGACTGCAAGTCTATTTCAGTGTCGCCCTATGGCGACTGGGACACACGGGAGAAGCGCAGTCCCTTCTTTTCGAGGCGGCCAAAGGCCAAGACACCGCACTGTCACAAACGGCATTGGAGTATTTGGCTGAAATCGATGGGTCTTCCTCGCGACAATGACCGTCGTAATATCTCGATTACACTCATCGACCGGGCCATCCCGGCCCAAATTCTCAATGAGTGTAATGGCCTGGTTACATCAGCTATTCTAGTTCGGAGAGGAACCACGTCCATGCCGATATACTTTTTACTTGACTCATAAAGGCGCTCCTTTTCGCTAGGTTTGGTTCCGAACAACCTCTCAACCTACCGCAAAAGTGGGCAGCCTTTTTATGTTGTGTGCAGTGCTTCGCCAGTGTGATGTTTCTCACTCGCAATTCTGATCGAAAACGATCATTTTAGTTGACGCACTTTCAAAGGTGCGATTTTGAAACTCAAAGGGATAAGGCACCCTCCAGCCATCGTCGTATAGGCGCAAGGGAAGCGAACCAGACTGCTCTTGGCGAGGAAAGGGAACGGAGAAGCCGGCCGCCGCGAGCTCAGCCAGATCGGGGTTGTCTACCCACTTCCAACTGAACTCAACTACTGCACCGGGGCCATCTGGTGATATTCCGTTAACGGCAGTGGCCACGGGGAGCGCGACTGGAACATACATGACCGCTGACCTATCGCCGCCGCTTGTGTCTGTCCAATCCCGACCTTTCGCCGTCGGCAGCATGTGGGTTTCATCCGAGACTGACACGTAACCTTTTTCGCTCAGGATTCGTAGCTTGGTATTCGACAAAAGTGCGTTCGTCCCGGGCAGATTAACGAGGGACCAGAGATAACAATGCACAGTTCCTCGCAGCTTCCCGAGCCTCTGATTCAGAACATTCAAGGCCTCAGGTCTAGACAGACTATGCTTGTCAGTTGGAACTGGAGTGATGGGTTTATTGTCGACGGGTTGGGACTGCTTCTCGCAACCGCAGCCCAAAAGAAGCGCGATGCTTAGGATCGAAACTTGCAGTGTATTCATCTGGCGCCTCCGCGCAAATTGTACTCTCCATGGTGCAATGGCCCAATCTTAGATCGTCGGCTCTCGACGACGCGCTCGTGCTAGACACGAAGGAAACAGACCTGACTTCCTCCGATAAACGGGAGAGGGGAAAGGTTGGAAGGACCGGAGGGTTGAGAAGCTGCTAAAGCTGATCGAGAGCCATATTCGGCTGGCCGCGAAGGCGCCCCGCGCAGCGTAGCGATGTTCCCGCAATGGTTGTCGTAACATCGCCGTTACGCTCAAAACACTCAATGAACGCGTGATGATTCACTTCCTTCTTCGAACCCTCTGCCATGCCGGGGAAACTCTGTTTTTCTATAGTCCAAAGACTCTTGCCCTTCCACTGCATGGGGCTATACCATCCCGCGATCTGTTCGTCTCGGTCCCGATATTCTTCCCAAGCTTTGGGGGTGGAGAGAGAATCGGGGCCTTTTTTGTTTTCAAACGTGCCGTCCGAAAATGTAACCGTGAGTGCAGCTGCAGACATTGTGCGTTTGGCACCTATAGGAACAGCCTTCGCGGTTTCCCGAACCTTCGCCCATCGCTTTCTTTGGGCAGCCGCGATCCGCGCCCTAGCTTCCGCGGACAGCGTTCGAGTTCCTGTGCCCTTCCCAAATGTGTTGCCGAAAGCTGCGAGCGCGGCACTGATGCCGTGAAGGTCCTTGGTCAGCCGATCTCGTTCCTTCTTCAGAAGACGGACGATTCCAGCTAAATCGGACATTGAGTTCCCCCTCGTCGGGATTGTATCGAGCGATATGAGCTTCAGTGCGCCGGGTCTAAGGTAGGGCGTAGGCGCGCGCGCGGGACGGCCGAGGGTCAATGAGTGTAATCGCCGTTTTCGTCAATTGACTAGATGGGGTTCCGGACTCCACCCCGGCCATTTACTTCAGTAAAGCTTTTCCACACCACCTGACTGGCAAACTGCAATTTCAGTCTTCGTTGACCTGTCGCGTACTGCATCAGCGAAACGAAGAATGCCCGTTGCGCGTGCGTTTCGACTTGTCTTCTCTTGCAATCGGGCCGGGATTTTCAAGGCATCGGAGTCTATCGTCCAATGTCCTTTTGTCGCTGTGAGTATACAGAGCAAGAGATGACGTTCCCCCGCGCTGCAGCATCGGCTCGATGAGCCCACCATCCCCTTCGCTGTATCACTTAAATTGAAAATAGGCGATGTGTTGAATGCCATCCCCCAAGTTCAGCAAGAATGACAGGCATGCGCCCTTTGGCGGCAGCGGTTTCCAGTTGTACTGATAAATACCGCCCCCTAAATTCTGCCAGCCTGAGTTTCCGGCCGAATCTATGCTAATTGAATTGTCGGGGTTGTCCACCGTGCAGACGTTCGCGTTCGCGGCCGTGAGCACTACGGTCCCCGAGGGGGCGAGCGTTAGGTTCGTCGCGGGATTGCCGTGGCAGTCTGTCGCAGTGACCTGCAGCGGGATTGTCTGGTGTACGCTTGCCGAGTTGATGTTGGGCAGCGCTGGGTTGGGACCTGGGTTCAGCACCGGAGCCGTGAACCCGAAGTTGCCTGCGTTGTCCGTGGAGACAATGTTGTAATTGCAAGGAGGCCGGTCGGGAATTTTCGTGACAGTGTTGCTACCGGCGTTCGTTACCCAGATGTTGCTTCCATCGAAGGTCACACCCCAGGGATTGCTTCCCACCGAGTAGGTGCCGGCCAACGCGCCGGTGCTGGCCAGTAGCTGGGTGACAGTGGTAACGTTGTCGTTCGTCACCCAGATGGTGGTTCCGTCGAACGCCGCATTTGCGGGGTTGCTTCCCACCGAGAAGGTGCCTACCACCGCGCCGGTGCTGGCCAGCAGCTTGGTGACGCTGTCGCCGCCCGCGTTCACTACCCAGATGTTGGTTCCGTCGAACACTAAACCAGCGGGGTTGCTTCCCACCGAGAAGGCGCCGACCACCGCACCGGTGCTGGCCAACAATTCAGTAACGGTGTTGGTACCGCCGGTGTTCGTTACCCAGATGTTCGTTCCGTCGAACGCTACACCGAAGGGATTGCCTCCCGCCGAGAAGGTGCCGACCACCGCGCCGGTCCTGGCCAGTAGCTTGGTGACGGTGGCGTCATTGCCGTTCGCTACCCAGATATCGGTTCCGTCGAACGTTACACCAACGGGACTGTTTCCCACCGAGTAGGTGCCGAGCACTGCGCCGTTGCTGGCCAGCAGCTTGGTGACGTTGTTGCTGCCCTCGTTCGTCACCCAGATGTTGGTTCCGTCGAATACTACACCAACGGGATTGCTTCCCACCGAGAAGGTGCCTACCACCGCGCCGGTGCTGGCCAGTAGCTTGGTGACACTGTTGTCGCCAGAGTTCGCCACCCAGATGTTGCTCCCGTCGAATGCTACACCGAGGGGACCCGTTCCCACCGAGTACGTTTGCTGCTGAGCGAGAATCGACGGCACAGAGAGCACGACGACCAAATACAGCGAAACGATTGTGCGCTTCACAAGGCACCTCCTTAGTTTTTTGTCAGAATTACCCGGCTGCGATTCGAAGCGCCGATAGCGGCGCTAGAGTTTAGAAACGGTGCCATCGTTTTGGTTAGTTACCCAGATGTTGGCCCCATCGAAAGCGATCCAGAATGCTCCTGATCCTGACGTGAAGGTTCCCAGGACGGCTCCGTCACTGGGGCGTAGTTCTGTCACCGTGTTACTGCTCACGTTTGCCACCCAAATGTTCGATCCATCAAACGCTATGCCTTCAGGCCCGGGGCCCACGGTGAAAGTTCCCAGACTTGCCCCGTCACTTGACCGGAGCTTTGTCACATTGTTGCTCCCCTCGTTCGAAACCCAGATGTTAACGCCATCGAAGGCGATTCCGCGTGGATGCGTCCCCACGTTGAAAACACCCACAATGGTGCCGCTCGTGCTAAGTTTTGTCACAGTGTTCCCCTGGTAGTTCGTCACCCATATGTTCGCCCCATCAAAAGCGAGACCGTGAGCGCCACTTCCCGGATTGCCTACATTGAAAGTACCCAGGTTGGCACCGTCACTCGCGCGCAGCTTCGTCACTGTGCTGTCATTTGCATTCGCTACCCACATGTTTGCTCCGTCATATGCCAAAGCCTGTACGCCAAAACCCACGGCGAAGGTCCCTAAGTTGGTCCCGTCGCTGGCCCTGAACTTCGTGACGCACGAACTATCGCTTTGTCCGACCCAAATGTTGGCACCGTCAAACGCCACGGCCCACGTGTTTTGGCCACAAGAGTTGACCGGGAAATAGCCTAAAACGGCCCCATCGCTTGGTCGCAATTTGGTGACGGTATTCTGGCCATCAATTGCGATCCACAAGTTAGCCCCATCAAAGGCCATTTGTTGCGGACTATTCAGGATAGGGAACGTTGGGAAGTTGATGGGCTGCTGATTGGCTGGATACCAGCGCAGGATAGCCACTTGCAAAGGATTCGGCGCACTCGGCCCTGCCGGTCCCTGTGGTCCGGTGGCACCCGTTGCCCCTGCCGGTCCCGTTGGTCCTGTGGCCCCCGTAGCTCCTGTTGCTCCTGCCGGCCCCTGCGGCCCAGTAGCTCCTGTTGCTCCGTTAGCGCCAGTTGCTCCTGATGGTCCTGCCGGACCGATTGGCCCCTGTGGGCCGACAGCACCATAGGTCACGTTAAACGGATAGAACAATCCCGTACTGTTGGTGACGACCAGCTGATAGGTTCCGGCAGCAGTATTAGCCGGAAGGGTAGCCACAATCGTTGTGCTCGAAAAAGAAACCAGAGTCAGGTTCATTCCATTAAAGCTGACGATGGGGGCTGTCGTGGAAGGCTTGAAACCTGACCCGTTAATGGTGAGCTGATTGGTCGAATAGTTGATGGTGGTGTTGTTGATTATGACCGGCACAATCGCAGCCGATGCGCCAAGACCAAGAATCAACACTAGAGACGCAGAAACTAACGATGCGAAGCGACGCCTGTTGTTCATAGCTCCTCCTCATCACCAATTTGTTTTCAGTCGGTTCAATGCGGCATGTCCGGGCTGCTGTCGTACACTCGCTGTGCAGCCTTTTGTGTATTCGAACAAGTCCGGAAGAAAGATAATGGCCCGGATCTTGCGCCGCTTTGTCCGACCGGATGAAAGGAGGTCTATGACTGGCACTCACAGCCGCAGCCCAATTCGCGGAGGGAATGCTATGGAATCGAGGGCCTGAGAGGGCCGCTCAAACAAGTTTCAGAGCGAGCGACGGAGGCAGGCTCCCCAGAAACGCCACGAATTATTGCGCTCGGAATCGATAAAGTCAAGATGCAGGTACTTGCCCCCCCCGAGATTTCACGAGCCGTTCCTCAGTATGGGGATCGGCGCAGCCCGCCTAGCGACCTGGTAGTTGAGCCTGCCTGGAAGCGTCCTCCAGCTTTCGGTCGCGCTCCACGTCGATCCTAATTGCGGACCGGCATCATAAAAGCCCTCTCGAACTAAGTGGATAGTTAGCGTAACATCGCCATTACGCTCATCATGGCCTCGCGCCACGGACTTTGAGTGAAATCGCCTGTTCTCGTCAGTTGACCGTTACAATCGTTGACCTACGAGAGCGATTGCTCCCGTCGATCAGGAGGCCCAGAAGTGATGGAACGGGTTGCAGAAGCGTCGCCGCGTTTCAGCGCCAGGATTGCGGGTGTCCTTTCTTTGCTCAGCGTACTGGCGGCAGTATTCGGCGAGTTTATCGATCGCAGGTTGGAATTCGCAGGGGATCTCGTCGCGGTCTCGTGCATGGTCGCTGTGGCGCTACTCCTCTATAGCATCTTTAAGCCGGTAAACAGGGGCCTCTCTTTGCTCGCGGCGTCCTTCAACCTCGTGGGACTCACCTTTGGCGCGCTTCGATGGAATCCTCGGGGCGTGGACATCCCCGTGGCATTGAACGGATTCTATTGCTTCCTGATCGGCTACCTCATTTTTAGGTCGACCTTTCTGCCTCGAATCCTGGGCGCTCTGATAATGTTTGCCGGTTTGGGTTGGGTGACCTATCTGTCACCACCACTCGCAAACCATCTGTTCCCCTACAATCTGGCCCTCGGCATCCTCGGGCAAGAATCCGTAATGCTGTGGCTCCTGGTGATGGGCGTGAACGAACAACGATGGAAGGAGCAGGCCAGCGCAGCGGGGTGAATGGCAACTCGAATATCTGTTGATAAATCCCCATTACACTCATCATGCCCCTGCCGGGGTTTTGAGTGAAATGGCCTGTTTACGTCAGTTTGGCAATCGTTCGCGGAGGGGGAATTTTGTAGCAATGCCCAGTGAAGTCTAGACTGTGTCCTCCCTCTTCATCGGGGAATTCAACGCTTTTCTGGAACCGTAATGTTGATTTCCTGACTGTGGCCGGCGTAAGAA
>Ga0075029_100002091_pt1 | contig 11322 bp, 10 predicted proteins | sample LitLauG_LLR_2013_FD_71391 | JGI IMG/M metagenome (GOLD analysis project Ga0075029, IMG submission 71391) | Freshwater sediment microbial communities from North America - Little Laurel Run_MetaG_LLR_2013 | ecosystem: Environmental > Aquatic > Freshwater > Creek > Sediment | place: USA...
AGGTGGGCGTCCTCGCGCAGTCCGCCGCGCACGACCTCGTCGGCGACGGGCGCCTCCTGGACGTCGCCCTCGGCCAGGCGTTTGCGAACGGCGCGGTAGGGGACGATGGTCGCGGCCGTACGCGGAACGTGCATCACCGCGCCGGCCATGGCGTCGGCGGTGCGGTCGTGCAGGAGTCGCTGGAGACGCGAGACGAATCCCCGGCGCGGCAGGATGACCATGCAGAACACGTCGGGGTCGCGCACCACGTCGGCCACCAGCTCCAGGGCCGCGCGGTCGACGCGCCGGTCGTCGCACTCGACGATCTCGAGGGTGATGCTCGCCGAGGCCGTGCCCGGGCTGCCCCAGCTCTGTTCGAGGCGCTTGGTGACGATGGGGTCGATGTCGAAGTGCACCGCGCGGATCGAATAGGCGTTGAGCGAGACGCAGTAGAGCAGCGCGCGTTCGGTGGCGAGGTCGTAGCTGTCGACGAAGACGACGACCCGGTTCATCCGGATGTTCATCTTGGCGAACCGGCCGCTGACCGCTTCGAAGGCCTTGTCCTCACGCACGTACTGCTTGTTCAACCGGATGAGCGCGACGTACATCAACGGTCCCACCACGGCGATGATCCAGGCGCCCTCCTTGAACTTGGCGACCAGGAAGACCAGCACCACCACGGCCGTCACCGACGCGGAGATGGCGTTCATCGCGACCCCGAAGCGCCAGCGTCCGGTACGTTCGCGCAGGTGCCGAGCGACCATCCCCGCCCCGGCCAGGGTGAAGCCGGTGAACACGCCGATCGCGTAGAGCGCTATCAGGCCGTTGACCTGGGCGTTGAAGACGATGATGAGCGTCAACGAGACGGCGCCGAGCAGGAGGATGCCGTTGGAGAAGGCCAGGCGGTGACCGCGCTTGGTCAACTGGCGGGGCAGGTACTTGTCGGTGGCGACGTAGTTGGCGAGGAACGGGAATCCGTTGAACGAGGTGTTGCCGCCGGTGTAGAGGATCAGCACCGTGGCCAACTGCACGGTATAGAAGATGTAGTGACCCAACCCGTGGCTGCCGAAGACGTCGAGGACTTCCTGGCTGACGACGGTGGGGGTGCCGATCGCGTAGGGCAGGGCGTGGGTCCACGAGGCGAGCAGGGTGGTACCGACCAGCAAGAAGGCCAGGATGCTCGCCATCCAGACGAGGGTCTTGCGCGCGTTGGGCGACTCCGGACGCCGGAAACTGGCCACCCCGTTCGAGATCGCCTCGAGGCCGGTGAGTGACGAGCCGCCGTTCGCGTAGGCGCGCATCAGCGTGATGAAGGCGAGGCCCATCAGCACGCCCGAGCCCTTCTGGCCGAGGTGTCCACCCACCAGGGAGCTGTTGAGCGGCTGGGGGATCATGCGCAGCGTCCCGTTGAACTTCTTGTAGTAGCCGACCAGGATCGTCGAAGAGAGCATGAGGATGTAGAAGTACGTAGGCAGGGCGAAGTAGCTGCCCGCCTCGCGTAGGCCCCGCAGGTTCCCGTAGATGAGGATCAGCACGATGGCGATCGTTATCTCGAGGGTGTAGCCGGTGAGCCCGGGCACCGCACTCGTCAGGGCCGCGGTCCCGGCGGAGCACTGGACGGCGACGGTGACGATGTAGTCGATCAGCAGGGCGACGGCGGCGATCTGGGCGATCTTCGGTCCGAAGTTGTCGCGCGCGACCACGTAGGAGCCGCCCGCGGTCGTGTAGTACTTGATCACGTCGAGGTAGGAGGTCGTGACGACGAAGAGCACGCCGATGATGACGAACATGATCGGCACCACCATCGCGAAGGCCGCCAGGCCGATCGCCGGGGTCATCTGGGTCAGGATCTGCTCGGTGCCGTAGGCCGAGGAAGAGATGCAGTCGGGCGCGAGCACGCCGAGCGCGATCGCCCGGTTGAGGCGCTCCCCGCTCAGTTGCTCGGTGACGTAGGGCTTGCCCAGGAGCGCCCGCTTGACGCGGTAGCCGAAGGACTCGGGGTAGACGCTCGCCACGTTGGCGTGGGAGGTCAGTACCGGCGAATTCTTCGCGATCTGCTTATCCGCCTCTGACACGGATTCGATACTAAGCCAAGACCTCCGCCGGGCCGGGCCCTCGAGGCGGTTACTTGCGCCCCTCGAGCCCCGTGTGGTCTGATGAAGTGTGCACATCGTCGTTGTCGGTTGCGGCCGCGTGGGGTCCGAGTTGGCCATGCAGCTGTCGGAGGAGGGCAACCACGTCGTAGTCATCGACAAGAACCGTGATTCCTTCAGACGATTGACCCACTATCACGGCAAGACCCTCGTCGGCTCGGGCTTCGACCGGGACGTGCTGCTCCAGGCCGACGCCGGCGGGGCGGACGCCCTCGCCGCGGTTACCAGCGGCGACAACACGAACATCCTGTGCGCGAGGATCGCGCGCGACACGTACCGTATCAAGAACGTCGTGGCTCGTATCTACGATCCGGCCCGGGCGGAGATCTACATGAAGCTGGGTATCCCGACGGTGGCGACGTCGCTCTGGACGACCCAACAGGTGAAGCGCTGGATCCTGCCCAACGACGAGACCATCGAATGGACCGACGGCGCGGGGACCCTGCACCTGGTCGAACGGATCGTCCCCGACAACCTGGCCGGTCAACCGCTCAAGAACTTCAACTACGGATCGAACGTCCGCGTCGTCGGGCTGATTCGCGCCGGCCAAGGGCGAGTCAACATCGAGGGTCTGTTCGCCCAAGAGGACGACATCCTCGAGTTCCTCGTGACGCCCGAAGGCCTCGAGGACCTCCAGGCCCTGCTCGTGGGCGGCCCACAATGAGGGTGGTCATCGCCGGCGGAGGCTCCGTCGGTACCTCGATCGCGCTCGACCTGCTCGACCGGCACCACGACGTCACGTTGCTCGAACAGGTCACCGCCACCGCCGAGCGCCTGCGCTCGATGATGCCCGGGGTGAACGTCATGGCCGCGGACGCGTGCGAGTACGCCTGCCTCGCATCAGCCGACCTGCGCAGCGCCGACGTGGTCATCGCCGCAACCGGCGACGACGAGGACAACCTGGTCGTCAGTTGGCTCTCCAAACAGGAGTTCGGCGTGCCGAGGGTGATCGCGCGGATCAACAACGCCCGCAACGAGTGGCTCTTCAACGAGAGTTGGGGAGTGGACATCTCGGTCTCCACGCCGGCCCTGATCACGTCCCTGGTCGACGAGGCGGTCGAAGTCGGGTCCATCATCAAGTTGATGGACCTCGCCCAGGGCAACATGCGCCTCATCGAGGTGACCCTGGCCGCCAACGCGCCGGCGGTCGCCCAGAACCTCACCCTCGACGAACTGCGCCTGCCCGACTCGGTGAGGGTGGTGGCGGTCGTTCGATCGAGCAAACCGATGGTCCCTTCGGACACGATGCACTTCCTGGAGCACGACCACGTGATCTTGATCGTGCGCGCCGACGCCACCCAGGACTGCGCCGCCGCCTTCATCGCCTGAGAAGTAGGCCGCGCCGGAATCCTCTTGACGGGCAGACCTAGCATGAAGGGGTGCGCGCAGCCTTCTTCGACCTCGACAAGACGGTCATCGCGAAGTCCTCGCTCGTCGCGCTGGGCCCCGAGTTCCACGCACGCGGCCTGCTGCGCCGACGCACGCTGGTGCGCGCGGTCTTCAGCCAGATGTTCTTCATGCGCTTCGGGGCGAACGAGGAGAAGCTGACCAAGATCCGAGAGTCGGCCTTGAGGGTCACCAAGGGCTGGGACCATCTCGAAGTCAAGAAGCTGGTGGCCGAGACGATCAACGAAGTCATCGAGCCGCTGATCTACGACGAGGCGCTCGAACTCATCGACCACCACCTCGCCTACGGCGAGGAGGTCTGGCTGGTGAGCATGTCACCGGCCGAGATCGTCGAGCCCTTCGCCGAACTGCTGGGCATCACGGGGGCGATCTCGTCGAGGGCCAAGATCGACGACGAGGGGAAGTTCACCGGCGAGATGGAGTTCTTCGCCCAGGGCGAGAACAAGGCGGTGGCGATACGCGAACTGGCCGAACGGCGCGGCATCGAGCTCGCCGAGTCCTACGCCTACTCCGACTCCGAGACCGACATCCCGATGCTGCTCACCGTGGGGCACGCCTACGCCGTCAACCCCGACCGGGAGCTGGCGAGGATCGCCCACGAGAACGAGTGGCCGATCCTGAGCTTCACGCACCCCGTGAGGGCGCACGACCGCAAGAAGTCCCACACCCCGTACCTGCTCAGCGCGGTGGTGATCGGCGTGGCCGCCGTGCTTGGCGGCTCACACCAACGGCGCCGCTAGAGGGTCAAGAGGTCGCGAGCGCCCGTGTCCGACGACGGGTGACGGAGCTTGCTCATCGCGCGCGCCTCGATCTGGCGGATGCGCTCGCGCGTCAGGTTCATCTCGGCGCCGACGTCCTCGAGGGTGCGGATCTCCCCGGCCCCGTCGAGGCCGAACCGCATCCGCAGGATCTTCTGCTCGCGCTCGTCGAGCGGCTGGAGCAGCTTCTCGATCGCGGCCGGCATCATCTTGACCGCCGCGACGTCGAAGGGCGACTCCGCGGAACGGTCCTCGACCACGTCGCCGAGCTCGGCGTCGCCGTCCTCGCGCAGCGGCTCCGAGAGCGAGATCGGCTCGGAACGGAAGCGCAGGGCCTCGATCAACTTGTCCTCGGGCATCTCGCACTCTTCGCAGAGTTCCTTGATGGTCGGGGGACGACCGAACTTGAGTTCCAGTCGTGACTGGGCCTTCTGCACCCGCGCCAGCGTGTCGCCGGCGTGCACCGGCAGACGGATGGTTCGTCCCGTGTTCGCGATGCCGCGGGTGATCGCCTGGCGGATCCACCAGGTGGCGTAGGTGGAGAACTTGAAGCCCTTGCGCCAGTCGAACTTCTCGACCGCGTGCATCAGACCGAGATTGCCCTCCTGGATCAGGTCGAGCAGGGGGAGCCCCGACGCCTGGTACTTCTTCGCGATCGAAACCACCAGGCGCAGGTTGGACTGGACGAAGTCCCGTTCGGCCTGCTCACCGCGGTGCACGGCACGCTTGAGGGCCATCTTCTTGGCCGGGGTGATCTTGATCTTCTTGTCGTTCTCGGCGGCCTCGATCTCGGCCTTGGCCTCGCGGCCCTCCTCGATCGTCTGGGCGAGGTGGACCTCGTCGTCCTTGGTCAGCAGCGTGTACTGCCCGATGTCCGAAAGGTAGAGGCGTACGAGGTCTTCGTCATCCCTGTCAACGCGGTCCTTGGCCATGGCTCTCCCTTGATGCTCCCGACCCGGAAAGTCCGGTACTACTGGTTATACGGGGATATGCAACTTAGCGGGAAACGCCCAGACTTTCGACAAATCCGGCCGCTTCGAGGGTCTCGGAGAGGCCCCGCGCGGCGCCCTGCCACGCCGGATCCTCAATCGGGGCCTGGTCTCTCGCCGATTCCCCGGCCGCGCGGATCTGGGCGACCACGACCCGGGAGGCGTCTTCGAGGATCGAAGTCAGGCCGGGATCGGCCACCGCCTGACGAGCGTCGAGCAGCGAGACCAATAGGCGCGGACCCACGACCATCACCAGGGCGTAGATCGCCATCGCCCCGGTCTCGTCACTGTTGAGCGAATGGGCGAGGACTCCCTCCAGGGCGCCGACCGACGCGACCTCGGCTTCGCCCAGGTGCTCGCGCAGCTCCAGGGCCACGGCCCCGAAGGCCCGGGCCGCCTCGTAGGAGCGCACGACGTACGCGTCGCTCGTCAACGTCGGGGCTCCCTGGCCGAGGACCCGGTACAGCGTGTCGAAGCAGCTGAGGAGGTACTCCCCGACCTCGCGCTCGGTCGCCATCACATCTTCTCGGGGCGGAAGGCGTTCGTGATCGGCATCCGCCGGTCGCGTCCGAACGCCTTCTTCGAGATCCTCACCCCGGGAGGCATCTGGCGGCGCTTGTACTCACTCAGGTCCACGAGACGCGTTATGCGCAGCACCAGTTCGGGGTCGTGGCCGCTCAGGATCATCTCCTCGGCGGTGGCGTCACCCTCGACGTAGAGCGAGAGCAACGGGTCGAGCTCCTCGTAGGGGGGCAGGGACTGGTCGTCACGCTGATCGGGTCGAAGTTCGGCCGACGGCGCCTTCACGAGCACCGACAGGGGGATCGGCTCGGGGTCGCCGTCGCGCACGGCGACCTCGTTTCGGAATCGGCAGAGTTCGTAGACGAGCGTCTTGGGCACGTCCTTGATCACGGCGAAACCGCCGGCGGAGTCGCCGTAGAGCGTCGAGTAGCCCGTCGCCATCTCCGACTTGTTCCCCGTCGTCAACACGATGGCGCCGGTCGCGTTGGAGATCGCCATCAAGAGGACGCCACGGATCCTCGACTGCAGGTTCTCGTCGGTCAGCCCGACCGGGTCACCGTCGAGCACTCCGCGCAGGATCGAGGCGAAGGACTGATGGGCGTCCTCGATCGCGAGGGTCGTGATGTCGATGTCGAGGCGTCGGGCGAGTTCTTCGGCGTCACTCACCGAATGCTCCGACGAGTACCGACTGGGCATCGCGAATCCACGCACCGCCCTGGCCCCCACCGCGTCGACCGCGATGGTCGCGACCAGCGACGAGTCGATGCCGCCCGACAGTCCCAGGATGGCGGAGCGGAAACCGTTCTTGCGCAGGTAGTCCCGGGTGCCCATCACGAGGGCCTGGTAGATCTCCTCGACCTCCGAGAGCGGATCGGCGAGGTGGTTGATCGGGATCGCGGTCGCCCGGCTCTCGTCGCGCGCGTAGTCCGACACCAATGCCGGGCCGAGGTCCGAGGCGCGCGCCTCGATGTCGCACACCAGGAGTTCCTCGGTGAAGGCCCCGGCGCGAGCGATGACCTCGCCCGTTGCGTCCATCACGAAGCTCTGACCGTCGAAGACGAGTTCGTCCTGACCTCCGACCAGGTTCACGTAGGCGATCGGACAGTTCGTCTCGATGGCCCGCTCGCGCAGCATCGCCTCGCGCTCCTCGCGCCGGCCGCGCGCGTAGGGCGAGGCGTTCGCCACCACCAGCAGCGTCGCGCCCTGGCGGGCCAGCTCGGCGGCCGGGCCGTCGCTGGTCCACACGTCCTCGCAGATCAGGAGGCCGACGGCCACTCCCTGAACGTTGACGATGGTGTGGGGACCGACCCCGGCGTGGAAGTAGCGCAGTTCGTCGAACACGTCGTAGTTGGGCAGGAGTCGCTTGGTCGCGGTCGCCACGACGCCGTCGTCGCCGAGCGCCACCAGGGCGTTGGCGATGTGCGCCGGGCCGGCCAGCTCGATCGACGATCGGGTGACGTCGCGCCCGTCACTCGACGGCGCGAGCTCGATGCCGCCGAATGACTCGTTCACCACCGTCCCGACGAGCACCGGCGGAACGTTCTGCAACAGCGCCATCTCGATGAGGGCGACGTTGGTCGACTCGATGAACCCCTCCTTCAGGAGCAGGTCCTCGGGCGGATAGCCGGTGAGGGCCAATTCCGGCGAAACGACGAGGTCGGCCCCGGCCAGCGCCGATTGGGTTCGAAAGCGCCCCATCGTCTCGACGTTCTGCGAAAAGCCCCCCACGACAGCGTTCATCTGGGCCAGAGCGAGGCGGATGACGGGCACGGCCAGAGCCTACTGGTCAAGGAACTCGCGAATCCCGGGCAACGTTTCACACTGCGTTAACAGAACGAGTGGTGGCGCCGAGTCCCAACCGCCAAACTTGACTGGGTCGCATTCGCGGACCTCGTGATTTCAAAGGAGCAAATTTGTCGTATCAGGCTGAGTACATCTGGATTGACGGAACCGAGCCCACGCGCAAGTTGCGCAGCAAGACCAAGATCGTGGCCGACGGCAAGAAGCCGCCGGTGTGGGGCTTCGACGGTTCGTCCACCAATCAGGCCACCGGCAAGTTCTCGGACTGCGTCTTGCTACCGGTCTGGAGTTGCCCCGACCCCCTTCGCGGACCCAAGGACGTACTGGTGATGTGCGAGGTCCTCAACGCCGACATGACCCCGCACCCGACCAACACGCGCGCCGCCGTCGTGGAGGTCGCCAAGAAGTACGCGAGCTTCGAGCCGATGTTCGGCATCGAGCAGGAGTACACCTTCTTCCAGGACGGTCGCCCCTACGGATGGCCCGAGGTCGGCTACCCGGCGCCCCAGGGTCCGTACTACTGCGGCGTCGGTGGATCGAAGATGCCCGGTCGCGACATCGTCGAAGCCCACACGCTCGCCTGCATGCGAGCCGGCATCGGCATCGAGGGGACCAACGCCGAAGTGATGATGGCCCAGTGGGAGTTCCAGTTGGGGGTGCTCGGCGCGGTGGAGATCGGTGACCAGCTCTGGGTCGCCCGCTGGCTGCTCGAGCGCATCGCCGAGGAGTTCGACGTCGAGGTGAGCTTCGACGCCAAGCCCATCAAGGGTGACTGGAACGGCGCCGGCGCCCACACCAACTTCTCGACCAAGCAGATGCGTGCGGCCAACGGCTGGAACGCGATCATCGCCGGTTGTGAGGCGCTGGGCACGCGCGTGAAGGAGCACATCGCCGGGTACGGCGAGGGCATCGAGGACCGCCTCACCGGCGCCCACGAGACCGCTCCCTACAACAAGTTCTCCTACGGCGTCTCGGACCGCGGTTCGTCGGTGCGCATCCCCGGAGGCGTGGCCCGCGACAAGCGCGGCTACCTGGAGGACCGTCGTCCCAACGCGAACATGGACCCCTACGTCGTGGCCCGCCTGGTGGTCGAGACCATCTGCGGCGCGGCCAGCCAGCCGGCGAAGAAGGCGCCAGTGAAGAAGGCCGTCGCGGCGAAGAAGGCGCCAGTGAAGAAGGCGGCCGCCCGTCGTTAGTCCCGACATCGATTGAACGACGAGACCCGCCACCCCGTGGCGGGTCTCGTCGTTTGCGGTCACCGGCCCGAACCCCTTAGGAAGGTGCGAGAATGGTCCACATGCAAAGCCAGGCGCAATACGTCCTACGCACCGTCGAGGAGCGCGGGGTCCGCTTCGTCCAGTTGTGGTTCACCGACGTCCTCGGTCGCCACAAGGCCTTCCACGTCACCCCGGCCGAGTTGGAGGACGCCCTCGACCAGGGGATGACCTTCGACGGCAGCGCCATCGACGGCTTCTCGAGGGTGCAGGAGTCCGACGTTCTCGCCCGCCCCGACCTCACGACCTTCCAGCTCCTGCCGTGGTACGAGGAGGACGCGGGCGTGGCACGGGTGTTCTGCGACATCGACAACATCGACGGCACCCCCTTCGAGGGCTGCCCGCGCCAGCAGCTTCGCCGGGTGCTCGGCGAAGCGCGCGACCAGGGCTATACCTTCTTCGTCGCCCCGGAGATCGAGTACTTCTACTTCGAGAACCTGAACGCCGACGAGATCCCCCGGCCGATCGACCGCGGCAGTTACTTCGACCTGCTGCCCGACGACGTGGCGAGCCAGCTGCGTCGCCGCACGGTGCTCACGCTCGAGGAGATGGGCATCGGCGTCGAGCACGCCCAGCACGAGGACGCTCCGGGCCAGCACGAGATCGACCTGCGCTACACCGACGCGCTCACGATGGCCGACACCGTGATGTCGGTGCGCCACGTCGTCAAGGAGTTGGCCCGCCAGGCCGGCGTGTCGGCGAGTTTCATGCCCAAGCCCCTCGCCAACGTGCAGGGCTCGGGCATGCACACCCACCTCTCGCTCTGGCGAGATGAACAGAACGCCTTCATCGGCGACGGTCCCTACGGACTCAGCGACGTCGCGCTCAAGTTCATCGCCGGACTCGTCCGCCACGCTCCCGAGATCACCGCGGTGACCAATCAGTGGGTGAACTCCTACAAGCGCCTGGTCCCTGGTGCCGAGGCTCCGGTCGCGGCCAGCTGGGCCCACTACGACCCCGCGGCCCTGGTGCGGGTCCCGTCGGTCAAGCCCGGCCGGATCGACTCGACGCGCCTCGAGTACCGTTCGCCCGATCCCGCGGCGAACCCGTACCTCGCCTTCGCCGTGATCCTGGCCGCCGGACTGCGCGGTGTCAACGGCGACTACGAACTACCTCGCGAGGGCGAGCCCGTCGCCGCGCTGCCGCAGTCCCTCGCCCAGGCGGTCGACCTGATGGAGGAGTCGTCGTTGCTGCACGAGACCTTGGGAGCCCACCAGGTCGAGTGGTTCTTGCGCAACAAGCGCGCCGAGTGGGACGCCTACCGGGGCCAGGTGACCCCGTTCGAACTCGAGCGCTACCTCCCACTGCTATGACCGTGGACGTCGTGCTCTGTGTGCCGTCCTGCGAAGGGCCGATCCGCAAGGCCTTCGAGGTCACCGGGGTGACCCCCGCCGTGGCCGCCAGCGGCCGCTTGAACGAGATCGCGGCCCTGGAGCCGGTCAACGGGTTCTCGGGCGCGGTGATCAACGCCACCGCGACCCCCTTCACCGAGGCGATGGGCCTCTGTCGCCAGTTGCGTTCACGTGAGCGGGGCGTCGGACCGATCATCCTGCTCCTCGACCACTACCAACTCGACGAGTTGACCTTCCGCGAGGACCTGTTCGACGACTTCGTGGTCGGTCCCTTCGACGTCAGCGAGTTGGCGACCCGTCTGCGACATCGCCTGCGCCGAGCGGGCAACGAGAGCATCGCGCCGAGGGTCGAGCACGGCGACCTCTCGATGAACCTCGAGACGTACCAGGCCTCCATCGCGGGGCGCGTGATGGACCTGACCTACATGGAGTACGAGCTGCTGCGCTTCCTCGCCACCAACCCGAACCGGGTCTTCACGCGCGAGACCCTGCTCAGTCGGGTGTGGGGGTACGAGTACTACGGAGGTGCGCGCACCGTCGACGTCCACGTCCGGCGACTGAGGGCCAAATTGGGCGAGGAGCACGCCCACCTGATCCAGACGGTCCGCTCGGTCGGCTACAAGTTCGGCTCGTCGCCCAACGACTACGTCGCTTAGCTCTCGGGCGCGTAGGCCCAGAGCTCCACTTCAGCGCGCGCGCCGAGCGGCAGTTTCGCCACCGCCACCGCCGACCGGGTCGGACGCGGTGCGCTGAACGCCTCCATCCACACCTCGTTGCAGGCGGCGAAGTCGTCCATGTCGACGAGGAACAGCGTCCCCTTGACGACCTGTTCGAGAGTGGCTCCGGCTTCGGCGAGCACCGCCGCCGCGTTCACGAGCGCCTGACGGAGCTGATCGGCCGCCGAGCCGTCGACCATCGTCGGCGTGTCGTGGCCGGCCAGAAGACCGAGTTGACCCGAGATGACGACGAGGTCGCCCGCGCGCCGCCACGGCGAGTAGGGCCCTACCGGAGTGCTCACGGTCGTCCTAGCTGAAGGAGTTGCCGCAGCCGCAGGTGCGCGTCGCGTTGGGGTTGGTGATGTGGAATCC
>Ga0075029_100002092_pt1 | contig 11321 bp, 15 predicted proteins | sample LitLauG_LLR_2013_FD_71391 | JGI IMG/M metagenome (GOLD analysis project Ga0075029, IMG submission 71391) | Freshwater sediment microbial communities from North America - Little Laurel Run_MetaG_LLR_2013 | ecosystem: Environmental > Aquatic > Freshwater > Creek > Sediment | place: USA...
CTAATAGTACTTTTGGGTTGACTAGAGATTTTTTCAAGATAATTCTCTGTTGTTTTCTTTCTGGACAATACGCTCATATTTTCGTATTCCTATAGTTTTGTGTATTAAAGCAGGTTCTCGAATTTACGGTTTTTATGGGTTTTAACGATAGTTTACACTATGATTAAATTTATAGGAATACATGTTGGAATCTGACTGAAATGGATGCTATAGAAAAAATTAGACTGGTAACTAGGGAACCTACAGAAGAGGTGGTAACTCAAGAAGAGTTATTGGATCTGTTTAACACCAATCAACACCCCAAACACTACATCGGCCTTGAGATTTCTGGCTTTATGCATTTGGGAAGTTTGATACTTACTGGATTTAAAATAAATGATTTTATCAAAGCTGGAGTAAAGTGCACCGTATTTTTGGCAGACTGGCATACTTATCTAAATAATAAACTTGGGGGAGATTGGGAAAAAATACGAATGGTATCAAAATACTATGCAGATGCATTCAGGATGTTCTGTCCAGGAGTTGAGATTGTGGAAGGCTCGCAACTTTATGAATCAAGAAGAGGTTATTGGTTGGATCTTGTTAAATTTGCAAAGAATATGTCGCTTGAACGTACTATGCGATCACTTACAATAATGGGAAGAAGTACTGAGAAAGATAAGATCGATCTTGGTCAACTTTTCTATCCCCCAATGCAAGCTGTAGATATTCATACCATGGATTTGGATATAGTGCATGCTGGCATGGATCAAAGAAAGATTCACATGCTAGTCAGAGAGATCTTTCCAAAAATGAAGTGGAAGGTACCAGTTGCAGTTCATCATCACATTCTTGCAGGACTTGGTGAGCCAGAAACTGCCTCAGATTCCGATTCAGATTTTGTATCAAGTAAGATGAGTAAATCAAAATCGGCATCAGGAATATTTGTTCATGATACAGATGAAGAGATTAATTCAAAATTTAAGAAAGCTTGGTGTCCGGAAGGAATTATAGATAAAAATCCTGTACTTGAAATATCAAAACATATCGTTTTTCATGAATTCAACGAAGTTATTGTAGAACGTCCAGTAAAATTTGGCGGAAATGTTACTTATACACGCTACCAAGATTTAGAAGGAGATTTTGCGCAGAAAAAATTGCATCCATCAGACCTAAAAGCTACAGTCTCCAAATATGTCACCGACATAATAAGACCAATAAGAGAAAAAATTGTCTTGACAGATGAACTTTCTGAGGCAATAAAGAAAACTACTTGAGGCTTGGTCTTACTTTCTTTGAAAATAATGATAACATCTCAAGTGATTTTGATAATCCGATAAAGTTGACAATAAAGTAATTTATCCCGATCTTTAGATATTGTTCCAGATAATCGCTTACATCATCAGGGGTGCCTAATGCGATACTATCCTTTGAGCGAATGATAAATTCTGCAACAGATTCATTTTTCTTTTTTAGGATGGATACAATATCTTTGACATCATCATTGTCTTTTCCAACCAAGACTCGTAACAATACAGAGTTTTCTATCTCTTCATGATTCCTTTTAATTAATTTACAATTCTCTTTTAAAAGTTTTATTTTTTCTTCTAAAATGCCAGGTGTACCAAAGGGATGATTATATCTTGTAGCATGTCTTGCAGCAACTTTTACAAGTTTTTTTCCTGCCCCACCCACCATAATTGTAGGATGAGGTTTCTGTATTGGTTTTGGGTTACAGATGGCATCTTTGATAGAATAGTGTTTTCCTTTAAAGCTTGATTTTTGATTTTTCCACATCTTTTTTATTATGATAAGAGACTCGTCAAGCTGTTCAATTCGTGTTGCTGGACCATCAAATTTGTATCCATACGAATTGTATTCATGCTCAAACCAGCCTGCGCCAATACCAAACTCTAGCCTTCCATTGCTTATTGCATCAAGAGTAGATGTCATTTTTGCCAAAAGGGATGGATGCCTATAGGAATTGCATGTAACTATCTGTCCTATTCTAAGTTTTGATGTTATTGAGGAAATAGCAGAAAGAAGTGTATAGGCTTCAAAAAAAGTTTCAGTACGATTATCTGAAGGATGTGGGATAAAGTGATCATAGACATATCCTGCATCAAATCCAAGTTTTTCTGCAGTTAATGCAACATTTTTTGAAAATAGAAATTGCTCATAGGCATTATTTGTAGGAAATTCATCTAGCCAACCTTGTGGCAAGGTGAGTCCTATCTGGACTGATTTCATCTTATTTTCTAGTCTGTTGCGGTTCTACAATATTATACTTTGATGTATAACCACGGGGGTTTATCATCAAGTCTTTATACATGTAAGTTGAAGAGTTTCCGATTATTACAGTAGTAATCATGCCAAGCTTGTCATTGTGTTCTTCCATGTTTTCCAAGTCTGTTAGAACAACTTCTTCAGATTCTCTAAATGCTCCCTTTACAATTGCCACTGGCGTATTGGGTGATCTATATTTTAAAAGAATTTTTCTTGTATCTTGTAATTGATGAATCCTTTTCTTGCTTGCAGGATTATATATCACAATAACAAAATCACCCTGAGCTGCTGCTTCAACTCTTTTTGTAATAATCTCCCAAGGGACAAGCAGATCGCTCATGCTTACTACAGCAAAATCTGTCATGAGAGGAGAACCAACTAGGGCTGCACAGGAATTAAGCGATGAAACACCTGGAACTATTTCAACATGAAGACCAGCCTTTCTGTCCCAACCTTCTTCTGCTAGAATCTCATAGATCAAACCAGCCATTCCGTATATTCCAGGATCTCCACTTGATACAAGTGAAACTATTTTTCCAGATTTTGCAAGATCAATGCATTGATGTGCTCTTTCTACTTCTTGTGTCATCGCATATCTGTGAACTTCCTTGCCTTCTATTAGATCCTCAACCAAGTTAACATATGTCTCATATCCAACAATTGTATCGCTTTCCTCAATTGCCTGCTTTGCTCGAAAAGTCATATGATCATGATGACCTGGTCCTACACCTACGATAAACAGCTTACCCATCATTCAAGCTTAGGAGATTTCCAAAGTAAATTTATCCCTTTTGATGATTTTTATGGATTGTCTATGATCGGACAATCAAGAATGTAATTCTTACCTAGTACTGATGCCTCTTGTACTGTTATGCTTCCAGTTGATATTTCATAGTCAATGTCATTTTTATTTTCTAAAATTTTTGCATTTTGAGGATCCTTCCAAGTTATTATCGAGACTTTACAGATAGGACTGTAAGTAGAATCACCTGGTTGTGCACTAGATATTCCTTCTTGGTAGCCAAATGGTCCGGCACCTTGTAAGCCATTAGTAAAATGATAAAGATCTCTTGAAGATGATCCAAGAATTGAAAGTGAAGGCACATTTTGAGTTTTCATGGTCTGAGTAGGTCCTTCAGGAGTTCCTGAAGTTATGATATAGTATATCGTTTTTCCATCAGGCCCCCATCCCCTATGTCCTACAAAGGTAGCTGACATGTTATCCATATTGATATCAAGTACTTGTCCATCAAGATAGGACGTCTGATCTGACAAGACCTTGTTGGTTCTTACGTTTAATGCGCCATTATTCCATACTATCTCTGGAGTATTCATAATTGTATCAGTAACAATCAACCTTATCTTTCCTGTCATGTTTGCATCAAGAATTGCTTGTGTAGAATTAAGAATAAATGGTCCCCGTCCTGCATTCCATGATACTTCAACCAATTTGCTTAATGGACTATATTGTTTATCAGAGGGTGTAAATGATAAAACGTCATCTTGATATCCACGTGTTCCATTACCGGTAATCCCATTAGTAAAGACAAACATGTTGCCAAATGAAGTTGATGGAACATGAGCCAGTACTGGAGAAGGATGAACTTTCCAGTTTTGTTTGTCTGAAATAGTATTAGCTACAAGGCTATTGCTTGAATCTGTTATGATATAGTAAACAATTTTTCCATTTACTATTCCTTCATGCATGGGTATCTGTACCGGAATAGTACTTTTTGCAAGTTTGATAGTATAATTCTCGGTTGGAGGTGGTGCAGTAGCTTGAATTACTTGGGGGGTTGTTACTCTTATCCAACCATCCACACTTACAGTGGCAGTAAATTGACTAGAATTTGTGGAATGAAGACCAATAGCAGATCCTGTAAAATCTAAACTACCGCTATTTGAATTTGAATCAATTGTTGTTTGAGCATAAAACGTATTGCCATCTACTGTCCAAATTGGCTGACCTTTTGAATCACCCTTATCAATTTGATGTAAAACAATAATTTGAACTGGTTGACTTGCACTATATGTAATTGAACCATGATAAATAGAACCACTGTTTGGCGGTAAGATTATTGCCATCTGTTCAGTGCTATGACCAAGTCCAGGATCTTGTGTAGATGTAATTGTTTGGGTAAACTGAATTTTTTTTGTTGAACCTGCATTTGCAAGTTGATTGCTAAGCAATGGAATAAAAATTATCAGACCTCCAACTATTGCGATAATTAATAAAAGTAGAAGTCTATTCATATGCTCTGATTATTTAATTTACATAAATATCCTTTTAGAAAGGACTTGACCTATTTTCCAAGTTCAAACTCATCATGCAATGCATGTACTGCTACATTACAGTCAGAATCTTTGACTACAAAAGCAAGATTAAGCTCAGAAGAACCTTGTGCTATCATTATTACATTTACACCTTTTTTTGCTACAGCTGTAAATACTTTGGAAGCAACTCCTGTTATTCCTCTCATTCCGGAACCTATGAGCGCAATTATGGAGACATCCACTGTGACATCCACCTTTTTGATGATCGTTCCGAGCAGATTCATTTCAAGTGAATTTACTGCTTTATCCAAATCATTCTTTTTTACGATTATTGATATAGATGACTCGGATGGACTTTGAGATATCATCATTATGTTAATTCCTTCTTTTGCAAGAATAGAAAATATTGTAGCTGCAGTACCTGGAGCTCCAACCATGCTTCCACCTCGGACATCAATGAGTCCTGTATGTCTAATTGTACTTACACACTTTACCATTTTTTGGGTATCAGCCTGTGGAGTAGCGGTAACTAGCGTACCCGAATTATCTAAATTAAAGGTATTTCGTATACGCAAAGGAATTTTTTTTGTAACAAGTGGTTCCAGTGCTCTTGGATGAATGTATTTTGCACCAAATAGCGCCATTTCCATTGCTTCAATATATGATACTTCTTTGATTAGTTTAGCATTTTTTACAATTTTTGGATCGGTTGTCATCAAACCATCTACATCACTCATCAACCAAACTTCATCGGCCTTGATACTAGATGCGATAATTGTTGCAGTATAATCAGAACCTCCTCTGCCAAATGTAGTTATGTTACCATGTTGATCTGCACCAGCAAATCCTCCAATTACTGGCATGATCTTTTTTTGCAAGAGATTTTCTATTGTATGAGAAACATGTAGTCGTGTAGTATCCATGAGGGGTTTTGCTCCTCCAAAATTAGAATCTGTGACTATTCCTACATCTTTTCCTGTCATAGGTACCGCTTTTACACTTATTTCATTTAATGTAAAAGCAATCAAATTGATGGATAATCTCTCGCCAAACGAGATCAAGTAATCAGAAGATCTTGGTGTGACTTCTCCAAGCAGTAGCATTCCATGTAGCAAATCTTGGAATTCATCAAGATCTCTTTTCATCTTATCCAGCAATTCTTTTTTTATCTTTGGATTTTTTACACATTGATTTGCAATATCAATATGCATTTTGATAATTTTTTTTGCAAGTAAGTTTGCACCTTCCTTGTTTCTGTTCTGAATTAGATTTGTTATTCTGATTAAATCATCGGTAACTCCACTTAGGGCAGAAAACACTGGAATTATGTTGTGATCCTTTGTTAGTTTTCTTATCAGGTTTGCAACATTTTGTATATTTTGTGTAGAAGAAACAGAGGTCCCTCCAAATTTTAGAACAAGTTTCAAATCAGTATAACCTCGCTTTATTATCCTTAAAATCTTTTAACTTTCAACTCTAGGAGCAAGGTAAAAGTGGATTCTTCCTATGTTTGCTACCTTAAATTCTAATCTGAGTGGCATTTTACTTGAAAATTCACAAACTACTGTGCCTGCAACTGTACCTACCGCTTTAACTATACTATTTAGGTATTCCAAGCTATAAGTTGCACTGCTATCTTCCTTGATCTCAATCTCTGGTATTTCAGGCATTCCTTTTTCTAGTGTTATAATTGCCTCACCAGAATCACCACGTCCTGAAAATTCTGCTTTTGTAGGAGTAGCATTAATTGAGAGATATTCAGAAACTACTTGGATGTCACCAAGTATTTTATCAAATTCCCCAGATGTAACTCCCACTTTTGCATTGTAAGTGATCTTTGGGAGTGGTGTATCAGTTGCTGAACTTTCAATTAATCGCATCTTATATTTTTTATTCTTACCTATTGTCACAAGTAGAAGGTTATCTTCAGAAATGCTAATTTCTATATTGTCCTTTTTATCAGCTCTCTTGATCAATTTTGAAAACTCGTCTATTCTAACTCCAAACTTGACATCTTGATCACAGACATATTTTTCAAATGCAGAATTAGGCCAAGCAATATCGATTAGTGCTACATGTGATGGATCCATTCCCCTAAAGGCAATTCCTTCACCTGTTGCTTCGAAGGTAGCTTCTTCAACTAAAGTCGATATGGCAGATATGACAGCTTTCCATTCTTCGGAACCCCCAGTCTTTGCAGAAAATACCAAACTTACTCAGATCTCTAGAATGCACAAGTTAAACCTTATGCGTAGTTTCGCCAGGTATAGCTACATTTGACACATCGATAAAACTGAGTAGTAGGCTCATCTGCACTTCTTGTTTGAAGCATCCACCAAACAGCTTCATTATTTCCACACTTTTCGCAATCGATCTTAATTGTTGGCAAAGCCTCTTTCTTTTCTTTCTCATCCAAGACATTAATGGTGGAGACACTTTCATTTTTCACTTCTTTTGTTATCTTGTTTCCTTTTTCACTATAGCCACATTTTTGACATACAAATTCAGAGTCGGAGCTATCTATCTTTAATCGCGCCTGACACTTGGGACAGAATTTCATTTAATCACCTTTAATTTTAGAAAAAATTGCTTTTTTTAATTCATCGGTGTACTCTATAGCAGTCTTTGTTGCCTTTTCTATTTCCTTCACTGGATTACCTTTAGAAGTGTTTACTCGCATTGCAAGTTGTTTAGTAAGCGGGTGTTTCAAGACTACACCTGCAAACTCTACAGTAGGATCTTTGAGCATCTCATATTGGACTATGTAAAGAGTGCTTATGTCTGATTTTCTTATGTCCAATTGAACCTCTTTTGGAGAAGATTTCTTCAGTTGAACATCCATGTAAGTCAAAAAAATACTTATTGAGGATATAAACCATTACCATTAGTTGACTAGCGATAAAAATGCAATAAGCGGGGTTTCTCTGGAGAGATCTCCTGATAAACCAAAAATAGCTGATAACGTTGCAATAGACGTAAAATTCTCTATAACAGGAGCCCTCCGAGAAGCCTTCAATGAGAAAAATTGGGAAAAAGCTTACAATGTTCACGACAATGCCTTCAAGCTACGATATGGAGTAAAGCTCTATACTGGTGGGCTTAGGAAGAAAGAGATTGGTAAGCCTCTAGATACGTACAAGAAGGTTGCCCTTTTTTGGACACGTAATCCAAAGCTGACTCAGATGGGAGAAAAGAAAGTATGGGTACAGATATCCAAGAATTTCGAGCCATTTATTCCAAAAAATCAAGTTGATGCACAACAGTTGCTTCTTGATTTTGATGAAAAAATACAATTTAATGCATCTGATCTTGGAGTTGGCAAACATAAGATAGGAGCTGAAATTCATGTATCTTGGTTCAAACATGATTACATAGAACCATTTGATGAAACTGTACACTCTAAAGAAATTGAGATCGAAGTTACCAAATAGGATATAAATGGAATTATTGGTGTATCGATATGGCAAAATTCGATGGAATTAGAGGACAAGAATTACTTGAAATTGAAGACAAGTCAGAAAAAGAGGATCAAATAACCTTAATTTTCAAAGACAATAGATTTCTCTTCATCAAACTTGAAAATGGCAAGATGGTAGCTACATCCATACCAGAATAAACTACTTGTTAAGAAATTTGTAGTATAGACTGATTGCTATTTCTTGCGATTCAGATTGGATAGAACCGGGTCTTTCTTTTCGTACTTTTTGTATAGCATCTTTTGCTAAAAGTTTTTGATATTTTACAAGATAACAAGCAAGAATTGTGCCAGTCCTTCCAATGCCGGCAGCGCAATGAACCATTACAGGTTCATTATTTTCAAGTCTATTTTGTATAAAATCAACTGCTTCATCAATTTGTTTCATATCAGGTGCTGAAAAGTCTTCTGTTGGAACATGGAGATATTTTATATTTTTTAGCCATGATTCAGGAAGCGAGTTCTCGGTCATTGTAATAATTGATCTTACTCCTTGCTTTAGTATCCAATCTATTTCAGAAAGAGAAGTAGGCATTCCACTTCCGGCTAACTTGTCATTTATCAGCCAGCTAAAGTTTGTGGGCTTCTTTGCAATTTTGCCATGCACCTTTCTCCAAATATTTCCGGGTTTACTCACAATGTCTTATGGGTAAATGATCCATATATGTAGAAAACGGTAGATAAGTTAAAAATAATAAAAAGAAATTTTGATGTTAGGACTTAGTCGATTAGTTCAGTCCAACCCTTGACGAATACAGAGTTTCTGTAGAGTGGTACTGGTTGACCTGGAGTAAAGTCCATTGGTCTCATCCAGAAGATTGCTTTTGTTGGGCATACACCTATGCATGCACCATCTGAAATGCATCTCTCTGGATAAAATACAAATGCTTTACCTCTCTTCCAGCCTTCTACTGGTTTTACTCTTAATACGTCTGGGCCTAGTGATGTACAAATCTCTACGCAGAGTGCACATCCTATGCACATTTGTTCGCCTATATCTGGAATAATTCCAACTGGCATGTTGTGTACTTCGAGAAAAGATCTTAATATAACTTGCTAAAAAATGCCATGTTATAACGGCGTTTGAGAATTTTATAACACCGTTAATTTGCAGATCAGCTCATTCCAAATCTTTAGAATGACAATTATTCAAACCAATGTTTTTTTATAATTTATCACCAATCAAGATACATGGGAAGTAAAATTCATTGTGCGCATATCTTAATTGAAAAACTAAGTGTTGCGCAAGATCTTAAGACAAGAATTTCAAAAGGTGAGAGTTTTGCAAATCTTGCCAAAGAATATTCAATAGATGTCTCAAAAAAGAGGGGTGGCGATCTTGGATTTTTTGCTAGAGGAGCCATGGTATCAGAATTTGAAAAAGCGGCATTTGCACTGGAAAAAGGGCAGGTTTCAGATATTGTAAGAACTCAGTTTGGTTATCACATAATAAAAAGGCTAGACTAGCGGGATCGAATTTGAAGGGATGACAAGTTTGCTTGAATCACTGGGCATGCTCAGCATAATCCCGTCTTTTTCATATTCAAGAAGAATCTTCTTGCTGTTTTTTGTTTCAATCAGACGTTTACCTGTAGGCGATAAGATCCAACCTTCTTCCTTTTTGTATCTAACCATGCTTGCAACAACAAGATAGGATTTGGTCATCTTTGCTATACTTGCAAGTAACATTATGATAGACATGACAGCTTTCCCGACATTTTTTTTCCGATTTAAGATATTGAAAAGTCCATTAAGTGAATCTACAATGATGATAGTCTGTGTCAGGCTTGCTTTGACTAGTATCTCTTTGAGTATTTGATACAAAGTTTCAGTAGTAGGTTGGAATAAAGTTATATTTTTTTTTGTAGGAAGCATTCCAGAGACCACGTATCCGCTATATAACAAATCAAGATCCAAGTACAAGACTTCAAGTTCTGTATCTTGAACTAACTTGGAGACAAATCCTGCCTTCAAAAAAGGATCAGAGTAAAATACAGAATTAATTAGGTCTTGTTCAAGTATTGTTTGCAAACTTAGCTTAGATGGGTCAAGATCATCATTAGAGTTTTTAAACAATACAAAGACTAGAAGATTGTAATATAATAATGAATTTAGATTGTTCCCAAGATTTTCCGTATAGAGAGAAAATCTATCTTAATAATGCTTCAACTTCCAGAATGCCAAGATCAAGCATATCAGCAATGACTGATTTTCTAGTAAAGTATAACGAACTTGGTCCTGACTCAGAAGCTTCTGATAATTATGTAAGAGAAAGATTGACTAGTTTGCGTAAGGAAATTTCAGAATTAATCAAATGTAGGCCAGAGGAAGTAATACTTACTCAGAGTGTAACTGATGGAATAAACTTTGTAGCAAATGGATTGAAAATGAATCCAAACTCTAACGTTGTAATACGCGGCTCAACTCATGAACACCCAGCTAATCACTTTCCATGGGTAAGAGCTGGTCAGAGAGTTAAGTTAAGAAATCTACCCGTGGATGAAACAGGTTACTTTGAACTTGATTTTTTTAATAATACAATAGATAAGAGAACAGGACTTGTTGCATTAAGCCATGCATTGTTTAACACAGGTGCAATACTTCCAGTTGAAGAGATTGGCAAGATTCTCTCAGAAAGGAATATACCATATTTTGTTGATGCGGCACAAACTGTTGGATGCATTAGTGATATAGATGTAAACAAAATTAAATGCAACTTCATGTCCTTTAATGGATCCAAGTGGTTATGCGGTCCAATGGGAATAGGAGTTTTCTTTTGTAGGAGAGATTCCAGTGATCTTATAGAACCACTTCAGGTTGGTGGAGAGTCTGCAATCTTTCATGAAAATAAGATCATACATAAAGAAATTCCATCTAGATTTCAAGCAGGTTTTCGTAACTGGTCAGGCGTTGCAGGTCTTGAAGCGTCAATAAGGTATTTGAAAAAATTAGGAATGATAGCCATCAGAGAGAGAAATATCATGCTTGCCAATCTATTACGAGAGGAGATTTCAAAAATCAATGGCATAACTCTGTATGGACCAGAGAAAGAAGAAAAACGTACAAGCATAGTCTCATTTTCTATTCAGGGTAAGGATTCCAAGACCTTAGTTGCCAGACTAGAAAAACAGAACATGATACTTGCTGTAAGAGATATTTTTTCTAAAAAGGTTGTAAGGGCTTCTCCCCATTTCTTCAATACAGAATCAGAGATTCAGGCTGTAGCTGATGCAATAAAACGAGGCTAATTACCTTTCTTGCTCTTCAATTACCATCATAGTCAAGGTAGAGTAAACCTTGTCTATCT
>Ga0075029_100002094_pt1 | contig 11313 bp, 11 predicted proteins | sample LitLauG_LLR_2013_FD_71391 | JGI IMG/M metagenome (GOLD analysis project Ga0075029, IMG submission 71391) | Freshwater sediment microbial communities from North America - Little Laurel Run_MetaG_LLR_2013 | ecosystem: Environmental > Aquatic > Freshwater > Creek > Sediment | place: USA...
CGGGCGGGCGCCTCCCCGGTGGGGCAGGACACCGGGCTCGCGCAGATCCGCGCCCTGGTCGAGGCCGACGCACCCGCGACCCGCCCGCCCGGGGTGGGTGTGGGCGAGGTCAGCCGGTGGGACGTGCTGCCGGACTACGCAGCCCACCTGCACTCCCTGGTCGACCTGTCCGGGATCCGCCCGTTGCGGGTGGTCGTGGACGCGGGCAACGGGATGGCCGGGCTGACCGTGCCAGTGGTCCTGGCAGACCTGCCGCTGGACGTCGTCGCGATGTACTTCGAGCTGGACGGCACGTTCCCCAACCACGAGGCCAACCCCATCGAGGCGGCGAACCTGGCGGACCTGCAGGCGCGGGTGCTGGCCGAGCACGCCGACCTCGGGCTGGCGTTCGACGGCGACGCCGACCGCTGCTTCGTCGTCGACGAGCGCGGCGCCATCGTCTCCCCCTCCACCTTGACCGCGCTGATCGCGGCCCGGGAGCTGGACCGCGAGCCGGGCGCGACCGTGATCCACAACCTGATCACGTCCCGGGCTGTCCCTGAGGTGGTGGCCGAGCACGGAGGGGTCGCGGTGCGGACCCGGGTCGGCCACTCGTTCATCAAGGCGGTGATGGCGGACACGGGGGCGATCTTCGGGGGAGAGCACTCCGGGCACTTCTACTTCCGGGAGTTCTGGCGCGCCGACTCAGGCCTCCTCGCGGCCCTGCACGTGCTCGCGGCGCTGGGCGCCACCCCGGCCGGCACGCCGCTGTCCGCGCTGCTGGCCGAGTTCGACCGCTACCCGGCGTCGGGGGAGATCAACTCCACGGTCGCCGACCCGGCGGGTACGGCCGCGGCGGTCGAGGCCGCGTTCGCCGGCCGCGACGGGGTGCGCGTGGACCACCTGGACGGGGTCACCGTCACCGCGCCGACCTGGTGGTTCAACCTGCGGGCCTCGAACACCGAGCCGCTGCTGCGGCTGAACGTCGAGGCCGACGACCCGGCCACCCTGGCCGCGGTGCGCGACGAGGTGCTCGTCCTTCTCGGCGGTGCCGCGTGAACCTCGACCCCGAGCTGCTGGAGATCCTCGCCTGCCCCTGCCCGCGGCACGAGTCGCTGGTGGTCGACGAGGAGCGCCAGGCCCTGGTCTGCCGGTACTGCGCGACCGCGTTCGAGGTCCGGGACGACATCCCGATCCTGCTGCTGGACGAGGCTCAGCCCGGCCCCGCCGGGGTCGGGGTGGCTCCCGGCGACGCCGGCTGAGACCCGTGGCCGCCGCGCTGGACGAGGCACTGCTCGACGACACCGAGGCGCTCGCCGCCGCCGACCGTTCCGGGACCCTGCGCGCGCTGGCGTCGGGCGGCGCCCAGGTGCGCCAGGCTGCCGTGCTGGCCGCCGAGGCCGACGTCGCGTCGGTCACCGCCGACGGCCGCCCCCGCGCCGTCGTCGTGGCGGCGCTGGGCGGCTCGGCAGTCGTCGCGGACCTGCTCAGCGCGCTGGCCGGCCCGGGCAGCCCGGTCCCGGTGGCCGCGGTGCACGCCGCCACCGCGCCCGCGTGGGTGTCCCCGCTGGACCTCGTGGTCGCGGTCAGCCTGTCCGGCCGGGCGGCCGGGCCGCTGGCCGTGGCGGCCGAGGCCGCCCGTCGCGGCGCCCGGCTGCTCACCGTCGGCGCCGCCGGCTCCCCGCTGGCCGAGGTGTCCGCGCGCGCCCACGGGGTGCACGTCGGCGTGCCGGCCGGCCCGGGGTCCTCGCGCGCCTCGCTGTGGGCGCTGGTGACGCCGGTGCTGCTCGCGGCCGACGCGCTGGGCCTGCTCGCCGCGGGCCCGGCGGTGCTCGAGGAGACCGCCGCCGTCCTCGACGAGGTCGCCTCGATCGCCCGGCCGGGCTCGGACAGCTTCGTCAACCCGGCGAAGTCCCTGGCGCTGGGGTTCGCGGGCACGCTGCCCCTGGTGCTGGGGGCGGGGGACCTGGCCGGGGTGGCGGCGCTGCGCGCGGCTGCCCAGCTGACCCGCACCGGGCGTCATCCCGCCCTGCACGGGGTGCTGCCCGACGACGCCGGGCAGGTCGTGGCCACCTTTGACGGGCCGTTCGCGACCTCCCCCGACGAGCTGTTCGCCGACCCGTTCGCCGACCCGCCCACAGGCGCCCGGCTGCGACTGGCGCTGCTGCGCGACACGGAGGCGGCCGAGGACGCGGGTGTGGCCCGCGCCGCCGACGCGGTGGCGTCGACGGCGGCGGAGTGCGGGGTGGCGGTGGAGCAGCTGCGGGCCACGGGGACCGCGCCGCTGGCCCGGGTGGCGAGCCTGGTGGCGCTGACCGACTTCGCCGCGGTCTACCTGGCGCTCGGCCTGGGGCTGGACCCGTCGGCGTCCCCGCGGGTCGCCGACCTGCGGGAGCGACTGGGCCCGTGAGCGAGGCTGCGTCCACCCGCGCCGTCCTCGCCGCCCTCGCGGCGAACCTGGCCATCGCCGCCGCCAAGGCCGTCGCGTTCGCCGTGACCGGCTCCTCCTCGATGCTGGCCGAGGCGGTCCACTCCCTCGCCGACTCGGGCAACCAGTGCCTGCTGCTGGTCGGTGCACGACGGGCGCGGCGCCCGGCGGACGCCGCGCACCCCTTCGGGTACGGCGGGGCCCGCTACGTCTACGCCTTCGTGGTGTCCATCGTCTTGTTCAGCGTCGGTGGGCTGTTCGCCCTGTACGACGGCATCCGCAAGATCACCGCCCCGGGCCCCCTGCACGACGTCCGCGTCGCCTACGCGGTGCTGGCGGTCTCGCTGGTCGCCGAGTCGTTCAGCCTGCGTACCGCCGTCCGGGAGTCCGCCCCGGCGCGCGGGCCGCGCGGCTGGTGGGCGTTCATCCGGGACACCAAGGCGCCCGAGCTGCCGGTGGTGCTGCTGGAGGACAGCGCGGCGCTGGTCGGCCTGCTCGTCGCGCTGGCGGGGGTGGGGCTGGCCCAGCTGACCGGCAACGGGCGCTGGGACGGTGTGGGCTCGGTGGCCATCGGGCTGCTGCTCGTCGCCGTCGCGGTGGTCCTGGGCTGGCAGACCTCCAGCCTGCTGCTGGGCGAGGCGGCCACCCCGGAGCAGGTGGCGGCGGTGACCGCGGCGCTGCTCGGCCGCGACGTCGCCCGGGTGATCCACCTGCGCACCGTGCACCTGGGCCCCGACGAGATCCTGGTCGCCGCGAAGATCGCGGTGGCGGGCAGCGAGTCCGCGGCGGACGTCGCCGCGGCGATCGACGCGGCGGAGACCCGGGTGCGGTCGGTGCTGCCGCTGCGCGCGGTGATCTACCTCGAGCCCGACCTGGACCGCACCCCGGCCCCGCCGGGGGGCGCGGCGGCGCAGGACGGCTAGCCCGCCCGGTGCGCGCCCCTGCCCGTCGCCGTGTGGCACGCTGCCGCCACCACGGGGCCCCGTGGGGCAGTGACCAGCGAGGGGGTGCGGGCGGTGGACGCCGGACAGGTCGCCGCCACCGCTGCGCCGGTGGCGGTGTCCCCCGTGGTGCGTCGCTACGACTGGGGCTCCACCACCTACCTGCAGGGCCTGCTCGGGGCCAGCGTCGACGGCCAGCCCTGGGCGGAGCTGTGGCTGGGTGCGCATCCCGCCGGTCCCTCGCCGCTGCCCGGCGGCGGCACGCTGGCCGACCGGGCACCGGACCTGCCGTTCCTGGTCAAGGTGCTCGCGGCGGACGCCCCGCTGTCCCTGCAGGTGCACCCCGACGCCGCCCGGGCCCGGGCCGGCTTCGCCCGGGAGGAGGCGGCCGGGGTGGGCCGCGACGAGGCCACGCGGTCCTACCGCGACGAGTCGCACAAGCCGGAGCTTCTCGTGGCGCTGGAGCCCACCGACGCCCTGGCCGGCTTCCGGCCCCCTGGGCAGGCCGCGGACGCCCTGGCGCGCCTAGCAGTCCCGGGCCTCGGCGGCGTGACCGCGGCGCTGCGCGTCGCCGACGAGGCGGCGGCGCTGCGCGGCGGCCTCGTCGCCCTCCTCGCGCTGGCCGACCAGCCCGCCGTGGTGGCGGCAGCGGCGACGGCCGCCACCACCGCGGCCGAGCAGGGCGGTACGCAGGCGCCGGCGCTGCGCTGGGTGGCGCAGCTCGCCGCCCGGCACCCGACCGACCCCGGGGCGCTGGCCCCGCTGCTGCTGCACCTGGTGACGCTGGCCCCCGGCGAGGGGCTGTTCGTGCCCGCGGGCACCCTGCACGCCTACCTCGCCGGCGCCGGGGTCGAGGTGCAGGCGTCGTCGGACAACGTGCTGCGCGCGGGCCTGACCACCAAGCACGTCGACGCGCGCCAGCTGCTGGCCGTGCTGGACGCCGCCGCGCGCCCGGTGCCCCTCGTCCACCCGGTGCCCCACGGGCCGGGGCTCGCCGCCTACCCCGTGCCGGTCCCCGACTTCCGCTGCTGGTCGGTGGAGGTCGGCGCGGCCGCGCTGGCGCTGCCCGGGGCCGGCCCGCGGCTGGTCGTCGCCGTCGCCGGGCGGCTGCGGGTGGGGGACGTCGACGTCCCCCCCGGGCACGGCGCCTACCTGGAGGGCACGGCCCCGGTCGTCGTCACCGGGCCGGGGCGCGGCTTCGTGGTGGGCGCCGGCGGCTGAGCCGGCCCGGCGAGCAGCGCGAGCGCCTTGGCCTGGTCGAAGTCCAGGGCGCGGGCGGCGTCCGCGCGTCCGGTGAGCGCGGCGAGGCGGCCCAGGTCGTCGGCCAGGCCCGGGTCGGCGCGAGCGCGCAGCGCGAACGACAGCGCGGCCGGGGACACGTCGTAGCGCTGCTCCAGGGTCGCCGCCCACGCGGCGGCGGCCAGGTCGTCATCGTCATAGCGCCGGTGCTGGCCGCTGCGCCCCGCAGCGGGGGGGAGCAGGCCCAAGGACTCGCGGTAGCGCAGCATCCGGGGGGTAGCGCCCAGCGCCGCCGCCGCCGCCGTGATCCGCATGCCCCCAGTGTGCACCGCGGAGGGGCAACCTGACACGTTCCTGGCAGATTCTGGCCCTACGCCCGCATGGCGCCCTACGATCACCGCCATGACGTCCACCCCTGTTGCCGCTGCCCCTCCTGCCGATGCGCCCCCCGCGGTGCTGCCCCGCCACGACATCGCCGACCCCGCGCTGGCCGCCCAGGGCCGGGCGCGCATCGAGTGGGCGGAGCGGTCCATGCCGGTACTGCGCCTGATCCGGGAGCGTTTCGCCGCGGAGCGCCCCTTCGAGGGCGTCCGGCTGGCCGCCTGCATGCACGTGACCACCGAGACCGCGAACCTGATGCGCACCCTGGTGGCGGGCGGCGCGGAGGTCGCGCTGTGCGCGTCGAACCCGCTGTCCACCCAGGACGACACCGCCGCGGCCCTGGTCCACGAGTACGGGGTGTCGGTGTTCGCCCGCCACGGCGTGGACACCGCGGACTACTACGCCCACATCAACGCGGCCCTGGACATCGCTCCGCACCAGGTGTTCGACGACGGCTGCGACCTGGTGAACACGCTGCACACCAGCCGCACCGACCTGCTCGACGGGGTCGTGGCGGGCTGCGAGGAGACCACCACCGGGGTGATCCGGCTGCGCGCCATGGCCCGCGACGGCGCCCTGCGCTTCCCGATGGTGGCGGTCAACGACACCGACACCAAGCACATGTTCGACAACCGCTACGGCACGGGGCAGTCCACCCTGGACGCGCTGTTCCGGGCCACCAACACCCTGCTGGCCGGCAAGACCCTCGTGGTGGCGGGCTTCGGCTACTGCGGGCAGGGGGTGGCTGAGCGGGGCCGCGGCATGGGCGCCACCGTGGTGGTCACCGAGATCAACCCGACGAAGGCGCTGGACGCCACCATGCAGGGCTTCCGGGTGATGCCGATGGGCGAGGCGGCCGCGATCGGCGACGTGTTCGTCACCGTCACCGGTAACCGCGACGTGCTGCGCGCCGAGCACTTCGCCGCGATGAAGGACGGTGCGATCCTCGCCAACTCAGGCCACTTCGACGTGGAGATCGACATCCGCGCGCTGGTCGACGCGGCCGTCGCGGTGAACCGGCGGATCCGCCACCAGACCGACGAGTACGTGATGGCCGACGGGCGGCGGCTGCTGCTGCTGGCCGAGGGGCGCCTGGTCAACCTCGGAGCCGCCGAGGGCCACCCCGCGGCGGTGATGGACATGTCGTTCGCCGACCAGGCGCTGACGGCGGAGTGGCTGGCCCGCCACGGCGCGACCTTGACCCCGGGGGTCATCGAGGTGCCGACGGCCATCGACGCCCAGGTCGCCGAGCTGAAGCTCGACGCGATGGGTGTGGGGATCGACACCCTCACCCCGGCCCAGGAGCAGTACCTGGCCTCCTGGGAGCACGGCTCCTGAGCCGGGGCTCGGGCGGCGCCGCGCCGTCCGCGGCGCCGCCGCCCGAGCCGGACGCAGCCGCGCTCCCGCGGTGGGGCTTCGGCGACGTCGGGATCACCGCGGCCGCCACCCTCGGCCTGGGTGTCGCGGTCGGGCTGGCCGTGGCCCCGCTGCACGGGGCCGCTTCGGCGGCGTGGGCGAGCATCGCCCTGCTGGTGGTGCCGTGGGTCGGCCTGGGCGGGTGGCCGCTGTGGGCCGCGCGGAGCAAGGGCAACGGGGCCCGGGCGGACTACCGGCTGGTGGTCACGGCGCGGTCCACGGGCATCGGACTGGGCGCGGGGCTCGCCGCCCTCGCGGCCGCGTCGGGGGTCGCGCTGGTGACCGAGAAGGTGATCGGCCACCCCTTCACCTCCGCGGTCGGCACCGTCGCGACGAGCACCACGCGGGCGGCACCGGTGGCGGTGATCCTGCTCGCCGTGCTGGCCGCGTTCGGGTCCCCTGTGGTGGAGGAGCTGGCCTTTCGAGGGCTGACCTACGGCTCGTTCCGCAAGCTGGGCACCGGGCCGGCCGCGGCGATCGGCTGGACCGCCCTGATGTTCGCGGCCTTCCACCTCGAGCCCGTACGCCTGCCGCTGCTGTTCGTGATCGGGGTGGCGCTGGGGGTCGCGCGCTGGCTCGCCGACAGCACCTGGGCGGCGATCGTCGCGCACGCCACGGTCAACGTCCCGGGTGCGGTCGAGCTGGCCCGCCTCGCCCAGCACCACTGAGCAGGCAGGGCGGCGCCGTCGCCCCGCGCCGTGCCGCCGCGACGGCCGCCCGCCGTCGACGTCGGCCCTGCCGACAAACCATCCGTTCGGATGGCGGGATCTGGCGCCCAGCCTGGAATACTCACCGTTTCCAGCTCCTGCTACCGGAGGATCCAGCGATGGCGCGCGTGTCCGGACGTGTTCTTCTCGCCGCGGTGGCCGTCGCGGCCGCCGCGACCCTGACGGCTACCGGTGGCTGCGCGGCGTCGGCCGCCGCCCGGGCGACGGTCGCCACCCCGGTCCCGGCGCTCGCGCACGCGCCCCGGGTCTCCTTCGCCACCCCACCGACCACGGCCGCCTGCGAGAAGGCCTACCAAATCGCCTGCTACAGCCCGCTGCAGCTGGAGGCCGCGTACAACCTGCGGCCCCTGTACAGGCGCGGGATCGTCGGCGCGGGCACCACCATCGCGATCGTCGACTCCTTCGGGGACCCGCAGGCCGCGGCTGACCTGGCCGTCTTCGACAAGGCCTACGGGCTGCCCGCCCCCCCGTCGCTGCGGATCATCACCCCGGCCGGGAAGCTGCCCCCGTTCGACCCGACGAACGCCGACATGTCCGGCTGGGCGAGCGAGACCGACCTGGACGTGCAGTACGCCCACGCGATGGCCCCGGGCGCCAACATCCTCATCGTCGCCACCCCGGTCTCGGAGACCGAGGGGGTGGCGGGCTTCCCGCAGATCGTCCGGGCGGAGAAGTACGTCATCGCCCACCACCTGGCCGACGTCATCTCCCAGAGCTTCTCCGCCACCGAGCAGACCTTCCCCTCGCGGGCGTCGATCCTCGGCCTGCGCTCGGCGTTCATCGCCGCGGACGCCGCCGGGGTCAGCGTGCTGGCAGCCTCGGGGGACGCCGGGGCCACCGACTACACGGTCGCGAACACCTACTACCTGCACCGGGTGACCAGCTGGCCGGACTCCGACCCGCTGGTGACCGGGGTGGGGGGCCTGCAGTACTTCCTCACCGCGTCGGGGGCGCAGACCCAGGCACCCGCGGTGTGGAACGACGACGCGACGATCGGCGGCCCGTCGGCCGGCGGTGGCGGGCTGTCGGTGGTGTTCTCCCGGCCCTGGTACCAGGACAGCGTGAAGCGGGTCGTCGGCAGCGTCCGCGGCGTGCCGGACATCTCGCTGAGCGCGGCGGTCAACGGCGGCGCGATCTCCTACCAGGGCCCCGACGCCAACAACGGCCAGCCGGGCGCGTTCCAGGTCATCGGCGGCACCAGCGAGGCCACGCCGTCCTTCGCAGGGGTGGTCGCACTGGCCGACCAGCTGGCGGGGCGCCCGCTGGGCCTGCTGAACCCGGCCCTGTACCGGATGGAGGCAGCCCACGCCAAGGGCCTGGTCGACGTCACCGACGGCACCAACACGGTCACCTTCACCCAGGCCGGCGCGGCGCACACCGTGCTCGGCTTCGACGCGACCGTCGGCTACGACCTGGCGTCTGGGGTGGGCGGGATCAACGGGGCGTACTTCGTGCCCGAGCTCGTCGCGGCCGCGACCCCGCACTGACCCCGCACTGACCCCGCACTGACGCCGCACTGACCCCGCACTGACCCCGCACGGGACCCCGCGCGGCCAAGCGGGGGCTGGTCCACCACCGCCCGCCCGGCCTAGCGTGGCCACCATGTGCCGCAGCATCCGCACCCTGCGCCCCCCGTTCGCCGACGACGTCACCGAGGCCGACGTCCATGCCGCCGCCCTGCAGTACGTCCGCAAGGTGAGCGGGTTCCGGGCCCCGGCGGCGCACAACACGGCCGCGTTCGATGACGCCGTGGCCACGGTCGCCGCCGCGACCACGGCGCTGCTGGGCGCCCTGGTGGTGCGCCCCGCCGCTGGCCCGTAGCCGTAGCCGATCGGCGGAGGGTCTCCGAGCCGCGCAGGTGCCACGCTGGTGCCACCACAGCTGACCGCGGGGGAGCCGTCGATGTCGCACCGCCGTGCCCTGCTGCCTGCCGTTCTTGCGGCAGGCCTGCTGGTGGCTGCCGGGCCGGGCGGCGCCGCGGTCAGCGCCGGCGCCGCCCCGCCTGGCCGCGCACGCGTGGCCGCATCGACGCCGGTGCCGACGCCGCTGCTGGCCCGCGTGTCCGCCCACGGGCTGGCGACGCCGACCACGGCGCAGTGCGAGGCGGTGCTCCACCTGGCCTGCTACGGCCCCGCTCAGCTGCGGGCGGCCTACAACCTGAACCCGCTGTACGCCTCCCACCTGACCGGCTCGGGGGTCACCATCGCGATCGTCGACGCGTTCGCCGCGCCGCAGGTGGCCGGCGACCTGGCCACCTTCGACGCCGGGTTCGGCCTGCCCAACCCCCCGAGCCTGCGGGTGATCGCACCGGCGGGTGCGCTCCCGGCGTTCACCGTCCACAACGCGGCCATGGTGAACTGGGCGATGGAGACCGATCTGGACGTCGAGTGGGCGCACGCGCTGGCCCCTGGCGCGTCGATCCTGCTGGTCCAGACCCCGGTCGACGAGGTCGAGGGCCTCGGCGGGTTCCCGCAGATCGTCGCCGCGGAGAACTACGTGGTGGCCCACCACCTCGCTGACGTGATCACCCAGAGCTTCGGCGCGACCGAGCAGTCGTTCTCCTCTCCCGCGACGCTGCTGTCGCTGCGCTCCGCCTACCTCGCCGCCGACGCGGCCGGGGTCAGCGTGCTCGCCGCGTCCGGGGACTCCGGGGCGACAAACTTCACCGGCACCGGCTCGACGTACTCCCTGTCGCGGGCGGTCGCGTGGCCGGCCAGCGACCCGCTGGTGACCGCGGTCGGGGGCCTGCAGTACTCGCTGTCCGCCAGCGGCAGCACCGTCGCCCCGCTCGCGGTGTGGAACGACACGGCCAGCCTGGGCCACCCCGCGTCGGCGGGCGGTGGCCCGTCGGTGGTCTTCCCGCGCCCCTGGTACCAAGACGACGTGGCCGCGCAGGTCGGGGCGGCGCGCGGGGTGCCGGACGTGAGCCTGTCCGCCGCGGTGAACGGCGCGGCGCTGACCTACCTGGGTCCGGACGCCTCCGCGAACCGGCCCGGCTACTACCTGATCGGCGGCACGAGCGAGGCCAGCCCGTCGTTCGCCGCGGTGGTGGCGATCGCCGACCAGCTGGCCGGGCACTCCCTGGGGCTGCTGAACCCCGCGCTGTACCTGCTGGAGGACGAGCACGCGCCCGGCCTGGTCGACGTGACGCGGGGCACGAACACGGTCAGCTTCACCCAGTCAGGCGCCCGGCACACGGTGGTCGGCTGGAACGCGGTGCCCGGCTACGACCTGGCCAGCGGGGTCGGGGGGATCAACGCGGCCCAGCTGGTGCCCGAGCTGGTCGCCACCGTCGGGGACGGGCCGTCGACGCGCCCCGGTCCGCCGCGGTCCTAGCCGACGCCGCCCGCCCTGCCCCGACCACCTAGGGGCTGGTGGGGGCGGGGCCCAGCAGCACCAGGGGTGCGCCGGTGACGTCGCTGAGCCATGCGATGCGTCCGAACGGGGAGTCGTGCGGCTCCTCGCGCACCCGGGCGCCGAGCGCGACGGCCCGGGCGACGGCGTCGTCGGCGTCGCTCACCCGGAAGTAGGTGTCCCAGGCGGAGCGGGCCGCCGGCCGGCGCCCGACGTCCATCAGGCCGGCGATCGGGCCGCCGGTGCCCAGGTGCGCGGTGGAGTAGCGGAACTCGTCGGAGTCCGACATGGCGGACAGGCGCCAGCCGAGCAGCGCGGTGTAGAAGGTGGCAGCGGCCGGGTAGCCGGTGGTCCGCAGCTCGGTCCACGCCACGCTGCCCGGCTCGTCGAGGCGCCCGAAGCCGCCGAACTCCCCGGCCTGCCACAGCCCGAACGTCGCCCCGACAGGGTCCGCCACGATGGCCAGCGACCCGAGGCGCCCCACGGCCATCGCCGGCATGGCCACCGTGCCACCGGCAGCCGCGACGGCCGCCGCACCGGCGTGGGCGTCGAGGACCGCGAAGTAGGTCGTCCAGCGGTCGGCCTGCTCGCCGCTGGCCGCCTCGCCCACCAGTGCGGCGACCGCGAGGCCGTCCAGGCTGAACGTCACGTACCCACCGAAGTCGTCCCCCGCGGTCTGTGCCGTCCACCCGAACAGCGCGGTGTAGAAGGCGCGCGACGCCACCGGGTCCGAGCTGGTGAGGTCCACCCACACCGGACTGCCCAGCGGCAGGGGCTGTGTCACGTCGGGCATCGCGGCCTCCCGGGGGCGCTCGGCGGGTCGTGGGCGGTGCGCCCACGCTAGCGG
>Ga0075029_100002097_pt1 | contig 11300 bp, 10 predicted proteins | sample LitLauG_LLR_2013_FD_71391 | JGI IMG/M metagenome (GOLD analysis project Ga0075029, IMG submission 71391) | Freshwater sediment microbial communities from North America - Little Laurel Run_MetaG_LLR_2013 | ecosystem: Environmental > Aquatic > Freshwater > Creek > Sediment | place: USA...
GGCCGGTGTTGGCGTCCGATGGCCAGGGGTTGTGGATGCCGTAGCCGCTCATGATGAGCGCCGAGTTACGCATGTCGGTCTCGGTGTAGCCGGCGTCGACGCCGACGGTGTGCAGCTCCAGGAGCTCGCGACCGTAGTTCTCGTTGAAGTCCGGGGGCACCGAGTCGACGTTGTTCAGGTACTGCATCATGGCGGGGTGGTTTGCGCTGGCCCACAGCATGTCCGCGAAGCGGCCGAGGGCGTACTTGCGGATCACGTTCGTGTCGTAGTCGTGGCGGTTGTCCCACACGTCGCTGCTGGGGTTGGTCACGTTGAGGTGGTTGGACCAGAAGTCCACCATCACCTCGAAAAGCTGGCGCCGGCTCCAGGCCGCTCTGAGCAGGCTGACCTGGCCCAGGTCGTCCATCAGGTCCCAGGCGCCGTTGCTGAGGTTGTGCCGTGCCTGCGGGATGGTCCACAGCAGCCGCGGGTAACGGGCCACGTAGCTGTCGCAGACGTGGTCGTCGATGGTCGCTGGGTTCAGCTGCGCCGACAGCCAGCGCCCGACGCCCATGGAGTTCAGCTCGGCCACTGATGTCGGTGACGGCCCGTAGGTCAGTCGACGCAGCAGGTGCAGGTTGCGGTCGTTGGTCAGGACCGGACCGCTCGCCGCCGCGGGGGGGGACGCGGCGGACGAGACGGCTCCGGACGCCGCAACCGCTGTCCCGACGGCGGCGACCCTGAAAAGGTCACGCCGGGACAGTGATTGAGGGGTCACTCCCGCTAGTTCGACCCTGCGGCGCATCGTCCTGTGCGCCCGATCGGGTGGTTGTCGGCGTCGGGTGCGGCCCGCCGGATCTGCCACGATGGATCGGTGACCGATCACGCCGACGAACCGCAGGCCCTGCCGCAGCTGACCCCGTACGAGCAGATGGGGGGACGGTCGACGTTCGAGCACCTGGTCAGCCGCTTCTATCAGGGGGTGGCTGCCGACGCGGTGCTTCGGCCGTTGTATCCCGACCAGGACCTCGGGCCGGCGCAGGACCGGCTGTTGATGTTCCTCGAGCAGTACTGGGGTGGGCCTCGCACCTACTCCGATCAGCGTGGCCATCCCCGGCTGCGGATGCGTCACGCGCCGTTCGCCGTCACGCCGCTGGCCCGCGACCACTGGCTGGCGCACATGCGTGCCGGGGTGGATGAGCTGGGGTTGCCCGCTGACCTGGAGAGTCAGCTGTGGGGGTACCTGGTGGCCGCGGCGGACTCGATGGTGAACAGTCTCGACGAGACAGCGGAGCCGGCCCCCTGACAGCTCTGACCGGTGCTGCCCACGGCGACGCCACGACGTGCCCTGGGTGACCTTGGGGGTGCCTGGGCCGCGCTACAGGGCGAACAGGTCCAGGGAGTGGGCGGATCCGGTGCGGCCGGCTACTGACCCGCCGGGGCAGCCCAGCCTGAGCCAGGTGCCGTTGGCGTAGGCGGTCACCTCTCCGTCGCGGCCGAGCAGGCCGGTCAGGTCGGCTGCGTGGGCCAGGCGCAAGGGGACGTCGGCGACGACCGGTCGTCCCCAGACTTCGGTGGCGACGGTGTCGAGCCGGGCGCGGGTGCGTTCGGTTTCTGCGAGCACGTCGACTCGCCGGCGCACGGCGTCCACACCGACCCGGACCGCGTCGTGGACGGCGCCGGCGGGGACGGTGGCAACGGTCGTCCAACCGGACCGTGGTGGTAGCAGGGCGGCCCAGATGGGGCCCGGGACCGGCGGTGGCAGCTCGACCGGCTGGAGCGGATGCTGGTCCGGGGAAATTCGCTCAAGCAGTCGCTGCGCGGACACGGTGACGTCGAGGTCGTCGCTCGGCTCGCCCAGCGCCACCGGGCGAACGGTCACGACGTCCAGCGGCGGTCCTGCCCACACGCCGAGCACCAGCCCGCGGGCCTGGACTCGCACGCAGGCCCGCGGATCGAGCCTGACGAGGCGGGTGAGGTAGCCGTAGAGGGCGTTGCGCTCGTTGGGGTCGGCGGGCAGCAGCGTGGTCACTGCGAGGTGGGGTCGTCGGTGAAGGTCTGCAGCCAGGACTTTTCGTCGGAGCTGAGCCGGCGTGGGCGCTCGTTGACGAAGTCGTAGGGGACCATCGTCGAGGACGCGGTCGCGTAGACGACGCCGCCGTGGTCGTAGACCTGGTAGCCGAGGCTGAAGTGCGCGGCCCCGATCTTCGTCACCCAGACGTCGATGGGCACTGGCGCGTGGCGGTGCAGCAGCGGCTTGCGGTAGCGGATGTCGCTGGCTGCGACCAGGATCCCGGCGGCGACCTGGTCGACGCCGGACAGCGGCACCGACTTGAACATCTCGACCCGCGCTTCCTCGACATAGGTGAGGAACTGCACGTTGTTGACGTGGCCGTAAGCGTCCATGTCCGACCATCGCATGGCTACGTGCGCCGTGAATCGTGCCACCGCGGTTCCCGGTCAGCCGCGGGTGAGCTTGCGGTATGTGGCGCGGTGCGGGCGGGCAGCGTCCACGCCGAGACGCTCAACTTTGTTCTTCTCGTAGGAATCGAAGTTCCCCTCGAACCAGAACCACTGCGAGTCACCCTCGTAGGCGAGGATGTGGGTGGTGACCCGGTCGAGGAACCAGCGATCGTGGGACACCACCACGGCGCAGCCGGGGAACTCCAGCAGTGCGTTCTCCAGGCTCCCGAGCGTCTCAACATCGAGGTCGTTGGTGGGCTCGTCCAGCAGAAGCAGGTTGCCGCCCTGCTTCAGCGTCAGTGCCAGGTTGAGCCGGTTCCGTTCACCACCTGACAGAACTCCTGCCGGTTTCTGCTGGTCGGGGCCTTTGAACCCGAAAGCGCTGACGTAGGCCCGTGAGGGCATCTCGACCTGACCGACCTTGATCCAGTCCAGCCCGTCGGAGACCACCTCCCACAGCGACTTCTTGGGATCGATGCCGCCGCGGCTCTGGTCGACGTACGAAATCTTGACTGTGTCGCCGACCTTGATCGTGCCGGCGTCGGGGGTCTCCTCCCCGATCAGCATCTTGAACAAGGTGGTCTTGCCGACACCGTTGGGTCCGATGACACCCACGATGCCGTTGCGGGGCAGGCTGAACGACAGCTCGTCGATGAGCAGACGGTCCCCGTACCCCTTGGAGAGCTTGTCCACTTCGACCACGACGCTGCCCAGCCGCGGACCGGGCGGGATCTGGATCTCCTCGAAGTCGAGCTTGCGTGTCTTCTCAGCCTCGGACGCCATCTCCTCGTACCGGGCAAGGCGTGCTTTGCTCTTGGCCTGGCGTCCCTTGGCGTTGGAGCGGACCCAGTCCAGCTCGTCGGCGAGCCGCCTTTGCCGCTTGAGGTCTTTAGCGCCTTCGACCTTGAGCCGGGACTGCTTGGTCTCCAGGTAGGTGGAGTAGTTGCCCTCGTAGGGGTAGGCGCGGCCGCGGTCCAGCTCGAGGATCCACTGTGCGACGTTGTCCAGGAAGTACCTGTCGTGGGTGACCGCGACGACGGTGCCCGGGTACTTCTCGAGGTGCTGCTCAAGCCACTGCACCGACTCGGCGTCGAGGTGGTTGGTCGGCTCATCCAACAGCAACAGATCGGGGGCCTGGAGCAGAAGCTTGCAGAGGGCGACTCGACGCTTCTCCCCGCCGGACAGGACAGCGACGTCCGCGTCCCCTGGCGGGCACCGCAGCGCGTCCATCGCCTGTTCGAGCTGGGAGTCGAGGTCCCATGCCTGCCGGTGGTCCAGCTGCTCCTGAAGGTTGCCCATCTCCGCGAGCAGGGTGTCGTAGTCGGCGTCCGGGTCGGCCAGCTCCACCGAGATCTCGTTGAACCGGTCGAGCAGGGCCTTGGTCTCGGCCACCCCGTCCTGCACGTTCTCCAGCACGGTCCGCGTCTCGTCCAGCTTGGGCTCCTGCTCGAGGAAGCCGACGGTGTAGCCGGGCGACAGCATCGCCTCGCCGTTCGACGGGATGTCCTGGCCAGCCATGATCCGCAGCACACTGGACTTGCCCGCGCCGTTCGGGCCGACGACGCCGATCTTCGCCCCGGGCAGGAAGGCCAGGGTGACGTTGTCCAAGATGAGCTTGTCGCCGTGCGCTTTGCGCGCCTTGTACATCGAGTAGATGAACTCCGCCATGAGGCCAGAGCCTAGTCGGCTCGGCGCCCCGGCCCCGCCTCGGCGTTCTCACGCGGCCGACTCCTGCGCCGCGGCGCCGTCGTCGTCCACGCCAGCGGCGGCGACGTCGACCGAAGGCCCGGCAGTGTCTTGGTCTGGATCCGTCCCCGCGTCTGTGCTGTTGGCGCCGTAGCCGGCGATGTCGCTGGCTCCGCGGTTCGCCCCGACCGCCGTCACCGTGCGCCCAGGGGTCCTGGTGAAGGTCGACACGCCTCGGGTGAGATCGTGTCCGGCAGCGAAGGCCTCCAGCTCGACCGCGGTCCCGGAGCGGCCGTCGTCGGCGGTCCACTGTCGAACACGTAGGCGCCCCGTGACGATGATCGGGTCACCCTTAGCCAGCGAGGATGCCAGGTGGTCGGCCAGCTGCCGCCAGCAGATGACGGTCACGAATATGGTGTCGACGTCGCTCCAGCCCTTGCCGCGCTCGAACCGCCTGGTGGTCGATGCCAGCCGGAAGCTGGTCATCGCGACCCCGTCGCGGCTGCTGGTCGCCCTGATGTCAGTGGCTACGTTCCCGACGAATGTCACGGTCGTCTCGTTCACCGTTGGCGCTCCTCTCATGGCTCCGCGGTGGAACCCAGGTGAGCAGGCTTGTGGGCTCACTCCTGCGTGTCGGTGGAGTGCCAGGCCGCTGTGGACAACCACCGCACGGGCAAGGGCTGTGGATGACGGGGGGCTTGCGCCCGCCGTTGCCGGGCGCCGGCACGTATCACACCGACCGGTCAGCGACTCACACTCACGTGCAGGTGATGGTGAAGAACCTTCGACGGCGGACGCTGCGGACCAGCCACCGCTGCGGGTGGTCCGTGGCCGGCGGGCGCGGACCCCGGAACCCCCGGGTGCGCCGGGGTTCACTTTGTGCTGGTCGGGCACAATGGTGCCCGCGTGCCGAAATTGACCTCGAGGGGATGTGCATGGGCGAAGACCCGAGCGCTCTTCTCGCTGCGGCGGCCGCGGGCGACTCCTCTGCCTGGAACATCCTCGTCGACCAGTACACCGGTCTGCTGTGGTCGATCGCACGCGGCTACCGGATGAGCACCGCCGACTCCGCCGACGCGGTGCAGACGACGTGGCTCAGGCTTGTGGAGCACTTGGACCGGATCGAGGATCCCAGCCGGCTTCCTGGCTGGTTGGCAACGACGGTGCGCCGCGAGTGCCTGCGTCTGCTGCGGCGGGGCAAGCGAGAGCAGCCCGCGTTCGACGACGACGGCTTGCCTGACGTGGTGGACGACGCGCCCGCTCTGGATGCCGCGCTGCTCGACAGTGAGCGTGACGCTGCCCTGTGGCGAGCGATGAGCCAGATGCCCGAACGGTGTCGACGTCTGCTTCGGGTGCTGATGGCTTCCCCGCCGCCCGCCTACGCGGAAGTGGCCGCTGCCCTCGAGATGCCGATCGGAAGCATCGGCCCGACCCGCCAGCGCTGCCTGGAGCGCCTACGGGATATCGCGGAGGCCGACGGGACCCTCGTTGACCCGGCGGCTGGGGAAGGTGGGGGACGATGAACGACGACAGCGACGACACTCTGATCCGGCGGCTCCGAGGTATCAGCGACCAGGTGGACCCGCCTCCCGCGACTGTGCTGGAGGCCGCTCGCGCAGCCTTCCTGATGCGACGGATCGACGCCGAGCTCGCCGAGCTGGTTCTCGACTCAGCTGTTGACGCCGGGCCGGTGGCCGTCCGGGCCGGGGAAATGGATGCAGTCCGGATGCTCTCGTTCGAGTCCGGCACCGTCTCGGTTGAAGTTCAGGTGACGGACGTGGACGGTGCACGCTCCCTGCTCGGGCTGGTCTCTGGGGCGTCTGGTCCGGTCGAGATGGAGACCATGGCGGGGCGAAGCTTCGTGCAGCTGGACAGTCTGGGCCGGTTTTCGATCGCCGCGGTACCGCCGGGGACCGTTCGTCTTCACCTGACCGCTGACGACGGCACCCCGGTGACCACCAGCTGGGTGAGCCTGTGACCACCGAGCCGGGAGCTCACGGCGTGTGCCCTTGACCGGCTCCCCGTACGTGTCACTGCCCCAAGGTGAACAGTCGCCTGCCTGACGCAAACGGCGGCGGGGTCCAGACGAGACGGTGGGTTCCGACCGCGAATGAGGAGTCCGAGGGGCTGTCGAAGGCGACCTCCTCGAAGCCACTGTCCTCAAACCACTGACGGATCCTGGGGGTCAGGTCAGGGGGGCGACGGTGCCTGGTCCAGAGGACCTCGGCCTGGCTCGCACACAGCCCAGGCAGCCCGTGGACCGCCGTCTCGACGTCAGCGTCGGAGGTGTCCCGAAGATCCCGCAGAACAAGATGACGTTCGCCGGTGTCCCACCCTGATAGGCATCGGTGCACCGAGCATCAGCTTCCACGACATCCAAGCGGGTCAGCCCCTCGCGACGTAGAGCATGTCGCGCCGCTGCAGCGTTGCGCGCGTCCAGCTCGACCAGCCGCCCCTGACACTGGTCACGGCGGGGATGCCTGCGCAGCGCCCGGACGACGACGTGCGCCTGCCCGGCACAGGCACTGATCAGTCGCACGTCACCGGCCGGGGCCCCCTGGACCGCTTGCCTGGTCCGGGAGGCCACCACGGTCAGTCGCTGGGACAGAGCCGATTCTGGGTCGGCGTACGCCTCATGCCAGCGCCACCACCGACTGCCCGCATCCTGCCCGCTCACCCCTCCATTCTGGCCGCCAGGCGTGCCGAGCAGCAGTGGGGCGTCAGCTGCGGTTGCCCGCGAGGGGCGGTTCGCCACTCGACGAATGCGTTGATGTCGCGCGGCTCGGCGGTGCGTACAACCGGCTCCGGACCGACGCTGTCCGAGGGCGGCCACATTCACGTCCGGGCTGGGATCGTCGATGCCCGGCGGCGCGATCGCTACGTCGGCAACCTCGGCGTGCCCATCGCAGGCGGCAACGGTCCGTCGCGCTAGATCAGGCCGGCCCGCACCGCGAAGGCAACTGCGTGGGACCGGTTGCGCAGCTCTAGGCGCGAGGTCATCTCGTGGATGGCGCTCTTGATGGTGCTCTCGGAGTAGGCCATCTCGCCGGCGATCTCCGCGGTGGAGTAGCCGTCCGCGAGCAGCCTGAGAACGCGCAGCTCCCGGTGGCTCAGAGACCGGCCCTGTCCTTGCTCGCCGAAGCGCCCACCGGAGCCAACATGGTTGAACAGTCGCCCCAACAGGTCCGCCGGCAGGGAGCCGTCACCGGCGGCGGCGACCCGGACCGCATCGGCGAGCCGTTCGTTGGTCGCTTCCTTGCGCCGGACGATCACGCAGGCACCCGCCTCTACCGTTGCCAGCAGCGCCGGACCATCGATCTCCCCAACGACGGCTACAACCCGAGATCGACCCCCAGCGTGCACTGCCTCGATGCGCCGCAGCTGCTCCGGGCCCATGACGTCCGCCGCCACCACGACGACGTCCGGGATGTGCTCGCTGCGCCAAGGCAGCAGCTCGAACTCCTCACGGGTTCGAAGCTGGCCAGCAACCCCGGCATAGGTGACGGGGTCGTCGGCCAGCACGCTGACACCAGTACGCACCATTGCAGTCATCCTTTCAACATCCGGTTCCGGCGCGGGCGCTCGACCACGTGCCTGGTCACTCCAGTCCGTCACAGGAAAGGGGCGCTCCCCTGGGTGCGCCCCTTTCCTGCCCCACCCCTCAGAGCGGCGACAGGCGGACCTGATACACGCCGCATCATGAGATTCCGGACGGATCGGACAACCGGGCGGGCAGCTACCGCAGGCCGCCGACATGCCCCGGGAGTGTCCAAAGCCCGACATGTCCGTAGCCCGCCGCGGGAAGTCTTTGGAGGATCAACGGTGAACCGGGTAGACCCGAACCGTGTGCCAGACCGACACCGAGCAGGCTCCTGCGACGTTCCTGCTGCTGGGCCCGGCCGGGGTGAGGTCGGGCCCGGGAGTGCGTGTGCTGCGTGGTCGACGTCAGAACCTGCTGTACGCGCTGCTTGCGCTCGGGGCAGGCACCCCGGTCCCGACTGACGACTTGCTGGACGCCATCTGGGACGACTGGCGGCCGACCGAGCCGGCTGCGGCGCTGCAGTCGCAGGTGTCCCGTCTACGCGCCTTCCTTGGCGGGTCGATCACCTGCGGAGTGGGCACGTATGCGCTGAACGTGGACGCCGTTTCGGTCGACGTGCACCGCTTCGAGGACCTGGTCCGCGGGTCGCGGCAGCTGGTCGACGGGGGCTCGCCGGCGGTTGCCCGCCAGCGGGTGGCGGCTGCTCTGTCGATGTGGCGCGGCGCACCGTTCCCTGAGCTGGCCGGGGTCGGTTTCGCTGTGGCCGAGACTGCCCGTCTGGAGGAGCTCAGGCTCGAGGCGTTGGTGGTGCGCGCGCAGGCCGACCTGATGCTGGGTCGAGCCAGTCTCGCGGCGATCTCGCTGCGGACCCTGACCGGCGCGTACCCGCTTCGCGAGGACCTGTGGGCCATGCTGGTGCGCGCCTTGTACGCCGCTGGCCGCACCGCCGAGGCGCTCGCCGCCTACCGCTGCGCCCGCCGCCGACTGCTCAGTGAGCTCGGTCTGGAGCCCGGCCCGTCTCTGCGGGGGCTCGAGGCAGCTGTGCTTCGACACGATCCGGCGCTCACCGGGTTCAGCCAGCCCGTGGCCTGGCAGGACCAGGTGCCCGGGTCGCCCGGGTCGCCCCGGCCGAGCCCGCTCCAAGATCAGGGCGCCTAGGCGTTGCCAGCAGGCCGAACGACTTCCGGTGCCGGGGAGCGGTCTCAGCACAGCGGCGGTGTCGCCCGGCCCGTCAACGCCTTCCACACCCGGGCCGCTACCGGCACAACATCGCGGACGTCCGCCTCGGTTAGGTGGAAACGCGATACTCGCGCCGATCACCCCACCGCCGACGATCGCCACCTCAGCTCGCGAGGGCAGCGTGCGCCGGTGGTGCATCCGCGCGGAACAGCCACCGGTCCCGCCGCGACCTCGGCCGTCTTCCCCCCCAACGGGAATAGCCGGTCATCCGGCGGCGGTTGGCCCCGTTGTCGGAGCCCAGTGATATCAACACGAGGCCGTTTCCGACCACCGCTTTCAAGGCTTACAGTGTTACACCCGTTCCGTTACCCGGGTCGAACAGCCAGCCGTGGCTGTTCGGCACCGTTGCGCTACGCCCTTGACCGACGATCTTCCGCAGGAGTCTTCGTGGCCAGCATTGACAGCACCCCCGCAACGGCCGCTCAGTCGGCCCTCAGCCCAGGCGAGCCCGATCCGCAGCGCTGGCTTGCGTTGATCGTTATCGGGATGGCCCAGCTGATGGTCATCCTGGACGCCTCCATCGTGAACATCGCGCTTCCACATGCGCAGGCAGCCCTGCACATCAGCGACTCCGACCGGGCCTGGGTGGTCACCGCGTACACCCTCGCGTTCGGCGGGCTGCTGCTCCTGGGTGGCCGGATCGCCGACTACGCGGGCCGCAAACGGGTCTTCATCATCGGCCTGCTCGGCTTCGGCCTCGCATCCGCGCTGGGCGGCGCCGCTCCCAACGCGGCGCTGCTGCTGTCTGCCCGCGCACTGCAGGGGGCCTTCGCTGCCCTTCTCGCGCCTGCCGCGCTCTCGTTGATCTCGGTGACCTTCACCGAGGTGAAGGAGCGGGCACGGGCCTTCGGCGTCTACGGGGCGATCTCCGGCGGCGGCGCGGCGCTCGGCCTCGTGCTCGGTGGTGTGCTCACCCAGTACGTCTCGTGGCGCTGGTGCCTGTTCGTCAACGTGCCGATCGCCTTGTTCGCGGCGTTCGCCGCCGTCCCGGTGGTCCGTGAGAGCAAGGCAGGTGGCGACACGAGGTACGACATCCCCGGGGCCGTCACCTCGACTCTCGGCCTGGTGGCCCTGGTCTTCGGGTTCACCAAGGTCAGCGAGCTCAAGGCGCACGTCCCCGGCCAGCTGCCGCAGGTGAACGGCTGGACGAACCCCGTCTCACTGACCTCGTTCGCCATCGCGCTGCTGATGTTCGTGGCGTTCGTCGTGGTGGAGCGGCGCACGGAGCACCCGCTGCTTCCGCTACGCGTGGTCCTGGACCGCAACCGGGGAGGCTCCTACCTGACCTCTTTGATCGTGGGCCTGGCGATGTTCGGGATGTTCCTGTTCCTCACGTACTACTTCCAGGGCACCCTTGGGTACAGCCCGCTCAAGGCCGGGCTGCTCTTCCTGCCGTTCTCCGGCGGAATCATCATCGGCGCCGGGATCACCAGCCAGCTGCTACCCATGATCGGCCCTCGCATCCTGATGACGGTCGGCACGTTGATGGGCGGCGTGGGGATGCTGTGGCTGACAAAGATCACCGTGGCCGACTCCTACCTCACCCACGTCTTGCCGTCTCAGATCGTGATGAGCCTGGGGCTTGCAGCGGTATTCGTCCCGCTGGCCAGCACAGCGCTGATCGGCGTGGGCAACCACGACGCCGGCGTTGCCAGCGCACTGGTCAACACCACCCAGCAGATCGGCGGATCGCTGGGGACGGCATTGCTGAACACCATCGCCATCTCGGCGACCGCCGCGTTCCTGGTCGCCAACGGCACGACCGCGCTGTCGGTGCGTCAGGCGCAGGTCCATGGCTACACGGAGGCCTTCACCATCAGCGCCGTCTTGTTGTTCGTCGCTGCCGCTGTGGCGTTCTTCTTCATCAGCCCCGGCAAGCCTGAGGTCCACGACGGGGACGTGGCGGTCGCACACGCATAGAGCACCAGGTCCGGGCCGGCTCCTCGGGCCGGCTCGGGCCGGTCAGGGATCGGTGAGGGTACGCAGGCCCAGCAGGCCTGCGTACCCGATCATCCCGGCGCCGGCCACCACGTCGGCGACCCAAAGTCCCCGGGCGCCCATTCGCCGGCCTGCAAGGCGCATGCCCCCGGCGAGAACCACATGCCAGGCCAGGCTGCCCAGGGCGATCCCCAGCAGCAGGCTGACGGTGCCGGACGCCGCTTGGGTCACTCGGGCGGTCGATGTCGCAGCGAAGATCGCGGCCCACGACGCGATCGTCAGCGGGTTCGATGCCGTCGCGACCACCGACGTGCGCAGCGCCGCCCGGACCTTGTGGTCCGCGGCCAGGGTGCGCGCCGGTATGGAGTCAGACCTGGAGGTGGCATCGGCCCGGGCGGCGCTGCGCACGTCGGTGGTCGCGACGGCATCGAACCCGCTGACGATCGCGTCGTGG
>Ga0075029_100002099_pt1 | contig 11297 bp, 7 predicted proteins | sample LitLauG_LLR_2013_FD_71391 | JGI IMG/M metagenome (GOLD analysis project Ga0075029, IMG submission 71391) | Freshwater sediment microbial communities from North America - Little Laurel Run_MetaG_LLR_2013 | ecosystem: Environmental > Aquatic > Freshwater > Creek > Sediment | place: USA...
GCTCCAGCGGCGCCGCGATTCCTCGGCGTCACCGCCAGGAGCGCTGGTGGCGCGCATCTTGCGGGCGGCGGATGCCTGCGAGAGCGCCGCGTTTGACGCGGCGTTGGAGGCCTGGCTGAAGGAACCCATGGCACCCGCCACGGGCCCGCGTTTGCTGTTGCTCGGCAGCACGCCACCGGATGAGCGGTTGCATGCGGCGGTAGAAGCCGGTGGCGGCCAGGTCGTCGCCGAAATCGGCGATCAGGCGCTCACCCGCCTGGGCCCGCCCATAGAAGCCGGAACGGATGCGCTCGCTGCGCTGGCCCGCCGGCACCATGAGCTCGACTTCGGCCCGCGGGCGGTGCGCGACTACCCGGCGATGCTGCGGACCCGGATAGCGGCCTGCCGCGCCGATGGTGTCGTGGTCTGGCTCATCGACCAGGACGAATCGCTGGCCTGGGACGTGCCCGCGATGAAGCGCGCCCTGGCGGAGGCGCACGTGCCGGCACTGTACCTGACACGGCGCCAATGGGATGCGGGCGACGGCGCCGGCGAGGAAATCGCGCGCTTTACCATGCAACGGGCAGCCGCCTCATGAGACCCCTGGCTGCGCACGCGGTTCTGGCCATCGGCACGGCGGCCGAGGGCGGACTGGCGCGCTTCCTGGTTTCCCTCGGGGCCGAGGTCACGCGGGTGCGGTCCGAAGAGCTCGCCGACCGCATCGCCGGTGCCTCTTTTCTGATCGAGCAGGAGGGCCTCTCCCGGCTGGAGGCCGCCGGCTGCGCACGCAACTTCATCGAGAAGGCGAATCCCGCGCTGATCCATGTGTCCGTCACGCCTTTTGGAAACCTCGGTGAACGCGCGCATTGGCGCGGCTCCGAACTGGTGGCCTCGGCAATGGGCGGGACGCTGCTGCTGACGGGCGAGCCGGATCGCGCGCCGGTGAAGGAAGCGCTGGATGCGTGCTGTTTCCATGCTGACCTGGTCGCCGCAGCAGGCGCCCTCGCGGCTCATTACGAGCGCGGCGGCTCGGGACTCGGCCAGCTCGTGGACGTTTCCGTTCAGCAGGTGGCATTTTCGCGCAATGTAAACGGCATCCTGGTGTGGCAGTTCGATCGACGCAAGCTCCACCGTGTCGGCGGGGCGCTCAACTACGGCCGGGCTACGGTGCGCTGTATCTGGCCGCTGGCCGACGGCTGGTGCTTTCATACGCTGATGACGGGACGGTTCGGGGCCCCCGCCAATCAGGCCTTGAGTGAGTGGATGGACGAGTGCGGCGTCGACAATCCTCTGCGCGGTACGGACTGGACCCGGTACAACCGCTCAACGCTCGACCCCGCCGTACGCGCCACCTGGGAAGCCGCGATGGCGGCATTCTTCCGCACGCGCCATAAGCGGGACATCCAGACCGAGGGCCGGCGCCGCGGCATCAACGCCTGCGTCGTCGCCGAGCCCGCCGATGTGCTGGCCGATCCGCACCTGGCCGCACGCGGATTCTGGTCCACGCAGGACGGCGTGAAGCGACCGAGCCGATTCCTGCGGATTGCCGAGGGCCTGCCTGGTGCGGCGAAACCGGCGACACCGGCGACACCGGCCATGCCGGCCATGGAGGCAGTATCGGCCGAAGCGATCGCCCATCGTGCCAGTGCGCGACCGGGGCCGCTCGCAGGCGTCCGGGTGCTGGATTTTTCCTGGGCGCTCGTCGGCTCGGTCACGACCAAGACGCTCGGCGACCTCGGGGCCGACGTCATCAAGGTCGAAAGCCGTACGCGTCCCTGCCTCACACGCATCGACGTACAGGTCTCCGCCTCCACGCCCGCCAGCTTTGACGACAAGCCCTGGTTCGCCCATCTGAACACCTCCAAGCGCAGTCTCGCGCTCGATATGAAGCGGCCGGAAAGCCGTGAGGTGCTCGAGCCGCTGGTTCGCTGGGCCGATGTGATCGTCGAGAACTTTTCCCCCGGCACGATGGCCAAGCTGGGGCTCGATTACGAACGCCTGCGTCAGCACCACCCCGCGCTGATCATGGTCTCAGGCAGCGTCTACGGCCAGAACGGGCCGCTCGCGCAGGAATGGGGTGTGGACGGAACCGGCGCGGCGCTGTCGGGCCGCACCTTCCTGACCGGCTGGCCGGACCGCGACCCGGTGATCCCCGGCGCGGTGCCGTATGGCGACGTCATCGTCCCCTATGCGATGGTCGCCGGTGTCGCCGCGGCGCTCCAGCACCGACGCCTGACCGGCCGCGGGAGCCACATCGATGCCTCGATGTACGAGATTTGCGTGCAGCAGACGTATGAGGCCATCGTCCAGGCACAGGTAGGCACGCCACCCCGGCGGCTCGGCAATGCCGACGCGCATGTGTACCACCAGGGGGTCTATCCGGTGCGCGGTGAGGACCGCTGGATCGCCATCACCTGCGCCGCGCCCGAGGACTGGCGTCGGCTGCGCGAGCATGCCGGATTGGACCAAGCGCTCGAACCGGCAGTGCGTGATGCACGGATTGCAGCCTGGAGCAGCACGCAGGACGGCCCGGCGCTGGCGGCGGCCCTGCAACGGTTCGGTGTCGGTGCCGGTGTACTGCAGGACATCGAGGATCTGCTGGAGCGCGATCCCGGGCTCGCGGCCCGCGGCGCGCTGGTGCCGCTCGATCACCCGCTGCTGGGCCGCTTCGGGCATGTGGCGACGCCGCTGCGCTGTTCGCGCAGTCCACTCGCGCCTTACCGCGCTCCCGGCCTGGGCGAGCACTCGCTTGCCATCGCCGCGGAACTCGCCGGCCTGGCCCCGGATCGGATCCGCGAACTCGAAGCGCTGGGAGTATTCCAATGACCTCAACCCCCACCGCACGGAGCCGCAAGGACCTCGCGTGTACCGCGGCGGCTACGGCCTACCAGCGCGGCTACGTCGGCGACATGCGCCGCCGTGTCGTCGAGCTCGGCGAACCCTTCGTGGTCGCACAGGCCGACACGCCGCACGAGCTGTTCCATGCGATGGACATCCCGCTGATCACCAACCAATGGTGGTCGGCATACATCTCGGCCAAACAATTGTCGCCTCGCTATTTTGCCACGATGGAGCAGGCCGGCTACCCGGGCAACAGCTGCCATTACTGCTCGCTCGGCCTGGCCTGCACCCTCGCCAACGATCCCGCCACGGCGCCGTGGGGCGGCCTGCCGCGGCCGATCGCGCTCGTGGCCCGGCTGACCTGCGACTGCATCCAGCACGTATTCGCCCAATGGGCACGCGCGCTGGACACGGATTTCTTTGCACTGGAAGCGCCGGGCTGGACACACAAGGATCCGGCCTGGTTCGAACACTCCAATGAAGACTGGGAGGCGGTCTTCGAATCCGAGCGGATTGAGCTGCTCGTGACCGAGATGCGCGAGCTGATTGGCTTGCTCGAGCGCAAGACCGGCCGGCGATTCGATGAAGCCCGGCTCGAGCGGCTGATGCACCGGATCAACGAGCAGGAGGGCTACATTGCCGAGGCGGCACAGCTGATCGGCGCCGCGAGGCCCTGTCCGGTATCGATCGTCGACCAGATGCCCAATACGATGATCCCGCAGTGGCATCGAGGTTCGGATTGGGCCGTCGACCACGCCCGACGTTTCCGCGATGAAACCGCCGAGCGCGTGCGCTCAGGGGCGGCCGCCAGTGGCCGGGAGCGCGTGCGCCTGATGTGGATCGGCGCGGGCCTCTGGCACGACCCGGGCTTTTACAACGCGCTGGAGGAACGGCATGGGGCGGTCTTCGTCTGGTCCATGTACATGCCCTTCGCAGGTCCGCAGTACATCCGGTCACTTCACGGCCGCCCGCTGCACGCGCTGGCCAGTCGCATCTGCTCGATGAACGAAGTGCTGCACCTGCCGCCGTGGATGAACAGCTGGATGGTCAGCGAGGCCCGGCGCTGCGGGATCGACGCCGCGGTAATGCTGGTGCCGCCGGGCAACCGGCTGTCCCAATCGGGCACCCGCCTCACGCAGCTGGCGCTGCAGGCCGCAGGAGTGCCAACCCTGGCGCTGGATGCCGACATGGTGGATTCGAAAGGCTGGAGCCAGGAGCAGGCCGTCGAACAGGTCTCGGGATTCCTGGACCGGGCCGGGCTGACGTGACCCGCATCGTTGTCGTGCTGCTGACCTTCACGCTCGCCGCCTGCGCGGGACCGCCCGACGCGGGCCACACCACGCTGATCTACGCGAGCCCTTACGGGCCCAACCACCCGTTCAGTCTCGCCGATCAGGCCTGGATCCGCCGGGTGGAGACCCTCGCGCATGGGACGCTGCGAATCCGGCCGGTCTGGTCCGGCGCCCTGCTTTCCTCGGATCAGTCGCTGGAGGAGCTGCGTCACGGTGTGGCCGACATCGGGCTGATCACGCCCATCTATGTGCGCGGCGGCGTGCACCTGATCAGAACCCAGTCGGGCTTCTACGCGGGCGCGCGCACCTCAGCGCAGCAGGTCGCCCTCTACCAGTGCCTGGCCGCCGCGGTACCCGAATACGCGCGCGAGTTGTCCGGGTTGAAGGTGCTGGCGATCCAGGGCGGAACGCTCCCGGGCGTGGTGACGCGCCTGCGACCCGTGCGCACGCTCGAAGACCTGCGTGGCCTGCGGTTGCGTGCGCCGACCGAGCTGCTCGGTGTACTGCGCGACCTCGGAGCCGACCCGGTCAACATGCCGATGGGGGAGGTCTACTCTGCGCTCGCCAAGGGCGTGCTGGACGGGGTGATCGCGCCGGCGGATGCCCTGCACTCGATGCACCTCTCGGAAGTGGCCCGGTACTACACGCGACTGGAGATACCGCGCGGCGCCTACCCGGCCCGCGCGATGAGCGTGCGCCGGTGGCGCACGCTCAGTGCGGCTCAGCAGCAGATTCTGAGCGACGCCGAACCGTTCTGGGAGGAAGCGCTCGCGGCGGCCACGCAGGCCGCGGTAGCCAAAGGTGAGGCGCAGGGGCGGCGTGACGGGCTCGCCTTCCTGCCCATCGCGCCCGGGGACCAGCAGCGCTTCGACGCTCTCTATGCCCGCGATGCGTCGCTCAGCGCGGCACGGTTGCAGACGCTTGGAATCGACGGTCCCGCCGTCTACGCCCGGGCGCGCCGGCTTGCGACGCAATTGCCGGGCAACGGCACGCTCAATTGCGGCCTCGCGACAAGCGCACCGGTGCCCGAACCTGCCCGGGCGCCCTGAGGACGGGGAAGGGAGGCGCTTCGCGCCCGCCCTTCCCCGACACGGCATCAGAACTTCTTGCCGATGGCCACCGACACCAGCCGGCCGATCGGATTGGCCGCACCCGGATCGAAGCCGCCGCCGCCGTTCGCGCCGATCGGGATATTCACGTACGGCGGCGAAGTATTGGCGACGTTCATGATGTGCAGCGTGAGCGAAAGGTCCTTCGACCAGGCGGCCGTTATGGCCTTGCCGATGTCGTAGACGGCATCCAGATCGAGGGTCGTGTACGCACCCACGGATTGGTTGGGGGTGGCCTCGGTGTTGGTATAGCCGTTCTCGAAATTGACGAATGCCATCGTGGTCCACGGGCCTTGCGCCCAGCCCACATTACCCCGCATCCGCAGCCGCAGCGGATAACCAATGGTGTTGAGCTCATTGAAGATCGCACCGCCGGGCGTAAATTGCACGTCGAACTGCGTCGTCAGGTTGGCCGACAGCCCGACGCTCCATTGTCCAATGCTGGTCGGGATCACGTAGCTGCCCTGGAAATCCAGGCCCGACGTGCGCGTCGCGCCCACGTTCAGCTCCTCGCCGTTGACGAATACGCTGGGATTGGCCAGCGGTGGACCGAACAGCGGCAGCTTGCCCGGACCGGTGACGTACTGCGCGATCAGCGACGAACAGGCCGCGGACGGACACCGCGTAATCAGGCTGCCCAGCTGCTGGGACTGCTGCAGGATCGTCAGGTCCGCAAGGTAACTCGAGATCTGGTTCTTGTAGTCGATGTTGTAGTAGGTGAGGCTGAGCTTGGCGTGTTCAACCGGCTGGAAGTCGACGCCGAAGGAATAGGTTGTCGCGGTCTCGGGCTGCAGCGTCAGGTTGCCGCCGCCCAGCGTGTAGCCCACGGACGTACCCGAGGCCGCCAGCGGGTCCGAATAGGTCTGCACGAACACGCCGCGCAGGGGTCCGACCAGCTCCGACAGCAGCGGCGCGCGGAAGGACGTACCGTAGCTTGCGTGGACCATCCAGCCCTCGGCAGGCGACCAGTTGACGCCCACCTTGGGGTGGCTCGTGCCGCCGAAATCGCTGTAATCCTCGTGGCGGCCGGCAATGTCGATATCGAGGCTGCGGATGCCCGGCAGCGCGTTATCGTGGCCCACGATGGGTACCAGCAGCTCGGCGAACTCGGACTCCGAATGCCGGTTCAGGCGCTGGCGGATCGCCAGATCTGCGCCGCCGGGAACGCCGGAATTGATGCCATAGAGCAGTTCGTCATGGCGCCACTGGCCGCCTACTGCAAGTCGCACGTCGCCGCCCGGGGCATGGAACAGCGGTCCATCCGCCTGGCCCTCCACGACCTGTTCGCCCGAGATGCCGGGTCCAAAGAAGCGGCTGGCAAAGACGCTGTGCAGCACGCTGGCGGCATTGGTTCCGCCGAACACGTTCAGGGCCGTGGCCGGATTGCCGCTTGCGAGCGCCGCGGCCAGATTGCCGTTGTTGAGGGCCAGAGGGGGCGCCAGGATCCAGTCGGTATCGCGCCCGGCGGTGCCGTCGAGCGTCACCAGCCAGTCATGCCCGAGATTGAATTTCACCCCGATCGTGCCCTGGGCGTTGATCGAGGAGCCGTAGTTGTGATTGGCGTACCCGAGATCGCCGCCGAAGGAATAATCCACCTGCTCGCATTGCGGCGCACCAGGTGCCGGGCTGCAGGGTGCCAGCGTCGCGCCGGGCGGCTGGACGAAGAACGCGTTCGTGGCCGGAACCTGCAGCGGTCCGGTCGACATCTGCGTTGCGATCACGAACGTCCGTTTGGCGTAGGTACCGTCGCCGAATACGCTGATCGCATCCGTGATTTTCTGGTCAAAGGTCAGCGCAATGTTGCTGTGCCGGATCTGCGGCAGGATGTCCTGGTAATGCGCCACATCGCAGTTGTTGGCCGTGCCCGCAACCAGCTTGCTGGCGGTCGCAGCAGTGACGCCGCCGGCGGGTATCGCGTAGCTGACCGGTCCCGTGGCCGTGTTGATGACGATATTGCCGGGATTGCATTGCAGGCTGGCGTAATTGCCGCCCCCCTGGCTGGTCTGGTTGGATTCGAAGAAGGCGCGGTTCACCCCGTTCAGATCCGAGTGATAGTCATCCTCGAAGCCCACGCTGATCTGGCCCGTGGACCAGTGATGTCCCATGAGCACGCCGATCTGGCTTTCGTCATAGGAATTGGCCCAGCCGTAGCGCGCCTTCATTTCCACGCCTTCGACATCGCGGCGCAGGATGAGGTTGACGACGCCGGCAATGGCGTCGGAACCGTAGGTGGCCGAAGCACCGTCCGGGACGACGTCGATCCGTTGCATCATGATCGAAGGGAATGATCCCGGATCGACCGACGCGCCGCTCGTGCCGCTTGGGGGCGCACGGTGCCCGTCGAGCAGAGTCAGCGTCGCATACGGGCTGAGGCCGCGAAGGTTGATGGAATTGCCCCAGACAATGTTGGTCGCTCCGCCCGTACCGGTGCGCGACGCCTCGGTCACGCCCAGGTTATCGACCTGCGGCAGATCGCGCAGCATGTCGACCACGGTATTGGCACCGGATTGCTGGAGCGTCGCCTGGTCGACGCCAATCAGCGTTGAACCGACCGGCGCGGCATTGTGGATCAGGGTACCGGTGACGACCACTTCCTCGAGCGGCGGATTCGCGGCGTTCTGAGCGCTCGCCAGATCGGCGTCGGCGGCCAGGGCAACCGCTGCGCCGAGCAGCGTGCCGCATCCGAGCAACAGGCCCGCTGCGCAAGCCAGGATCGTGGCGGATCTGCCGGAATAGTAGTTTGAAATACGAATCATCATTTGCGCTCCCCCCTACTTGGTCATGATGTACGTTGCGGATCATCTTATTTGTAACGTATTTCATTATCAAGAGTCGTTGGTACCTTCAACGATAGTTGCGATTGGAGTCGGCCTGGTCGAGCCACGCCCCGGGTCGGATTCCGTACCGCCCGGATTTGTCGCGCACGGGCAACAATCGCGTTTCGCGACGCGGCAGGGCACGGCACGGGCCGCTGCCGTGCTAGCCGGGGCCTTGCAGTTGAAAGTCCCCGTCGATTGTCCGCAGCTGCGTGGCGAACCCCGCCTCCGCGGAGCTCTCGGCCAGGAACTGCCCGATGCGCGCGAACCGCGGGTCCGCAGGATCCAGCAGCCGCGGCGCGCTGTCATCTCCGATCCAGGCCGGTGTAAACCTGGCCTCCGGACGACCGTCTGCGGTGACGAGCAGTTTGGCCAGTCCCGTAAGACGCGTGACCTCCGGCAACGTATAGCGTTCATGCGGGCGCCACGTGGGGTTGAGGCTGACCAGGTCACGGAATGACGCACTGCGGGTAATGGCGGGATCCCAGACCTGCGGCTGCTCGATCGCGAAATTTCCCAGGCTGTAGTAGATGGGCCGGTCGCGGTAGATCTCGATGCCTTTGAGCACATGGGGATGATGGCCCAGTATCGCGTCCGCCCCCGCGTCGATCAGTGCATGAGCGACCTCGATCTGATACTCGGCGATCGTCACCGGCACCATGTGGATACCCCAGTGGAGCGATACCAGCACGACGTCGGCCCCTCCACGCGCAGCGCGGACCGCCTCGCATAGCGCGTCCCGGTCGGCACGATGCGCAAAACTGCGGATGCGCGCGGGTGTACCGGGCTGATCGTGCTCGACCTGCTCATAGAGTGTGTGGGCCCGAAGCGGCGCACACCCGGGCTTGTCTGCCTCCGCCGCATACCCCTCCGGCAGTATGGCGCTGGCGGCAAGTACGGCCACGCGCAATCCCGCCACCGTCCTGACGAGGGCTTGACGCGCCGCAGCGAGCTGCGGGCCGGCTCCGCACAGACCGATGCCTGCTTCGTGCGCATGCCGGAACGTGTCCTCGAAGGCGTCATAGCCGTAGTCGAGGCAGTGATTGCCCGCGAAGGACATCAGGCTGACCCCCGCGTCGCGCACCGCCCGGGCCATGGCGGGCGGCGCTCGCATGGCCAGCTTCGCATTCGGGACCCTGGCACCGCGCTCCGAGATCGCGCACTCGAGCTGCCCGATCACCAGGTCGGCCGCCCGCAGTCCGGGCGCCACGGCAGCGAACATCGAGGTGGCGTCCGCGCGTTTTACGCCGATATCGCCGCAAGCCAGGATCGTGACCACGGTTTCAGCTCCGCGCCTGATCCGATGAAGGCGACAGGAGCCTGATGAGCGCGACCAGCGCGGCCGAAAGGAACAGCATCAGGGCGATCAGCAGCGTCGGGCCGGCAAAGCTCCCGCTCCGCTCGCGCACATAGCCCACCAGGTGCGGCATGACGAGCCCGCCCGAGCTCCCGCAGATATTGATCGCCACGGCCGCGACGGCCAGTGTCGCCGGACCGAGCAGTGCGGTCGGGAGTGCCCAGAATGCGCCCTGGGCGGCGCCGAGCGCGAGTCCGGCCATGAACAGTGCGGCGAGCCCGGGCACGCCCCCACTCAGCGCCCACGCGCTCAGGATGGCCACTCCGGCAAGCGCCGCCGGCGCCCCAATGTGCCAGAAGCGCTCCCCGGTGCGGTCGGAGTGCTGCGAATTGTAGTACGTGCCCAGTGCGGCGCCTGCCCACGGCAGTGCGTTCACGAGACCGATCTGGAAATTGCTGAGCCCTGAAAGCTGCCGGATCATCTGCGGCAGCCAGAACATGATGCCGTAGGCGCCCGAGAGCAGTCCGAACCACAGCAGCGCGGCCGCCCATACCATCGGTTCGCGCAGCACACGCCAATCGTTGTGTACTCGATCCACAGCGCGCAGCGCCGCATGCTGTTCGAGCCATGCACGCTCCGGCGAACTCAGCCAGCTCGCCTCCGCGGGGCGGTCCGGGAAATAGAACCACGCCGCCAGACCCAGGGCCAGCGTCGGGAGCGATTCGGCGATCAGCATCCAGCGCCAGGCAGCCACATGAAAGGGTGGCGTGCTGCCCATCAGCCAGCCCGACACCGGACTGCCAAGCACCAGCGAGATCGGTATCGCCAGCATCGGCAGCGCGAATGTGGTCGCACGCTCCTGCTCGGTCGCGAACTGGCTGAGATACAGCACGATGCCGGGGGCCAGCCCGCCTTCGGCAAAGCCGAGCAGGACGCGCAGCACATCGAACTGCAGCGGCGTGCGCACGGCCGCAATGCCGGCTGCGCACAGCGCCCATGAAAGTGCGCACAGGCTGAGCCAGCGGCGCATGCCGATGCGCTGCAGCACCAGCACGCTCGGATACTGACCCGCCAGAAAGCCGAGAAACAGTATCCCGGCCCCGAAGCCGTATTGGCTGGGGCTGAAGCCCAGATCGTGATTCATCTGCAGTGCCGCGAAACTCACGTTCACCCGGTCCAGTGAACTGAGCAGCATGAACGCAATGGCCGGCATGGCCAGGCGCCAGCGCACTTTCCGCACCAGCGAGGCGGGCGTCGCGCTCATGGGCCGTGCTGCGGCGGCTGCGCCGGCTCGGCTGACGTGGATCCAGCCGGTTCGCCGGCGCACCGCGGCATCGTCCGCACGCACGGGCGCAGGAAGGCGGGGGCGTCGAAGGACACGAACCGGCCGGACCCGAGGCCGGTGGCTTCGGCACGCGCATCGAGCCGCTTGGGGTCCACGTCCCAGCGGCCGGTGCGCAGGCGCAGCTGCAGAGTCTGCAGCGCCGCGACGTGTTCCGCGGGCGAAATGGCGCAGTGACCCGCGCCCCGGATCCACAGGGCACTGAACCGGTCCGCGCGTCCGTTCCGGCGCACGGCCAGCCCATAGGCCGTCTGCATCGATGGCGACGTCAGCCCGTCGCCGATCGTGTGATAGCTCAGCACCGGCACCTGCGGCTGGGCGAACGGGACATAGTGGTCCCGCATGTAGGATACGGCTGCGGGATTGCCGGCAATGCGCGCCGCGGCGGCCAGTGTGTCCAGGTCCTGCTCCAGATCCAGCCCGGCCGCGCGGTAGAAGGACTCCACCCACGAGCGCCTGCCGCTCATTGCCAGCTGCGCGCGATAGTCGATGCCGGTGTTCCACGAAAACACGCCGCCCGCGCGCTGCTCCTGGTCGACTCGCGGCAGCAGCACGCCCATCACGAAGGACTGCGCCAACTGACCGAGTTGAGCATCCGGATCCCGCTCCTCGGGCTGCGCT
>Ga0075029_100002102_pt1 | contig 11294 bp, 22 predicted proteins | sample LitLauG_LLR_2013_FD_71391 | JGI IMG/M metagenome (GOLD analysis project Ga0075029, IMG submission 71391) | Freshwater sediment microbial communities from North America - Little Laurel Run_MetaG_LLR_2013 | ecosystem: Environmental > Aquatic > Freshwater > Creek > Sediment | place: USA...
GAATATGAAAGAGAGGATGATTAATAATGGTTGCACCCCCAGAGCTTGATTGGAGTAAAATCCACCCACTTGAAGTAGTCGTTGATGGAACATCAAGAGAAGACTTTGAGTACGCTGTTAGAAAATTCAAGACGCTATTTCAGCGCGAGCGTATTGTTGGCATTCTGAAGGAGAAGTCTACTTTTGAAAAGCCATCGGCAAAGAAGCGTCGTAAGCAGCGCGAGGCACGAGATCGTGATCGTCTTACTCTTCTGCGTGAGCAAATGATGAAGACTGGAGAATGGGATCGTCGTCAGAAGAAGAAAGAGCAGAAGAAAATCTACAAAGAAGAGAAAGCAGCAGAGGTAAGACATGCCTAAAGAGGAAAAGCGCTCTAATAGAGTCCGCAAGATTTTAGATATGAAGCGTCAGCCACCTGAGCATCAGCGTCTTGACATTGAGGTCAAAGAGGGTGGTCGTTCATTGCTTCATGATGATTTTGGTATGCCAAAAGTAACTCCGCCGCCAAGATTGGAAACTCCTTCAATGAGAGAGATTCCTAATGAGCCCGTTGTTATCAAGGCATCTATTCCTGACCTTTCTAAGGTACGCACTGCAAGGGGTAATGTTCAAAGACGTGATCATCTTGGAAAGCAAACTGTGACAGCACAAGGCTTGGCAGAGGATGATGACAAGTTCATTCCACCGAAGTCTAACTTTGTTTCTGTTGGTCAGAAAGAACATACTTGGTATGATGACCGTGTAGCTGGACCATCAGAGATGGTTGATAACAACGATGAAATGGATACTGAGTCTCTTCAGGGCCTTGATCCAATGGCAGACGTTGAAAACGAAAAGATGTCTGAAGTTCGCAAGTCTTTTGAAAATAGACTCAAGAATGTTTTCAGCGGTGTTGATACACAGCTAGAAAGTATTGTCAATACTGATCAGCTTGAACAGTTTAAGAAGAATATCTTTGGTAAGGGTGGTCTTCTTGACAACGTTCTCAAACAGTTCAGAAGTATTCCTCCGAACGAGCGTCAGGTAGTTGGCGAGCTTGTAAATCATTACATTGAAGAGCTTAAGCTTCAGCTAGATGCCAAAGCCAATGAGCTTGAAGAAGAAGATGATGAGGAAGAGGATTCGGATGAAGATGGAGTTGATCAGTACAGAGGTGCTGATTATGATGGTGAGCAGGAAGATACCTCTGAATCGGATGAAGATGATGGAGTGATGCTTCCTGCAGATGAAAAGGCACCATCAACAGCCAAAATCTCTTCTACACTAGAAGAGGGTCAGTACGGCATTTTGATTGATGACAAGCTATTTACTGTAGCTGAGGATTCTGCAAAGGCCAGAGAAGCTCTTACAAGACTTGTTCTTGGTAACAATGTTGACTTGAAGAGAGTCCAAGTTATCAAGAGAGTCTCTGTAGATTTTGGTATTCTTCTAGAGGAGTAATATGTCTGATGAGATAGATAACAAAAGGACAGCTACTGATATTCTATTGGATATTGAGTCTAAGCTGTCCATTTTGGAAAGGAGACAGCAGAATTCTGAGAACTTACTCAAGATACTTCTAGGAAGAATCAATCAGATGATGGCTGGTGTTCCTGCTCCTGCTTTACCAGAGACACAATCTGTTCCACAAGTTCAGATGAAGTCTCCATCTATACCTGCTCCGTCCAATCGCATACAGGTTCCTGCCACAACGCCGGAGCCTGTAGGGCGTGTCATTAATAAAGACAACTTTGAGTCTCGTCCAAAGACATCTAAGTTTTCTGATATGGCAGCCGCACATGGAGTGGATATAGATGAACCTTCTCAGGTTATTGAAGAGAAGTTTGTTGGAAAGCCAGGGGCTCTACCACCAGATCCGTCAGGTGATGATATGGTTGAAGCTCCCGCTCGTGGAAATTCTAGAGGTCAGAGAGGTCCAAAGAATACAGCTGGACCCAAATCATCTATCTCGCAAGTGTTAAAGTCTGAGAATGATTCTCCGTTGTTCTTGGCTAATATAGAAGTGTTTGATGAATCTGGCACATTGATAAACCAGACTAGAACAAACACAAAGGGTCGATGGTTGATGGCATTGGCCCCTGGAGATTATCAGGTACATGTTCTAAAGCGTTTTCCTCCCGATTCTGGGAAGAAGCCAGTAGATACAACGTATCAGATATCCATACCTCCATCGGATAAACCAATGGAGCTTGACCCGCTTCAACTGAATTGAAGTGGGGTGGTATTGAAGGGTGGTGATTTCTTTTGTCCAAGTATAAGTATGGGAGTACGTCGAAGCTAACCGCAAGGTTAACACTTGATGAAGTTTCTTCTAGGAATTTTGTCAAGGAATTGATTCGACAGACTACTCCGACGCCATTAGTGCCTGACTTTCAGACACTGCGAGATGCTATCGAGGAACTTAAAGAACTATCACAATCTTTGGAATCACTAGCAGTGAATGTTCACTGCCAAATTTCTGAGATTGAAGATATTATTGAGCAACTTGAGGTTCAAGAATAAAACGGCGTCGAGAGTAATCCCTTTTTGGGTTCAAAGGGCGGGGTAATCCCCCGCCCTTTGTGTTTTCAACAACGAACAAGAGAATCAAATGAAAATCTATACAGCGTCATATTGGGAGCCTGAAGTTCATGGGTCTGGTCGAAAGATTGGCATCTCCCCATCCAAGCCAAAGAATTTGAAAGAAGAGGCTGGATACGATTGCGACCTGCATCACGAGTTCCTTTCTCCAGAAGATGTGTACTGGGATTATCACAAAGCAAAGAAAGCGGCTGGAGATAATGAAAAGCTTCTCAAGCAAGCTGGAGATAATTTCGTTTCTGCTTACATCGCCAGACTTGAAGATTTCAAAGCTTCTGTCAAGGCGGAGGCAAAGTCATCAGGCAAGTCTCTTCATGAAGTAATTGGTCTTGAAGATGGAGATACTTTACTGTCCTGGGAGCGTGGTGGCCATACAACTTTCCGAACTCATACAGCGCAGTGCTTGCGTGATTTGGGTTATGAAGTTGAAGAGCGATAACCAAGTTCAGAGACTCAAAAAAAGCGTTCAGGAATTGAATCTAGATCTCGAAGCTATCACCAGGGAACATGATTCGTATGGCATAAAGGGAACTGATGATGAGGTTTGGGATTGGTTTCACTGTCTTCCGATTGAAACTCTTCAAGAGTCTCTTGATTTTGAATACAACAAACCAAGAATGAAGTATTCACTTCAAGATATGAAGCATAGGTTTGTGTTACGCAAGCTTCATGAAACAAAGAAAAATGAACTAGAGCAGAAAAAGTCTGAGCTGCTCTTGGCTAAGATAGACAATCTCTTAGTCAAGATTGAAAGGATTCAAAATGGAGAAGGTACTACAAGTACTGGAGGAAGTTCGCCAAGAAAGAGAGCATCAAGACAAAAAATGGGGAGGACCAAATCATGATGATAAGCACACTCCTTATGATTGGTCAGCTTTCATTATAAGTTATCTTGGTGAATCTGTCTCGGAATTCGTAAATGAATCCGGCAGAGTTGAGTCAAGACTTAGAACATTTAGATACAACATGATCAAAATTGCTGCACTTGCTATTGCGGCTGTTGAATATGTTGACAGGAGATTGTCAAATGGCTAAGTTTAGAGTAATAGTTAGCGACCCTCCGTGGTCTTTTTCTGATGCACTCTCAATGTCTGAAACAAAGAGGGGCGCTGAATCTAACTATGATACTTTATCTATTGAGGATTTGAAGAAGCTTCCTGTCAGAGACATCTGTGAAGACGCAGCTATTTTGGTTCTTTGGTGTCCTTCCTCTTTACTTTCGGAGGGACTTGATGTAATGGAGGCTTGGGGTTTTCGACAAACTCAGACTCACATCTGGGTGAAAACCAAAAAAGCGTCCTTGCGTCATTTGCTTCGGGACCTGGTTGCTGTCTTCCAGGCTCAGCCAAAATCAGGTTTCTCAAACATTGTCAAGGAGATTCTATCGAAATTCTCTCTAGATAAAACACTAGCTTTTGGTATGGGCAGGCTTTTTCGTCAGACTCACGAAATAGCTCTTGTAGGAGTTCGAGGAAAGGTTTATACTGTCTTGGAGAATAAGTCTCAAAGATCAGTTCACTTCTTTCCATCTACGAGACATTCAACAAAACCAGAAGCTATACAAGATATGCTAGACAAGATGTTCACTTCTGGTGATCGTCTTGAAATGTTTGCTAGAAGAAACAGGACAGGTTGGACATGTATAGGTAATGAATGTCCAGCCACAATGGGTGAAGATATAAGAGATTCACTGGATAGATTGAAAACACAATGAAGACTCTATTGCTAGATAAGGTGTACAGGCCAATTGCTTTCATCTCTGAAAGAAGAGTTGCAAGATTGGTCATGACAGAGAAGGCTACAGTCATCTCTGAATGGAAGGGTGTACCCTTTTACGGCAAGATGTTCTGTCCAGCAATTATACTTCTCAAGAAGTACGTTCGTAGGAAGCCTCTTCTTCCTAGATTCAATTTCAAAGGTGTATTTCGCCGTGACTTCTACACTTGCCAATACACAGGTATTGTACTTCCACAATCTCAACTAACAGTTGATCACATTATACCAAGGTCGAGAGGTGGAAGATCAACATGGGAAAACTGTGTAACTGCATCTCTTTCAATCAACGCAGCAAAGGGTAACCGGACTCCAGAAGAGGCTGGTCTCAAGTTGTTGCGTCCGGCACAAGCTCCACCAGATTCTTTGGGTTTGGAGTTTGCTGTAATGGAAGAGACGCACCCAGATTGGGAAGATTACTTCCCTGGTGTAATCAGGCGCTCTCATGTTGCATAACGAAATCAAATGGCATCTTCGATTTATTGAACTTGCAAAGCTAGTAGCTTCATGGTCCAAGGATCAAAGTACCAAGGTTGGGGCCGTAGCTATCGGCCCTAACCGCGAAATCTGCTCAGTAGGATACAATGGCTTTCCTCGTGGCGTTGATGACAATGTTGAGGAAAGATACCAAAGACCAGCCAAGTACAGTTGGACAGAGCACGCCGAACGTAACTGTGTGTACAACGCATCGCGTATCGGCGTGTCTCTGGAAGGTCGTGTGTTGTATTGCACGCACTTTCCTTGCCCAGATTGTGCAAGAGGTATAATCCAAGCTGGCATAACTCATCTTTACTATCCACAGGATACCTCTGAAGAAGCCAGGGGCTTTAGGGAGAGGTCATACGAGCTTCATACGGTGTCATTACAAATGCTGAGTGAAGCTGGAATTGAGTGTAAGATAATCAAGAGTACTATCAGTATTGTTGGAGATACATTATACGAGTGTGTTAATGTGAATGAGCACGATCTATTGCCGTGACATAGGGATATTTTAGTATCCATTATTGACGGCGGTGAACCATGTTCAAGAATAACAGGCATGAAATTCCAGCAGAAGTGCAGTCAGTAAACTGCCAAGCTTGTGGATCTGAGCATCTAGAAACAGATCTTAGGACAATTAAGCTTGATGGTTTTGCATCAACTCTTGCTGTGTGTGATTCGTGTCTTAGAAAAACTGCTGAAGCTTCCTTCAAGGATGCGGCAGATATTCTTGACGAAATCGTTCTAATTGCTCGTGCTACCTCTGGCAATCCTGAACGCCGCTTGAAAGAAATCAAGGCTCTCATTGGAGAGTAAATGGCGTATTTTGACCGTAAGGACGACTACGGATATATCCGTTGGTCTGATCACGTTCGACGAAGAGATCATTACACGTGTGTAATCTGCGGGCGTAGAGGTGTTGCTGTTAACTCTCACCACCTCAACGCCTGGGCATCATTTCCTGATGAAAGATATGATGTTGATAACGGAGTTACACTCTGCACATTCCATCATGATGATTTCCATGAGAAGTATGGTAAGGGCAAGAATACAAGAGAGCAATTTGAAGAATATCGAGCAATCGCCGAAGTACTCATCAAGGTTGCAAACGAGGATGCCCTTATCAATGTAACAACAAAGAAAATGTTGCAGCAGGCTGAAAGAGATAAGGCTGTCCAAGAAATACTGAAAGATCTTGAGGCAAGATATGGTTCAAACTCCAGCGACGGATACGTCTCAGAAGACGAATGAAAAATGGGTACAATCTTTGGCCATGCTGTATCAAGCGTGCGAGCCCCTAACATATGATTGTATTAGAACTGAAGAAGAAACAAATGAAATCTTCAGGAATATAGGTAAGCATGTATATGAATGTTCTCGTGAGTTAGATGCCATTAAGAATGGCAACACTCAGAGAATTGACCCATCTGTTCCAATGGAGTGGTTGCAATCTTTGGCCTTACTGTATGAAGCTTGTGAGCAATTGCTTACGTTCTGTCTTCATACCAAAGAAGAAGAGAAGGCCATGCGTTCTGAAATTGAGCGCAAGACATATTACTGTACTCATGTCAAGCTTGCCATTCAGGATTCTGAAAAATCAACATCATGGGATGATTGGTCTGATAAGGAGTCAAGGTTTGATGTGTTTGTTAGCGCTCACAAACCCAATGAGTTCGCTGAAGATCTGAAACGTGCTTTTGATGGAGATCGCTAATGTCTTATATGGAAGTTCCCGAGTTCAAGTTCCTTGTCAATGATGATTTAGATCCATCATTCCTTCCTACAAGAGGAGATTCAAAATCTACAGGCTGGGATGTCAAAGCAGCTGTAGATATTCATATTGTTCATACTCAGTTGGTAAAGATACCACTAGGAATTAGGTGCTTTGCCCCTCCTGGTTGGTGGCTTGAACTCAGACCACGTTCAAGTACATTTGCAAAACTTGGTCTTTCTGCTCTGTATGGTGTAATAGATGAGTCTTACGAAGGTGAGCTTATCTTTGCATGTCAAGCTGTTCTTACTGGAATCCATATCTCAAAGGGAGATAGGATTGGACAACTTGTTCCATTCCGCCGCCAGGAAATGAAAGTATCTTCTGTAACTGAAGAAGAGTTCAAGGAGCTTTGTGCTGCAAGAGGTTTGGAGCGTGGAGCTGGTGGGTTTGGTTCTACTGGTAAGTGATATAAAGAGGGCATGGCCCTTGAGATCATTCACGGAGAGAACCTAAGAGTCCTACAATCCTTACCAGATGGGTATTTCAATCTCATCTATATTGATCCTCCTTTCAATACAGGTAAGAAACAATCCCGCCAAAACATATCCTACAAAGACTCTTTTGGTAACTACAAAGAGTTCATAACTCCAAGAATACAGGAGGCAAAGAGAGTGCTGTCTGAGGATGGCTCTCTCTTTTTGCATTTGGATTGGCGCGAAACACATTACGTCAAGGTATGGACTGACGAGATTTTTGGACGGGACAACTTCCAGAACGAAATCATTTGGTCTTATGACTACGGTGGTAGATCCAAATCCAAGTGGTCAGCCAAACACGATACTATTCTTTGGTACTCAAAAAGTGAAATCTACACATTCAACTACGATGTAATAGACAGGATTCCTTATATGGCTCCTGGTCTAGTTGGGCCAGAGAAAGCTGCCAAAGGAAAAACACTAACAGATGTTTGGTGGCATACAATTGTTCCAACAAATGGAAAAGAGAAAACAGGATATCCAACTCAGAAGCCTCTTGGAATTCTTGAACGAATAGTTAAAGTACACTCAAAGCCAGGAGATTATCTTCTAGATTTCTTCGCAGGTTCTGGCTCGTTTGGGGAGGCTGCTCATCGTCATGGCAGACACTGTTTACTGATAGATGAGAACCCTCAAGCAATCTCTGTAATGTCTGAAAGGTTCCAATCGAGGGCTGTCCCACACACCATTCTGTCTAGCAATGTGTCAGAATAGCTTACGTGATATTGTCAGACTTATAAGAGAGGCTCAGAGTATTGCGGGTAACATAAATCTATTACAGCCAGGTCTCATCAAAGAGATGGTAATAGCTGATGCTCTTGGACATGTAATTACACCAACCAAACACTTCCAAGATGCAGAGTCTAAAGACAAGTCTGAGAAGTATGAGTACTTGACATGTGTTGATGGTGGCTCATTTCAAATTGATAGAGTGTTCAAATCACCAATTGAGAAAAGACAAAAATCACTAAAGAGAATTACAAGGAACAAGAAGATTTTCTGTGTGTCTTTTGACAAGGAAGTGCCGCTAAAAATCAAAGAGATCTTCGATGTTCCTGTGCCTTTGTTCTTGGCTGAAGTGGAGAGGCAGCTTGACGGGTCTCAGAATGAGATATCTCATATAGGTGTGACGATGAAGTGGGTCCGAATGAATGGTACAATGGTTTATCCTTCTGGTCGAGAGGGTTAGTTCCATACCATAATCGGTAATGGACAACTCAGATCGTATTCTACATCTTGAAACTATAAAAACTAATGTACAAGCTTGCACAGCATGTCCTCTTCACTCCAAGCGTACACAGACAGTCTTTGGAGAGGGAAACCCTCAAGCATCTGTTGTTTTCTGCGGAGAGGCTCCTGGCGCAACGGAAGATGAGACAGGTCGCCCATTTGTGGGTAAAGCTGGCAAACTTCTAGACAATATGATTCAGTCTATGGGTCTTCAGCGTTCGGATGTTTACATACTGAACATCTGTAAGTGCAGACCACCTGAAAATAGAAAGCCCATGCCAGCAGAGATGAAGGCTTGTGCACCATTCTTGTGGGCTCAGTTAGGAATCATTCAGCCAAAGGTCATTGTTGCACTTGGCAACACAGCGTTGGGTGGTCTGACAGGATCTGACAAGGGTATTATGAAGAGATGTGGTGAGTGGGAAACCACAACTATCTCTTCTCAAGTTTACAAGTTGATGCCTTGCTATCATCCATCTGCGTTACTCAGAAATCCTTATTGGAAAAAGCCAGCTTGGTTTGCACTTGAGAAAGTAACCAAGGAGCTTGCCAAATGATTTCTGTTCAAGAATTCAGCTCTGTCTTCTCTGATAGACATGATTTCGAATATGAAGACTCTATGTACTTAAGTGATAAGTATAAGAGTATTACATTTCTAAACATTCCAGAAGCTTGGGTATGTTTGATAGATGAACATCTATCAAAATTAAAAGATGTGAAATGTGTTAGATCAGTATCTCAAGTGATGGGGTTTCTTGTTCTTGATACAAGTGTTGTATCAGAGTACGACAAGAAATTGTTAGTGTCATTGGATAAGCGACTGGCCAGCTTGGATATAGACCTTTACAAGCTTTTAGATGAGGGGATACTGTTGCATTGATTTTGAGGGATCAATGTTGAAGCAACGCAAACGGAAACCAACATTTGTTCAAGAGTATGCTTACATAGAAGACTTCACGCTATACCAGCCTCCTAAGGATAAAAAAGAATCCGACGAGAATCTTAGAGGCGTTACAGAGATAGACCTAAACAATGGTGCAATCAAAAATCTCCAAATCTAAGAGAGTTAAGTTCTTCATCAAAGATGAAGAGGGTATCTTTTCTGCATACTCTGAGTTCTTCGAAGAGATCAAATCAAGATCTGAAGCATTGGTTATCGCTTTGCGAGTGCTTGGAGAAATTCACAACACCCTTAAAGAAGAAGCTAGATTAGGTTCACCTTTGTTTATTGGAAATATGAAGGTCATTACAGGTCTTCAGAGAACTCTCAATGAACTAGAGAAACGTTACCCATTTCTAATGGTTGAAATGCGTGCGGTTCCAAGGCGAATCGATGGACACGTTTTAGAAGTTTGTTAGGGAGAAGTTAATTAGTGTACCCGTACAGAAGACCACCACAAAGGGAAGATAAGAGATATGCTTTCGGACGTTTTATCAGAGAGCCAAAAGTATACTGTATTGACCAGAACAATGTAAATCTTGGATTGATAGATACTACACAAGGATTACAACTCGCTCACGATGCAGGGCTTGAGTTGGTTCTTGTGTCTCAGGGACAAAAGGGCAATCCAAGCACATGCAAGATTCTTGATTTTGGAAAGTACAAGTTTGAGCAAGAGAAGCGAGACAGGATAGCGAAGAAGAAACAAAGAGAAAATTCCATCAAGACAAAAGAAGTAAGCTTTCGACCAAGCACTGATGATAATGACCTGATGACAAAGGCGCGTCAGTTACAAGAGTTTATGGATGATGGAAATAAACTGAAGGTCACTATAAAGTTCAGGGGTCGTGAGATGGCACACACTGACATTGGAGTTCAAACTCTCAAGAGGTTTGCTCAGATGATGGGTACAAGATACGAAAGTGAGCCATCATTTACTGGAAAGAACATGTCTGTTGTTCTTGTGAAAGAACAGAAAGAAACTCAAAAGTGATCATAACAGATGAAGCAGCTCTAAGAATACAGTGTGTTCCAGTATTACCTGAAGAGGTTGATGAGCTTAGATCAAAGCTTGAAGAGGCGTTGGCTTGGTCAGCGAAGCAAGGTCGTACAGGTGTTGGTTTGGCATGTCCCCAGATTGGGATTGGAAAGACCATGGCAATCGTGCGTCTTGATGACTTCATCAAACTGGATCTGGTAAATGCAAAAATCACAAAATCGTACCATGAATTTGAATTTGATGGTGAGGGGTGTTTGAGTTTTCCTGATACGTATGTGAAAACCCTAAGATACAGGGAGGTGGTGGTCGAGGACAACCTGATCCACCCTCACAGGTTCATAGTAACAGACTTTGCTGCCATCGTGGTTCAGCACGAGCTGGATCATCTTCAAGGAAGGCTTTTGCCTGATTTTGCTTTGAAGGCGTGAGGTTTTGGATCTAAGATCGCATGATAAAACGTACTGAGGCGAGATATAGGCATTATCTCGATTCTTACCGAAAGGAGCGAAGAGATGACTGATAAGACAATCGAGGAGCTGTTTGCAAAACAGGGGCAAGTGATCGCAACGTTAGCTCTCCGCATCACGACACTAGAAAGACTCTTGCTTGAAAAGAGCATAATAACGGAGGCTGAAGCAGTTAACAAGGCTACTGAACTTAGCGCTGAGTTTACAAAGCAGGTTCAGGAAGGACTGAGGAAAGCTGTGGAGGAATCATCTAAGCGGGAAAATAAGGTTGATTAATCACTAGGACCGTCATCACATATTTGTATTGCGGTCCTTTTGTGTCTTTAGTTCTCGCACCAATCAATTATGACAAACTTTCAGCAAGACTTTGATGCAAGAATGCGTATCTAGAGGAGTATTGATGTTGGACATAAACAACGGAATAAGTCTTGTAAAGTTTGCTGCTACTTGGTGTGCTCCATGCAAAACAATGGCAGTAACTATCAAAAGAATACAACCTGAATTTTCCATGGTGAATTTTCATGAAATTGACGTGGACGATCATCCGAACTTGGCGAAAGATTACAAGATCAGG
>Ga0075029_100002108_pt1 | contig 11283 bp, 9 predicted proteins | sample LitLauG_LLR_2013_FD_71391 | JGI IMG/M metagenome (GOLD analysis project Ga0075029, IMG submission 71391) | Freshwater sediment microbial communities from North America - Little Laurel Run_MetaG_LLR_2013 | ecosystem: Environmental > Aquatic > Freshwater > Creek > Sediment | place: USA...
GAGGTGCTGGTCAGCGAGCACGACATCCTCGACGGGATCGCCTGGAGCATGGCCGGCGCACCCACCGGCAGCCAGCCAGGGCCCTGACCACCGGTCCAGGGGGCAACCTCGACGACGACGTGGCAAGGTGAGCAGACCACGACGGACGTCTAGGGAGGCCCGGATGGGCGAGCACGTGAAGTTCGCCGCCAACGGCGGCACCTGCGAGGGCTACCTCGCGATCCCCGACTCGGGCACCGGTCCTGGCGTCATCGTCGTCCAGGAATGGTGGGGGCTGGTCCCGCACATCACCGACCTCGCTGACCGTTTCGCCACCGCAGGGTTCGTCGCCCTCGCACCCGACTTCTACCACGGCATCACCACCACCGAGCCGGACGAGGCCACTCGGCTGCTCATGTCCATGGCTATGGACCGAGCCGCCCACGACCTGTCCGGAGCCGCCGACTACCTCGCCGCACGCGAGGAGGTCAGCGGCTCCCAGGTCGGCGCCGTCGGCTTCTGCATGGGCGGCTCGCTGGCCCTGTGGTCGGCGACGCTGGCACCCAACATTGCCATCGCCGTCGGCTTCTACCCGGCGCTGCCCTGGCACGCCATGAACCCCGACTGGTCCGGGTACGCGGGCAAACAGGCGGTCATCCACTGCTCGCAGGAGGACGGCACCTCCGCCGCCGAGGGAATCGTCGCCGCGGTCGAGGCGATCACCAAAGCCGGCGGGTCAGTGACCGTCTTCGACTACCCCGGCACCCGTCACGCGTTCGTCAACGACACCCGGCCGCAAGTGCACGACCCTGCGGCGACCGAGCTGGCATGGAACCGCACCATCGCCGCGCTGTCGGCGCGACTGCCCGGTTGACCCAGCCCACGGCCGCTCGCGGCGGCGAGGGAATCATCGCCGCGGCGGTCCACGGCAAGACCGGCGCGCAGGCGATGGCCGACCTCACCATGCGCATCGCCTCGTGCCGGACCTGCCCGCGACTGGTCCGATGGCGCGAGGACGTCGCCCGCGACAAACGCCGCTCCTACGCCCAGGAGACCTACTGGGGCCGCCCGGTCCCCGGGTGGGGTTCGCTTCGGCCCGCGATCTTGATCGTCGGGCTCGCCCCCGCCGCGCACGGCGGCAACCGGACCGGGCGGGTGTTCACCGGCGACCGCAGCGGCGACTGGCTGTTCGCCTCGCTGCACCGCGTCGGACTCGCACGCCTGCCCACCTCGACCAGGATCGACGACGGCCAAGAGCTGGTCGGGACCCGCATGCTCGCAGCGGTGCGATGCGCCCCCCCGCAGAACAAGCCGACACCGGCCGAGCGGGACGCCTGCGCGCACTGGCTCGACGAAGAGATCGCCCTCGTCGTCGAGACAGTACGCGTGGTCGTCGCTCTCGGCGGGTTCGCGTGGGACGCCGCCCTAGCCGCCTACGCCAGAGCCGGAACACCCATCCCACGTCCGAAGCCGCGCTTCGGGCACGCCCGGCAGGCCCCCCTAGGAGCGGTGACCCTGCTCGGCAGCTACCACCCCAGCCAACAGAACACGTTCACCGGACGGCTCACCGAGTCGATGCTCGACGACGTGCTGGCCGCAGCGGTGTCGCTTGCCGCCCCAGATGATCAATAGGGTGACCCCATGACAGCCGGACCCAGCACCAGTCCGCAAGCGCCACGCATCCTGATCATCGGCGGCGGCTACGTCGGCATGTACACGGCGCTGCGCCTGCTCAAGAAGCTGCGATCCGGCGAGGCAACCGTCACCGTCATCGACCCCCGCTCCTACATGACCTACCAGCCGTTCCTGCCCGAGGCCGCCGCCGGCTCGATCCAACCCCGACACGTGGTGGTGCCGCTGCGTCGGATCCTGCGCGGCGCCGAGATCGTGACCGGCATGGTCACCAGCCTGGACCACCCACGCCGAGTGGCGGTGGTGCAGCCCCTGGAAGGAGGCCCCTACGAGCTCAGCTACGACCAGGTCGTCGTCGCGGTCGGATCGGTCTCACGGACCCTGCCCATCCCCGGCCTCGCCGAAGCGGGCACCGGGTTCAAGAACGTCGAAGAGGCCATCCAGCTACGCAACAGGGTCATCGAGTGCCTGGACATCGCCGAGTCCACCCGAGACGAGGACATCCGGCGTCGCAACCTCAACTTCGTCGTGGTCGGCGGCGGCTACGCAGGCATCGAGGCCCTCGGAGAACTCGAGGACATGGCCCGCTACGCCACCCGCTACTACCGCACCATCAGCCGCGCCGACATGCGCTGGGTACTGGTCGAAGCCAGCGACCGCATCCTGCCCGAGGTGGGGCAGGACATGGGCAGCTACACCCTCGACCAGCTCCGCGAACGCGGCATCGAGTGCTACCTGCAGACCCGGCTGGAGTCCTGCCTGGGCGGCCAGGTGGTCCTGTCCAACGGCACCGAGCTCCCCAGCGAAACCATCGTGTGGACCGCAGGGGTCAAACCCAACCCCCTCGTCGAAGCGACCGGGTTCGCCCTCGACGACCGCAGCCGCGTCGTCGGCACCGCGACCTTGTCCGTCGACGGAGTCCCCGGCGCCTGGGTAGCAGGGGACAGCGCCTCGATCCCCGACCTCACCGGCCCCCCCGGGGCCATCTGCACACCCTCAGCCCAGCACGCGGTGCGGCAGGCAAAGGTGCTCGCCGACAACGTGGTGGCAACCGTGCGCGGCTTCCAGCCCAGCCAGTACAGCCACAAGCACGCCGGATCGGTCGCCTCGCTCGGGCTCTACAAAGGCGTGGCACAGGTGTACGGGATCAAGCTCAAAGGATTCCCGGCGTGGTTCATGCACCGCACCTACCACATGAGCCGGGTCCCCACCCTGGCCCGAAAGCTCCAGGTAGTAGTCGACTGGACCCAGGCACTGTTCTTCCGCCGCGAGATCGTCTCCCTGTGGTCCATGCACGAGCCCTTCAAAGAGTTCACCGAAGCAGCCACGCCGACCACCCCACCAGCGCCCGCACCTACCCAGAACGAGGCCTAGCATCGGCGTGGGCCCCCGTAGCCCAACTGGTCAGAGGCACCCGACTTAAGATCGGGACAGTGTGGGTTCGACTCCCACCGGGGGTACCACAGAGGCGCGGTATCGGTGCAGGTCAGCGCCTAGCGCGTCCATGTAATTCGCCCCCCAAGGGCTTGATTAGTCATGGATTAGTCACCGAGAACTGCGCCATGAACAGGTTGATTCCATCGACCATGATCTGCGCCCGGGCTGTGGTCAGGTTGTCAAACTGGCCGTGAGCCGCCTCATGGCGCTGGCCTTGTCCGAGCCTAAGCAACCACGGTGTTCGGGGCTTCCCTTTCGCGTCGTCCGAGGCCGAACTGGACAGCCGGGTTCGGGTACCCATGACAGCAGGTCTGGCTGAAGGTGGATGGCGCCGCTAATGTGGCGATGATCTCGCCGTCGCCCGCACCTTTCGGAGTGTTCATGGCTGTCGTTGAGTACCCGCCGGGAGCCAGATTCCCTGGAGTGATCGGTCGGACCACTGACGAGTCGAGTCCGGCGTGGCCGGTCACACCGAGTCCCGCGTCAGGGACGCCGAACGTGGTGATGGTGGTGCTCGATGACACGGGCTTCGGGCAACTGGGCTGCTACGGGAGCCGAATCCAGACCCCACACATGGACTCGCTCGCAGCAAATGGGTTGCGCTACAGCAACATGCACACCACGGCCCTGTGTTCACCGAGCCGGTCGTGCATCCTGACCGGCCGCAACCATCACTCCAACTCGATGGCGGCAATCACGGAGCTTGCGACCGGCTATCCCGGGTACAACGGGATCGTGCCGTTCGAGAACGGCTTCTTGTCGGAGATGCTCCTAGGGCACGGGTACACCACGTTCATGGTGGGCAAGTGGCATCTGACGCCGAGCAATCACGAGACTGCCATCGGGCCGTATGACCGGTGGCCGCTGGCGCGTGGGTTCCAACGCTTCTATGGCTTCCTGGGCGGCGACACCAGCCAGTGGTATCCCGACCTGGTGTACGACAACCATCAGGTCGAGCCACCGCGGACCCCGGAGGAGGGCTACCACCTGACCGAGGACCTGGTCGACAAAGCGGTCGAGTTCATCGCCGACGCCGACCAGATCGACCCGGCCAAGCCGTTCTACCTACACCTGTGCTTCGGCGCGACCCACGCCCCGCACCACGTGCCGGCTGAGTGGTCGGATCGGTACAAGGGAATGTTCGACGACGGGTGGGACGCCTACCGCGAGACCACCTTCGCCCGGCAGAAGGAGTTGGGGATCGTCCCCGCAGACGCCGAGCTGTCCCGACATGACCCGGACGTCCCGGACTGGGACGCCCTGCCAGCGGACGCGCGCCGGCTGTACGCCCGGATGATGGAGGTCTTCGCCGGTTTCCTCAGCCACACCGACCACCACCTCGGGCGGCTGCTCGCTTTCCTTGACCAGCTAGGCAAGCTCGACAACACGCTGATCATGCTCGTTTCGGACAACGGTGCCAGCGCCGAAGGAGGACCAACCGGTACCACCAACGAGGCGCAGTTCTTCAACAACGCCCAGGAGCCGATGGAGGACAGCCTCGCGCATATCGACGAGATCGGCGGCCCGAAGCACTTCAACCACTACCCGTGGGGCTGGACCTGGGCGGGAAACACCCCGTTCCGCCGGTGGAAGCGCGAAACCTACCGTGGGGGCACCTCCGACCCGTTCATCGTGTCCTGGCCCAAGCGGATCACGGCGAGAGGCGAGGTGCGCACCCAGTACGGGCACATCATCGACATGGTGCCGACGGTCCTGGACCTGCTGGGCATTGAGCCACCCCCGACTATCCGCGGGGTCACCCAGGCGCCGTTGCACGGACTCAGCCTGGTAGGCACCCTCGACGACGCCGACGCTCCTAGCCCGAGGACCTTGCAGTACTTCGAGATGCTCGGTCACCGGGCGATCTATCACGACGGCTGGCGCGCTGTCTGCCCCTGGCCGGGACCGTCGTTCACCGAAGCAGGTATCGGCTTTGGTCAGCCGATCTCCGCCGACCGGCTGTCCGAGCTGGACGCGGCCGGGTGGGAGCTCTACCACGTCGCCGAGGACTTCGCGGAGAACCACGACGTCGCGGCAGACAACCGAGCCAAGCTCATCGCGTTGATCGGCAGCTGGTACAGCGAAGCCGGCAAGTACGGGGTGCTCCCGGTTGATGGCAGTGGCCTCGCCCGGATGATCGCGGAGAAACCGCTAGCCGCACCGGTGCGCGATAGCTGCACGTACTACCCCCACACCCAGTCGGTGCCGTTCTTTGCGGCGCCCAGGGTCCTCAACCGCCCTCACAGCATCACCGCCGACGTGGAGATCCCGGAGTCCGGCGCGGACGGCGTGCTGATGAGCCAGGGCAGTGCCGCGGGTGGCTACTCGCTCTACGTCAAGGACGGTCGCCTCCACTACGTGCACAACTATGTGGGACGAGCCGAGTACTCCGTCGTCTCCGACCGCGAAGTACCCTCGGGACGGCACGCGCTTCGCTTCGAGTTCGAGCCCACAGGCCAGCCAGACATGGCCACCGGCAGGGGTGCGCCGGGCCGACTCCAGCTCTACATCGACGGCGTCCTTGTTGGCAACGCCGAGGCCCCGGTCACCACACCGTTTGTCATCAACCCCGGTGCTCTCACCTGCGGCGCGAATCCAGGGTCACCAGTGACCGACGACTACTCCAGCCCCTTCAAGTTCACCGGCACCATCCACACCGTCACGGTGGACGTGAGCGGCGACCTGATTCACGACGACGACGCCGAGCTCCGCGTCCACATGGCTCGGCAATAGGCAACCACAACGAGGGCGGCCACACCCACCCCCAAGCAATCACCGGCGGGTCGATCCGGCGTCGGTTCGGAGGGCGCTTCCGAGGTTCGGGACCCGCCGACGACCAGAGCAACGCCATGCCGCTCGCCCACGTGCGGGAGTTTCACATCGACGGCGAGAGTCGATCACGGTGCCGTCCGCGTTGCGAGCGATGAGCCCTTCGGTGGCGCATCGCACCGAACAGCACGTACCCCCGAACCGTGACGTGGGAGACACGGCCGGGGACCGCTTGGCGCTAAGGCTATTCCGCGGCTTTCGCCCTTCACAGGGGCCCTCGGCTCCGATCGGGGCGGTTCAGCCTCCCGAACTCGTCCACGGGCAACGGCCGAGCAGGCGTATGGCGGTGGCGGAGACCCGCCGGCGGCGCGAGTGGTCACGGGAGTGGTCACGGATCCGGCCGGATGGGGTCGGATCGGCTTGGATCCGGCCCGGGCGGAGGCGCCTGCGGGTGCCTGCATGCCGCCCGCGCTGGATCCGGCCGGATGGGGTCGGACGCCGGTGGCGGGAGTTCAACTCCCACCGGGGGTACTGGGCACTGCTGTATCGGTCTCGTCGTAGTCCGCCTCCGTCATGTCGGCGAGCCTCTTCCCGGTGAACATGCCGGCGTTCGCGCACAGGACGTCGATGGCGCCGTGGGCAGCGGTCACCTCGTCGGCCGTCCGCGCACACTCCTGGGGCCTGGAGACGTCCGCAAGCACGTAGTCGACGCTGCGGCCACCTTCAGCCAGCCGCGCCGACGCGTGCGCGGCGACCACGCGATCACGGCCCACGATGGTGACGCGAGCCCCGGCGTCGGCGAACACCTCGGCGATCCCGTAGCCGATCCCCCTGGTCCCACCAGTCACGATCACGCTGCGTCCACCGACGGCGCTGCTCATGTCGACTCCTTCGGATCAGGGGCGCTTCACCGCCGCGACCCGATGTGCCAGGCGCCAGAGGCTACGTGCTTGCGGGACCACGCACGCAAATACCGCGAAGGCGGACGCCGACACCCGCGACGCGGAGCTCCGGCCAGCAAACTGCCCCCAAGGGCCGGACGACATGCCGGACTCGTCTCATCCCAACGACTTTCAGCTTGGTCCATCGTCGAGGTCCGCGACGGGCTGCTCCACCCGATCCGGCGTGCGGCCTGGATCGATCCTGGCGACGTTGGGTGTGGACGAGGCGGCCACCACCGGGCTAGGGGCGACCGTCAGGAGCGTCCAGACGCGAGGACCCGCGCGGCAGGTCCGCGACCGATCCCCTCCCGTCCGGTGTGCCCCGCACGGGCTACGGTGTCGGCGACTTGCTACCGGCTCAGATGATGAACGGCACAAGCATCTTGGTGGACTGCCTGTACGTCGGGTACGTGTCGGGGAACTCCTCAGCGAGGTGGCGCTCCTCGACGAGCGCGCTGTAGACGAAGTAGCCCGCGGCAAGTGCCACGGCGACCAGCCACAGCCAGCTCAGTGCCACCGCTGTTCCGGCACCCGCGACCAGGATGCCAGAGTAGATGGGGTGGCGGACCAGCTGGTAGGGGCCGCTGGTCACCAGCTCCGGGTCGTCCTTGCGGGACATCGGGGTGCCCCAGTTCCGCCCGATGTGCAGCCGGGCCCAGATCGCGAACCCCAGCCCTAGCGCGAACAGACATAGCCCGAGGCCGGCGCTCCACGGATCCGAGTTGAGGCCGCCGCTCCGGAAGGCCCCCAAGCGAAGCAGTACGAACACGCCCAAGGCCATCATCATCCTGACGCGTACGCCGCGGGCCAAAGGCGCGCGACCTTTCTTGGTGAAAAGCGCCGCGGAGATCCAGTAGATCCAGAATGCCGCCCATCCAACGGCAAAGACGAACCGGACGGCCTGCATGTGGCCGATACTTCCATCGGTGTCAATTGCCGTCTGGGTCGTCTCGCGCGCTGCGCGTCATTGATGCGATGGCCGCATCAACCCCGATGAAGGCCCATGCTCTGTTTGTCGCTACCGCGTGAGAATCCAAGGCGGTCATGGGGTGGACGGGCCGGGCTCACAGTGGCCGGTAGGCGCGTACACCCTGCTGCAACAGTGCCCGCGTTTTGGTGGAACGCCGACACCGGCGGCGTTGCCGGCTCGCTATCTGACGCTGTAGCTCACGAAGGTGAACTGGCCGTCGATGGAGTCCTTGTTGGCGGTCGGACCTTGACCCCAAAGGTCGACCGGGTCGCTGTCCATGACGTTCCCGATCGGCCTGCTGGTGTGAAACATCGGGCCGGCCACACCGTCGACGACCACCTGGACATCAGTTCCACCGCGCGTGTCGGCGTACTTGGTGCAGGTGATCGTGTGCCAGTTGCCGTCAGCAACGTCGAGGCCGCCAGGGCCTTGGGCGTTGATGACCGCCCCCGTGCCTGCGATGCGGCACTGAGCCCGGTGGTCGCCGGGGTGGGGCCCGCTGTGGATCGAGATCTTGATCTCGTACGGCTGGACGTAGCGGCCAGGCGGCGAAGCCGGGGAGGGTGGACGGGTGCGGCGCCTGGCGCCGTGTCAGCGGCTGGTCCTGGGCCGGTGCGTCGCTCAAGTCGGCCCGAGGATCGGCACCGGATCGTGGGTCGGCGCCCCGGGTTTTGGTCGGTGTCGGCGGCCCGGTGCCGGCTCCGACCCACGTTGGTCGGGTCTGGGTTCGGCGAGCTCCCGGGCCAGGGGCGTGGCGTGTGCGACTGCAGCGGGGGAGTGGCTGGAGAGGCGGTGCGGGAACCACAGTGGTCTGGGCGGTCGACGGGTCGGGCCCAGCGGGTCCGCTCGCTGGCCTGGCCCGCGCATCACGCACTGGCGACTGAGCCTGGTCCTCGGTGTTTGGGGGCACCGTGGGCTCGTCGCGGGAGCTGGGCCGCGGGGTCGGGGCCGGTCACTGTCCGCGTGGGGGAGTGAGCACGCCAGTCAAAGACGTGTAGGGGCCGTACACAAAACCCAGTCCACCGCCACCGTTCGGTGGCGGGATGACCACATTGGTGTGCAGTGTCACGCCCACCCAGTAGCGGGTGGAGGCTCTCGAGACCGGCACCACGGTGCTGATGATGCAGGCGGCCGGCGAAGTCGCCGCCGTGGCCGCTGCCGAAGCAGGGTTGGTGGCGGACGCGATGGCGGTCGGGGTGGCTACCGCGTTCTTACCACTGGCGACAATGGCTGAACCGACCAGGGTGCCTTCCGCGTTGACGACGGCTACGGCGACCGGGAGGTCGTGGGCGCAGCTGCCGGCCAGTGTCTGGGACCAGCTCAGGGAGCGCAGGGCGTTCGGGTCCAGTGCCACTGACTGTGACTGACAGCCGGCGACGACCACAGATGCCACCCCCGCCGCGGTCAAGACTGCGGCCCGATGCCGCTGCCTCGCTCGTCCTGCGCTTGGTCGCCGTCGGTACAAGCCACGTGCTCCTCTCGGTCAGGTCCACCTTGTCACGCGTGGGCGGCGGGCAGGGGCGGTGGCGGGTACTCGAGGCACCGGCGGCAGGTCCGCCCGTGCAGCCGGGCTTCGGGAATGCCGTGTTGGCCCCCGGGGCCACCCAGCTGGCTTTGGCGCGCGCCTGGTGCCGGTCAGCTCGGGTGGGACTCGGCGCCTTGTACGACTCGGCCCCTGCGGTTCGCCTCTGGGATGTCCGACCGGGCGTGCGCCGGGGTGTGCCGAAGCCGGCTGCCTGCCTTGGCCGGTGGGTGCTCGCTGGCTGTTGGTCGTCGACCGGGACGTGAGTCGGTGCCGGGCCCGACCCGGCCCTGCGGCTGCCTCTGACGCGGCTGCGAGCATCGGTGAATACCGCTTCGCCGGCGCGGCCCGTCTGGCTGCCGCCCCCGCGGGTCGCCGTGGTTTGCCGGTTTCTTCAGGCGGTCACCGGTTTGGTCGATAGGTGGAAGGGCGGAATCTCGGTCGTGCTCGTGCGATCCCCAGTTTGTGCCTGCCCGGAACCGTCCAGATCGAGGAGGGGCGCGCCGATGACCCGACAGTCCGGCGCCGCGGCGTCGACTCTGTCGAGGTGGCTTGGCGCGGTGTGCTGGGTTGTCCTTGCGGGCGGCGTCACCTACACCGCTGTGCGACCAGGGGTCGAGCAGGGCACTGGGGCCGACGACGTCGTTCCGGTGGTGGCCCTCGGGGTCTTCTTCGCGCTGCTGGTCGTGCGGCTGGTGCTGCGGGGCTGGACCGACCGTCAGCGCGGGTCGCGGGCGGCGTTCGTCCTCGCCGGGTCCATCGTGTTGTGGGCCGCCGGGTCGGCTGCGCTGACCGCCGGCGGTAAGGCCGGTCTGACCCGTTTCCCGGCCCCGGGTGAGTGGCTGTTCATCGCCTCCTACCTGAGCATGGCGGGGTTCTTGCTGATGGACGCGGGCCGTCGGGGGACCCACGCGGTGATCGCCTGGCTCGATGTCGCAGTGGTGTGCGGGGCGACAGCGAGTCTGGCCGGTGCGTTGTTGCTGACTCCGGTCGCGGAAGGCTTCGGGCCGTCGGGGGTGCCCTTGATGGTGGCCCTGTTGTACCCGCTGGCCGACCTTGTCCTGGGGCTTCTTGTGGTGGCCCAGGTGGTGCTGCGTTTGCGGGAGTCCAACCGGCGCTCGGCCGGGCTGTGCCTGGGGTTCTTGCTGTGGATGCTCGCCGACACCAGCTTCGTGGTGAACCTGTCTTCGGGGACCTACCACTTCGGTCCGTTGCTGTATGCGGGGTGGGGCGGCGGGATCGCTCTCATTGTCGCAAGTGCCTGCCTGCCACGCCCTGACATCGTCACCGGGGCCCGGCGCCGGCAGGGTCCTGGCGCCCTGGTGGGTGCGAGCTCCATCGCAGTGCTGGTGCTGGTCGCCCGCCCGACCGGGCTGGCGACCTGGTATGTCACCGGTCCGGCTGTCCTGACGCTTGCCGCGGCGGGCAGCCGCATGTGGGTCGCGATGCGTGAGGCCCGCGGGGCAGCCGACGCCCATCAGATGGCGGTCACCGACGACCTGACCCGGCTGCCGAACCGTCGGGCTGTTCTGCGTCGGCTCGACTCTGAGCTGCGCGCGCAGACCCCGTTAGCGTTGATGCTGCTGGACCTGGACGGCTTCAAGGAGATCAACGACACGTTGGGGCACTCGGCCGGCGACGCCGTCCTGGAGCAGGTGGCGACCCGGATGCGGGCCGCGCTGCCACCGGAGGTTCTGCTCGCGCGCCTGGGTGGCGACGAGTTCGCCCTGGTGCTGCCGCTGGATGATCCGACCGACCTGCTGGAGAAGGCACAGCTGGTCCGCGATGTCCTGGCTCGTCCGCTGCGTGTCGACGAGCTCGAGCTCGCGATCGGCGCGTCGGTTGGCATCACGGTCCGGGCGCCGGCGGACACCACCTCCACGGATCTGCTGCGTCGCGCTGACGTAGCCATGTACCAGGCGAAGATCACCAAGGAGGGTGCGCTGCTGTACGACAGCAGTCGCGATGACTTCTCCCGTCAGCGACTTCGTCAGGCCGAGGACCTGCGCCGCGGGATCGCCTCTGGTGAGCTG
>Ga0075029_100002109_pt1 | contig 11277 bp, 10 predicted proteins | sample LitLauG_LLR_2013_FD_71391 | JGI IMG/M metagenome (GOLD analysis project Ga0075029, IMG submission 71391) | Freshwater sediment microbial communities from North America - Little Laurel Run_MetaG_LLR_2013 | ecosystem: Environmental > Aquatic > Freshwater > Creek > Sediment | place: USA...
TGCGGCAGCGGTCGCTGCAGAAAGGGAAGTCGGGCGCAGACTTGGCCACGGCTTTGCGGCAGATCGGACAACGGAGCGCGGATTTGGCGCGGGGCACGGTGCTCACTCCAAAATACTCGACGCATCGCTCGACAATATGCTCGCGACCACGTCGTAGTCGTGGGCTTCGGTGATGCGGCAGCGATAGAAATGGCCGGGCTCGGGTGTAAGGTGCTCGGGAAAGTCGTTGACCAGAACTTTGCCGTCGATCTCGGGCGCGTGCATGGCGGTGCGGCCCTCAAGCAGAAGATCGGATTCTTCCGAAGAGCCCTCGAGCAGCAGGTCGAATTCGCGCCCGACCAGGGCTTTTTTCTTGCGGCGGCTGATTTTCTGCTGCAGCGACATCAGGCGGTTGCGGCGGCGTTCGATTTCGCGCGCGGGCAGTTTGTCGGTCAGCGCGAATGCGCCGGCGCCATCCTGGTCGGAGTAGGCGAACACGCCCATCCAGTCGAACTGGGCTTCTTCCACAAAATCGCAAAGCTCGGCGAATTCGTCGGCGGTCTCGCCCGGAAAGCCCGCAATGAACGAAGTGCGCAGCGTGAGGTCGGGGATGGTCCGCCGCATCTTCTCGATGGAACGCAGGAAAACCTGCGCTCCGCCGCCGCGCTTCATGCGCTTGAGCAGCGAGGCCGAGGCGTGCTGCAAGGGCACATCCATGTAGGAGCAGATTTTTTCGTGGGCGGCGATGGTTTCAAGCAGTTTGCCCGTGATCTTGTTGGGATAGGCGTAGAGAAAGCGCACCCAGAGCAGATCTTCGATTGCCGCCAGACGCTCCAGGAGCGTGGCCAGGCCATCTTTCAGGCCAAAGTCTTCGCCATAGCAGGTGGTGTCCTGCCCGATGAGCGTGATCTCGCGGACACCCTGGGCGGCGAAGCGCTCGGCTTCGGCGATCACCGACTCGAAGCGGCGCGAGCGAAACTTACCGCGCAGCTGGGGAATGATGCAGAACGAGCAGGGATGGTCGCAGCCCTCGGCAATCTTGATGTAGGCGGAGCGTTTGCCGGTGGTGAGAATGCGCGGCGTGTCTTCGGTGTAGAGATAATTGGGCAGGTCAGCGATGGCGCCATCCCAGGAATCGCGGGAGAAGCGGCCCTGCTGGGCGCGGGCGTCGCCTTCGGCGCGGGATGGAACAATCTGGACCAGTGGGTTAACCGGAACTGCCGGGGGCATTGCGATTCCGGCAGCGGCAAGTATGCCCTCAAGTTCTCCGGTACCGACCACGGCGTCCACTTCGGGAATATTGTTCCGAATATCGTTACGGAAGCGCTCAACCAGGCAGCCTGCCACAACCAGCCGGCTGGCCTTGCCGGAGGCCTTGTGGGCGGCCATCTCGAGGATGGTGTCCACGGACTCCTGCTGGGCCGACTCGATGAACGAGCAGGTATTGACCACGATGACGTCCGCGTCTTCGGCGCGCGGCGTCAATTCGGCCCCGGCACGGGCCAGAAGGCCCATCATGACCTCGCTATCGACCAGGTTCTTGGGGCAGCCGAGGCTTACAAAACCCACTTTGCGTGGACGGGTTGCTTTTTCGGCATCCGCGGGGTGCTCTGGCTCGGTGGGGGTCAGCGTAGGCATCACTATTTACGATTTTATCATCCCCGGATGGGGCTGCCTTTCTTGTAAAGGCGGGAAACCAAAGTACGGGGGCGCACCAACTAATGCAGCATCCACAGATTGAAAACGGGTGCGGCCATGCTAGGCTAATCAGTAACAAGTCTCAAAATTCAAGGCGTCCCGGTTTCCTCTTGGGGGCAACGAATGTCTGGGAATCAATTTCGCATTGCGATCCTGGCAGCGCTCGCGGTTCTAACCGTGTCGGCAGTTGCCCAGGACGAGAAAAATGAACTGGCCGCCATGGTCGGTCGTACGTTTGTCAGCGATGTCGGCATCCAGTGCGGCGGCTGCATCAATCCCCTGATCGAGAACGGCAAGGGTCTCACGCTGGAGGGCGACTATTCCCGCTTTTTCCGGCGCAGCCAGCTGTACGCAATCTCGGGCGAAGTGCCGTTTGCTTTCAACTTTGATCAGGACCTGAACTCGGGCGAGAACGTCGTGCCCAGCGGCTACAAGTCTCTTTTCGTCACACCGGCAGCACGGGTCAACATCTTTCCCGACACGGCTTTTTCACCCTGGGTCAGCCTCGGCGGTGGCATTGGCCGCTTCATGCAGGACAAGAGTCTGGTCTACGGCGGCACAAACCCGGGCAAGAACACCCTGAGCGGCGTGCTCGAAGCCGGGGTCGGACTCGACGTGCGCATCTGGCGCCACTACAGCCTGCGCGGCGAAGCCCGCGATTTTTGGTCCGGCTTCCCGAGCTATCCGCTCGCCACAACGACCACCAGTAAATCGCGCCAGCACAACTACTTTGTGGGCGCGGGTATCGTCTGGCACTTCTAACCCGGTGGCCACATTATGAAACGTGCTCTATACGTTGCTGCAGTCCTGTGTTCGTGCCTCGTGCTTCTGGCCGCCGGCCCGGGCGACAAACGCCCCGTTCCCCAGTATGACGATAAGGGCGCCTTGCTACGCCCGCCCGACTATCGGGAATGGATGTTCCTCTCATCTGGCTATGGCATGAACTACAGTCCCGCGCCCGGCAGCCATGAAATGTTCACCAACGTGTTCGTGCAGCGGTGGGCCTATGACGAATTCGTCGGTTCCGGCAAATGGCCTGAGCAGACAATGTTTGTCATCGATGAGCGGGAGGCGCAGAGCAAAGGATCGATCAACAAGACTGGACATTTCCAGACCGACCTTGCAGGTCTGGCGGTCGAAGTCAGAGACTCAGCGCGTTTCCCCGACAAGTGGGGCTACTTCGGTTATGGCGAAGAGAATAAAACTTCTGAGGCGATGCCGAAAGGAAATCCCTGCACGACGTGCCACGAAGCCCACGCTGCGGTGGAGCATACCTTTGTACAGTTTTATCCGACGCTGAAGCCGATCGCGAAAAAATTCGGAGTCTATAACGAAGCGCGCGAGCAGGTCACGGAAGAAAAGTAAGCTCAGGCCTGAGTTGCATTTCTAATGGAGCGGAACAGGCCTGGCAATCTCTGCGCCGCGTTGGACGACGAACCGAACCGCGCCTCCAGATATTCGCGGGTAAATTCTGACACGGTGTCGCGCAGCCGCCCTTCCGGGATTACCTCTGCAAAATCGATGGCGGTCTGCGCAGGCGTTCGCCGGTAGCCACGGCGGGCGAGGGAAGCGGTCATCTTCGCGTACCACAGGCTCGCGGCAGCCGGCGGGTCGGTTGACGCCATTCGCCGGGGCGAGCGCACCCAGGCCAGCACGGCAAAGACTGCGAGCATCAGAAAAAAAACTGCCGCGAAAACTTTGATCAAGTTGGGAGCGTGCACGCGAACCGGAGATTCGTTCCCCGAAGCGGACAGGCCCCGCTGAAACTGCTCGGCTCGCATGAGCATGGACCTATACCGCAACTTGCCCCAGCGGCGGACGGCTTCCCAGCGGTCGCGACCGGCCTGGATTGCGGCCTTCCCTAAAGTCAACTGCTGCGACTTGTCATAACTCACGATCCAGTCCCGCCAGAAAGAGGACAGGGCGTCGAGATAAAGCGCGATGCGGCCCAGCGATGTTCCACCTGCGCCCGACGGAGTGGGGTCGAAAGTGATCCACCCCTCGCCGGGGAAATAAGCCTCGACCCAGGAGTGTGCGTCGCGGGCGCGAACGATGTATTCGCCCGTGATGCGATTGAACTCCCCGCCGTGAAATCCGTTGACCACGCGGGACGGAATACCGAGCGAGCGCAGCATGACCGCCATTGACGACGCGAAATATTCGCAATGGCCCTGCTTGCGCTCAAAAAGAAAGTCTGCGACCGGGTCCTTTGAAGGCTGAGAGGGCAGTTGCAGGGTGTAGCCGTAGTGGGTTTTCAGGTGGCGCTCGAGTTGCGCGGCCTTGTCATAGGGATTCGAAGCGGAAGCGGTCACGCTTGCGGCAAGTGCGGCGATGCGCGGGTCGAGCGCCGGCAACTGCAGATATCTCTGCCAGCGAGGATCGGGCGTCAGGGCAGGCGCGCGGCGCAGGTCGGCGACCGAGGGCGCGCTGATGTCGGACTCGACGTCATAGCGGCCGATCTGGTTCTCGATGTCGACATCGTCCACGTCGCCGTCATCGCTTACGAAGATGCGATGATAAGGCCCGCGAATTTTCTGCATCCAGCTTGCGCCGAAAAATACGTTGGTTCCGATCGGCTCCAGCAGCACGCGGTAGCGGACCAGGCGTGGGCTGGAAAGGCCGGCCGCGCGCCCGCTTCCCCGGCTGGGAATGTCAAAGGCATCGCCGAGCGAGGGCCCCACGGGGCCGCCAAAAGCACGATAAGGGTTGAACCACACCGCGCCATCGAACTGGGTGAGCGAGACGCCGCGCCAATAGAGCTCGTGTCCGCCGTCGGAGTCGCCAGCGATCTGAATGTGCATGGCGACGGCGTCGGACTGCTGGATGCGGCCGATCTGGCCCAGAGCAACTTTATTGCTGAAGCCGGTGGAGAGATCGTTTCCGAAAGAATATCCGCCGAGATAACCGGCGGAACGTCGCGGCAGCACAAAGAAAATGCCGGCGCCGATCAGCAGAATCAGCAGCATAAGCGCGGGGCCGAGCCGCGCCATAAGAGAGGGAAGTCGCTCGGCGCCGGCAGTCCGCGCGGTCACTGCGAGCGTGCTGGCGCGTTGCGAGTAGCGCATCTCCATCAGAATGAAAGTGACAACGGCAATCAGCAGGAAGGCGGAGAAGCAGAGCAGGAACAGGCTGTCGACGGTGATGATCGCGGAGGCAAGAATCATCAGAAACGAAAGCGCAGCGAGGGTGACACGATCGCGGTCCCGGCGCAGCGTGAACAACCGGATCAGCGTGGCGAACAGCACCAGGTGTACCACCGGAGGCAGGAAGCTGCGGGAAATGATCGAATAGTCGAACAGGAAAAAGGCAAAGTAGCCCAGGGCCGCGAACGTGGCCCACTGTTCCTGGAGCAGGACGGCTTCACCACGGAGCAACTGCAGCGCCCGCACCGCGAAGACTGCGCCGGCCAAAATCACGATCAGGAGATTCAAGCCGCCGCTCGCCGCTAGTGACACAAACGATATGGCTGCCAGCAGATACAAGCTGATCTCGAAGTATCGGTTGAGATCAAACGAGGGCTCCGCTGCCCGAAATTCACGCGTCGGGTCGAGTTGAGCTGTGGGCGAGGACATCCAGGTTCTATTGTTGACGACCGCGCTGTGGAAGGGAAGGCTTTCGAACGCGTTTCTTGCACCGAAAGTCACATGACCGGGGGGAATCGCTGATCGGACGGGTCGGATTGGCTAGGCAGAGCGGGGTCCGATGATAAACTGGTGTGTCGGGCATCGGTCCCGCGCGACGTTTTCTCGCCAACCCCGCCAGGTCCGGAAGGAAGCAACGGTAACGAGCTCTTTCGTGTGCAGCGGGTCGCCGGTGCCTGACTTTTCCCACCCTCGCAACACCCCAGCCCAAATCATTTCTGCTGTTTACCTCTCTTTACGCAAGAAGGGTGCGCGAGCCGCATCCATAGGTCATAGGGCTCGCGGCAGAGTTCAGTCGTCGCAGCCGCAAGGAGAAACATGCGCGGCAAATCTTCTAGTTTCGAAATTCCTTCCGTAACCATTCGCGTTTCCGGCAAGCTGTTTGACGGGCATCTCGAATATCTTGACCGCCTGGTCCAGGCGGCGGCCGATTGCCAGTTATGGGTAGTGCTGAACCTGGAGCAACTGGTGGAGATCGACCGGGCTGCGCTGTTTTTTCTAAAGAACGGGGAGAACCGCGAGTTCGACCTAGCATCATGTCCCAATTTCATCCGCGAATGGATGGCGCACGAGTCGGAACGTCAAGTCGCGTAGCACGGTCTGCGACGGTTGTGGCAGAGTTGTGTCGCTGAGGGTGCGGAGAAGACATGTGGCCGCTGGTCCGGGTTAGACTTTCTAGCAGCAATCCTTCACAATACTGAGTTTCGATTTAGAAGGAGTGCTCGTTGAACCAACCCACGCCAGGCAAAACGCTACGCCGAACCAAGATCAGTGCGCTCGGGACTTACGTGCCGCCGCGCCTTTTGACCAACGCCGACCTGGAAAAACTGGTCGACACCAACAACGACTGGATCATGGAGCGCGTGGGCATTCGCCAGCGCCACATTGTGGAAAAAGGTGTGGCGACCAGCGACCTGGCCGCGGAGGCAGCCCGCAAGGCGCTGGCTGCGCGTGGCATGACGCCGCAGGACGTTCAGGCCATCATCGTTGGTACTGTGACCCCTGACATGCTGTTTCCGGCCACCGCCTGCCTGGTGCAGGACAAGCTGGGGGCGAAGGGCGCCTGGGGCGTCGACCTGTCGGCAGCATGCTCTGCTTTTCTCTATTCGCTGCAAACCGGAGCTCAGTACATCGCCACTGGCTCCCACGACCGCGTGCTGGTGATTGGGGCCGACGTAATGTCTTCCATCATTGACTACACCGACCGCGCGACCTGCGTGATTTTTGGCGACGGCGCGGGCGCGGTGATCCTGGAGCCTTCCGACGACGATACCGGCTTGATCGACTTCATCCACGAAGTAGACGGCTCAGGCGCGTGTTTTTTGAACATGCCAGCGGGTGGCAGCCTGAATCCGGCCTCCCACGAAACCGTGGACAAGCGGATGCACTACGTGCATCAGGACGGGCAGCAGGTGTTCAAGTTTGCCGTGCGCAAGCAGACTGAAGCCTGCGAGAAGCTGCTGGCGCGCAACGGGGTGAAGGCCTCCGACATCGATTGCTTCATTCCGCACCAGGCCAATCGGCGCATCATCTTGGCCACGGCCGAGCGGCTGGGCCTGGCCTTGGAGAAGGTGGTCATCAACATTCAGGACTTCGGCAACACCACCGCCGGCACGATTCCCCTGGCGATGAACACGGCGATCGAGGAAGGCCGCCTGAAGAAGGGAAACCTTGTCTTGCTCGCATCGGTCGGTGCCGGGTTCACCGTAGGAGCGACGCTGTTACGCTGGTCGTACTAGAGGGCAAGTGCGTTTGGTCTGCACACGTTTTGCTCAACGGCCCGTCTAATTGCTCTAGACCCTCATGAACTATTTCCGCGCCCTTCTTTGTTTTGTACTCAGCCTGTCGCCAACGCTGCTTTGCAGTGCAGACACCCCGTCCCACGACGCTGCGACCGCCAAGCTACAGCAAGACATCCCCCAACTGACGAAAGTGGCGGAAATTCCCGGCCTGTCGGTTGCCGTGATCCGCCACGGCAAGACTTATTGGGTGCAAAACTACGGCGTCCAGAACGCGAAGACGAAAGAACCGGTCGCCGATAGCACCGTGTTCAACGTGGGCTCGCTGAGCAAGCCGGTATTTGCGTATGGCGTGCTTAAGCTGGTGGATGCGGGCAAACTCAAGCTCGACGAGCCGCTCGCGCCTTATCTGCCGGAAGCGTTCACGGCCGGTGATCCGCGTTTCAAACAAATTACGGCGCGGATTGTGCTCAGCCATCGCACCGGCTTCCCCAACTGGCCGGGGGACGGCAAACCCCTGACCATCTTTTTCAATCCCGGTGAGAGGTTCAGCTATTCCGGCGCGGGCATGGTTTTCCTGCAAAAGGCAGTCGAGAAGATCACTGGCAAACCTCTGAACGATTACATGCGGGAGGCTGTGTTCGAACCGTTGGGCATGACGAGCAGCAGCTACGTGTGGCGCGCGGACTATGAAACGACGGCCGCCAGCGGACATGATGCAAACGGCGCGCCTGTCGGCCCTCCGAAAGCGACTGACGCCAACGCGGCCGCCAGCCTGACGACCACCACCCACGACTATGCGCTGTTTGTGGAAGCGGTGATGGCGGGTAGAGGGTTGAAGCCAGCCACCTTGCGCGAGATGGAACGGCCGCAGATTGCGGTAGATCCCGAATGCACGAACTGCACCGATCGGGTGCCGAAAGAGCTGTCAAAGACGGTTTTCTGGGGACTGGGCTGGGGCATTCAGCAAACGGCTGAAGGCGAGTCCCTGTGGCATTGGGGCGACAACGGCGTGTTCAAAGCCTGGGTGGTGGCACGGCCAGCAAAGAAATCGGGCCTGGTGATGTTTGCCAACAGCGAAAATGGCCTTTCGATCGCCCGAAGCGTGGTCGCGGATGCGATGGGCGGGGAACAGCCGGCGTTCGACTGGCTGAAGTACGACAATTACGATTCGCCCAGCTTCCGGTTTGCTCACGCCGTGCATGACCAGGGAGGCCCCGCGGCCCTGAAGCTGTTTTCCTCTGAGTTGGCAAGCGGGGCAATTTCGGAGAATTCCATCAATTCGATGGGCTACTTCCTGATGTCTTCGAAGCAACTGCCGGAGGCGATCCAGATGTTTCAAAAGAATGTCGAACTACACCCCAGCTCCTGGAACGTTTACGACAGTCTTGGCGAGGCCTACATGAACGACGGGCAGAACGACCTGGCGAAGAAGAACTATGAGAAATCTCTGGAACTCAACCCGAGCAATACCAACGCGGTCGCGATGCTGAATAAACTGAAAGAACAGTAACGACGCTGGCTGAGATTGGCCGCCAGGGTGCATGACCAGCGTAACTCTACGAAGCGGATTGTTCTGGAGAGATCATCGCGGTGGACGATAACATTTGCACGAGTGTACTTAAGGCATCCCCTGCCTCGCTCGTGAGGACACCCCCTTTGCTACGCCGTCTGGGACTCGTATTCCTGTTGCTGGCCGTCGGGGCAGGCGTGCGCCTTCACGCGCAGGAGGCCGAGACCGAAAGCAAGTTAATGATTCTGGAGCACATCTGGAACGAAGCGCAGGTGAACCGTGACGACCGGGCGCTGCAGGAGTTGGTCTCGGAGCGCTTCGTGAACACCGAGTACGACGGCGAAGTCAGCGACAAGCACAAATTTCTGGCCGACATCCACGACCCGCAATACAAGCCCAGCCTGATGAACATTGACGATGTGAAGGTGAGGTTGTTTCACGACGCCGCCGTGGTCACCGGGAACTACCACGTGAAGGGCACCTACCAGAGCAAACCCTACGATCATCAGGGCCGCTTCACCGACACGTGGTTCTTCGAGAACGGGCACTGGCAGTGCGTGGCCAGCCATTCGAGCTTGGTCAAGAAGTAAAATTAATTTTCCAGACTCTAAGGCAGTTGCTCGGGCTCGCCGTGTCCTCTCCGCTTCGCCTCGGAGTATATCTTGACATATATATCCACTTGTGTATAGTTATTGCTAGCGTCCCATTACCTCGACGAAGAGGCCGTGCCAGTGAACAAGAAGATGTACTCCAAGACGCCCAAACTGAGTGATGCAAGATTCAGAGGACAGAAAGCCTTGGTGGTCGACGCTCTCTCAATTTGTTCAGCACCGGTTTCGCTTGAATTACTGGCCTCGATGGTAGACAGGAACGGCCGGTACAACGCCCTCTTGAACGAATGGGCGAGAGAAAACGGCGGCGTCAAAGGTAGTGTGCTTTACCACTTGAGAGCGCTCAAGCGCCTGGGGATGGTGGAGGAGAGTTTCGGGCCTGCCTCCTCCCGGACACAGGTCGTTGCTTGGGGTAATAGTCAGGCGCTGCGGGTTCCCAAGGCCATACTGGATGAGTTGCAGATGAAAGAAGGGGATGAAGTGGAAATGGTGGTGGAGGGCGGGCGCCTTACAGTGCGACCGCTCAACCCGAAACTCACGCTGGAGTCCCTTCTGGCGGGGATCACTACGGAGAATCGACACTCCGAGACTGACTGGGGCAAGCCGGTAGGAAAAGAGGTATGGTAGATGCGCGCTATATCCCCGATGCCGGCCACGTCGTAAAGATTGATTTAGATCCGATCGTGGGACACGAGCAGGGCGGTTGGCGTCCGGCGATTGTATTATCTCCAGTCGCCTACAATCGCAAAACCAGCCTAGCCGTCGTAATACCGGTGACAAGTCAAGTAAAAGGCTATCCATTCGAGGTTCCACTGCCCGGCGGGATGAAAACGACTGGGGTGGCTCTTGCCGACGCGATAAGAAATCTTGACTGGCACGTCCGCCGTGCAAAATACGTAGAGCCTGCCCCCGCAGAAGTCATGAAGGCTATCCACGAACGCCTCATCGTCCTGTTGCGGCTTGTCCAACCAAGGAACTGATCACGGCCTGGTCATCTTGGCTGGTTGCACTTCTTTGTCAAACTCTTCGCCGGTGAGGTAGCCCAGTTTCAGCGCGGCTTCGCGCAGGCTGGTGTGGTCCACGTGCGCGGTGTGGGCGATTTTCGCGGCTTTGTCGTAGCCAACTTTCGGCGCCAGGGCCGTTACCAGCATCAGCGAATTCGCCACGTACCATTCGACCTTCGCGCGATCGACTTCAATGCCTTTGATCATGAATTCGACATAGCCGTGGCAGGCGTCGCTGAGCAGCGTGACCGAGTGCAGGAAGTTGTAAATGATCACCGGCTTGTAGACGTTGAGCTCGAAGTTGCCCTGCGAGCCGGCCAGGCCGACCGCCGCCGTCGCGCCGTGTACCTGCGCGCAGACCATGGTCATGGCCTCGCACTGGGTGGGGTTCACCTTGCCCGGCATGATCGAGGAACCGGGCTCGTTCTCGGGAATGGTGAGTTCGCCCAGGCCGCAACGCGGACCCGAGGCGAGCCAGCGAACGTCGTTCGAGATCTTCATGAACGATGCGGCCAGCGTTTCGAGCGCGCCTTGCGCGAAGACAATCTCGTCGTGCGCGGAAAGCGCGGCGAATTTGTTGGGATGCGAGCGGAAGGGAAGTCCGGTCAGTTCGGCGATTTTCGCGGCGGCGCGCGTTGCGAACTCTGGGTGAGCATTCAGCCCGGTGCCGACGGCGGTACCCCCGATGGCCAGGTCATAAAGCCCGTCCAGCACCAGTTCCAGGCGATTGATGTCACGTTCCAGCAGGCTGGCCCAGCCACCAAATTCCTGGCCGACGGTGAGCGGAACGGCGTCCTGCAGGTGGGTGCGGCCGATCTTGACCACATCGTTGAACTGCGCGGCCTTGGCTGCGATCGCGTCGCTAACTTTCTTTACGGCCGGGATCAGCGTGTTCTTGACGCGATCCGCGGCGGCGATGTGCATTGCGGTCGGGAACGTGTCGTTGGACGATTGCGACATGTTCACGTCGTCATTGGGGTGGATCGGTTTCTTCGAGCCGAGCGCGCCGCCGGCCATCTCGATGGCGCGGTTCGAGATGACCTCGTTGGCGTTCATGTTGGTCTGGGTGCCGCTGCCGGTCTGCCAGATGCG
>Ga0075029_100002110_pt1 | contig 11274 bp, 7 predicted proteins | sample LitLauG_LLR_2013_FD_71391 | JGI IMG/M metagenome (GOLD analysis project Ga0075029, IMG submission 71391) | Freshwater sediment microbial communities from North America - Little Laurel Run_MetaG_LLR_2013 | ecosystem: Environmental > Aquatic > Freshwater > Creek > Sediment | place: USA...
TGCTGCTGGCGCGGGGGCGAGTGAGCCTTCCTCGGCAGAAGGTCGGCGCACACCTTCGATTCGCCGACGGAACGTCCGGGCGGGTGTTCCGTGAGACGCTCGTCGAGCGCGAGCCGCCGGAGGAACCCTGCCTACTGGTGGTGGAGTTCAGGCTGCGCCTCCTCCATGGTCGCTTGCACGCACTGTTCCTCTGGGAATGCATTCTGAACACGCCGCTGTTCGTCGGCTTCCCGGGATTCGTCTCCAAGCTGTGGCTGGACCGTGACGAGCAGGACCGATATCGCGGGCTCTACGAGTGGGATGACCCTGCCGGTGCACAGTTCTACGCACGAGCACTCTGGCGGGTCCTTGAACTGGTAAGTCCTCGGGACTCGATCCACTACCGGGTGGTTCCGGGAGTGCGCCGCGACGACGTATTGCGCGATCCCCACGTCTTGGACCAGGTCGACTCCGAGACGGCTCCAGAGTGGTGGCGCGTGGTCGCCACCACTCCGTGAATCCCCGCCTGTCGCAGACACTCACCTCGATGAGCAGGCACTCCGTTGCCCGCAAGACCATCAAACCTGACGCCGGAGCACCGGCGGGCGCGTCGACGCGGTCCGACACCTCCGTCAGGCGCCGTGGCGTCGCAGTTCGGCATCGATGTCGGCCTCGGTGACCGGACGCCGCCAGAACGTGTCCCAGGCGTGCAGGATCAAACCGATGCCCCAGCCGCAGATGATCCATATGGGCCAGAAGTACCCGGCGCCCGTGAATGCCCAGATCACGACCAAGAATCCGTTCACGACCAGGTAGGCGACCAGGTGGGAGGCGAAGTCGCGTCGGGCATGCAGCCGGCGTCGGGCCGCCTCGCGCTCACTGACCACCTCGTCGGCCTCTGTGCTCTGGTGTTCCGATTGATCCATCGTGAATCACCTCCTCGTTCACACAGACAGACTGGACCCGGGTCCGTGGACCCGGTAGGGCCAACCGGCGGTTTCTCTCACCTACTCTCGACCCGGTGGGCGCCGGCTGGCGAAGGAGATCGACAAGGTAATGAGAAGGATGGCAGCGATCAGGAAGATCCCACCGACCGTGAAGACGCCGGCGTCGATCCATCCCAGGGCCGGGACCGTCGCTGCCACATCGGCCGCGATCGACAGACCCCGCGTGCCATCAGGCCGCATCGCCACGATGGCCCAGTCACCTCCGCCCGGCTTCCAGGTGATCGTCTGTGTCCCGGGCCCGTGTGCGGACCGTACCCACGTGGACAGTGTGGTCGGCGGCACCGCAGGGGCCGATCCAGGATGTACCTGGTAGGTCGTCGTACCACCGGTCCACGAGGTGATGGTGGCGTGACCGACATCGTTCAGATAACTGTCCACGGCATCGTGCCGGGCGATCCCGATGAACACGGGCTGGCTCGGATCGCTGGCAGTGGCGCGGATCCGCACCGTGCCCAGAATCGACGACGGGGCCACGTCTGTCGTGTTGCCCAGGTCGATCCGATCGGTGGTGATGGCGTAGGTCGATGTCGCGAAGGTGCGGGTCGGTGACGTGAGGTAGCCGGAGGCGTCACGCTGGGTGTGGTCCAACCAGGCGATCGCACCGCCGCCGGCGAGCATTCCGATGGAGACGAGCCCAATGACAGAGCCGAGGCACAGGGCGACAACGCGGCCTGCAGTCCAACCGGAGGGCCCGGAGGCGGAAGGGGCGCCGACCGGTTCGGTCGGGGTGGCTGGCGTCGGGGGTATGGCCATGGCGTCGTGCTCGCTTCCTCCCATGTCGAGCCGGAAGGGCGGGTACCGATCGCTCATGAGCGCCGCGTAGGCGACGACCCGTACGACCCAGCGATTCAGGCCGAGTACGAGGTCGAACACCGGACGGGGATAGCTGCCGGTGAACGCCAGGATGACCGCGGCGATCAGAACGAGCAGGCCGATCAGGCCACCGGAGCTCAAGCTGGCACTCTGGCCGGTGTTCGACCAGGCGATTGCCGAACCTCCCGCGAGGATCCCGACCACCAGGTACTGGGGAATGGCCAGTAGCCACCACTTCACCAGTACGAGTCCCCGCGAGAGATGTTCCGGATACACGATCTCGAGGTGGGCGGGGTAGTCGGGGTCGTCGGCAAGCGTGAACGGCGGATAGCGGTCGGTGCCGAGGGCCGCATAACTGTAGAAGGACACGCGCCACGTCCACCGGAGGACGCCAACGTTGAAGTCGAACAGGGATCTCGGATACCGACCGGTGAACAAGATGGAGAAGAAGGCGAACACACTCACGAAGAAGAAGGCGACCCACAGAAACAGGAGAAGGATCAGGTGGGGTAGGACGAGCAGCCACTTGACCAGCCACAACCAGCGGCTCAACCCACCGTCAAGGCTTCCCTCGAGAGTTACGGGGCTGGCCTCGTCTCCCATCGGCACGCTCCTCCCTCACTGCTCGACATCAACGGGCGGCTACCCCTGTGGATGCGCACTCCTACGGTGCGAGTGAGGACCCACCCGCTCGCAGCTGGAGATCACTGCCGACCCATATCCCAAAGGGTGAGCGCTCCACGCGTGACGTCCTAGGGTCATACGTCACATGTTCGCTGCCGCGTCGATCTCAAGCGGTCGCGGCCGGATGACCACGGGACGCCCTCCAGAAGGTGACCATCAGCGCCATACCCGCCAGCCCGATCATGATGACCCATGCGAGGATCCCGGACGGCAGTTCCAACCCGAAGAAGTCGCGCACGAATGCGAACGGAAACAGCAGGACGAATCCAACGATGACGCTCCCCACGAGCAGTGCGCGGCGCCAGGAGAACGGCTGGGCGACGAGCACCAACACGGTCAGACCGAGCATCAGGGCCACCAGGGTGGCACTCGTCCGCTGCTCGATGAGCGGCAGACCCCTCGACCGGGCGAGAGCGAACGCCGCAAACACGGAGGCGGCAACGATCAGTCCCGCCGGAACGGCGAACCGGAGGACGCGATCGACGAATCCGGGCACGTACCGACGCGCATTCGGTGCCAGCGCCAGGAAGAACGTCGGGACACCGATGGTCAGGGTGTCGATGATCGTCAGATGCCGGGGCAGGAACGGATAGGGCCACAGGAGCGCACTGACCGCCAGGGCCAGCATCGTCGCCCAGACGGTCTTGGTGACGAAGACGTTGGCCACTTGCTCGATGTTGGCGGTGACCTTGCGCCCCTCGGCGACCACGCCGGGCATCGTCCCGAATCGCCCGTCGAGGAGGACAAGCTGGGCAACCGCCCTGGTGGCTGGGGTGCCGGAGCCCATGGCAATGCCAATGTCGGCGAGCTTGAGGGCGAGCACGTCGTTGACGCCGTCGCCGGTCATGGCCACCACGTGGCCCCGGGCCTGGAGCGCGGTGACCATGCCCTGCTTCTGTCGGGGCGTCACCCTGCCGAAGACCGAGTGCTCCTCGAGCACCGCTCCGAGGGCGACGGGATCGTCCGGGAGAGTTCGGGCGTCGATCGGCGGACCGGTGTCCGGACATCCCGCTCGTTCGGCGACCGCACCGACGGTCAGCGGACTGTCCCCCGAGATCACCTTGGTGGCCACCCCTTGCCCTGCGAAGTAGGCGAGTGTCGAGGAGGCGTCGTCCCGCACCTGTTCGCTGAAGAGCACCAGCGCGGCCGTCCGCACATCGGACGGAAGGATGTCACCGCGGATGGGGGAGTCGGAGCGGGCGAGCACCAGCACGCGCCGGCCGGAGGCGGCCAAGTCTCGCGCTCGACCGAGTACTGCGCTGTCATGTGCGGGCACCACCATCTCCGCAGCACCGAGCACCCACGTGCCGTGGAGTGTGAAGGCCGCCGCACTCCACTTGCGAGTCGACGAGAATGGGACTGAGTCTTCGCGGACCCACCGGCCTGTCGGCGGAAAGGCCTGTCTGATCGCGGCCATCGTCGGGTTGGGGTCCTCATCGTCGGCGAGCGCCCCGAGGGCAGCCTCGATGAGCGTGTGGTCCGCATCGCCAACCTGCTCCAACCGCTCGAAAGCGATCGACCCGTCGGTGAGCGTGCCCGTCTTGTCGAAGCACACGACGTCGACGCGAGCCAGCAACTCGATCGCCGGGAGCTCCTGGACCAGGACGTTTCGCCGTGCGAGCGTCACCGCGGCCACCCCGAAGGCGATGCTGGTCAGGAGAACCAGCCCTTGGGGGACCATTCCGACGAGACCGGCGACGGTCCCGCTGACCGCATCGACGAGACCGCTGTGCGCGTGGAGCTGGCTGAACAGCAGCAGTGCCCCGACCGGTACGACGGCCCACGTCACGTACCGAAGGATGCGGTTGATGCCGTCCATCAGCTCAGATCGCGCGAGAGCGAAGCGCCGCGCCTCAGCGGACAGCTTGTGGGCGTAGGCATCAGCTCCCACCGCGGTGGCCTGGTAGCTCCCGGTGCCCGAAGCGACGAAGCTCCCCGAGAGGATCTGATCGCCGACCCGCTTCTCGATCGGTTCGGCCTCGCCCGTGAGGAGCGATTCGTCGATCTGGAGGCCGGAGGTCGATCGAAGGACTCCGTCGGCGACGACCTGGTCGCCGCTGCGTATCCGGACGAGGTCGTCGAGTACCACGGCTCCGACCGGGACCTCGTGCTCGAGACCGTCGCGTACGACACGGGCGCGCGGGGCATTGAGTACGGCGAGGCGGTCGAGCGTGCGTTTCGCCCGGAGCTCCTGCACGATCCCGATGAGCGCGTTGGCGACCAGGACGATCCCGAAGAGTGCATCCTGCGGCTGTCCGACGGCGAGGATCGCCGCCAGGAGTGTCCCGAGTAGGAGATTGAATCGGGTGAGAATGTTCGAGCGGAGGATCTCCCCGACCGCTCGACTGGTGCGCTCGTCGCTCAGGTTCGTCTCGCCTCGCTCGACGCGTGTTGCCACCTCGCGTGCGTCGAGGCCTGCCGGCCGGGTCTCCACGACGCCTGACCTTGCCACAGGGCTCGAGGTGGTGCCCTCGGAACGGCTGTCAGTCACGCTGCAGGGGCGTCGGATGGCACCCGCCGGATCACCGGAGATGTGACCACGGGAACTCAAGCACGAGCCTTCCGACGGGGATCGACCATGTCGTCGGCGAGGGAGAGGAAGCTCTCGTCCTCCTGGGCGGTGTGGAGTCTGAGAATGGCGTGGAGACCATAGAGCAGGCTGCGCACCTCGGTGACGTCGACGTCGTCCATTCCTGCCGGATCGATGTCGGCCAGGAGCTGACCCAGGCGGCGGATCTGGTGGGTGATCTCGATATGGGCCCGGCTCATGGTGGCCATCGGATCGCTGCCACCGAAGTAACGACCGAGGGCCGGGTAGAGCATCTGATCCTCGGCGTCTTCGTGGGGTTGGACCTCATCGACGAGCATGCGGTGTACGGCCTTGACCTGGACCAGAGCCGCATGTCGATCAAGGTCGTCCAGCGCGTCGGCCACTTGGTGCAGCCTGTCGATGTCGCTACGTATGGCCAGGTGCTCTTCCTGGAATCGCCGGGTGAGCAGCGAGTCCTCGGTGCCCAGCCGGGCCTCGGCCGGCCCGGAACGCAGCGCCCGCAGGGCGTTGAGGATCACGGCGACATCGATCACCTCTTGGAGGATCGCGCCCCACACCGCGGGCAGGAGCCCGGCCGCGGCGAAGCCCATCGCCGTGAGCGACAACCCCATGCCCACCACCATCGACTCGATTGCGATCCGGCGGGTGCGCCGGGCGATGGCCGCCGCCTCGCCCAAACGGTCGAGGCGATCGACGGTCAGCACCACGTCGGCCGCTTCCGATGCAGCGGTCGCCCCCCTGGCCCCGAGGGCCACGCCCACATCGGCGAGCGCCAGTGCCGGTGCGTCGTTGATGCCGTCCCCGACCATCATGGTCGGAGCATGCCGGGTCTCGAGCTTCACCACATCGAGCTTCTCGGCCGGGGAGCGCTCGGCCAGCACCTCGTCGACCCCGATCACCGCACCGACGGTCTCGGCGACCTCCGCCCGATCCCCGGTGACCATGACAATCCGGTTCACGCCGTTCTTGCGCAGCGAGCGCAGCGTGCGAGCAGCGTCAGGCCTCAGAGGGTCGTCGAAGACCAGCACACCGGCAGGGGTGTCGTCGACACCGACGAATACGGTGAGGGCCCCGTCCAGGTCGGCCTTGCGACGCGCCGACCGCGCCCATGCCGGGGAACCGACGACCCCGCACCACGAGGCTTTCCCCACCGCCACACGCCGGCCGGCGACGCTCCCCCGGATCCCCTGACCAGAGATCTCCTCCACGTCGGTGGGCAGATCGAGCACGCACCCCCGGTCGAGGGCGGCGCGGACGACGGCACTTGCGAGCACGTGGGGGGACACCTGGTCGAGCGACGCTGCGAGCTGGAGGATCCCTTCAGCCGGGACGGGTCCGGCGCCGACCAACTCGGCGAGCGCCGGTTGCCCGACGGTCATGGTGCCTGTCTTGTCGATCAGCAGGGTGGTGCAGGTGGCCAGCCGCTCGAGTACCGCGCCCCCCTTGACGACCACCCCTCGCTTGGCGGCCCGAGACAACCCGGCGACCATGGCAACGGGGGCGGCCAGGATGAGCGGGCAGGGGGTGGCCACCACGAGTACGGCCACCGCACGCTCCGCGCCGCCGACCGACCAGGCGAGTCCCGCCGCCGCCAACGTCACACCGAGGAAGCCCAGCGCGTACCGGTCGGCGAGTCGGACCACGGGCGCCTGGGAGCGTTCGGCATCGGCCACGAGTCGGACGATGCCGGTGTAGGTGCTGTCCGCGGCGCTGGTGGTGGCCCGGAGGTCGATCGGCGCGCCGGCATTGATCACCCCGCTACGGATCCGGTCGCCGACGACCCGCTCGACCGGCAGCGACTCGCCGGTCAGGGCGGACTCGTCGAGGACCGTTGCGTCCGACACCAGCGAGCCGTCGACCGGCACCACTTCGCCAGAGGCGACGAGGAGGAGGTCGCCGGGGGATACTCGCTCGAGGTCGACGACGACCAGGCCCCCGTCCTCGTAGCGGTGGGCGGTCTTGGGCGCCCGCTCGAGGAGGGACCGGAGCTCGCGCCGCGCCCGGCCGGCCGCCCATCCCTCGAGGGCCCGTCCACTGGCCAGCATCACGCTGATGACCGCGCCGGCCAGGTACTCGCCGACCGCCACTGCACCGACCAGCGCAAGTAGGGCGATGATGTCCACACCGAGCCGGCCGGCTAGCAGGCTCTGGATAGTCGAGTAGAGGGAAAGCACGATCCCGCACCCGGCGACCACGATCCAGGTCAGGTTCCCGGCCGCCCCCAGGCCGGCCCAATGGAGGAGCCCTCCCACCACGAGCCCGGCGGAAGTGAGAGCCAGAGGCACGGTGCTCCCGAGTGGAGACGCGAGCCACCCCGCTCCCATGAAGGTCCGTTGCTCCATATGACCCATCGTGCCGCCCCGGCTGCCCGGGGCGTAGGGCCGAAAGTCAAGGGCACTCCCGTGAGTTGCAGTTCTGCCCGGCGCGTATGGCACCGCCCGTCGGCCTGTGCCTGGCACCGCAGGTGCTGCTCGGCCTGGTCGGGACGACGTGGCGGGAAGCAGCGATCATGACGTTCGCCTCTGCTGTCGGCTGCCCTCGGTAGCCAGGATGGCTGACATGGGGAAACGAACGGGCGAGTGACCGGAGGTGGGCATGCCAGCGTTACCGACAGGACGGATGCGCCGGTCCCATGCGGCCGCAGTCTGCCTGACGATGGTCGTAGTCGTGGCCGCATGCAGCTCCTCGCGTTCTGTGACGACCACCTCATCCCCGGGGTCGACGACGTCAACCACGCAGGCCCCTCCGACGACCATTCCGGCCGATGCCGGCACGTGGCGACTGACCTCGGCCGCTCCGGTCTCGGCCGACGTCCCCTGGGGCTGGACCGGCTCCGAACTGCTGGTCGGCGGTGGCGGGTGCTGCGACGACGTGGGCACGGTCGACCTGGCGACCTACACCCCGCCGTCCGACCTCTGGGGCCGCCTGCCGGCACCTCCCCTCACGTCCCGGGGCACGGCCGCCGGTACGTGGACCGGTACCGAGATGATCGTGGCCGGCGGACTGGCCAGCCCTGACGGCACCCAGCACAACGCTGCGCCAGTTACCGACGGGGCTGCGTGGAATCCGACAACCGGGACGTGGCGTCCCATCGCCCCGTTGCCCGTGCCGCTTGCGGGCCGGACCCATGATTCATTCTGGACCGGTACCGAACTGCTGGTCTGGTCGTCAGATCCTCCAGAGGGTTCGACTCCGGGGGCCGAGCAGTTCCTGGCCTACGACCCGGCGTCCGACAGCTGGCGAATCCTGCCAACCTCCGGGCTGAGCACCCGGCAGGGTGCCGTGGTCGTCTGGGCCGGGACGCAGCTGTTCGTCTGGGGTGGGCTCGACACCTCCCAGGTGCCCCTTGCCGACGGTGCCCGATTCGACCCTGCCACCAGTACGTGGCTGCGACTCCCACGGGCACCGGTGCCGGCCCGGGGCTATGCCGCAGCGGTATGGACCGGCTCCCAGGTGCTCATCTGGGGTGGGCAGTCCGGGCCCGAGACCCAGGTGGGCCAAGGCGTCTCCTACACGCCATCGACCAACACGTGGCAGGCCCTGCCTCTGTCGCCCCTGCGAGCCAAGCAGCAGCCCACCGGCGTGTGGAGCGGCCGCTTCTTCTACGTCATCGGCGGAGCTGCCGGAAGCCGAGGGAGCGACACATGGCCCGTGCCGGGTCCAAGTGCTGCCGCCTACGACCCGGTCACCCGCGTGTGGACGGTGCTCCCGGCGGCTCCGGTAGATCCCGGCGCTCCCTACAGGGGCAACGGACCAGCGGACAACGGGCCGGCGACGCAACGGGCGGACGCCATCGGGGTGTGGACCGGCACCAGCGTGCTCGTTGTCGGGGGCTACAACTGCTGCACCCAGGGGCACCTGGCCGTGGGGATCGTCTGGACTCCCCGGAACGGCCCGGGTTGAGCCGGGGCCTCCCCCCACGATATGGAGCAGGCACCGGATGACCTCGGTCGGACCTACGCCGGCGGATGGGACGCCGCGGACAGCACTATCCCCACCGATTACCAGCGTCTGCGTTCAGGACGTTCGGCTCTGCCCAAGGTGGGCAACCCGGAGCACGATTGGAGCGTGAAGCGTCGTGGCGCAGTCGTTGGGGTCTTAGTTGTGCTCTCGTTGTCGATCATCGCGTGCGGCGGTACCGCGTCATCCCCACCGACCTCGTCTCCATCGGCGTCGACCACGCCAACTTCCACCACCGCTCCAACGGGCACGACCGCACCCGCGGCGTCCACATGGACAGCTGTGTGGCCGACGGTGGCGAGCACTACCCGCTATCGGACGCCCGAGTCAGCGGCACAAGGCTTCGCGACCGACTACCTCCACATGAACAACCCGGTGGTCAACGGGTTCCAACAGGGAGATGCACGGTCGGGGGAGGTGCCGGTCCAGCCCAACTCCACCGGACCGGTGACGACCGTGTTGGTGAGGCAGCTGGACTCCGACAACTCCTGGTGGGTCCTGGGTGCGGGAACGGCCGCTATCAATCTGTCGGCTCCAGTCTGGAATGCCAGGATCTCATCGCCGGTGACGGTGACCGGTACCAGCGTGGCCTACGAGGGCACTGTCCAGACCCAGGTGCGCCAAGACGACACGACCAAGCCATTGGGCGAGGGTTATGTCACCGGCGGGAGTGCGGCCATGGGACCGTTCAACGGGACCATTGCGTTCACGAAGCCGACCACCCAGCACGGAGCGGTAGTGCTCTACACGGCCTCGGCCGAGAACGGGGCGGTGCTGTCCGCCTCGGTCATCCGAGTCGCATTCGGCTGACCCGGATGGCAGGCATGTTCGCCGCGGGCAGTGCCACCCTTGTCGCGACACCTAGGGTGCTCGGATGGGCACCTTGCGCGAAGACATCGAGTTCACATCTGGTGGCGTACTGCTGAGGGGCTGGCTCTACTGCTCAGCGGAGACATTGCCGGGACCTGGAATCGTGATGGCCCACGGGCTATCCGCGGTGCGTGAGATGTTCTTGGATCGGTACGCCGAGGCGTTCGCGACGGCAGGATTCACGACGCTCGTCTACGACCACTTCGGCTTTGGGGCGAGCGATGGTGAGCCACGCCAGTGGCCGGCGCCGAGCGTCCAGCTCGAAGGCTACCGGGACGCCATTTCGTGGTTGGGCAGTCAGCCATTGGTCGATGCCGACCGCATCGGCATCTGGGGCTCGAGCTTCTCCGGCGGTGAGGTGATCATCCTGGCCTCGGAGGATCTCCCGATCAGGTGTGCCGTCGCCCAGGTGCCCGCACTGGGTGAGGGCGGGCCGGATGTTCCGGCGGCGGCCCTCGAGGCAATCACCCGGGCGGTCGAAGAGGGTCACGACGATGCGATCCTCCCCGCCGTCACCGAAACTCGGGACGGGCTCGGCGTCATGTTCGAGGACGGTTCGTACGATTGGTTCACGCGGGTTGCCGCCGAACGGGCTCCGAGTTGGCGCAATGAGCTGAGAGTCAGCGGACTATTCGAGACGTTCCGACCGATCGACTACCTGGCCGACGCCAAAGTGCCACTACTGCTCGTGGTGGCACCTGCGGACACCCTCACACCTCCGGGACCTGGGATCGCGATAGCTGCATCGGTGCCGGTCATTCGGGTCGTTGAGATACCAGGTGGACACTTCGATGCGTATGAGGCTGGCTTCCAGGCGAGCGTGGAGCCGGCGATCGACTGGTACCGCCGCTACCTCTCGCGCTGAAGACGAGGGTCGACACCGGCCCCTCGCGCAAACGTCGCTAGGCGATGAAGCGGTGGATTGCCTCGTTCGCGTGGTCCTGAAAAGACGGGCTGGCCAAGTCCGGGAAGATCTCGGCTTGATCGACCATGGGACCCTTCAGCTTGCCGGCCGCGCTGGCGTAGAACACGCCACTCGAAAGCTTCGGGTCGGTGACACCGTCGACGAGTCGCTTCGAGCCCACGTCAAGTTCGTGGGAAATACCGAGGTGGGGCATGATGTGTTTGGCCGCAAAGCGTAGCGGTGGCGCCGCGCCGGCGGCGGCTTCTGTGCCCGTGGTGTTGCCGGGGCTCACAGTGATAAAGCGGAGGTCGGGGTATTGGCGCGCCAGGTGGGCCATCCATAAGGCTCCGATGTACTTGACCTGACCGAAGGCGAGGTTCTGATCGTATTTTCTGTCAGCGAAGTAGCTGCCGTCGATGACGGTAGTGAGTTCATCGGCAGAGGTTGAGACGAAGGTTGGCCGTTTGAACCCCAACTTCGGAATTCCCCTGGCTGCTTCACTTGCG
>Ga0075029_100002112_pt1 | contig 11271 bp, 6 predicted proteins | sample LitLauG_LLR_2013_FD_71391 | JGI IMG/M metagenome (GOLD analysis project Ga0075029, IMG submission 71391) | Freshwater sediment microbial communities from North America - Little Laurel Run_MetaG_LLR_2013 | ecosystem: Environmental > Aquatic > Freshwater > Creek > Sediment | place: USA...
CGGCGCTGAAAAGGTGTTCGGCTATTGCGGGGAGGAAGTGATCGGCAAGCCCATGCTCATCCTGTTCCCGCCGGACCGCGTTAAAGAAGAGGCTGAAATTCTGGCTCGCATCGGCCGCGGCGAGAGCGTGGAGCACTACGAGACCGTGCGCATTCGCAAGGACGGCAGCCGCATTGACGTTTCCGTCACCATCTCGCCCGTCCGGGATATCAACGGGAGGATCATCGGAGCCTCGAAGATCACGCGCGACATTTCGGAGAGCAAGCGGGCGGAGGAGGCGCTGCGCGAAAGCGAACAGCGTTTCCAGGCCATGGCCAACGGCATTCCGCAACTGGCCTGGATGGCGGAAGCCGACGGGCACATCTTCTGGTACAACCAGCGCTGGTACGACTACACGGGTACCACATTTGCACAGATGGAGGGGTGGGGATGGCAGAGCGTCCACGATCCCGAGATCCTGCCGAGTGTGATCGAGAGGTGGAAAGGCTCGATTGCCCGCGGCGAACCGTTCGACATGGAGTTTCCACTGCGCGGCGGGGATGGTTCCTTCCGCACATTTCTTACCCGCATCATGCCGGTGCGGGATGCGGAGGGTCATGTAACCCGCTGGTTTGGAACGAATACGGATATCAGCGAGCAGAAGGAATCGGAGCGACAGCGTGCCGAGCAAGCCCAGGAGCTTGCCCGGCAGGCAGAGGAGTTGAGCAACTCGCGACAGGCATTGGAGACCCAGACGGTTATGCTGCAGTCGGTGCTGGACAGCATTTCCGAAGGGTTGGTGGTGGCGGACCGGGATGGCAAGTTTCTGGTCTGGAATCCAGCGGCCGCCAAAATCATTGGCATGGGCGCGGCCAATGTTGCTCCCCAAGAGTGGGCGTCCCACTACGGCTTGTACATGCCTGACACTGTGACGCCACTCCCTCCTGAACAGACTCCTCTTTTCCGTGCCATTCGTGGAGAAGCCTGCTCCGCAGAAATGTTTCTCCACAACCCCGAGCTTGACCGCGGCGTGTGGATTGACGTCAGCGCAGGGCCGCTGAGAGATGAGAACGGCTCCATACGGGGAGGCGTGGCTGCAATCCGGGACATTACACAGAAAAAGGCCGACGAGCAGGAGATCCTGACCCTCAATCGTGAACTTGAGCACCGGGTGATGGAACGGACCGCCCAACTGGAAGCTGCCAACAAGGAACTGGAGGCTTTCAGCTATTCGGTGTCGCATGACTTGCGGGCCCCATTGCGCCACATCATCGGATTTTCCGAATTGCTGGCGGAAGAGTTCGGCCCAGAGATACCGCCTGCCGCCCGTCGCCACCTCGACCGCATTCAGGCGGGAACACGCAAGATGGGATTGCTGGTGGACGAACTGCTGAATCTGGCGAGGGTTGGACGGTACACGTTGAAGCGGCAAACCATCGTGCTGAACCCTGTGGTCGAGGAAGTGATCGCCATCCTCGCACCGGAATTTGAGGGGCGGCAGGTCGAATGGATCATTGCAAAGCTGCCGGCAGTAGGCTGCGACCCCGTGCTGGTGAAACAGATATTCCAGAACCTGCTTGCCAACGCACTCAAATTCACGCGGCCACGGGCCCAGGCCGTCATTGAAGTCGGCCTGAAGCGCGGCGATCCGGGAGCGCCCGTGTTCATGGTCCGCGACAACGGCATCGGGTTCAACATGAAGTACGTGGACAAATTATTCGGAGTGTTTCAGCGCCTGCACAGCGATTCTTTCGAAGGTACAGGAATCGGCCTGGCGACTGTGCAACGCATTGTGCAGAAACATGGGGGCCGGGTGTGGGCCGAGGGAGAACTCGACAAAGGCGCGACGTTCTATTTCACCCTCAGCGGGGACGGGCGTGCCGAACCGAAATACAAAGATGTTCCGGTAGGAGAATACGCATGAGCATAGCAGAATTAGACATATTGCTGGTGGAAGACAACCAGGACGATGCGGACCTCACGCTGCATGCTTTGCAGCGGGAAAAGCTGGCCAACCGCGTGTTTATCGTACGCGACGGCGAACAGGCACTGGACTTCCTGTTCTGCCGCGGAGAGTTTGCCACACGCTCATTCCATCATCCGCCCAAGCTGGTCCTGCTGGACCTGAAGCTGCCGAAAGTAGACGGCATGGAAGTGCTCAAGCTGGTGAAGAGCGACGCGCGGACTCGGACCATCCCGGTCGTCATTCTTACCTCGTCAAAAGAGGAACGGGACCTGGTGAGCGGCTATAACCTGGGTGCCAACAGCTACATCCAGAAACCGGTGGATTTCGCGCAGTTCCGGGACACCGTAAAGAATGTCGGGCTGTACTGGCTGGTGACCAATCAGCCGGTGCCCCGCGACTCGCACAGCCCGGTGGGAGCGGCAGATGGCCGGAGCTGACCATGCCGGACCGCTGCCGGGCGAGCTCCGCGTGCTGCATGTCGAAGACAATGAGCTGGACGCCGAGCTGGTCGCGCAGGCCCTACGCAAGGGCGGATTCTCAGTTTCGGTGAACGTCGTGCAGACGGAGGCAGCATTCGAAAACCAGGTTCGGTCGTGCCCGCCCGACATTGTGCTGGCCGATTTCAACCTCCCGCAGTGGACCGGAATTGAGGTCTTGGACGTGATGAAGCGTGAAGGCGTGGACGTTCCATTAATCCTCGTCTCGGGCGCGCTCGGAGATGTGACCGCGGTCGAGTGCATTAAGCGTGGAGCGACGGATTATGTGCTGAAGGACGGCCTGGCCAGGCTGCCGGAAGCCGTCCGCCGCGCCCTGCAACAGAAAGATGAGCTTCGCCTGCGGCAGCAGGCGGAAAAAGACCTGGCGCGAAAGGTCGAAGAACTGGCGCGTTCCAATGCCGACCTCGAACAGTTCGCCTATGTTGCCTCGCACGATTTGCAGGAGCCATTGCGCATGGTGGCTTCTTACACGCAGCTTCTGGCGGACCGATATCGCGGAAAGCTCGATGCCAATGCGGACAAGTTCATTGGCTATGCGGTTGAGGGCGCCACCCGCATGCAGGCGCTCATCCATGATCTGCTGGCGTATTCGCGGGTCGGCAGGCCGGGAATGGCTTCCGAGGCCGTGGATTGCAATGCGCTGATGGACGAAGTTGCCCGCAGTCTCGCGCCGGCGCTGCAGGAAAGCGGCGGCGCCATCACTTACGCCGGGCTGCCCACGGTCTGGGGAAGCCGCATCCAGTTGCTGCAGGTTCTGCAGAATCTGGCTGGCAACGCGCTGAAGTTTCGCGGTCTGGAACCCCCTCGGATTGCCGTCCGCGCTGAGCCATCAGGAGATGAGTGGCTGTTCTCCGTCGCCGACAACGGCATTGGTATCGCGCCGGAGCACTTTGAGAGTGTCTTTGTGGTCTTCCAGCGGCTCCACGTCCGCACCGAGTATCCCGGAAACGGCATCGGTCTTTCGATTTGCAAGAAAATCGTAGAACGAAGTGGTGGAAGGCTTTGGGTCGAGTCCCAACTGGGGCAGGGCTCGACCTTCAAGTTCACCCTGCCGTTCTCGACCGCGTCGCAACCGGAAGTGAAGCTCGCGCATGCCCAAGCGGCAGGCTGACATCGGACAACACCGCCCGCCGCCCATTCTCGAACACGAAGCAGCAGGCGACGCAGAGAATTATTGACCGGTTCCAGTCACGTTCAAATGCTCCACACCTGGAGTTGCGGAATCGCTGACCACGATCGCACTCGCCCGCGTCCCAACAGAGCTCGGCGTAAACGTGACAGTGAATGTGCAACTGGTCTTGCCCGCAAGCGACGATCCGCATGGTGTTGGTCCGCCTGCGACGGCAGAGTATTCGCCACTGCCGGACACTGTCAGGTTCACTGCTGCGGCCAGATTGTTGGTGACGGTCACGGTCTGAGGGGCGCTGGCTGATGCGACACTCTGCGAGGCAAATGTCAGGCTGGCCGGCGCGAAGGTGAGCGGCAACGCTGCCGGCCCCTTCACATCGAGCACCTGCTGGCCGACAGCCGCGTTGTCTGAGACAGCTACTGCGCCGCTGACTGTGCCGCTCGCGCCAAGCGCTGGGGCAAACGTCACCGTCATGGTGCAACTCGCGCCGGCATTCAAGGAAAGGCTCGCGGCGCAGGGAGTTGCCCCGCTTCCCGCCACGATGAAGTCGCCGCTTGCGGCAATCGAACTCAAGGTAACCGCCCCCGCGCTCACATTTTTCACCGTCACAGTCCTGGCGGCGCTGCTCGTGCCTACTACTTGTGTTCCGAATGAGACGCTTGCCGGAGTGAACGTCAATGGCGCCGCGGCACCACCGCTGCCCGTCCCCGAAAGCATCACGATCTGGGGACTGAATGATGTCCCGTCGGTAATCGTCAGCCCACCGTTGATAACGCCATTTGCCGTTGGCGAGAATGTGATCGCGATGTTGCAGGCGGCCTTGGAAGCAAGTGAACCGGAGCATGTTGTGCCGCCCCCGCTGACCGCATAATTGGCACTGGTCGAAAACGCGAAGCTCAGCGTGCTGCTCTGGTTGTTGGTCAGGGTCACGACCTTCGATGCAGTTGTGCCGCCGACGGGCTCCGTACCGAAGGCCAGCGTCATCAGGCTCAGCGTCAATGGAAGTTGGCCGGTCCCGGTGAGGCTTACGATTTGGGGCGAGTCGGGTGCCGTGTCGGAGATGGTGAGCGAACCGGCCGTCGTGCCCGATTCGTGAGGAGTGAAGGTCAGGCCCACCGTGCAGGTCTTGCCCGCGCCCAACGTCGCTCCGCAAGTGTTGCTGGCGATGGAAAAGTCACCGGTATTCACGGCTTCGGAATTGAGCGTAACGGCGCTCGTTCCCGTGTTTTTGATCGTCACCGTCTTCGCTGCGCTGGTGGTATTGACCAGTGCCGGGCTGAAGGTCAGGTTGAGCACGCTCGGCTTCACGATCGGACTGCTGGCGACGTTGAACGGCAATGCTCCATAAGCCGAGCAGGTCCACGATCCCGGCGGGTCGTTCTGCACAAACACCTGGAACCCACCTGGCGTGGCGAGGTCCGCAGAGGTCATCGCCACGGTAAGCTTGGTCGAGTTCACAAATGTCGCCGCGCGATAATTGTTGTTGATAAATACGACCGATTGCGATGTGAACCCGGTGCCGTTGATCGTCAAGGTGAAAGCTCCTCCTCCTGAAACCGCCGCGGAGGGGCTCAGGCTGGTGACAGTCACCGGTGTTGTTGTCGTGCTGTAATCAGCGACACCGACCAGTTCGTCGCTGATGGTCGTATTCAGCGGGTTGCTGGTGCCGCTTAGGTTCTGCTGCCACTCCGTGAAAATCCAAGGGGAAACCGGCGTTTGCGTAAAGGTCAGAAGCGTGCCGGTTGCATAGAATCCGTCACCGGTGGGCGAGGCAGGGGTCACGCCGACCGAACCGGCACAGCCCTCATTCGCGTAGGTGCTCACGTAATATTGCGGATCGAGCGAGGCAGTGTAGTTCGTGCTGGACGCCGGAGCGGTGATGCTGTGACTGACCGCGCCCCCGTCGCTCCAACTGCCAAACGCGAAGCGGGTGGCGAATGACCAGGGATACTCCGGATTGTCGACGGCAATCGTGTGGTTGGTGCCGACGTTCCACGCGGAATTGTAGAAGGGACTGAAGCTGGTGGGAGCCGGCCAATAGTTTCCATCGACGACCACATAGAAATTTGGGCCGTGGGGACTGCTGTCGATCGTAAAAATCGGCGACGAAGTCGGAGTGAAATAAGTCGTGGTGTTGATCGGGGTACCGTCGTCCATCACGACAAAAGTTTTGGGATTGATGCTCAGGCCGCCGGGCAGCCAGTAAGGCGAGTTGATGTATTGATAGAAATTCTGTCCCGGATTCGGTGTCGCGGTAAGCGTGACCTGCTGCCGAGCCGTGAAATAAACGCCGCTGACACCCGGATAGCTCTGCGGGGCCGGACTCGGCGTGATCGTGCCGGTCCCAGTCGGATAGACAGTCATGGTGTAGGGAACGAGCTGAATAAAACTCGCCATATAAACCGTCACGGCAGGCTTCGAAGCCGGAAAAGCAACTTCACCATTGCCCGGCAGCACCGTGATGGTGTGAGTGGCCGCGCCGTCATCGTTCCATCGTCCGTAGGTGTAGGTGACCCCATTGAGGGTTTGCGCGTTTGAGTCAACCGATACTGTGTGGGTGGATCGAAGAGGCCAGTTATAGGTTTGCGGCGTCGTGACCAGGCTCCCGTCAACGGTCACTTGCAGGCCCGGCGGATTCGATGTGATCGTTACCGCCGACGGCGTGGATGTGTAAAGCCGCTCGATCGCGTCCAGGTCTCCGGCGGAGTAGCCCACGGTGTTGGCGAGGGGCATTCCCTGAGGAATCGTTTCGATCACCGGCAAGCCGTTTTTCGTGAAATTCATGGCAAAGTACTCCATGATCGAACTCCAGTCATAGAGCGTAAGCGGCTGCATGTCGTCGAACTGCTTGGCCGAATTGGGATATTCGGCGCTGATCATGTTGGCAAGGTTCACGGTTACAAAGCTGTCTCGATCCGGACGCGCTTGCTCATGCCAGAATCCAGTGGCATGGCCCATCTCGTGCAGCAGCGTGGCCACGCTGGCGTTGCCGGATCCGCCGATGACTTGTTCTTTGCCCACTCGGCCGATGTAAGAATTTCCTTCGCCACTGGTGTCGCTGGCTTGCAGATAGAAATCAACGTAGTCGGTCTCGCTGGTGTGCGGGACCCACTGGATCACGCCCGAGAGTTGAGAGTTATAGGTGCTGATGGCGGTCATGATGTTCGTCGTGTCGGACGACGAGGGGTCAATGATGTAGGGAATCTGGTAGACGCTGCCTACCTTCGGCCAAAGGTACTGACGGTAGTCGAGGGTTCCTCCCTGCTGATGGCTGGCCGAGACTTCCTGCGCCACGTGGTCGAGGACGATGTCGCCGTCAAACATCAACCGTCCGTTCACCACCTGATAGGTGACACGATGCCCGCGGTAGATTCCCGTGCCCATCTTTGGGGGCGTGTGCTGCTGAGGAAGGCCGAACGCGCTGGAAATCGCGAGAAGAACAACACTCAAGGCGGGAACACGACGGAACCACATGCGTAGCCTCCACAGATTTGCCCGGCAAGGGGCGGCTGGCACCGAGTAGCGAGGGAGAAAAACAGGGAACTTAGCCTAGTTTCCTTTGCTTGGAAACCCTTGTCAAGCGGGAGCCTTCCGACCTCCCCGGAAGTGCCATGAAATTTATTGCATAGCGTGAGCCGGCCGATTCAGGCCGGGAACGACTCAGTCTGGCATGGTACGATGTCGGCATCGCAGCGCAGGTTCGCAACAGGGGTATTAAAACGTGTTAATGTCAATAAATACGCTGCTTTTGCCGGCAGCCATCGTCGCGAGGTGAAGTCCTTGTCCCTGATGCTTGAGGAGATTCGCCAGCAGCCCGAAGCCTTGCGCCGCCTGCTGGCTTCCGAGCGGCCCCGGACCTTGAAAATCGGCGAGGCGCTGCGCCAGCGCTCCATCCGGCTGATTGTGCTGGTGGCGCGCGGCAGCTCCGACAATGCCTCGTTGTTCGGCCGTTACCTGCTCGAAATTACTACCGGCATTCCGGTCTCGCTCGCCGCCCCGTCCGTCTACACGGTCTACGGCGCGAAAATGCGCCTCGACGACACGCTGGTCGTTGGCGTGTCGCAATCGGGCGAGGGGGAAGACATTAACCACGTTCTGGTCGAAGCGCGGGCTCGCGGGGCCTTTACCCTCGGGATCACGAACGAAGCCGAATCCGCGATGGTCAAAGTCGTGGACGAACCGCTCCTGCTGCAAGGGGGCAAAGAGCGTGCGTTGGCGGCCACCAAGACCTTCACTGCACAGGTGATGATGTTCTATCTGCTGGCAGAGGCGCTGGGCGGTGCCGTACCCCAGATCGCCGGCTATGAAACGATTCCCGATCTCTGCGCGGCCGCGCTCGCCCACGAAGACCGGATTCGAGAGTTGGCCCAGCGCTACACGTTCATGGAGAATTGCGTGGTTCTGGGTCGCGGGCTGCTGTACGGCAACGCCTATGAGCTTGCGCTCAAGCTGATGGAGACCTGCTACGTAGTTGCCGAACGCTTTTCCACTGCCGATTTCTTCCACGGGCCGCTGGCTATGATCGAGCGTCATTTTCCGACGATCATGTTTGCCGCTCCCGGAGCCATGATGGCGTCGGTGAAAACGCTGGCCGTCAGACTCAAAGAACTGAACGCGGAATCGCTGGTCATCACCTCCGACGACAGTCTAGCGGAGAGTTGTTCGCAGGCAGTGCGGATGGACCCCAAGATTTCGGAGTTTCTCGCGCCCATCCCCTACATGGTTCCGGCACAAATGTTTGCCGGGCTGCTGGCGGAAGCTAAGGGGCTTGATCCCGACAAGCCGCGCTCGCTTTCCAAGGTGACGCGAACGTTATAACGCCGCGGACTCCGCCAGTGCGGGGTCCGCAGCTCCTACTTCTGGTCCGTCACCGGCTTCGGCAGCGGCTTTTCAATTGGTTTGCGCGGCAGCATCTGGTCGCGCATGGCTGCTTCGTAAACGAAACTGGCGACAATGACGGCGCATTGCTTCAGATCATCGGGCTGCAGGCGGTCATAGACGTCCATGTTGGAGTGGTGCGTGCGCGTCTCGTACTCGATCGGGTCCTGAATGAACTGAAAGCCGGGAATGCCGGCCGCATCGAACGACTGGTGGTCGGTGCCTCCGGTGTTGCGCATAGTCAGCGTCGTCATGCCCAGGTCCTTGAACGGCTGCATCCACGCGTCGAAAATGGGCGCGACTCCCGCATTTTCCTGCAGATAAACTCCCCGGATTTTCCCCGTGCCGTTGTCGACGTTGAAATAGGCGGAGACCTTAGCCTGCTCCGGCTTTACGGTGAGCGGGCCAGCTTCCCGGCGCATGAGCGTCGGCTGGTCTTTCATATTCGGATCGTCCATCGGCGGGCGCGAGCCGAAGTGCTGCTCCACGTAGGATTGCGACCCCAGCAGGCCTTCTTCTTCGCCGCTCCACAAGCCGATTCGGATCGTGCGGCGCGGCTTTATGTCCAGCGCCTTCAGAATGCGGACGGCCTCCATCATGACAATCGTGCCCGCGCCGTTGTCGGTGGCCCCGGTTCCCGCATGCCAGGAGTCAAGATGCGCGCCCAGCATCACGACTTCGTCTTTCTTGTCGGTGCCGGGAATTTCTGCGATCGTGTTGTACTGGTTGGGATCATCGTCATAGAAAGTGTTCTGCACGTTCAGCTCGAGCGTCACATCTTTTTTCTGCTGTAACAGTCGCGCAATCCGGGTCCAGTGCTCAACGGCAATGGTGACCTGAGGAACAGCTGAGGTTTCTCCGGATTTGTACGATCCGCCCTGCTGGACAAACACTGTACCGCCGCCATCGCTGCCGCGGCTGTGGTCGATCACAGCCAGCACTTTCTCATCGGCAAAGAATTGATTGAGGTCCTTGATGAACTGGCGCCGCTTGGCGAACATCGCGGGGTTAAATCCGGGCCGGTCCGCGGGAATCTGATATTGCGCGGTTTTGGCCAGGTCGTCGTCGCTCTCGCGTTTGAATGGCGCCTCGGTGATCGGCTTGACTTCGGCGTCAGCTCCAAGGATCACGATCATGCCGGCCAGTTTGCCCTTGTACTGGTCGAAATCCTTCTGGTCCTCGATTTTCACGCGGACGCACTTGCCTTGTACGGCGCCATTGGTGCCCGGGGTCCAGGCCTTCGCGTAGGCGATGATGGGCGCGACATCGGGAGACAGCATGCGCACGTTGACGTATTGATTGGCCCAGCCGCGGCCGAACGGGCCCCAGGATTCGAGGTGCGAATTAGCCAGGCCGAACCCGGTCAACTGGTCGCGCGTCCACTCATTGGCGCGCTTCATATTCGGCGAGCCGGTCAGCCTCTCACCGATGCTGTCCATCAAGCCGGTAGCAAGGTCCATCACTTTGGAGTTACGGAAGCCCTCGTACCGAATCTTGGTGATGGTTTCGAGGTCGATCTTTTCCTGGGACTGGGCGGCCGGCGCAAAGGTTGCAAGAGCGAGAGCTAATGCAAACATGAGGCCGGCGGTGGTGCGAAAGGGTGGTCGCATGAACAATACTCCGGGTGCGGACAAGATGATGGAACAGGGGATTATACCGAACCAGGTCCGGCTACTTCTTGGATCCCTCGGGGGGCGTGGCCGCCGATTTCTCTGCTTCACCCGCGGAAGGCTTCTCGCTGCTACCTGCATGCTCTCCGGTTCCTGGCTTGTCTGGTCCGTCGTCGTCGGAAGATTTCATGATGTATTGCACAATGATCGAAATACGCCGGTTGGAGGGGTCGGTGGGACTATCGGGTTTGCGCAGTTGCTGGTCGGCAAAGCCGCGGACCTGGCGCACCTGGTCGGTTTTCAGGCCGTTGCTTTGCATCAGGCGGCGAGCCGAGTTGGCGCGATCGGCGGAGAGTTCCCAGTTTCCGTAGCTCCCGGTCCCTGCGTAAGGCGTGGCGTCGGTGTGGCCCTCAATCGACATCTTATTGGGAAGCTCTCCAAGTTGTTTCGCCAGCATGATCAGCAGTTGTTTGCCGTCGCCGTTGAGCTGCGGGCTGCCGCTGTCGAAGAACGTCCCGGTAGCCGACTCCAACAACTCGATGCGAAGGCCCTCCGTGGTGACCGTCATCTCGATGTGGTCTTTCAGTTTTTCGAAGTCTTTCATCTGCTGCACGGCCTTCTGCAGTTGGTCTTTGAGCTTCGGCATGTTGTCTTTGGTGATGAGGAAGTTCTCGCCCACTCCCACCATGTTGGAGCCGACTTTTTTCGAGGTGCCGGTCGGGTCCTTGAAGTAGCCGCCGATGGCATCCTGGACCTGTTTGCTGGTGTTGAGCAGCCACAGCACGATGAACAGGGCCATCATCGCCGTAACAAAATCGGCGTAGGCCACCTTCCAGGCGCCACCGTGGTGGCCGCCGTGGCCACCCTTTTTCTTGATGATGATGATGGGCTTGGCTTTTTCCATCGCGCCTCAGCAGATCAGGCGGACGCGGCCGCCGCGGCGCCGCCGCGGCAGGCCGCTTCCAGCTCTTTGAAGGATGGGCGCACATGTCCGGGCACCGCGCGCCGACCCATTTCGACCGCAATAATGGGTGCCGCGCCTTTCAGGAACGAAACCATCAATACCCGGAGCACGTAGAGAAAAGCGTGTTCTTCTTCCGCCGCTTTCGCCATGTTCGCGGCAATCGGCCCGACCAGGCCATAACACAGCAAGATGCCAAGAAACGTGCCGACGAGCGCTGCCGCTACTTTGTGCCCAATCTCTTCGGGCGG
>Ga0075029_100002113_pt1 | contig 11263 bp, 12 predicted proteins | sample LitLauG_LLR_2013_FD_71391 | JGI IMG/M metagenome (GOLD analysis project Ga0075029, IMG submission 71391) | Freshwater sediment microbial communities from North America - Little Laurel Run_MetaG_LLR_2013 | ecosystem: Environmental > Aquatic > Freshwater > Creek > Sediment | place: USA...
GCGGAAGAGTGAAGCTGGATCCGTGGACCGATAAGGTGGAGCTTTCGAAGTCAAAGCCGGTGGCGCTGACTTCGGCGCGGGAGAAAATACCGTTTCAGATCACGCCGTTCTTTCCGTTCCTGACCCGGTACAACGAAGGCGGGACGACGAAGACGGCAGCGGCGACCGAAGCAAAACAGTGATAGGAAACGGGAATCGCTGAGCGGCGGGGTTGCCGCTCATGGCCGATCCAGCCAGCCCGAGGGCAGTTTACTGGATGGCGCTACCGACCTGCGAGAACACGGTGTTGGCGTTGGATCCGATCAAGCGTACGGTGCCGACCACGATCACTAGAATCACGGCCAGCATCACCGCGTACTCCGCAATGTCCTGTCCGCGATCGTCTTTCCACAGGCGATGCAAGAAGTTCTTCACGTTGGGCTCCCCTCAAGTCTGAACGTACAAGGCCTCGCAGCTGCTTACAACAGCTGGCAATTTTCAGTCCAGTGCCGCCGAGTGCCTTTCCAACAAGACTAATCGGGTCGATGACGCAAGCCAATGGCCCAAAGGTGCCCCTGTTTACACGATAGTTTTCAGGGGAAGTGACTGGTTGACGGCGAAAAGGGCCAGCTCCAAACGGGTGGAAACGCCGACTTTATCGAAAATATTGCTGAGATGGTGCTTGACCGTGTCTTCGCTGATCTTGAAGTACTCGGCGATTTCCTTGTTGGAATAGCCGGCAACCACGGCCGAGACAATCTCGAGCTCGCGCGGGGTGAGGCCGAATTTTCGCTGCCGGGCCTCGTCGTGGGAGGACTGCATCAGAACGCGAAGGTATTGCACCAGGTTGGAAACACTCTCCCGCCCGACCCAGTACTCGCCGGCCATGACGGTGTGAATAGCCTTGAGCAGCAACTGGGTCGCGGAATCTTTGAGAACGACGCCACGAGCGCCCAATTGCAGGGCTTCGACGATCTGGCTCTTCTCCGCCGCAGCGGTGAGCAGTATGACGCGGACCGGACTGGAACCAGGGGCCGTGCCCAGTTCCCGCAGGGCCTCCAGCCCGGGATGTCGGGGCATGGCAAGGTCGAGAAGCAGAATGTCGGGTTTCAACTGGTGCGCGAGTTTTACGGCCTCGGCGCCGTCTGAGGCCTCACCCAGAACTTTCAAGTTGGGCTCGGACTCGAGCAGGCGACGCAAACCATCGCGAAAAATCGGATGGTCGTCGGCGATCACAATGCGAATCGGTTGGCTTTTTCTTACGTTCATTCCCTTCCCTACCGAACGGGCACCGTGACTTCCAGGCGGGCCCCGCTACCGGGACTTGATTCTATCGCGAGTTGGCCCTCGATCAAGCGAACTCTTTCCTGAATGATGGCGGGAGCCTTGCCGAGGTCATCCAGTTGTGCCTGGTTATGGTAACCGGAAAAAGCGAAGCCTTTGCCATCGTCCTCGAGGGTGAGGAGCCAATAGCTCTCGCGACGGGCGAAGCGGACCAGCACTTGGCGTGCCCCGGAATGCTTGCGCACATTCACCAGCCCTTCCTGGACAATGCGGGCGAGCTCGCGACACACCCGCTGGGGCAGATCAATCTCGCTCGAATCGGAAATAAACCTGGCCTGGATTCCCGTCTCGCGCTGGAAGCGGTCGACGGTGTCGGTAATCACGCGCAGCAGTCGCCTGGAATCCACGTCCATCGACTTCATCTGCTGCATAAGTTCGCGAAGCTTTAACACTTCTTCGCGGAGCAGACTCTGGATGCGTCCGAGTTCAGCGGTAGTGGCCGGGTCGTCCGGGGAAGCCTGACGGCGAAGCACATCGACCTGCAATTCGACTCCGATCAGCGACTGCACAGCGCCGTCATGAAGCTCGCGGGCAAAACGGGCGCGCTCGGCCGCTCCAGCGCGCCGGCGCAGACGGTGCAGCAGATAGACGTTGTAGACGGCCGGGCCGACCTGCTGGACCAGGTCCTGCAGGAACCGCAGCTTTTCCTGCCGGCCCGATTCCGAGGCACAGTCAAAGAGAAAGATGCGCCCACGCCATTCGGTAGCCAGCGAAAACCGAACCATCGCGACCGAATGGAAAGATTCCGCCTGGGCGAGGATGGAGACCGACCGTCGAATCTCGTCTGATACAGGAACGGCAACACCCTCCAGATCGATACCGAGCAGTGACCACTGCCCCGCGGATTGCTGCGCGCTCAACGACTCGACCTCGGAGTCGAATAGATAAGTCTGGTCATCTCCGCTCGCGGGAGGAAGCCATTGCAGTTCGGAAGTAGCGCCGCCGCTGCGGCGAATCTCGCCACGGAAAATGCGGTGACTGTGGGACTCCTGGGAAACGATCAGCAGACGCCCGGCCTCAAACAGCCGGGCAATCTCGGCAAAGATTTCCTGCATGCTGAGCGTCAGGCCGGCCTCGACACTCGCCTTCTGCAGCACCCGGGCGAGGGTGGCCCGCTCCACGCGCAGCCGCTTTTGCTGCTCGGCCAGATAGCCCAGCAGCATGGCCATCACGATCAGATAGACGGACAGCATAAACAAGCGATGAGGTTCGAATCCGCGCATGCCCAGGCGCAACCCGGCGAGAAAGGTCGACCCGGCGCCGGCTTTCATCGTCGCCAGCAGATAACGCAGCAGCCAGGCTTCGCTCCACAGAAGGACAATTTCGGCGCCTGCCGTCGCCAGAGTTTCCCAGAAGCCCCAGCGATAGGCAGCTGCAGCCAGCACGAAAACGAAGAAAAGAAAGAATGGGCTCCAGGGATCGTCGGCCAGTGCCGCCATCACGGTGGGCCAGAGAATGTCTGCCGCATGCACCAGGACGCGGAAAGATGCGCTGGACTGTTGCCGCCGGCGCAGCAGCAGCATGATGCCGGTGCTGTTCAGGAGGTAGAAGGTGAGAAGTCCGAAGGCGATCGGCGAATAGCCAGAACCCGGAATGCCCATGAGCACAGCGAGGATTGCGGAGATGGCGAGAAAGACGCGGGCCACCGCCAGCCAGCGCTCGGTACGGCGCACCTCGGCCGCATCGGAAAACTCACTCATGCGCCAAAAGAAATCAAAGCGGCCGGAACCAATCACCAGATCCCCCAGTTAACCTGCTAGGCATCTTATGGTCTGCGGTCAGTGCCCGGCAACGCCTGTTACCAAGGTAACTGTGTCCGGCGGAAAGCCCTCACTAGAATGAGGTGGGAGTCTTCTGCGTGTCGGTCCGTTCCAAACTATGGTTTGCTGCGGCCGTCGGCTGCGTCGTGGTGCAGATCGCCGGCGCGTTCCTGCTGCGTCAATCGTTCCAGCTTGCGGCACTGAATGATCTGATACAGTGCGCCCTGCTCGCCTCCGGGCTGCTAGCTTTTCTGCCTCACGCGTTGCGAACACAGGGAAGGGTGCGGCTATTCTGGGGCTTAATGAGCATGGGGCTCGCGCTCTGGCTGGCTTATCAGCTGCTCTGGACCTACTTTGAAGTCGTCCTGCGTACCGACGTGCCCGACCTTTTCGCCGGCGACATCATTCTTTTTCTGCACCTCGTCCCGATGATCGCCGCGGTCACGTTAAGGCCGCACACCGGCCAGGACGAATATTCGGCCCGGCTGGGCGGGCTGGATTTCGCGTTGCTGGTCACGGGCTGGATTTATCTCTGGGCGTTAATGATTCTTCCCTGGCAGTACGCCCAGGCGGATGTCTTTGCTTACAACCAGAATTTCAACACGGTGTATCTGGCGGAAAAACTGGCGTTGCTGGTTTCTCTCACTGCGGCATGGTCGAATACCAAGAAGGCCTGGCAGACCACCTACGGCCACTTGCTGGCCGCGACGTTTATGTACGCGGGAAGTTCCTACATCGCGAATTGGGCCATCGGCAGCAATGTGTATTACAGCGGCAGTCTCTACGACGTGCCGCTGACCCTATCCATGGCCTGGATCACATACATTGGCATCACGACGGCTGCGAACAAGCCGGAGCCGGACTCAGGGATAGTTTCAACCACCTACGGCGTATGGCTGGCCCGGCTGGGAATGATGTCGGTCATCGCACTTCCACTGTTTGGGGCATGGGCTTTTTATTCCTACTCACAGTCCGGCCCGGTGCGCACGTTCCGTATCGTGCTGACCCTGATGACGGCGATGGCCATGGGCCTAATGGTGTTCGTACGGCAGCACCTTCTGGATCGCGAATTGTTGCGCCTGCTGGGCGCCTCGCGGCAATCGGTGGAGGACTTGAGAATCCTTCAGGAGCAGTTGACCGAGTCGGAAAAAATGGCGTCCATGGGCAAACTGGTGGGAGGAGTCGCCCACGAGCTCAACAATCCCATCACGGCAATGCTGGGATATTCCGACATTTTGAGCGACACGCAACTGGGCGTGGGGGAGAAGGCCCTCGCCGACACGATTGGGCAACAAGTGCGGCAGACCCAGTCTTTGGTCGCCAGCTTGTTAAGCTTCGCCAATTCCTCGCCCCATTCGCGCGCGGCGATCGATCTGAACACCCTGGCGCGGACTGCTATCAAGCTCTGTGAAGCACAGCAGAAGGCGCTCAGGTTGCAGGTGAAGGTCGAGCTGGCCCAATCCCTCCCGCCGGTAATCGGAGATTTGAATCAGTTGCTGCGGGTATGCGCTCACATGATCAGCTGCGTACTCTATAACGGCGGCGGACCTACGCAGGGCACGCTGGTGGTCACTACGTCAGAGCATGATCGGGGAGTCGTGCTGCGAATCAGTCACACGTCGGCGGAGCGGCCAGTTCCGGCTCCAACGGCGGAACCGCATGAGCAGTTCAGCAAAGCGCTTACGGTGTGCCTGGACATTGTCGAGGAACATCAAGGCCGGCTCGATCTGTCGACGGTTGCGGCGGGCGAACTTGCGGCCACGCTCACCCTCCCCGCGGCCCCTCCGAACGTCAGAGGGCTTCCGGCGAAGGTGAGCCTAACTGAACGAGCCCAGTCGTACGTTTGAGCTGACCGCAGGCGGCGTAAATGTCGCGGCCGCGTGGCCGGCGCACATAGGCTGGAATCCCGCCTTTGAAGAGTACCTGCCGAAACGCATCCACCGCAGAGGCGTCGGGAGTCTGAAACTCGATCCCCGGACCAGGGTTCCATGCGATCAGGTTTATCTTTGCTGGCAATCCGCCAAGCAGCTTGACCAACTCTCTGGCATGCTCCGGTTGGTCATTCACTCCGCCGAGCAGAACATACTCAAACGTGAGCTTCTCGCGACGCCGCAGGGGAAATTGGGCCGCCGCCGCGATCAACTTTTCGAGGTTCCACTTGCGATTGATCGGCATCAGCTGCGTTCGCAGAGCATCGTTGGAAGCGTTCAAGGAAATTGCCAGCTTGGGTCGGATCGCTTCCTTCCCGAGCTGTTCGATCTTAGGTACGATGCCGGCCGTGGACACGGTCATGCGCCGCTCTGGAATGCCTACGCCTTCCACCAGCAGGCGCACGGCTTTGACGAACGGATCGTAGTTCAGGAACGGTTCTCCCATTCCCATAAACACCAGGTTGACACGATCGTGGGGCGGAGAGACCTTCCGGTCGTTGAGCACGGCACAGACCTGACCGACGATCTCTCCCGCGGAAAGACTGCGGCGCACGCCCAGCGTGGCCGTGAGGCAGAAGGCGCAATCCACAGCGCAGCCCACCTGGCTGGAAACGCAGATCGTAGCTCTTCGCCAGGTTCGGCCGCCTCCCTTTCTTGCCATGGCTGGGAGTTCTTCGCCGGCTTCGCTGCCGTCTCCGGCTTCGCCATCATCACCGTCCGGCATCCAGACGGTTTCCACGGTTTCACCGTCGGCCAGTTCAATCAGGTAGCGTACGGTTCCGTCTTGCGATTCAAACCGGCTCGTCAGTTTCGGCATTCCCACCTGGACCTGATTCTGCACAAGGTCCTGGACCAATAATTTTGGAAGCGGCGAAACTTTCTCCAGCTCGCTGACGCGGTCACGGTAGATGCCCTTCCATATCTGGCGAGCGCGATACGCAGGCTGTGCGGCTGCCGCGACCAGCGTCTCCATCTCGGCCAGATCCATACCCAGCAGGGTGGGCGGCGCCGATTTTTTTCTGGCTGGGGGCGAGGCGTTTACGGGAGCGTCCACACTTACGATTGTACCCGCGAGCTCTGAACCGGCCCGTCGTCTCCTGTGTAACAATAAAGGCTCGCACTTTAGGTCACTTTATTCTGCGCAGAGGTTTGCATTGAGCGAGGAAGTCCGCAATATTCGCCGGGAAGTTCTCCCCAACGGCCTGACCGTGATCACCGAACAGATGCAGCATATCCGCTCCGCTTCGGTCGGGATCTGGCTGGGGGCCGGTTCGCGCGACGAGAGTCCGGCCGCCAACGGGATCTCTCATTTCATCGAGCACATGGTCTTTAAGGGCACCAAGAGCCGCACGGCGGAGCAGATCGCGCGGGAAGCCGATGCCATCGGCGGGAACCTGGACGCCTTTACCGCCAAGGAGTGCATCTGTTTCAGCATGAAAGTGCTGGATGAACACTTAGCTTCGGCGATGGACATCCTGAGCGATCTGGTGCTCAACCCGGTGTTCGACGCGACCGACATTGCCCGCGAACGGGGTGTGATTCTGGAAGAAATCAAAATGGAGCAGGACAATCCCGACTACCTGGTCCACGAAATTTTCACCCAGAACTTCTGGAAAGACCATGCCTTGGGCCGCCCGATTCTGGGGACCCGCGAAACCGTAAAAGGGTTTACCCGCAAGGCGGTGCTGGCAGCTTACAAAAGCCTGTTCCGTCCTGGAAACATGATCGTCGCAGCGGCGGGAAACCTCACGCATGGCAAGTTCGTGGAAATGGTACGAGCGCAGTTTGAGCATTTGAAGCCGGCCCGCAAGCCGCCGGCCTCGACCAAAGCCGCGGCCGCACCCCGCATCACCCTGCGGAACAAGAAATCGCTCGAACAAGTCCAGCTCTGTCTGGGTGTTCCCTCGCATGCCATAGCCCACGAGAAGCGTCATGCATCCTACGTGTTGAATACGCTGCTGGGCGGAGGCATGAGCTCGCGGCTGTTTCAGAATGTGCGCGAACGCCAGGGCCTGGTCTATTCCATCTACAGCGACCTGAATCCGTATCGCGATACGGGGTGCCTGGCTGTCTATGCCGGCACTTCCCGAGAGTCGGCCGGCAAGGTGGTCGGGTCGGTCGTGGAAGAGTTTCGCAAGTTGAAAAACGAGAAGCTTCCTTCAGAAGAGGTGGAGCGCGCCAAAGCCCAACTGAAGGGTAACCTCTTGCTTTCGCTGGAATCGAGCGGGTCGCGCATGTCGAACCTGGCGCGTCAGGAAATGTATTTCGACCGTTTTATCGGCATGGACGAGTTGATCGAGAAGATCGAATCGGTCACGCCCGACGACCTGCAAGCCCTGGCTCATGAGTTCTTCCAGCCCGAGAAAATCGCTGTGACCATGCTCGGCAACCTGAGAAACTTTAGAATCTCGCGCGACCAGCTCGCCTGTTAGCCAGCGTACCCGTGATCTTTTCCCGGAACTTCCTAGTGTTCCGGGCATCAACTTTGGGGCTATGCTTAATGCACGCCCAAGTAGCGATCCAGTTCACCTCACAAGGAGAAAACAATGAAGAAAGTTCTTGGCAGCATGCTCGGGATGTTTGTCCTCGCAACCTCCATGGCGGCTTTCGCGCAGGACACCATGAAGCAGGACGACAGCATGAAGAAAGACACGATGAAGCAAGACGATAACATGAAGAAAGACGAGATGAAGAAGGACAAAAAGTCCAAGAAGATGAAGAAGGACGAGATGAAGAAAGACAGCATGAAAAAAGACGACGGCATGAAAAAAGATGACATGAAGAAAGACGACAGCATGTCGAAGTAGTTGCCGCCGAAACCGTCCTACTCCCGAACGGCTGAGGCGCGAGGAACCTGCGCATCGGTGTTCGGGAGTTCTTTTTCAGGCTCTTCCGCTTCTGAAACGTCCGCCGACGTATACGCCTTCCGTTCCCGAAGTGCCCGGCTCAAATACTGACGCAGGCAATGCACACAGGGCACCAAGCCTTCGCGAATCGCCTCGTCGGCTTTCATGGTCCTCAAGTCGTTCTTGCCCTTGATTACACCGCACTCGGGCACATGGAATACCCGCGAATTGCCGGACACAGCCACCAGCAGGTCCGGGGGAATGTCGCTTCCCGGCTTGGCCAGGGCGGACCGTTCCGGCAGAGGGGGGTTGGCCGCGCGCGTCATCCACAAACCGCCAACCAGAACCAGTGCCGCAGCGGCGGCCAGCGCCCAGGTGGACCAACCGATTACGCGGCCACTTCGGGCGGGGACACTCTGCGCCTGCAGCTTGCGCTGCAGCCGCTGGCTGAAGCCGGCGGGAAGCTCCACGAACCGCTCATCGCCATACAGTTGAATGACATTGCGCGTACCGTCCAGCACGGCAGTACAGTGCTTGCATCCTCGAAAATGCTCTTCCATCGCCTGCCGCAGATTGTCATCCACTTCCTGGTCGATGTAGTTCGACACTTCGCGCCACACTTCTTCGCAATTGACTACCATGGATTGCTTCCCTTCTGGAACGGCTCGCGGCTGTACCAGCCCCGTTCCCATCCGGCCGACAGCAGATCGCGCAGCATGAGCCGGGCTCGCAGCAGGCGGGTCTTGACCGAGCCGGCCGAAATACCCAGAGTTTGCGCCGTCTCCTGAATGTTCAGGTGCTCGACGTCGCGCAGTACGAAGACCTCGCGATACTTGTGATCGAGCTGGGCAAGCGCCTCCGCCAGCCGCTGCCGGACCTGCTTTCTCTCCAGCGCCTCAGATGGAATTTCGCGCCAGTCGGCGAAATCCTTTGGCACGTACATTCCCTCAGCGTCGTCCCGGCCTTCGATGGATTCCATCACGACAGTGCGCCTCCTGCGACGAAACATCAGCGACTCGTTCACTGCAATCTGGATCAGCCAGGTGCTGAAACGGGCCTCCGCCCGAAACTGGCGGATGTGGGCCAGCGCCTTCACCAGCGCATCCTGGGCCACGTCTTCCGCGTCCGCTTCGTTCCTCAGAATGGCCAGCGCCGCCGCATACACGCGGCGCTCGTAGGGCTGGACCAGATCGTAAAAAAGCTCGCTCGAGCCGGACTGCACCCGCGCGATGAGATTCGCCTCGTCTCTGTCAGCCGGCGCTTCCGGATTGTCATAGTTCAACAGTGGGCTGCCCATATTCCGTCTTCCGCGTCACCTGCGCTTGCGATAGCCGCTATTTCGCTTTGATGGTTTCTTTTTTCCAGCCCGTCAGCATGGACACAAAGTTGTTCCAGCCGTGCAGCGCGACCATCACCAGGTGGCCAAAAACGAAACCGATCATGGCCCACATCACCACAAAGTGCCAAAGCCTTGCCATTCCGTAGCCGCCCATCAACCAGGTCAGCCAGGAGAGCTGGACCGGCTTCCAGATCGCCAGGCCCGTCACGACCGATAGAACTCCGAGTCCGATCACGGTGGTATAGGCGTGTTTCTGCAGCGGGTTGTAAGCTTCCGCCTGCGGCGGCTTCGGCCCGAAGAAAAAGTAATGCCGCACCATGGGCCACACGCCGGGCAGGTCGCGCTTGACGAACAGCACCTGTCGGTAATTGCCGCTGAGGATCTGGTAGCCGAGATAGATCAGGCCCGTGGCGATGTAAATCCACATGAAGGTCAAGTGCCACTGCAGCGCCCCGCCCAGCCAGCCGCCGATGGCGAGCGACTTCGGCCAGTCCATGAGGTTCTTCTGCGGAATCTTGGCGCCAAAACTGGGGAAGGCCCGGAATATCTGCAGGCCGCTGCCCGCCATGACAAACAGCGACACAGCATTCAACCAGTGGCACACCCGCACCGCAAGGGGATGCTCGTAAACAGCCGTTGCCATTGGCGCGGCCTCTTCCTTGCCCAAGTCCCGGACGATCTCAACGGCGCTTGCGCTCATGCAGCCTGCTCCCCTTTCAAAATCACAATCCGTAAAACGACGAGTAGCCCTGATCTTCCCAATAACCGACTTTCTCCACCAGGCTCGTCACTTTGAAATCGGTGATGTACTTCGCCTGCTTGTAGCCGACTTTGGTCGGAATATTCAACCGGAGCGGAGCACCATGCTCACGGGAGAGCGGGCGGTCATACATTTCGTAGCAAAGCAGCGTTTGCGGATGGCGGGCGGTCGCCATATCAAGGGATTCGTAATAATCGTCGGCGCAGTTGACTGCGACGAAGCGCGCGGTGGGATCGGCGCCGATAAGATCGAGGAAATCGGACAGCCGCGCGCCGCCGAACCGGCCGATCACGTTCCAGCCTTCCACGCAGACGTGGCGAGTGTTCTGGCGCATGCGCGGCAAGGCCTGGATTTGGGAAAGCTTGTATTCGCCAGGCTTCTTCACATCGCCGCTGACGGTGAGGGTCCAATTGTCCAGATCGACGCCTGGGTCGTCAACGTCGTAGCCATTGATGGGAAACTTTTCAAATGGGGCCACTTCGGAGTCTGCAAAAACCGGCGCAAGATGTTCGGGACGAAACACGCCGCCGGAAACGCGATCACTGAACGCCAGCCCCCAACCCAGCACCTTCTCCTGCAGGCTGGGGATGGCGAAGGCTCCAAGGGCCGCCACCGGCAGCAGTTTGAGGAGTTCGCGGCGGCTGGTTCGTCTAAATCCTGCTGGGTCAACACGGCGGCTCATAAGTCGCTCCCGAACATAGAACGATTCGTGGGGATGGGATTCCTGACAGGGAGAAAAGTTACTACCTTTTACAACCCTTCGCCAGAGAAAATGGTCTCAGTATGGGAGTCGATGGGCTCTGACAAGGTCGCAAAGGGCTGGCCTTCGCCGCATTTTCGGGGCATACTAAGCAAGTTGGAGCGCCGGGGGGCGAATTCCATGTTTGAGACGCAGAGCCAGCTGGAGAAGAGCGAATCCGCGATGCGGGCCGCCGTCCGCCCAAGCGGGACTCGGCAGCACCGCCTCATGGCAGCTGCGCTCGGCCTGCTGATCATCGCGCTGGCAATTGTGATTTACCGAGGCTTGTTCCCCGGGACCGACGAGGACGCTGACTACGATCAGCCGGACGCTACTACGGTAGCTTCTGCGTCGGGGCCTGTAACGGTCGTAAAGCCTGCCCCTGCCGTGGTTGTGAAGAATCATCCAGCTTCGAAAGCAGCAGCGCCGGCGGCCAGCAACCCAGCCCCGGCCGCCCCGCCGCCCGCAACTACCGAGCGCACGGTTCTTCCTCCGCTGGAAGTAGAAGTTGTGGCTGGCGACAATCATCAGACAGTCCGGCCGGGGAGCAATTCTGTGCGCCTCG
>Ga0075029_100002114_pt1 | contig 11257 bp, 10 predicted proteins | sample LitLauG_LLR_2013_FD_71391 | JGI IMG/M metagenome (GOLD analysis project Ga0075029, IMG submission 71391) | Freshwater sediment microbial communities from North America - Little Laurel Run_MetaG_LLR_2013 | ecosystem: Environmental > Aquatic > Freshwater > Creek > Sediment | place: USA...
GCTGCGCGCGATCGCGCGCAGCCGCGCGGCGCTCGGCGAGCTGCTGCGGGCGCTGCGCCTGTTCGGCGACGGCCGGCTCGCGCTCGGCAGGCTCGCGTGGGTGCGGGTGGGCGACGGCGCGTGGCACCCCTGCCCGCTCGGCGAGGGCGGCAGGCCGCACGGCATGCTGCTCGTGACCGCCGAGCAGGAGGACGAGCTGCGCGCGTTCTGCAATCTCGTCTCACGGCGCGCGCCGCACGGCGACTCGCTGGCGTGGGCGCTGCGCCGCTTCGAGCTCGGCTGTGAGCGCGCTGACCCGCTCGAGGGCCTCAGCGACCATCTGATGGCGCTGCGTGCGCTGCTCGACGTGCACGAGGACTCCACGGGCGCGCTCGCGCGGCGCCTGTCCGCGCTGTGCGCCACCGCGGATCAGCGCGAGGAGCTCCATGCCCGCGTCGAGCAGGCGCTCGAGCTCGAGCGCGGAGTGCGCGCCGGCCGCGCCGGTGCCGGCAGCGCCGCCGCCGAGGCCCTCGCGGGCGAGATCGCCGACCACCTGCGCGCGCTCCTGCGCGACGTGATCTGCGGTCACCTGCAGCCGCAGCTGGCTGCGCTCGCCGACGAGCTGACGGGCTTCGAGGAGCCCGCCGCGGACATTCCGCAGCAAGGCTCGGACGCGACCGACGAGCGCACCCTGCGTACCGTGCGCGCGGAGCACGCCGAGGAGCCGCGGCACGCGCTGAGCTCACTGGAAGAGATATTCAGCGACCCGCGCCAGGCCGAGGAGATCCTGGACGTCCTCATCTAGCTGGGGTACCACGATCGGCTCGCGTCCGGGGAGCTGCGCGGCGAGCGAGGCGATCGTGCGTCGGTCGCGGCGCGCGAGCACGTCGAAGTCGGCGAGGTTGCTCGCGACCCTGTCCGCGAGCTGGCCGCCGAGCGCTCCGGCGAGCAGCTCGGCGACCTGCTCCACGGAGCGGCCGTCGAGGCCGTCGAGGTGCACGCGGTTGACGATCAGCTCGCCGAGCGGCATCTGCGCGCTGTTCAGGCGCTCTGCGAGGAACAGCGCCTCGCCAGCCGGGTCGTGCTCGGGCGAGGTCACGATCAGGAAGCTCGTCTCGGGCGCGCGCAGCAGCTCCTGGACGCCGCGCGCACGCTCGCCGAAGCCCTCGATGACGCCGCCGAGGCTGCGGAAGAAGCGCGACAGTTCGTTGAGCATGTCCACGCCCGTGACGCGCGCGAAGATCGAGAACACGAGCGCGGTGCCGCGGCCGAACAGTCGCGCGGTCAGCCCGCTAGGCGCGAGGAAGACCTGCAGCGCGCGACCGTCGAGGAAGCCCAGCAGCCGCCCGGGCGCGTCCAGGAAGTCGAGCGCGTTCCGCGACGGCGGCGTGTCGAGGACGATCACGTCGAAGTCGTGTTCCTCGTGCAGCTCATACAGCTTCGCGATCGCGCCCAGCTCCTGAGAGCCGGCGACCGCGGTGGACAGCTCGCGGTAGACGGGGTTGGCCAGGATCTCCTGGCGGGCGCCCTCGTCGCCCGCGAGCCGCGCGACGATCTCGTCGAACGTGCGCTTGGTGTCGAGCATCAGCGCCCACAGCTCGCCCTCGAGCCTCACGCCCGCCTCGTCGAGCTCGCGGGCGTCGATGCGATGCGGCTCGCCGGAGAGCTCCTCCAGGCCCAGCGCGGAGGCGAGCCGCTTGGCGGGGTCGATCGTCACCACGGCGACCTTGCCGCCCCGCTGCGCCAGCCCGAGCGCGAGCGCGGCCGAGGTGGTCGTCTTGCCGACGCCGCCCGCGCCCACGCACACGAGCACGCGCTTGCCGGCCAGGCGCGCCGCGAGCGGGCTTGGGCTCGTCGTCTCGCGGGCGGCCATCTCTGGGGAGAGATCGTAGTGGCCGTGCAGGAATAGCCCGGCGCGCTGCGAATACCCACCGGACGGCCCGTCGGCCGCGCAAAGCGAACATCGGAGCCCCCGTGGAAGCCAAGGCCAAGGTCATCGCGTTCGCCAACCAGAAGGGCGGGGTGGCCAAGACTACGACGACGCTCAACCTCGCCGCCGCGTTCGCGGAGGAGGGTCACCGCGTGCTGTGCGTGGACATGGACCCGCAGGGCAACCTGACGATGTCCCAGGGCATCGACCCCGACACGCTGGAGCTGTCGATGTACGACGTGCTGGTGCACAAGGTCTCCCTGCGCGAGGTGGTCCGCAAACGCGAGATCGACGTCGCGTGCGCGTCGATCGACCTCGCGGGCGCCGAGATCGCCATGTCGACGATGATCGGGCGCGAGCGTGCGCTGCAGAAGGCCTTCGAACCGATCCTCGGCGACTACGACTTCATCTGCATCGACACGCCGCCCAGTCTCGGGCTGCTCACGATCAACGCGCTCACCGCGGCCGACAAGGTGATCGTCCCGGTGCAGTGCGAGTATCTGTCGATGCGCGGCCTGATCCAGCTGCAGAACACGCTCGCGATGATCCGCGAGAACCTCAACCCCACCGTCGACATCGAGGGTATTCTTCCCACACTGGTGGACTCGCGCACGATCCACGCGAAGGAGGCGATCGAGATCCTCGAAGAAAACTTCGGAGATCGCGTGTTCGCCTCGCGCATCCGCAAGACGGTGCGCTTCGCGGAGGCCCCCGTCAAGGGCATGTCGGTACTGAAGTACGAGCCCGACGGCGTGGCCGCGCAGTCCTATCGCCAACTCGCGCAGGAGGTTCTCAGCCATGGCCAACGCTAAGCGCGCGAGTATGCGCGAAGGGCCGCTCGCGGCCCTGTTCCGCCGCACCGAAGAGACGGATGAGTCCTACCCCTCCGCGCAGCAGCCCGAGCGCCCGTCCGCGCACGCCGAGCGTCCCTCCCCGCAGCCCGCCGCGCCGGCCCGCGAGTACGGCCAGTCCCGCCAGGAGCCGCTCCTGAGCGCCCACACGCCGGTCCCGGGCCGCCCCGAGGTGCCGCACCCCTCGCTCGGCGCCGCGCCGCAGACCGCGGCGGCACGGGCCGCGCAGGTGCACGCGCCGGAGCCCGTGTACGTGGCGACGCCCCAGGAGCGCCTGCGCCACGCGTTCTCCTCGGAGGAGCAGGCCGCCGCGAGCGTGCCCGGGCAGGTCGTGCAGCCGGTGATCCGCGTCGTGGGCGTGGGCGGCGCGGGCGTGAACGCGGTGAACCGCATGGTCGAGGCGCAGGTCGCCGGGATCGAGTTCCTCGCGGTCAACACCGACCTGCAGTCACTGCAGCAGTCCACGGCCGACCTGACGATGCACATCGGCGCGGAGCTGACGCGCGGTCTCGGCTCGGGCTCCGACGCCAACATCGGCCGTGCCGCGGCGATGGAGGACTACGACCGCGTGAAGGCGCTGCTCAAGGGCTCCGACATGATCTTCATCGCGGCGGGCGCCGGCGGGGGCACAGGCACCGGCGCCGCGCCCGTGCTCGCGCGCATCGCGCGCGAAGTGGGCGCTCTGACGGTGGCGATCGTGACACGGCCGTTCGGCTTCGAGGGCGCGCGGCGCAGCGAGCAGGCCGAGCGCGGCGTGGCCGCGCTGGCCGAAGAGGTCGACACGCTGATCGTGGTGCCCAACGACCGCCTGCTCGGGGTGCTCGACCGCCAGACCTCGATGGTGGACGCGTTCCGTGTCGCCGACGACGTGCTGCGCCAGGGCGTGCAGGGCATCTCCGACCTGGTCACGCTGCCGGGCCTGATCAACCTCGACTTCGCGGACGTGCGCACGATCATGAGCCAGGCCGGCAACGCGCTGCTGGGCATCGGCCTCGGCGTGGGCGAGGATCGCGCGACCGAGGCGGCCCAGCAGGCGGTGTCCTCGCCGCTGCTGGAAACCTCGATCGACGGTGCACGCTCGATCCTGCTGTCGATCACGGGCGGCACGAACCTGTCCCTGTGGGAGGTCAACGAGGCCGCGAAGTCGGTGTCGGAGGCGGCCCACCCGGACGCGAACATCATCTTCGGGGCGATGGTCGACGAGACGCTCGAGGACGAGGTGTGGGTGACGGTGGTGGCGACCGGCTTCGGCGATGCCGGCCGACGCAGGAGCGTGAGTCGGCTGATGGAGCCCGCGGCCGGCGAGGTCAAGGTGGCACGCACCACGCCGAGGAACCCAGGCCGCGAAGGGCGGCGCGGCGCGCCGGCCATCGACGAGCTTGAAGTTCCCGAGTTCATCCCGAACATCTAGGCGTCCCCTCGGCCGCCGGCCCATGGGCCGGCGAGACGCCGCGACGGCGACGGCGCCGTCGCGGGCGCTGCGGCCCCGCGCCCCGGCCGCACCATGAGCGGCGCATCGAAGGGCGTCGTGGCGGCGGGCCACCCGCTGACCGCACAGGCCGGCGCGACCGTGCTCCTGCAGGGTGGCAACGCGGTCGATGCGGCGGTGGCCGCGATGCTGATGTCGTTCGTGAGCGAGCCGCTGCTCACGGGTCTCGGCGCGGGTGGCTACATGCTCGTCGCGGGCGCGGGCAGAGCGCCCACGGTGCTCGACTTCTTCGTCCAGTCGCCCCGCCGCGAGGCGCCGCCGGGCCCGGTCGCGCGCGCGGAGCTCGAGCCGATCGAGGTGTCCTTCGGCGACGCCGAGCAGGTGTTTCACGTCGGTCCCGCGTCGTGCGGCGTCTACGGCGCGCCCGCGGGCGCGTGCGAGGCTGCGCGCAGGTGGGGCACGATGGCGCTCGAGCAGCTCGTCGCGCCCGCGCGCGGCAGGGTGCTGCGCGAGGGCGAGCGGCTGCACAACGGGGACCTCGCCGACAACCTCGCGCTGCTGGCGCGCGAGGGCGCCGAGCCGTTCTACCGCGGCGAGGTCGCGGCGGCGGTGAGCGACTGGCTGGGCGCGCGCGGGGGCACATTGTGCGCAGCCGACCTCGCGGCCTACCACGCGATCGAGCGCGAACCGGTGCGCGTGGCCTACCGCGACCGCGAGATCCTCACCAACCCGCCCCCCTCGGCGGGTGGCACGCTGCTCGCCTATGCGCTCGCGCTGCTCGACCGCGACGCACCGCCGCCGATGCTGCGCGCGGTCGTGGCCGCGATGGCCGCCGCGCAGTCCGAGCGCACGCCGGAGTTCCTGGAGGGGCTGCAGGAGCAGGGCTTCCATGAACGCTTCCTGGCGCGGCGCCTGGGCTCCACCACCCACATCTCGGTGATCGACTCCAGCGGCCTGGCGTGCAGCGTGACATGCACCAACGGCGAGGGCTCGGGCGTGGTCGTGCCCGGCACGGGCATCCACCTCAACAACGTGATGGGCGAGGAGGATCTCAACCCGCTGGGCTTCCACCGCCACCCGGCGGGCCGGCGGATGCCGAGCATGATGGCGCCCACGATCGGCATGCGCGACGGCGAGGTCGAGCTGGTGCTCGGCAGCGCCGGCTCCAACCGCATCCGCTCCGCGCTGCTGCAGACGATCGTCGCGTTCGTCGATCACCGCATGAGCGCACGCGAGGCCGTCGATGCGCCGCGCGTGCACTTCGAGGGCGGCGTGCTCTACAGCGAGCCGGGGATCGACCTCGCCGAGCTCGAGGACGGCCCCGCGCTCGTGCGCTTCCGCGCGCCGAACCTGTTTTTCGGCGGCGTGCAGGCAGCGCTGCGCCGCGACGGCGAGTTGAGCGGCGCGGGGGACCCGCGCCGCGGAGGCGTCGCGGTGAGCGCGTGATGCGCGCTGCGCACGCGGTGGCGCGTGATGCGCGCCGCACGCACGGTGAGCGCGTGAGGCGCGCGGCGCGCGCGCTGACGGGGCCGGCGCCGGTGGGCTGCGCGGCGCTGGTGTGCTGCGCCGCGCTGGTGTGCTGCGCCGCGCTGGCGGCCTGCGGCGCGGGCGTCCGCGCGGCCGACCTGTTCATCGTGCAGCGCACCGGCGCGACTACACACGCGCGGCTGACGCTGCTGGTGAACGAAGAAGGGGGCGTTCGCTGCAACGGCTCGCGCGTACTCAAGCTGAGCGACTCGCAGCTCGTGAAGGCGCACGCGATCCAGGAAGACCTCAAGGATGCGGCGTCGCACCACGTCACGCTCGCGCCGCGCCCGCGCTCGGTGCTGCGCTACTACCTGCGCGACGAAAGCGGCTGGGTGCGCTTCAGCGACAACTCAAGCGGGCAGTCCAAGGTGATGCACGAACTGCAGCTGTTCGTGCTGAGCGCCGCGCAGCAGGTCTGCCACCTGCCGGAATAGCGCGCGTCCGCTCAGGCTCCGGCCTCGCCGAAGCGCACCTTGCCGTTCGAGAGCGCGCGCACGTGCGCGCGCTCGAGCAGCTCCAGGCGCTCGAGTGCCGCCTCGAGCAGCATCGCGAGCAGTCGCAGACGCTCGTTCTCGGAGCGCAGCTCGAGCAGCTCCTGCTTGGCCTCGACGTCGAACTCGACGGTCGCGGCCATGCCGTACGCGTCGAGCGCGGAGAGCTCCGCGTCGCCGATCTCGCGGTCGGTCGCCTGTCTGACCAGCTCGCGGTAGAGCTCGCGCGCCCCCTGCGCGCTGTGCCGGTCCGGCTCCTCGATGGGCTCTTCGAAGAACTCCACCACGCCCGCGGGGTAGGGCAGGTGCTCCTGGCGGCTCAGCAGGCGGAAGGCGCGCGTGCCGCGGGCGAGGATGTTCAGACGGCCGTCGTCCATGCGCTCGAGCACCTCTTCGACCTCGCACGCGCAACCGACGGGCTTGAGCTCCTGCTCGGACAGCCACACGATCCCGAACTCGCGCTCGGGCGACTGCGCGTCGGCGCTCAGGCAGCGTTCGATCATCGTGCGGTAGCGCGGCTCGAAGATGTGCAGCGGCACCGTCTCGCCGGGGAGCGCGACGATCCCGAGGGGGAACAGCGGGAACTCGCGCGTCTGCTGATCGGGCACGCACCCAGTCTAGGAGGGCGACGCGGACGCGCTGCGCGCGCGTGTGCGGGCGGCGGTCCACCCGGGGGGGTGCGTCCATGCGCCGGACGGCTTGCGCGCGGCGAGCAGCAGGTTGTAGAAGATCGCCGGGGGCAGACGCGACTCGAGCAGCCTGCGATCCACCTGCTGCAGCGCGAGGTAGCCGCGGTAGGCGTACACGCGCCACGCCCACGGCACGTGCTCGGGGTCGGCGGTCGTCTCGAGCGTGCGGTTGGTCCAGCCGAACCAGTTCGCGAGCAGCTCCTCGCCGCTGACGCGCACGTGCTCGAACCCGGCGCCGCGCGCGAGCACGGCGAGCTCCGACGGCGAGAACGCGTGCACGTCGACCATGCGCTCGAGCGCGTGCGCGGGGTGCTCGTGCTCGTCCACCGTCGCGCGCGAGGCCCGCATGGCGGTGCGCCACAGGGGAGCGAGCGTGCGCCCGAGCGTCTTGGGCACCGCCGCGAGGCGGTCCCCGTAGCGCGAGGGCTCGCCGGCGAACAGGATCGTCCCGCCGGGCTTCAGTACGCGGAAGAACTCGCCGAACGCACGCGGCAGATCGGGGATGTGGTGAAGCACGGCGTGCCCGAGCAGCAGCTCGAAGCTCTCGTCGGGGAACGGCAGTGCCTCGGCGTCCGCCACCTTGGTGCGCACCGTCAAACGCAGGCGCCTGGCGTTGGCGCGCAGGGTCGAGAGCATGCCTGCGGAGATGTCAGTGCAGGTCGCCCGCTCGATCAGTCCGGAGCGCATCAGGTTCAGCGTGAAGTAGCCCGTGCCCGAGCCGATCTCGAGCGAGCTCGCAAAGCGCGGCGGCTCCTCGCCGAGCGCCTTGCGCAGCTTCGCGGTGACCTGGCCGGCGCCGAGATCGCCGAAGTCGATGCCCCACTTGCTGTCATAGCGGTCGGCGGCGACGTCGTGGTAGCGCGTGTTCGCGTCGCGGATGTCCTCGGCGCTGCGGGCGGGCGGCACGTCCCGCACCTTATACTCGCGCGGCTATGGCCGCCCCAGCAAGCGCCCGAACGCCGAGCGCGGGCGCGCCGTCCGCGACCGCCGCCGAGCACGTCCAGCGCGACCAGCCCGAGGGCGTGCCACCGCTACAGCTGACCGGCGAGCGCACGCTTCCCGACGTGCCGATGGAGAACTACTGGTACCGCCGTCACCTCGTGGTCTACGAATGGATCGTGCGCCGCGTGGGCGGCGCGAGCGTGATCGATATGGCGTGCGGGGAGGGCTACGGCAGCGATGTGCTCGCACGCGCCGCGGCGAGCGTGGTGGGGGTGGACGCCAACCCGGAGGCCCACGAGCACGCGCGCCTGCGCTACGTGCGTGCGAACCTGCGCTTCGCACGAGACCTCGTCGAACGCTTCGCCGAGCGCGCGGACGCGGTGGTGTTCCTGCAGACGATCGAGCACCTCCAGGAGCCCGATCGCGCGCTCGCGCACTTCCGCTCGCTGCTCGGCGCCGACGGCGCGCTGTTCCTGTCCACGCCCAACGTGCTCACGCTCGCGCCCAGGGGCGCGCAGCGCTCGGGCAATCCGTGGCACGTTCACGAGTACCGCGCGGGCGAGTTCGAGCAGCTGTGTCGCAGGCACTTCGCGCGCGTTGAGCTGCACGGCCTCTTCCACGCGCGCAAGCTGCGCGCGCACGACCTCGCGCTGAAGCTCGGCTGGGACCGCGTGCACCCGTTGCTCGGCCTGACCGGCGCCTTCTACGAGCGCTTCACGCCGGCGATCTCGACGGCCGACTTCGAGCTGCGAGCCGGCGCGGCGGGCGACCTCGACGGGGCACTGGACTTCGTCGCGGTCTGCCGTCCGTGAGCGGCGCGGGCGCCCCGTACGGCGCCGCGCGCGCCCGCGGCGGCCGCGCCCGCGGCGGCGAGCTCGCGATCGTCCTGCACTCGCACATGCCTTACGTGGAGGGATTCGGCACGTGGCCGTTCGGCGAGGAGTGGCTGTGGGAGGCGATGGCCGGCAGCTACCTGCCGCTGCTCGACGTGCTCGAGCGGGGCGCGCCGCTGACGCTGTCGCTCACGCCCGTGCTGTGCGACCAGCTCGAGGCCGACGGCGTGCCCGAGCGCTTCGCGGCGTTCGTGCGCGATATCCGCCGCGAGACGCACGCGCGCGACGCGGCCGGGCTGCGTGCCGCCGGCGAGGTGGCACTCGCGCTCGCGGTGGAGCGCGCCGGCCAGGACTACGAGCGCGCTCTGGAGCGCCTGCTCGAGCGCGGCGGAGACCTGCTCGCGCTGCTCGCGCCGCACGCGCGCTGGACCTCCTCGGCCACGCACGCGATCCTGCCGCTGCTCCTCAGCGACGCGGGGCTGCGGCTGCAGGTGCAGAGCGGCATCGACTCCCACCGCCGGCGCTGCGGGGACTGGGGCGGCGGATTCTGGCTGCCAGAGTGCGCGTACGCGCCGTGGCTCGAGCACGGGCTGCACGCCGCCGGCGTGCGCGTCGTGTGCGTCGAGCTCACCGAGCGCCTCGGCCTGGGCGCGTGGGAGCACCTGCGCCCGATCGCGACCGAGTCGGGGATGGCGCTCGTGCCGATCGACCGCGCGACGATCTCGCTGGTGTGGAGCGAGGGGGGATACCCCGCGGGGGGCGCCTACCGCGACTACCACCGCCTCACCACCCACCACCACAACCCATGGGACAACGCCGGGCGGCCGTACGACCACGAACGCGCGCTCGCGCAGGCGCGCGCCGACGCGGCGGACTTCGTGGCGCGCACGCAGGCACGCCTGCGGTCGGCGCGCAGCGAGGCGCGCGCCCTGCTGCCGGGCGGCGGGCTGGCGGTGTGCGCGCTCGACACCGAGCTGCTCGGGCACTGGTGGTACGAGGGCGTCGCGTGGCTCGAGGCGGTCGTCGAGGAGTGCTCTCGCCAGGGTCTCGAGCTGGTCGCGCTCGACGACGCGCTCGAACGCCACGAGCCGTGGCCCGCGCCCGCCTGCGACCACGATGCGGGCGCACACGATCCCAGCTGCGCGCGGGTCGCGGCCGCCGCGGGGGACTGGCGCGCGAGCAGCTGGGGAGCCGGCGGCGACCTCTCGACGTGGTCGGCGCCCGTGGTGGGCGAGCTCGCGTTCGGTGCGCGCGAGGCGGAGCTCGAGGTGCTGCGCGCGGGTCCGCGCGCGAGCCGCGCCGCGGTGCGCGAGCTGCTCGCGCTGCAGTCCAGCGACTGGGCGTTCCTGATCTCGCGCGAGCTCGCCGAGAGCTATGGGCGCGAGCGCTTCGGCGCGCATCGAGCGCAGCTGAAGCGTGCGCTCGCAGATGAGCGCGTGCCCGCGGGGGACCCGCAGCGCAACCTCGCCGTCGACGCGCACCCCTCGATGCTGCTCGTGCCGTGAGCCGCCGCGGTGCCTACTGCCAGCGCAGCCTGCCGGGGGCGTCTCGCATCCTGATCACGCGCGCGGGCACGCCGCCGACGACCGCGTTGGCAGGCACGGCGCGCGTCACCACGGCGCTCGTGCCGACGATCGAGTTGTCGCCGATGCTCACGCCGCGCAGCACGCACGCGCCGTAGCCCATCCACACGTTGTGGCCCACGCGCACGTCGCGCATGTAGATGCCCTGCGCGCGGATCGGCCGCTCGACCTCGGCGGCGCCGTGGTCGAAGTCGATCAGCATCACGCGGTCGGCGATGATGCACTCGCGGCCGATGCTCACGTGCCGGTATGCGGAGATCGTGCACTCCTGGCCCATCACCGTCTTCGCGCCGATCTCGACCTCGCCCTCGTGCACGCGGATCTTGCAGCCGTGCCCGAGCCACGCCCAACGGCCCAGGCGCAGCGTCGCGTCGGGCCCTATCTCGAGCTTCACCCCGGGGCAGATGAAGCAGATGCCGTCGGTCTGCAGGCGGCGGCCAAAGCGCAGCTTCGCCAGCGCGAGGCGCGCGAGCAGCGGCGCGTAGCCGGGCCTCAGCATGTGGTTGGAGCGCATGAAGCGCAGCAGCGTGAGCGGGCCGCCGTGAAGCGGCGCAGGCGCGAGGCGCGCTGCCGCGGCCGGCTCCTGCTCGCGGGCGGGTGCAGCGAGATCGGGGGCGTGGCTCATCGCGCGCGAATCGTAAGGGACGCCTGCGCGCGCATGCCGGGTGCGATGATTGCGCGCTCGATGGAGGCCTCCACGCTCGCCGACCGGCTGCTGCAGGGCGACCGCCGCGCGCTCGCGCGCGCGATCTCGCTCGTCGAGGACGACCGGCCCGAGGGCTGGCAGCTGATCCGCGAGATCTACCCGCACACCGGGCGCGCGGAGGTGGTCGGTTTCACGGGTCCCCCCGGCGCGGGCAAGTCGACGCTGATCGGCGCGCTCACCGCCGCGCGGCGCCGCGCGGGGCGCACCGTCGGCGTGTTGTCGATCGACCCCTCCTCGCCGTTCACCAAGGGCGCGCTGCTGGGGGACCGCATCCGGCTGACCGAGCACTTCCTCGAT
>Ga0075029_100002115_pt1 | contig 11242 bp, 11 predicted proteins | sample LitLauG_LLR_2013_FD_71391 | JGI IMG/M metagenome (GOLD analysis project Ga0075029, IMG submission 71391) | Freshwater sediment microbial communities from North America - Little Laurel Run_MetaG_LLR_2013 | ecosystem: Environmental > Aquatic > Freshwater > Creek > Sediment | place: USA...
AGGAAGATCAGGGTGCTCTCGGCGGCGATCATCCCCGGCAAGGAAGGAGGCGCGGCAGTCGTAACGATCGCCAACACCTCAGCGGGAGCGCTCAGCGGGATCCCGATCTCGATCGACGTGAAGGACAGCTCGGGCAGGACCCTCTACACAAACTCGGCGCCGGGACTCTCAACCTCGCTGGCGTCCGTCGCCTCGCTCCCCGCGCACGGCACGCTCACCTGGGTCGATGACCAGATCCAGGGATCGGGCACGCCTGCCAGCGTGACCGCGAGGGTCGGCGAAGGCTCCCCCGTCATCGGCGCGCTCCCCGCGGTTGTAGTCCGGGAAACCGCTCAGAACGAAGAAGCCGGCGAAGCGGGCGCGGAAGGGACGGTCTCAAACCCCTCGAAGGTCCCGCAGCAGGAACTCGCGGTGTACGCCGTCGCGCGGAGCGGCGGACGGATTGTCGCCGCCGGCAGGGCCGTAATACCGCAGGTGAAGGCTGGGGCAACAGCGCACTTCCAGCTGTTCTTCGTGGGCAGCGCGAAGGGCGCGCAGCTGCAGTTCGCGGCGCCGCCCACGCCCGCCGGCTGAGCGGCTCAGCGACGCTGCTTGAGGGTGATTCCCTCGAGCACGTGGGCGACCGTCTCGCAGGCGTCGACGGCCGCCTCGAGTGACTCGAAGATGTCCTTCCAGCGGATCACGACCATCGGATCGATTCCGCCGGCGAAGAGCGATGCGACGCCGTCGCGCTGCAGCCGGTCGCCCTCGTTCTCGAGACGGTGGATCTCGACCAGGTGAGGGCCCATGTCCGTGCCGGTGCGCAGACACCGCAGGGCCTGTGCGATCTGCTCGCCGGCCCCGACGAGCACCTCGCTGAAGTCGACGGCCTGCTCCATCGATGCCTCGACGCCATACAGGCCCATCTGGGCGGCGACTTGCTCCGCGTAGTCGACGATGTCGTCGAGCGCGGTCGCGAGCGCGTACCCGTCGCCCGCGTCGAACGGCGCACGGACCCTCCCGCGCCCCGCGAGGCGATGGATGATGTCGTGCGTGATGCGGTCGCCTTCCTGCTCGCAGACCTTCAGGTCCTGCTCGAGCGTGGCGCGCTCGGGGTACTCGACGAGCAGGTCGTGCAGGAGCAGTCCGCAGCGCTGCACGTTGCGGCCCGATTCTTCGACCAGTTCCATTAGGGCACCGTCAACGCCGCCCCTGCGCAGGCTCATCCGGCGGAGGATATTGATCGGCCCGGGACGCCGTCCTCGGTTCACGGATTCTTCACGTCTCGATCACGACTTCGCAACCCCGTTTCGCGGCTGGGGTGAGACGCTGCATAGTCGTGGCCGCCGAACCAGAGAGTCCGGACAGACCCGCAGACGTCCTGTACGCCGGCGAACTGGAGATACGCCCCGAAGAGGGCCTCGTGCTCGCTAGCGGGCGGGCGCTGACCCTATCGGTACGGGAGTTCGAGCTGCTCGTCGCGATGGCGCGCCACATCGGCGCGATCATCAGTCGCGAGGACCTCTACCGCAAGGTCTGGGGCGGCTCCCTGCGTGTCGGGGACCGCTCGGTGGACGTTTACGTCAGCAAGCTCCGGGGCAAGCTCGAGGCGGCCCTACCCGACCGGCAGTTCATCCACACACATCCGGGGTTCGGATACAGGTTTCAGCCCCAGCCTTCACAAGATGTTCACATGGAGACCGGCGCGGGCTGAGGACACTGCACCCCGGCACGAAGTTCCAGGCACCGGCCGCAGCATGGCCCGCCTGCATTCAGAAACCAGCCAGAGGAGATGCAGTGATCAAGAAGAAGATGGGCGCCCTCGCGGGTGTCGCTGTGCTCGCAGTCGGCATCACAGCATGCGGCAGCTCGAGCAGTTCAAGCAGCAGCACAACCTCGAGTGGGTCGGCGACCATCTCGGGCGCCGGTTCGACGTTCGCCGCGCCGGTCTATCAGCAGTGGGCGTCGGCACTGGCCCCGCTGACCGTCAACTACCAGTCCGTCGGCTCCGGCGCCGGGATCACCGCGCTCGAGGGCAAGACGGTCGACTTCGGGGCGAGCGACCCGCCGCTGAAGCCCGCCGACGAAGAAGCGATCGCCAAGAACGGCAGCCCCGCCGTGCAGATCCCGATGTTCCTGGGAGCGATCACGGTCTCCTACAACCTGCCCGGGGTTCCCTCCGGCATGAAGCTGGACGGCACGACGATCTCCGACATCTACCTCGGCAAGATCAAGACCTGGAACGACGCGGCGATCAAGGCGCTGAACCCGACGCTGAACCTCCCCAGCACCGCGATCACCGTCATCCACCGCTCGGATTCCTCGGGAACGACGTCCGGCTTCACGAGCTTCCTGTCCGAGACCGACCCCGAATTCAAGAGCAAGGTCGGCGAAGGCAAGGACGTGCAGTGGCCGACTGGCACGGGCGCGAAGGGCAACGCCGGCGTCGCCGGCGCGATCCAGCAGACGGTCGGCTCGGTCGGCTACGTCGAGCAGGCATACGCCCTGACCCACAACTTCACCTACGCGTCGGTGAAGAACAAGTCCGGCCAGTACATCGCCCCGAGCCTGGCATCGACCAGCGCCGCAGGGGAAGGCGTCACGATCCCCGCCAACCTGGGGATCAAAGTCATCAACTCGCCGAACCCGACGGCCTACCCGATCGCCTCGCAGACGTTCATCGTCGTGAACAAGGACCTCTGCAAGGCCGGCATCCCCGGCGGTGAAGCAGCCGCCAAGGGCGTCGTTCAGTTCCTGAACTACGGCGTCGGCTCGGGCCAGTCGGTCCTCGCCCAGGCCGACTACGCGGCGCTGCCGGCCGCGATCCTGTCCAAGTCCAAGGAAGCGGTCGCCGGCCTGCAGTGCAACGGCACCGCGATCACAGGCTGAGGGCGCAGGCAGGCGCGGCCCTGATGCTGTAGACAGAGCCGCGTGTCTTCAACCCCGATTCCCAGCGGCGAGCGCCTGCCACTCGAGCGCTCGCCGCTGGCTCGTCTTCCCGACAGGGCGCTCCGCTATGGCCTCACGGCCCTGGCGGCGCTGATCCTGGTCCTGATCGTCTATTTCTTCTTCAGGCTGGTCGGCGAGGCCAGCCCGATCTTCGAAAAGGAGGGGGTCCTCGGGTTCACGTTCGGCGAAGACTGGAACGTCGGCGCCGAACAGTTCGGCGCTCTGCCGCTCATCATCGGGACACTGATCACGTCCGCGCTCGCGCTGCTGATGGGAGTCCCGGTTGCGGTCGCCGGCGCGGTCTACGCGACCGAGCTGTGCCCGCTACGCCTGCGCGGGCCACTCACCATCCTCGTCGACCTGCTCGCCGCCGTCCCCTCTGTCGTCTACGGGCTGTGGGGAATCTTCTACCTCGCGCCGCACCTGGTCCCGGCCGAGCAGTGGGTCGCGGACACACTGTCCTTCATCCCGTTCATCGGCGGCGGCCTGGTCACGATCCCCAACTACTTCGTGACGGGGCTGATCCTGGCGATCATGATCCTCCCGATCGTGGCCGCGATCAGCCGCGAGGTGATGACGACGGTGCCCTCCGATCACAAGGAGGCGGCGCTGGCACTCGGCGCGACCCGCTGGGAGATGATCAAGATCGCGGTCCTGCCGTACTGCCGCTCGGGGATCGTCGGCGGCGCGATGCTCGGCCTCGGCCGCGCGATCGGCGAGACGATCGCCGTGACGATCCTGATCGGTGACGCCCCGCGGCTCGGCGCCCACCTGTTCCAGCAGGGATACAGCCTCGCGGCCGCGATCGCCAACGAGTTCGGCGAGGCCCAGGGCCTGCACCGCTCGGCCCTGTTCGCCGCTGCGCTCGTACTGTTCGTGCTCACGCTGCTGGTGAACGCGATAGCCAGACTCCTTGTGATCCGCTCATCCCAAGGCACGCAGACGGGCCCGCCGGTGAACTCGAGCACATCAGCCGCGACCCGTCTCGCCGATACAGCGGCCGGGGCATGAGCCCGCAGGCGCCTCCCAGCGATCACCTCGCCCGGTTCGCGGTGAGCCCAGCGCGCCGGCGCAAAGACCGCTTCGCGCGAATCGCGATCCAGATCGCCACCCTGATCGCGCTCGTGCCGCTGCTGCTGATCGTCTACTACCTGCTCAGCAAGGGCCTCAGCTCGTGGAGCACCGACTTCTTCACGACCGATCCGACCGGCAACACGTTCTTCAAAAACTCGAACATCGGCGGGATCAAGAGCGCGCTGCTCGGCACGATCGAGATGGTGGCCGCGGCCTCGCTGATAGCCGTCCCCGTCGGCATCGGCGTCGCGGTCTGGCTTGTCGAGTACGGGCGGACGTCGTGGTTCGCGCAGACGGTCCGCTTCTTCGTCGACGTTCTGACTGGCGTGCCCTCGATCGTGTTCGGCCTGTTCATCTACATAGCGCTGATCGTCGGGACCGGCAGCTCCTACGCGGGCTACAAGGGCGCGCTGGCCCTGACCCTGCTGATGCTCCCGGTCGTGATCCGCTCCGCCGAGGTCGTGCTGATGCTTGTCCCCTCGGGCCTTCGCGAATCCGCGCTCGCGCTCGGGGCGCCGCGATGGAAGGTGATCTTCAGCATCGTCATCCCCACCGCGCTGCCGGGGATGGTGACCGGCGTGCTGCTCGCGATCGCGCGCGCAGCGGGCGAGACGGCGCCGCTCCTGTTCACCGCCGGCGCGACCCTGAAGACGAATTTCAACCTCAGCGAATACATGAACTCGCTGCCCGTGCAAATCTACTCGGACGTGACGTCCCCGACCGCATCCGTGGAACAGCGCGCATGGGGCTCGGCGCTGGCGCTGGTGGTCATGATCCTTCTGCTCAATCTCGTCGCCAGACTGGTATCAAGAAGGAGTCGCATTGCATGACAGACCCCCAGACATCCCGCTTGGTGCGTGACGTGGATCCAGAATCAACACCAGAGCAGGTCCCACCGGTCGGAGATGCCGCCGCCGCGACCGAGGCACCGACGGGCGCATCCCCCAACGGGGCTGGCCGCCGCGAGCCCAAGACCGGCTTCAGCGTCACGCTCGAAGGGCTGCGCGCGTTCTACGGCGACGCGGAGCAGGTCAAGGGCATCGACCTGGAGTTCCGCGCGAACGAGGTGACGGCGATCATCGGCCCCTCCGGCTGCGGCAAGTCCACGATGGTCCGCTGCATCAACCGCATGCACGAGGAGATCCCCGGCGCCCGCGCCGAGGGCCGCGTGATGCTCGATGACCTCAACGTCTATGACCCCTCGGTGGATGTGGTCTCGGTGCGCCGCGCGATCGGCATGGTCTTCCAGAAGCCGAATCCGTTCCCGACGATGTCGATCTACGACAACGTCGCCGCGGGCCTGCGGCTCTCCCAGGGTAGGCGCGGGAACCTGCGCCCCCGCGTCGAGGCCGCGCTGCGCAGCGCGGGCCTGTGGAGCGAGGTCTCCGACCGCCTGGACGAGCCAGGCATGGGCCTGTCCGGGGGCCAGCAGCAGCGGCTCTGCATCGCGCGCTCGCTCGCGGTCGACCCGGAGGTGATCCTTATGGACGAGCCGTGCTCCGCGCTGGACCCGATCGCGACGCTCAAGATCGAGGAGCTGATCGGCGAACTGAAGGAGCGCGTCACGATCGTGATCGTCACCCACAACATGCAGCAGGCGGCACGCGTCGCCGACCGCACCGCATTCATGCTCGACGGCCAGCTGGTCGAGGTCGGCCCGACCAATGAAGTGTTCACGACCCCCAGCGACCCGAGAACGGAAGAATATGTCACCGGAAAGTTCGGATAACGACGAGCGCCGTGTAGTGGGCGCCGTCCCCCACGCCACGGGCCTGATCGGGGGCGAGGGCGCGCAGACTCACGGCCGCGCCCACTTCCAGTCGCAGCTGCGCGACCTCGAGGCGCACGCCCTCGGCGGCCTGGACCTGATCGTCGAGCAGCTCGACCGGGCGATGGAGGCGCTCCAGCACCAGGACGTCGAGCTCGCGCAGATGGTGATCGCCGACGATGACCGCGTCGACGGGCGCTTCCTGGAGGTCCATCAGGGAATTCTGTCGCTGCTCGCGCTGCAGGCGCCGGTCGCGGGCGACCTGCGGCTCGTGGCCGCCCTGCTCCACACGATCAAGCACATCGAGCGCATGGGCGATCAGTGCGTGAACATCGCGAAGATGATCCCGCTGTCGGGGTACGAGCCTCCGGTGCACGCCGAACTGCTCGAAGCGCTCGTGAAGATGGGCGCGTTCGCCCGCTCGGAGGTGATCCAGTGCAAGGTCGCCTTCGAGACGCGCGACAGTGCACTCGCCGGCGACCTTGTCCGCCAGGACCGGGAGATCAACCGGCTGAACCGCGACATCTTCCGGCTCGCGATAGAGATCGGCGACGACCCCGACATCCGTGAGTGGGCGATGCACATGACGCTGGTCGCCCGCGCCCTCGAGCGGATCGGCGACAACGCGGTGGACATCGGCGAGCAGGTCGCTTTCGTCGTGACCGGCCTGTTCCGTGAGTTCCCGGACGCCTCGCGGGGAACCGGCACGGGAGCGCTTCCGGGCTGATCCCGCAGGCCGAGCGCGTCCCGGCTTGCCGCAAACGGCACTTGTTACGTTGTGAACAAGCTGTTACATCGACTTGCGGAAGTGTGCACGGTGTCCGGCGTCACATACAATCGACCGGAATGACGGCAAGCGTGAGCGCCGAGGGTCGGGGGGCACCGGAAGCCCACAGTGATGTCGCGTCGCCGTCGTCGGCGAACCTGCGCATCGCCGTCCTCGATCGCGACAGCGGTTTCATCCAGGTGCTGAGCAAGAGGCTCGACCGGCTCGGATGGGAGCACCGCGTGCTCGCCAGCCCGGTGCCGACCGACGCGGTCGTCTCGATGCGCCTCAGCGCACTCGTCGTTGATCTCGCGGTCCTCGGCCCGCAGGCGTGGACATGGCTCGAGCGTCTCTGCGAGGCGCTGCCCGAGCTCGGCATCGTCGTTTGCACGGGCCCGTCGACAGTCGCCCAGCGGGTCAGAGGCCTGCGGCTCGGCGCCGACGACTGGATCACGAAGCCCTGCCATCCCGAGGAAGTCATCGCCCGCGTGCAGAGTGTCGTGCGCCGCCGCCGCCGCAGCGCGAGCCGCACCGAGGTGGCGCCGATCGTCGCCGGCGAGGTGGAGATCCGCTCGGACCGCTTCCAGGCCTTCGTCGGAAGCCAGAGCATCGACCTCACCCGCCGCGAGTTCGAGCTGATCGAGCTCCTCGCCGCCGCCGAGGGCCGCGTGCTAGAGCGTGAGGAGATCTACTCCCGGTTGTGGGGCTACACCATGGTCCGCGGCGACCGCTCCGTCGACGTTTTCGTCCGCAAGCTGCGCCAGAAGCTCGAGAAGGCATCACCGAGCTGGCGATACATCCACACCCACTTCGGGATCGGCTACCGCTTCGCCGCGGAATCCCTCGAGGTCGTGGACCCCGACGCCGTGCCGTCCTCACTCCCGGCCGACTGGGACACCCGCGACGAGAGCAAGCTCGCGGGGCCGCATGAGGACCGCGAGCTCCCCGCCGGCACCCTCTAGCCGCACCACCGCCAGACCGCCCTTCTTCACGTCGGCATGGCCTCCCGTCAGGTCGGCGACGATCCGTGACATGTCGGGCTCGTGGCCGACGAGCAGCAGCCTGCCGTCGGCGTCGAGGCCGGCCGCCGCGTCGAGCGCATCGGCGGCGGAGAAGCCGTTCGCGAGAGGCCGGTGCTCGGTGAGCAGCGAGCGCTGCTGCTCGCTCCAGGACTCCGCCGCGAGCTCGGCGGTGCGGCGCGCCCGCACCTTCGGGCTGTAGAGCACGATCTCGAAGCCGCCCTCGAGCATGCCCAGCGCGACGCCTGCGGTGCGGGCCTGGGCCTCCCCGCGAGCCGTCAGATCGCGCACGCTGTCCTCCGCAGCCCCATGCGGCTCGGCCTCTGCGTGACGAAGTAGCCAGAGCTGACGCGCCATCGGGATCGCCCCAGAGGGTAGCGAGTGCGGCGATGCCTGCGGTTCACTGCTTCGCCGCCAGGGTGTAGCGTTGAGTGATGGACGTGGACCTGAAGCCAAGCCTGAGCGAGCCGGCGGCAGGTGCGTTCGAGAGCAGCGAGGACACCTCCCTGTACCTGAACCGCGAGCTGTCGTGGCTGGACTTCAACGATCGCGTGCTGCAGCTCGCGGAGGATGAGAGCCTGCCGCTGCTCGAGCGCGCCAAGTTCTGCGCGATCTACACGACCAACCTCGACGAGTTCTACATGGTGCGCGTGGCCGGCCTGCGCGATCAGATCGACGCGGGTGTCGAGCAACCCAGCCAGGACGGGCTGATCCCGTCCGAGACGACGGCGCGGATCCGCGAGCGCGTGCTTGAAATGGGCGCACGGCTCACCTCCTGCTTCGAACGGGAGATCCGCCCGGGCCTGGCCGAGCACGAGATCAGGATCGTCGCCGTCGGCGACCTCGACGCGGAGCGCCGCGCCGAACTGGCCAGGCATTTCCAGCGCGCGATATTCCCCGCGCTGACGCCGCTCGCCGTCGCTCCCGGCCGGCCGTTCCCCTACATCTCGAACCTCTCGCTGAGCCTGGCCGTGCTCGTCCGCGACCCGATCAGCGAGCAGACCGTGTTCGCCCGCGTGAAGGTGCCGACGGAGATCCTGCCCCGCTTCGTCGCGCTGAGGGCGCCCGCCCCGGGCGGCGTACTGCTGGTGCCGCTCGAGAACGTGATCGCGAACCACCTGCACGCGCTGTTCCCGGGGATGGAGATCGCCGACTGCGACGTGTTCCGCGTCACGCGGGACGCTGACCTCGAGGTCTCCGACGACGCGGCCGACCTGCTGCAGGCCGTCGAGGACGAGCTCCGGCGCCGGCGCTTCGGCGAGGTCGTGCGCGTCGAGGTGGGCGCGAACTGCTCGCAGGCGCTGCGCGAATCGCTGACCAACCTGCTCGGTGTGCCGGAGGATGAGGTGTACCCCGTCGACGGGATGCTCGACATGGGCGCCCTGTGGCAGATAGTCGGGCTGCCGGGCCACAACGACCTGCGCGAGGAGCCGATCACGGGCATCACGCACCCTCGCCTCGCCCGCCGCGAGGGCGAGCGCCCGGACGTGATGGCGGCGATGCGCGAAGGCGACCTGCTCGTGCACCACCCGTACATCAGCTTCGCCACGTCCGTCGAGCGCTTCGTCGAGCAGGCCGTCGCCGACCCGAACGTGCTCGCGATCAAGCAGACGGTGTACCGCACGAGCGACGACTCGCCGCTCGTGCCGGCGCTGATCGACGCCACCGAGCGCGGCAAGCAGGCGGTCGCCCTGGTCGAGCTCCAGGCGCGCTTCGACGAGCGCATGAACATCCAGTGGGCGCGCTCGATGGAGGAGGCCGGCGTCCACGTCGTCTACGGGCAACCGGCGCTGAAGACGCACGCCAAGTGCGTCCTGGTCGTGCGCCGCGAGGGCGACGGCGTGCGCAACTACGTGCACATCGGGACCGGCAACTACCACTCCAAGACGGCGCGCCTGTACACCGACTTCGGCCTCTTCACGACCGACGAGGAAATCGGAGCGGACGTCGCCGACATGTTCAACTACCTGACCGGCTACGGGCGCCCGCTGCACTACAGGCGCGTGCTGACGGCACCCGACCAGCTGCGTGACGGGATCATCGGCCAGATCCAGCAGACCGTGGCATCGCACTCACCCGAGCGCCCCGCGCGGATCAAGATGAAGATGAACTCGCTCGTCGACGGACGCTGCATCAGGGCCCTCTACGCCGCCTCGCAGGCGGGCGTGCAGGTCGAACTGAACGTGCGCGGGATCTGCTGCCTGCGGCCGGGCATACCCGGCATCTCGGAGAACATCCGCGTCGTGTCGATCGTCGGGCGCCTGCTCGAGCACTCCCGCATCTACGCCTTCGAGCGGCGCGGCCGGCAGACCGTCTACATCGCTTCGGCCGACCTGATGCCGCGCAACCTCGACCATCGCGTCGAGCTCGCGGTGCCGATCGAGAACGCGGACCTGCGGGCGGAGCTGCTCGACACGCTCGAGCGGGCGTTCGCCGACAACCAGAGCGCGTGGGAACTGGACCCGGACGGCAGCTGGCAGCGGCGCAAGCCCGGTCCCGGCGAGGAGCCACGCAACCTGCAACTCGAGCTGGCGGCGATCTACGCCGCGCGCGCGGAGCGGGCCGGCGAGGAACGCGAGCTCGGCGGCTAGGCCGCCGCGGGTATCGAGTCCAGCGCGGCCTTCAGGTCATCGACCGACTGGTAGTCCAGGCCGAGGCGATGGTCGTGGCGGTGGCGCACGATCCCCTGCTCGTCGATCACGATCACCGCACGCTTGACACCGAGCGCTCCCGACGCGTCGTACTTGGAGGCGACCTCCTTGTCGACGTCCGCGAGCAGCGGCACGTTCAGCGAGAACTTCGCTGCGAACTCCTCGTGCGACTCGAGGCCCTGGGCTGAGATCCCAACGACGGTTGCGTTGAGACTCGCGAAGTCGCCGCCGCGGTCACGGTAGGAGCAGAACTGTTTCGTGCACACGGGCGTGTTGTCGCCCGGGTAGAAGAGCAGGACCACGCGCTCGCCGCGGTGCTCGGAGAGCCTGAACGTGCCCTCCGTGCCGGGCAGCTCGAAATCCGGCGCCTCCTCGCCAACTGCCGGGGTCTTCGCCATTTTCGTCTCCTCCTGGTCGCAGAACGGGCTCCGGAGCGGCGCCCGCGCTCACAATAACGTCCACGATGCGCGTCGCTGCGTATCGGGTATTTCGATGTGCCGTGCTTGGCTCACCAAGCGTGTTGCGCAGCGGCGCTACACGGTTGCGGCTGTGACGGGTATCTCTGGCCACCAGCGCCGTCGCAGCCAGAGGGCGACGTAGACGAGCGTGACCAGCACCGGGACCTCGATGAGCGGCCCCACAACGCCGGCGAGTGCCTGGCCCGAGCTCGCGCCCCAGACACCGACTGAGACGGCGATCGCGAGCTCGAAGTCGTTTGAGGCAACGGTGAAGGCCATTGTGGCCGTCTTGGGGTAGCCGAGGTGCATCGCGCGGCCGACGATGAACCCGAGGGTCCACATGCCCGCGAAGTACACGAGCAGCGGCAGTGCGATGCGGGCGACGCTCAGCGGTTCGGCGGTGATGTGGCTGCCCTGGATCGCGAACAGCAGGACGATCGTGAACAGCAGTCCGTAGAGCGTGATCGGCGCGATGCGCGGGATGAAGGTCGACTCGAACCACTCGCGGCCGTGGGTTCGCAGACCCCACCGCCGCGTTAGGTAGCCGGCGGTCAGCGGGATCCCGAGGAAGATGAGGG
>Ga0075029_100002117_pt1 | contig 11238 bp, 6 predicted proteins | sample LitLauG_LLR_2013_FD_71391 | JGI IMG/M metagenome (GOLD analysis project Ga0075029, IMG submission 71391) | Freshwater sediment microbial communities from North America - Little Laurel Run_MetaG_LLR_2013 | ecosystem: Environmental > Aquatic > Freshwater > Creek > Sediment | place: USA...
CTCCGGCGTAGAGCAGGCCCGCAACGACGAGCAGAGCCTGGTAGCCGATGATCAACGACAGGTACTCCAGGCAGCCGCCGAGCATCGCGCCGAGAAGGTTCGCCGCGAACGCGGAGGTGCCGTCCGACGTCTCGGCGAACCGCTTGGCGAAGACCAGGTTGGCGAAGAAGATCGGCCCGAACGCAAGGACCACCGCCGCCAGGGCGCGCGGGACCACCGGCAGACCCAGGAGCAGACCCGGCCGGACCAGGGCGTCCAGGAGCAGTGCCCCGCCCAGCATGGCGTAGACCACCGGCACCGGCGGTGGCCGCTGCCATCGTCGGGTCACCTCGACAGCTGCCAGGACGACGAGCAGGACGCCGGCGAAGACCACGGCGTTGACCACCCAGGTGGTGCCGAACAGAAGCGCGAATCCGGTGATGCTGCGGGTCTCCAGGAGCAGGAACGCGGCGCCCAGCAGGAACAGGTCGCCGTAGGGGCGCATCCGCCGCAGCGGTCCGCCGGCCACCCGGACCGCGATCAGGCTGAGCAGCAGGACCCCGCCGAGGGTGAGCAGGTAGAAGGCGGGGATGGACCGGTCGAGCAGGTAGACGAAGGGGTGGTCGTCGGTGGCCGGTGCGGGGCCGGCTGGCATCGCGGTGCTGGCGCAGCGTTGGTCCGCAGTCGTGAGACCGGCGGTGATGACCGCTTGCAGAGCGCTGCCGACGTCCACGCAGGGGTTGTGTCCGAAGGCCGTGGACACGGTGCGTGCCAGGCGGCCGATGAGCCAGGTCTCCCGATAGAAGTTGTACATCGAGAAGGCTCCGCCGGGCGCCAGGTGCGCCCGCACCGCCGCCATCGCCTCGACGGTGAACAGGTAGCTCTCCAGTCGCAGGGAGCTCGCTCCGGCGACCAGGGTCAGGGAGTCGGGTAGGGCGAAGATGATCAGGTCGAACTTCTGGCTGGTCCGCTCCAGGAAGGCGCGCCCGTCGTCGATGTGGACGAACACCCTGGGGTCGCTGTACGGCCGGTCTGGGTGTACCTGGGCGCCGATCTGTGCAAGACGCGGGTCGATCTCCACGGCGTCGACCCTGGTCGCTCCGCGTGAGAGCGCTAGGGCGACGTCGGTGCCGGTGCCGGCTCCGACGATCAGCACCCGTCCGGGGGTGTCTCGGCCCATCCGGGCATACGGAAGGGCGTACTGCTCTTCGAGCCGGGCCTTGGTCTCGGCGTCCATCGCGGCCTGGTGTGGCACGCCGTTGACGGACACCGTGATGACTTCGTTGCCGGCGACGGTCTGGGTGCTGGTGTAGATCTTGTAGTACGGCGACCAGCTGACGCCGGTGCCCATCGACTCCACTGTGAGCAGGGCGACGAGGGCGACCACGGGCACCCCGACCACTGCGGCCCGCTTGGGGGTGGCGAGCAGGACGATGATCAGCGCAGACACGACTGCGCCCCACGCCACCGACGGTGCGCGCAGGAACGACAGCAGCGTGAACGACCCGATTCCCAGCAGGCTGCCGAGCAGGTCCAGGCGGTACGCCTCCAGCCGTGGCAGCTCAAGGAAGCAGCGGCCCACCATCTCGCCGGGTCCGGACATGACCACCGCCACCCCGATGAACACGACGGGGAGCGCCACCCAGGCTGGGGGTCCGCTGGTGGCCAGCGATGTGAAGAAGATCAGGTCCGAGCCGGCCCGGTCCACGGTGACGGGGAACTTCAGCACCAAGGCGACGAGTGCGGCGAGCGCGACCGGGAAGTACAGCGGGGCTCTGGTGGTGCGCGAGGTGCGTAGAAAACCAACGCCGACGCCGAGGAAGGAGCCGAGGAGCACGAAGTTGGAGAAGTAGCCGAGGTGGATGATGTTCGCGGCCAGCCAGCGGATCAGTGCCAGTTCGAGGAACAGCATGAGCGCGCTGGACAGCAGAAGTCTCGACCGGATTCCCATCGCGACAGTCTTCCCTGTTCCCGCGACGAGGTGACGCGATTGCGGCTGCGACACCCCACAGGGACCGCTAGGTTCGTCCGCGATCCCTGTGGGGTGTCAGCCCGCCTGCGGCAGGCAGGCTAGGTGGTCCTCACCCGCCGAGCCTGGTCACGTACACCGCACCTCGCGGTGACCCGACGCCGGTGACGTCGTCGTAGCCGGGGCGGACGAAGATCGTCCCGGACTGGTTCATGGTGCGCAGCGAGAACACCAGCCCGCCGGAAGGGTCAACTCCGTTGGCGTAGTCCGAACGTGCGACCGCGACGGTGTGCGACGGGGCCACGACGTCGTGGTAGGCGTACGAGCCGGCCAGGGCGTAGATGGCCGGGTTGGCGAACCCGTGCGCCCAGCCCGACGACTGGTCGGCGAGGGCCTCGATGCCTGCCATCAGCGGGCTGGCGAGGCTAGTGCCGCCGATGCGGTACTCGCTGTAGCGAACCGACCCGTCGGGGAAGGTCTGGCTCTCCCCGACGAGCATTCCGGTGCTCGGGTCGGCGTCGGCTGCGATGTCAGGAACAGCACGGCCGGCCACCCCACCGAAGTACTTCGAGATCGAGCCTGGCACGACACCCCGCTGGTACCAGGGCTGGTCGAAGACCTTGCTGGTTCCGCCGCCGGCACCGTAGATGTAGTTGCCAGGCGCTTTCGGGCTCCACGCCCCACCGGTCAGTACGGACTTGCTGGTGCCCCAGCCGGTCTCGAACTGGTAGTTGTTGCCCGAGCCGATTCCCAGGCTGGTGCCACCGACGGCGGTCACCCACGGGTCAGAGGCCGGGAAGTCCACCGTCCGCACCCCGGTAGCGGCGAGCTCGTCGCCGTTGTCGCCCGAGGAGAAGAAGATGCCGATTCCCTCAGCGGCCGCCTGCAGGAAGGTCTGGGTGTAGGCCTGCAGCAGGGCACCGTGCGTCTTGGGGTCGATGTCACCGCTGCCGCCCCAGGAGTTGGTGATGATCTGGGCGGAGTGGTTGTCGACGATCTTGTTCTCAGCCGCGACCAGGTCCGGGTCGTTGCAGCTGCGCGCGGCCGAGTACACGATGTTCGCGCCGGGGGCCATGGTGTGGACCGCCTCGACGTCGAGGGTCTCCTCGCCGTACCAGCCGTTCTCACCGCACTGGTCGCCGTTGATCTTGTCCCAGTAGCCGTAGGAGTACGCGGCCGGTGTCATCTGGGTGAACTGGCCCGCGGTGTAGCCGGGCTGCCCGTGTGTGGTGGCGAAGGTGTTCGCGTCGGCGGCGATGGTCGGGGCCGCGTAGGCGTCCACGATCGCGACCGTCACGCCCTTGCCATTGTTGCCCTTGGCGATCAGGCCGTTGACGCCGTAGGCGCCCTGCAGCTGGCCCGGGGTGTAGCCGCAGGGCGCGTAGGGCAGCTTGCCGCCGTAGGCACCCGGAAGGGTGGTGGCGATCTTCTGGCCCCAGTACGACGAGCATGGCCTGCCGTTGACGAAGGCGGGCGGAGCGGGAGCGGAGCCGAGCTTGTCGGGCACTACCGAGTCCGGCGTGTTCAGCCGCAGCTCGCTGGACAGACCGTCGACGCCGGCCACCAGGCCCGCGACGGCGGCCGGGACCTTCGCCGGCGACAGCGGAGCCCGCTGGGCCGTGCCGCCCACGTTGAAGGAGGCGAGGTGGGTACCGAAGGCCCGCTCCGCCGATGCGACGCTGCCGGTGACTGTCACCCAGCGGTGGTTCGCCGGGACGTCCACGACCCGCAGACCCGCGCCCGTCAGCCAGCCGGTCACCGCCGAGACGTCCGAGGTGGTCGGCGCGAAGCGGTCACGGAACGCTGCCGCAGAGACGTAGTGCCGGTACAGCGCGCTGGCCGGGTCGGAGACCGAAGCCGCCAGCGCCGCAGCGCCGGCCGCGTCCCGAAGGTTGAGCACGACGGTCAGTCGCAGCTGGGTCGACGCCGACACCGCCCCGTGCGCGGCCGACGAGGCCCAGGACGGCACGGTGCCGCTCAGAGCCACAGAGGGAGTATCTGGGGCTGCGCTCGCCGGAACGGCGACGGCGGCCAGGCCGAGGGCTGCGACGGCAATACCGATCGCCCCGCGGACGTACGTACGACGCATGACTCTCCTAGGGATGGTGGAGGCCAGTGGTGGGCCCGAATGGCACACGCGCAGGTCACGCTGTCCGAAGTCATCCGGCGAGTCAAGCATTGCCCGTAAATATCGGCGATCCGGGCCTAGGCCGGTGACAGATCTTTCGTCCGGGAGGCCGATTGCGTGAACTTGTGCTGCTGTGCCGTCCGGGGGGTCAGTGCGCAGCGACCTCCGTCGGCGGCCGAAGCAGTGCGCCGCGGTGGTACAGCAGCGGGTCGCGGCTGCTGGTGGCGACGGTCGAGGCGGTGACCGAACCGACCACGATGACCTGCTCGGCCACCGCGCTCTCGCGCTCGAGCGAGCATTCCAGGGCGGCTAAGGCCCCGCTGACGAGCGGCACCCCGGTGCGGCCGGGGGCCCAGTCGACGCCGTCGAAGCGGTCGGCGAGGGGAAGGCCGCTGGCGAAGCGGCGGGCGACGGTGGCCTGGTCGGCGCCCAGGACGCTGATACCGAAGACGCCGGACAGCAGCAGTAGCGGCAGTGTTCGCGAGGTGCATGGAAGCGCTACCGCGACCATTGCGGGGTCAGAGCTGAGCGTCATGAAGGTTCGTACCGCGACACCCACCGGGCCACCGGAGCTGTCCAGGGCCGAGACGACCACGATCCCGCTGGCGAAGCTTGCGGTCGCACTCCCGAGGCTGGGCGTGCCTTCGATGCCGTCCTCGCCGCCGCCGTGGCGGCCGGAGCCGGCGTCGGGCGGGCCACCAGTGGTGGCCAGCCCGGCCGCCCGCCACGCTGTGAAGCCGCCGACGACATCGGTGGCCCTTTCGACCCCGACGTCTTGCAGGGCTGCCGCAGCCAGGCTCGACGTCTGGCCTCGGGAGCAGATGACGATGACCAGCAGGTCCCGGTGGGCCATCGGAAGCCGCTGCGGACCGCCGGGGTCGAAGCGCCACTCCAAAACGTTTCGCTCGATCACCAGGGCGCCGGGGATCTCGCCTTCGCGGGCACGTTCGGCTGCAGTCCGGATGTCGACCAGCACCGCCCACTGCTCCAGCGCGGCCGCAGCCTCCCACGGCTCGAGCCGGCGCAGCCGGGAGCGGGCGCTCGCGACCAGCGCCTCGGTCCCGGTCGCGCTCGAGGCTGGTCTGCGCCGCATCGACTATTTCCTATCGTGAGAGTGGGGTTTCCCAGTTTCGCTGCCGCCCGCGGCCGCGGTCAAGGCTGGCCCAGCCCACGGTGGTCCTCCGTGCGGTTGGTCCTGGTCGTCCGTTCGGACACAAGCGGCACCTTGCCCTGGTCAACCCATTGCTTGAGCAGGGTATTCTATTCCTATCAAAACAGTGGGAAAGGAAGTTAATTATGAGGCTCCGTCGCCTTCTCGCCACGGCATCGCTGGTTACCGCGTCAGCCCTGGTACTGGCCGCGTGCGGCTCCAGCACCAGCGGGGGCTCGGGCTCGTCCCCGTCGGTCCAGCTCGCCCTGGTCGCCTACTCGACCCCGCAGGCTGCATACGCCAAGATCATCAAGGCTTTCCAGGCAACTGCCCAGGGCGCGAACATCACCTTCACGCAGTCCTACGGCGCCTCCGGTGACCAGAGCCGCGCGGTGGCGGCTGGCCTGAAGGCAGACATCGTCAACTTCGCCCTGGCGCCGGACATCACCCGCCTGGTCCAGGACAAGATCGTCTCTGCCGACTGGAACGCCGACCAGTACAAGGGCATGATCACCCGCTCCGTGGTCGTCATCGGTGTCCACAAGGGCAACCCGAAGGGCATCAAGACCTGGAGCGACCTGACCAAGCCCGGCGTCCAGGTGATCACCGCCAACCCGTTCACCTCCGGCGGTGCCCGCTGGAACGTGATGGCCGCGTACGGCGCGCAGAGCAACAAGGGCGCCGACAAGCAGGCCGGCGTGGACTACCTCAACGCCCTGTTCAAGAACGTTCCGGTCCAAGACGACAGTGCCCGCAAGGCGCTGCAGACCTTCACCGGCGGCAAGGGCGACGCCTTCTTGTCCTACGAGAGCGAGGCCATCTTCGCCCAGCAGAACGGCCAGGACGTCGACTATGTCGTGCCTGACTCCACGATCCTCATCGAGAACCCGGCCGCAGTGACCTCGACGAGCAAGCACCCGAAGGAGGCCAAGGAGTTCCTCGACTTCCTGCACAGCGCCACCGCGCAGCAGATCTTCGCTGACGCCGGCTACCGTCCGGTCCTTCCCGGCATCGCCGTCGGCAAGTTCCCGACCCCGGCCAACCTGTTCACCATCGACGACCTCGGTGGTTGGACGCTGGTCACCAAGGAGTTCTTCGACACCAAGACCGGCATCATGGCCGGTGTCGAGTCCTCCATCGGTGTGACCGTTGCCGCCAAGTAGCGCGGCTGTTGCGGCGGCCCCGGACGCCGGGGTCGCCGCATCAGGTCCGCCGGACGTTGGCGCTACGCGGCGAGGTCCGTCGCTGGGGGTCGGGGTGGGTCTTGGCGTGGCCATGATCTACCTGAGCCTGATCGTCCTGATCCCGCTGGCTGCTGTGGTGTGGCGGTCCGGCCAGGACGGCTGGTCGGGGTTCTGGGGCTCGGTCACCGCGCCGGAGGCCTCCTCCGCCCTCAAGCTCACGCTCGTTGTCTCCGTCATGGTCGCGCTCATCAACCTGGTGATGGGCACCTTGATCGCCTGGGTCCTGGTGCGTGACTCCTTCCCGGGCAAGCGCGTCGTCGAAATGCTCATCGACCTGCCCTTTGCCTTGCCGACGATCGTCGCCGGCCTGGTCCTGCTGTCCCTGTACGGGCCCAACAGCCCGCTCCACGTTGACCTGGCGTACTCCCGGGCCGGGGTCCTGGTGGCGCTGCTGTTCGTGACCTTGCCGTTCGTGGTCCGAACTGTGCAGCCGGTCCTGCTCGAGCTCGACCCGCAGATGGAGGAGGCCGCGGCGTCCCTGGGGGCCGGCAGCTTCACCACGTTCCGGGCGATCATCTTGCCGAGCCTGCTGCCGGCCATGCTGTCGGGCACCGCGCTCGCCTTCGCCAGGAGCATCAGCGAGTTCGGCGCCACGGTGCTGATCTCGGGGAACCTGCCGTTCCAGACCCAGGTGGCCGCGGTGAACATCGCCGGGCAGATCGAGTCCGACAACACCACCGGGGCTGCGGCCGTCTCGACGGTGCTGCTGATGGTCGCCCTGGTGGCGCTGATGCTGCTGTCCCTGCTGCAACGCTGGGGAGCCCGCCGTGGCTAAGGTCTCGCTGCGGGTAGTCGCCCTGACGTACCTGCTGTTCTTGCTCGTACTGCCGGTCGCTGTCATCTGCTGGCGCACCTTCGCCAACGGGTTCGGGCCGTTCTGGGACGCGTTGACCGCGCCGTCCGCCGTGCACGCCTTCCAGGTCACTTTGCAGGTGGCGATCCCCGCTGTGATCGCCAACACCATCTTCGGTGTCGGGGTGGCGATCTTGCTGGTCCGGCACCGGTTCGTCGGCCGCAAGGTCCTGAGCGCCCTGATCGACCTTCCGCTGGCGGTGTCCCCCGTCGTGGTCGGCCTGGCCCTGATCTTGGTGTACGGAAGGTTCGCGCCGATCGGTGGCTGGTTCGCCGACCGTGGGATCGACATCATCTTCGCGATCCCCGGCATGATCCTGGCGACCATCTTCGTCTCCCTGCCTCTGGTGGTCCGGGCCATCGCCCCGGTCCTGGAAGAGATCGGCATCGAGCAGGAGCAGGCGGCGTGGACTTTGGGCGCCACCTCGTGGCAGGCCTTCCGGCGGGTCACCATCCCAGCGATCCGCTGGGCACTGGCCTACGGCATGGTCCTTGCGCTGGCCCGCTGCCTCGGGGAGTACGGCGCCGTCGCCGTGGTCTCCGGCAACCTCGTGGACCAGACTCAGACCTTGACGTTGTTCGTGCAGGAAAGGTTCGGGAACTTCGACGCCCAGTCCGCGTATGCCGCCTCGTTCGCCCTCGCGGTGATCGCGGTCGCCACGCTGCTGCTGATCCAGCTGCTACGCCCCAAGGAAGGCACCCGATGATCCGCGCCAGCCACGTCTGCAAGAACTTCGGGGACTTCGCCGCCCTGACCGATGTGTCGGTCGACATTCCGACCGGGTCGCTGACGGCCCTGCTCGGCCCCAGCGGCGGGGGCAAGTCGACGCTGCTGCGGATCATCGCCGGCCTGGAGACCCCGGACAGCGGGACCATTGAGATCGCCGGCGCCGACTCCACCAGGATGTCACCGCAGAACCGCAACGTGGGCTTCGTGTTCCAGCACTACGCCGCCTTCAAGCACATGACGGTGGCCTCGAACGTCGGGTTCGGGCTGAAGATCCGCAAGCGTTCCAAGACCGAGATCACCAAGCGGGTCAACGAGCTGCTCGAGCTCGTCCACCTGGAGCAGTTCGCGCAGCGGTACCCGGCCCAGCTGTCCGGGGGCCAGCGCCAACGGATGGCACTGGCCCGCGCGCTGGCCGTCGAGCCGCAGGTCCTGCTTCTCGACGAGCCGTTCGGTGCCCTGGACGCCCAGGTCCGCAAAGAGCTGCGGGCGTGGCTGCGCAGGCTGCACGACGACGTGCACGTGACCACGGTGTTCGTCACCCACGACCAGGAGGAGGCCATGGAGGTCGCCGACTCGATCGTGGTGATGGCAGACGGCAAGATCCAGCAGGTCGGTACCCCCGACGAGCTGTACGAACGCCCCGCCAGCGACTTCGTCATGAGCTTCCTGGGTCCGGTGACGACGCTGGGTGGTCGCCTCGTGCGCCCGCACGACCTCGTCCTGTCCGCTGAGCCGGTCGACGGCGCGGTGGCCGCCGTGGTCGAGCGCGTTGTCAGGCTCGGCTTCGAGGTCCGCGTCGACGCCACCGTGGGTGGGCAGCCGATCTGGGCCCAGGTCACCAGGTACCGGTCCCAGCTGCTGGACCTGCGACCCGGTGACACCGTGTTCGTGCGGGTGCTGGAGCCGGCGGCGTCGCCGGTGGGCTGACCAGGTGCCTGCGGCCAACCACTGGCGGACCCGTTAGGGATCCGTCAAGAAGTTCACCCCTCGGCGCGAGACCCCCGACACTGAGACCGTGGCGACCCCTTGGCTTGACGAGGCAGGCATCCCTGCGGCTCTGACCGCGGGTCCGGACCTGCCACAGACCCTCAGCTACCGCTTGAAGCGGCGCCTGCTCGGGCCCGCCCTGACCCGGGACGCCCTCAAGCATGAGCGGCTCAGCAAGCGGCTGGCGCTGGGAGTCCTCTCCTCGGACTGCATCTCCTCCTCGGCGTACGGCACTGAGGAGATGCTGCTGATCCTGCTGCCGACGTTCGGGCTGACCGCGTTCACCATCCTGATGCCGCTGACCGGGGTGATCTTGGCGGTGCTGCTGATCGTGACCTTGTCCTACCGGGACGTGGTCCGTGTCTACACCCAGGCCGGCGGCTCCTACGTGGTGGCCCGGGAGATGTTCGGGCCGACGGTCGCCCAGGTGGCGGCGGTGGCCCTGATGCTGGACTACATCGTGACCGTGGCCGTCCAGGCCGCCGCCGGCACCTTCGCACTGGCGTCGGCGGTCCCGTCGCTGGCCCACCTTCAGGTCCAGATCACTATCGCCGTGGTCCTTCTGCTGTTCTTCGGCAACCTGCGCGGCCTGCGCGAGGCCGGTCGGACGTTCGCGTTTCCCACCTACTTCTTCGTGCTGTCGGTCGGCCTGGTCATCGTGGTCGGAATCTTCCGGGAGCTCACCGGGAGCCTGGGGCAGTACGCCACCAACCTGCCCGGACAGTTCCCGGTCGGAGCCGGCAGCGGCCTGCTGGGCTTCGGCGCGATCTACATCCTCGCGAAGGCGTTCGCCAACGGCGGGTCGTCTCTGACCGGCCTGGAGGCGGTCTCCAACGGGGTCAGCGCGTTCAAGCCGCCCGAGGGGCGCAACGCCCGCCGGACCCTGTCGGTCATGAGCATGATCTTGGGGTCGCTGGTGCTGGGGGTGTCCTGGCTGGCACACGTGACCCACGCGATGCCCTACGAGGGTGGGACGCCGACGGTGATCTCCCAGGTCGCGCAGAAGGTCTTCGGCGACGGTGTGATCGGCCACGGACTGTTCTATATGGTGCAGATCGCCACCATGCTGATCCTGTGGACCGGGGCGAACACCCCGTTCAACGGGTTCCCGTTCCTGGCCAGCTTCGTCGCCGAGGACCAGTTCCTGCCCAAGCAGCTCACCCGGCGCGGCCACCGGCTGGCGTTCTCCAACGGCATCATCGTCCTCTGCGTACTCTCGATTGCGTTGCTGCTGGCCACCAAGGCCCAGGTGAACAACCTGGTCGCGTTCTACGCCATCGGTGTCTTCACCGGCTTCAGCTTCGCCGGGTTCGGGATGGCCAAGTACTTCCGGGGCCAGCGAACGGGCTCGTGGCGCACCAAGGTCGTGGTCAACACCCTGTCGGGCAGCGTCTCGCTCGCCGTCGTGGTCATCTTCGCGGTCGTGAAGTTCACTGAGGGCGCGTGGCTGGTGGTGGTGATCTTCCCGCTGGGGGTGGCGGCGCTGATCCGGCTGAACCGGCAGTACCGCGCCGAGGCGGCGGCGCTGTCGATGGTCAGCACCATCGGTGGCGGGCAGGTGACGAACTTCAGCAGGCACGCCACAGTGATCTTGGTGGACTCCGTCGACCTGGCGACGATCGGCGCCGTCCGGTACGCCAAGAGCAAGCGGGCCCAGGACCTGCGGGCCGTCCACTTCGTGATCGACGACCTGCACGCCGACGCGTTGCAGACTGCGTGGTGCTCGCAGGCCGCGCTCGCGGACGTGCCACTGCACCTGGTGGACTGCCCCGACCGGCGGCTGGCTCGCGCGGCGCTGGAGCTGGCTGCACGAGCCACCGAGGACCCGGGCACTGACCTGACGATCCTGCTGCCGCGGCGAACCTACTCGCCGATCCTGGGTCGGCTGCTGCACGACCGGACCGCAGACGAGATCGCACGTGCGACCAGCCGGCTCCCGCGCGTGGTGGCGACCATCATTCCCTTCGACGTGGACGGGATCCTGTCGGCCCGGATCGACGCGCACAACGGGGCACCGGTGACCGAAGCGGACGCGACACCGATCCTGCAGGCAGTGGACAGCCCCGGGCACGGGCCGACCCCGGCGCCGGACGGGCTCACCCGGCACCGGGGCCGGTCTGCGGCGCACCCGAGCCCGGCGCCGGCCACATCAGCCGACGGCGACCAGACCCCGATCGGCTCGCTGGCCTGGCGGCAGCG